>Ga0209181_10006725_pt1 | contig 16016 bp, 7 predicted proteins | sample MAT05_FD_187208 | JGI IMG/M metagenome (GOLD analysis project Ga0209181, IMG submission 187208) | Freshwater microbial communities from Lake Fryxell liftoff mats and glacier meltwater in Antarctica - MAT-05 (SPAdes) (version 2) | ecosystem: Environmental > Aquatic > Freshwater > Ice > Liftoff... | reverse complement strand
TCTTGCAACCCGGCCAATCCAAAACAATCAGCATTGCGCTTGCACAAAATGCTTTTCAATATTACGATAAAGAAAAGAAAGCCTGGAACATCGAAAAAGGTTTATATAATGTTTTAGTTGGAAGTTCGAGTGCAAATATTTTATTGAATAAATCGGTTACACAATAGTTCAAATTATAAACATCAGCATAATGAGAAATTTATTTATTTTTTTGGCGCTCTTTTTTTATCAATCAGCAACCGCACAAACATTTAAGAGTGAAGTAAAACCATTGCCTGATGAGGTTTGGTACGGGGCCTACACAGCCAAAGCCTTTTGTAATACGCCATTAAAAGACCTAACCTTTCAACCTTACCAGGCCAACGAAAAGAAAAAAGATTTGGCAACTGACAACCGTGGCAACCAGGCGGCACCGGTGTTGGTTTCCAACAAAGGCAGGTATGTGTGGAGCGATGAACCATTTGCTTTTGAGTTTAAAGAAGGTACACTTATTACTTATTCTGATAAAGAGAAAATAGAAGCAATGAATGGCGGTAATACTTTAAGAGATGGCTATAAAGCAGCCATGCAAAAGCATTTTCCGCCGTCAGGTAAAACACCCAATGAGTTAATGTTTACCATTCCTCAGTACAACACATGGATTGAATTGGGTACCAACCAAAATCAAAAAGATATTATCAAATATGCCAATGATGCGCTACAAAACGGTTTTCCTGCGGGCACCTTCATGATTGATGATGGCTGGGCAAAGCACTATGGCAATTTTGAATTTGACCCGTCGGTTTTTCCTGATCCAAAAGCAATGATGGATGAACTGCGTGCAAAGGGTTTTAAAGTAATGCTTTGGCTCACACCATTTGTAAGCCCTGATAGCAGGGATTTTGGCGAATTGACAAGGTTAAAAGCATTGGTGCTGAAAAAAGATTTAAAAAGACCTGCGTTGATAAAATGGTGGAACGGGTACAGTGCCTGTTTAGATTTAACCAAACCTGCAGCCGTAAACTGGCTCACGGCAAAACTTAAAAATTTACAAGCACAATACGGCGTTGATGGCTTTAAGTTTGATGCTGTTGATTTTGATTTTTATTCCAAAGGATCACCTGTTTTTCCAAACGAAGAAACAAATACAAACGGACCCATACAAGCTGAAATGTATGGTAAACTGGGAGCCGAATTTGATTTCAATGAATTTAGAGCCGGTTGGAAAAACGGCAACCAGCCATTAGCACAGCGTTTGCAAGACAAACAATATTCATGGGATGATTTAAAATTATTGGTACCTGATATGGTTTCTGCCGGCATCATTGGGCATCCATTCACGTGCCCTGATTTGATTGGTGGCGGCTTGCGATCTACATTCGAAAATATTGATTATACTAAGTTCGACCAGGAGTTGATGATACGTTCTGCACAGGTACAGGCATTGATGCCCATGATGCAATTTTCTGTTGCACCGTGGCGGGTGCTTGATACCACACACTTACGCATTTGTAGAGAAGCTGCCATGTTGCATACAAAAATGGGTGCTTATATTTTTGACTTAGCCCAGCAGGCTGCTAAAGATGGTGAGCCAATTGTGCGGCACATGGAATATGCTTTTCCCAATGAAGGTTTTGAAAGCAGCGACGACCAGTTTATGCTGGGTGATAAATACCTGGTAGCACCAATGATTACCAAAGGCACAACAAGAACGGTGAAATTGCCAAAAGGAAATTGGGTAGATGAATTAGGAAAAAAATATAAAGGCGGAAAAACAGTGAAGGTAGATGTGCCCCTTAACAGGCTTGTATATTTTAGCAGGAAGTCTTAAAAACAACTATGTAACCAATCTTTATGCTATTTGGAGCTGCGATTGTGTTATGCTGTTCCCAATATTATGACTCACTTATAGCAGTAATTTTTGATGTTAAATAAATATGAACAGCATTCGATTTTAAAAATTGTAAAAATCTAAAAATGATAAAATCATCCTGCTTCTCATTTGGTGCAATGTTATTGCTTAACTGCTTACTTATAACTGCCCCGGCTTTCTCACAACCTGTTCCCAGGGATGGCTGGATTGTGACCACAACTGATACCAGTAATTACACGCCGGCTTATTTAGCAAATGGAGTTGTCGGCCTTCGCAGCCAAAGAACTGGCTTAGGTGCGGAAAGGGTTATCTTAAACGGTTTATACGACCGTATGCCATTGGGTGATTATGTGCGGTTGATCAATTATTTTAATCCGGTAAACATCAAAGTCAGCATCAGCAATAATAAAGAACTGCAATTTGGAAAAGATATAAACAACTGGAGGCAGACGCTCAACCTTAAAGAAGCAATACTTGAAACTGCTTACACTTACGCAGGTATCCTTAAAGTTAAAACTGCACTAGCCGCCTTGCGCAATCTTCCGATGGCTGCTATGAGCCAGTATGAATTTGAAGCAATGGAAGATGTGGAGTTTACGATTCAAAATAGCATGAGCGTGCCCGACCGTAGTAAAACATTCAGCCTTTATAAAACAAATCTTACTTACAACCAATATAGTCTGAGCTCCAGCATCAAAGAAAAAATTCCTGTGATGTCTGCCGTTTTTCCAACAGAGTCGGGCACTGATTGTGTTGCGGGTGCAAACACGTTTTATTTCAACGGCAGCAAGCCTGAATTGAAGTATAATAAAGTAAGTGCTGTTAGCCAGGAGTTATCCTTTGTAATTAAATTGAAGAAAGGAGAAAGTTTTTCTTTTTGCATGCTCAGTGCTTTCACACACTCAGGATTCACCGGTGATGCTTATAACGACGCAGTACGTATTTGCAGCAGGGACTATAATTTAGGTTACCAGCACCTATTGCAAAAGCATCGGGAAGCATGGGCAAAACTGTGGCAAAGTGATATTGAAATTGAGGGCGATGATGAAGCGCAAACTGATACCCGGCTGGCCCTGTATTCTTTGTATTCGTCCATTGCGCCCGGTTTTGAATTGAGCATCCCGCCTTGCGGCTTAGCTGAAACCGGTTGGGGTGGCCATATATTTTGGGATGCAGAATTGTGGATGTATCCACCCTTGCTGCTGATGCAACCTGAATTTGCAGCGTCAATGATCGCCTTTCGTTCAAATACTTTACCACAGGCAAAAAAGCGGGCTGCGCAATTTGGTTACAAAGGCGCTATGTATCCATGGGAGTCCGACCTGCAGGGAAATGAGTGTACGCCGATCTCATACAAACTGGATATGAATGAACATCATATCACTGCCGATATTGCTATTGCGGCATGGAATTATTACCTGGTAATAAAAGATAAATTATGGCTCAAACAAACCGGGTTTCCATTGATCAAAGAGATCGCTAATTTCTGGCTGTCGAGGATGGAGAAAGATTCCAGTGGAAATTATCACATAAAGAATGTTGTTGGTCCCGATGAATATTTTGAAGATGTAGATGATGATGCCTTCACCAACGGTGCCGTAAAAGTAGTATTGCAGGCGGCTACAAAAGCTGCTGTGCTAATAACCGAAACGGTGAACCCTCAATGGCAAAAGGTGCATGATAAGATTATTGTGCTGAAACATAATGACGGCTATACTTTACAGAATGCCCAATACACCGGCCAACGAATTAAACAAGCCGATGTAAATTTACTGGCATTTCCATTGGGGTTGATTACAGATGCGAAACAGATTGTTAAAGATCTTGAATATTACGAACCAAAGATTGATCCTAATGGGCCGAGTATGAGTTATAGTGTATTGGCTACTTCTTATGCAAGATTAGGATTAACGACTAAAGCATTCGGGCTTTTTCAAAAAGCCTACCAGCCAAACCGTAAATCACCATTTGGTTTTATATCCGAAAAGCCAGGAAAAAGCAGTACCGTTTTTTGCACAGGTTACGGCGGCATGTTGCAAACAATCATTTTTGGTTTTGCCGGATTACGAATCGGGGAGAATGGCCTTTTTCAGGATAAGGCACATCTGCCAGCTACATGGAAAAAATTAACCATTAAGCGGAGTGGCGAAAAAGATATTGTTTGTGTGAATTCAGTTAACGCAAAGACCACCGGGGGTAAGGTTAACAAGTAAATAGATACATTAACACTATATTTATTTGATTATATGAAAATCTTTCTTGTAACATTACTTGCATTTGTCACAACGTTGGCTACTGCCCAGAAAAAGAGATTGTACATCGCCGTAGATGATCATACCGATTATATGTGGACGGCCGACGAAGCGAAATATGATTCCGCTTTTGTGCAAATGCTGGATTACTATTTATTTCAAATAGATTCTACTGAAAACCTGCCTGCAGACTTTCAGGCAAGATTTAATACCGATGGAAGTTTATGGTTAAAAGCCTACGCAAAATATAGAAGTCCACAACAATTCAATAAGCTGATTGCAGCCTTAAAATCCGGGCATCTTAGCAGTCCGCTCAACATGCTGGTAAGTTGCTATGGCGGTCAACCTACAGAAGCTGTTTTGCGGGGCATGTATTACACAGGGCAACTGGAAAGGAAATATAAACTTCGCTTTACATTGGCAGGCAGTATGGAAAACAATACATTGCCTTTAGGTTTATCTGCTTTGTGGGCAGGCGCTGGTGCAAAGTATAGTTGGAAAGGGATTGGCGGTTACGGAAGCCAAATGAGTTATGCCATGAGAACGAAACGGAAGCACCAGATGTATCGCTCAAATGGTTTGGATGGTTCGGGTGTATTAATGAAATGGTATGCGTACGATGAATCTAAAACTGCTCCGTTGGGTGGCTACGCCGAATGCAGGTTGCACATAAAATATAAAAACCTGGAACAGGATTTATCTCATGTGATTAAAACCCTCGATACCTTTTGTAATACTCCATCAACCTATCCCTACAATATTGGAGGAGCCTTTGGTTTTGGGCATGATGATTTGGAAACTTTTGTGGCACCTGCTTTTATCAATGCAGCAAAACAAGCATCAAACCCAAATAGAAAAGTAAGGGTATCAAATATTGAAGACTTTTTCAAAGATTTTGAGAAAACCTATCCCAACATACCCTCACAATCTGTAAGCTATGGAAACGAATGGGATTTGTTACCGGCATCCATGAATGAAACAACGGCGAAAGTTAGAAGGGCAACTGAAAAATTGCGAACTGCAGAAGCGTTGGCTGCAATTGTTTCTTTAAAAGCCCCGTCTTTTATGAATACGTTTGCTAAAGCTAAAGACGAAGCATGGGAATCGTTGGGCGTTTATTGGGAACACAACTGGACCGGTGACGGGCCCGTGCCCAGAAAATCAAGAGCTGATTGGCAAATAAAACGCCAGGAATTACTGACCGATTATGTAGACACATTATTCAATACTTCTGTAAAAAAATTATCCCAACAAATTACCAAAACCGCCGAAAACTCTTTTTATGTTTTCAATGCATTGAGTTGGGAAAGAACGGACGTTGTAGATTTAATTTATGATGGAAGTCTTCCGGTAAAAGTAATTGACCAGGCTACACAAACAGAAGTGCCCAGCCAATTAGTGGAGAAAGCGGGTAAAAAATATATCCGAATGCTTGCACAAAATATTCCTTCGGTAGGGTATAAATTATTTGAAATAAAGCAAGGTAGTACTGCTGCAGCTTTACCTGTAGCAGCAAGGGTTAATGGGGCATATTTTAGCAATGCTTATTATCGCTTGTTGTTAACTAAATCAGGTGCTATAAAAGAATTGTATGATAGTTTGGCCAACAGCAGGCAACTGATAAAATCAACTGACGGACGATACGCCAATGACTTAGGCGGCAATGATGATGGCGAAGAACTGCAAATTGAAAATGCCGGTCCTGTTTCTGTTACCTTAAAGGCTGTTTCAAAAAATCCTGTTTTACACACAGTGCGTGTTACGCTGTTTGCTGCTGTTCCAAGGATAGAAATAGAAGATAGTATTCAACAAAATTTTGCTGATGTAAACACCTGGGCTTTTTCATTTGATCTTAAAAACCAAACCACCAGCCACGAAGAACTTGGTGCAATACTGAAAGTAAAAAAAGAATCCAGGGGTGGGCATTACGCAGATGATAATGCACGCTATGACTGGCAAACTTTCAATCATTTTGTAAACTTAAGTGAGCCGGGCTATGGCATCACATTGTCGAATATGGATTGCAGTTTTTTTAAATTAGGCAAGAGCACGGTAGATTCTTTGTGGGAATCATCTGCTCAGATAAATGCATTGGCCGGCGGTAATATCGATAAAAAAGTGGAAGACAATGACCTATTAGGAATACTCAATCAAAATGGTCAGACGGATTTTCAATACCAGTTTGCCATTACCACTAATCAAAATGCTTTCAATGCAACCAATGCTATGAAGTTTTCATTAGCACATCAAAACCCATTGCTCGCATCTCCGGTAACGGGTGCCATAAAGCCTAATTCAGCTACCAGTTTTTCATTGCTCAATAGTAGCCATCCTGCTGTAATACTCTGGAGTGTAAAACCTGCAGAAGAAACAGGCAACGGATTAATTGCCCGCTTTTGGAACATGGAAAACAGCTCAGTTAAACCAACGCTCAGTTTTGCCAGGCCTATTGTAAGTGCCTGGAAAACTTCACATATAGAAACCAATGAAAAAATGCTGAAGCCGCTACAAGGTAAGCTGGGATTGAATTTTGGCGCCAATCAAATAAATACTTATCGGTTGTTTTTACTAATGAATGTGTCTGGAAAATAAATTTAATAGTATAGGACTTTTGAGTAAATATTTTATTGGTAGGTGAAAAATGAAAACTCCTGCCGTAGGTTGCAGATGCATAGCCTGCCTGGAATAGAACCGAAAGGAATGTGGTATTCAATGATTCAGTAAATGATACAAGAAGTGTGTTTATTGCGGATGTAAAAAATGTTGAAATAATAAATAAGTTTAGGCTGTTTCTTAAGTTCAATGAATTAATACATGAATGGTCTGAAGAAAAAATTACAAATATCCCGCAGAAATTAAAAATATGATAGCTCCATTGAATAAGAAATTGATGTATGCATTATTGATCTGTATGATGAGTTTGTCTGGAGCGATGGGGCAAACAATTAAAAAGACGCCTGTTGATTATGTAGACAATTTTATCGGCGTTCGGGATATGAATACAAGCTGTGTGTTAGGTCCTCAATTACCTAATGCTTCCATTAACCCAAGCCCGCATACTAATCCAGGAAGAGTCAATTACGATATGGATGGTTACATAATGGGTAATCCTATTCGGGGGTTTGCACAATTGCATGTAAGCGGTACAGGATGGGGCAAATATGGGCAGGTATTTTTATCTCCTCAAACCGGGCTTGCTACCGGTGCCGAAGCGCATGATTCCGAAGCAGAAAACGAAACCGCAAAACCATATGAATACAGGGTTACCCTAAAGCGCTATGGAATAAGAACTGAAGTTACCCCTTCGGAACATTCAGCTATCTACAAGTTTACTTTCCCTGAAACCGATAGCGCCGTTATTATGCTGGATATAGCACATAATATTACGGATATAGCTACCGCAATGCGTGGTGCCAATAGCAGGTTTGAAAATGGCAATGTAACTTTTACCAGCAATGACGGTCAAGAATTAAAAGGATTTGGCACCTACACCGGAGGCTTTTCTGATGGCCCTTACAATGTTTATTTTGTAATACGTTTGAGCAAGAATCCAATAAGTAAAGGTACCTGGATTAATGATGCTGTTAATACTAATCAATTATCGGAAAAATGGAAACAAAAAAATGATAGGCTGGGAGCATATGTTCAATATAAAACCACAAAAGATGAAGTTGTTTTTTTGAAGGTTGGTATCTCTTTGAAAAGTGTAGATCAGGCAACTTACTGGCTTGATAATGAAATACCAGATTGGAATTATGCAAAAGTTAAAAACGCTGCTATTGGTGCCTGGAATAAAAATTTGAGCAAAATAGTGGTGACTGGTGGTACAGAGACTGAAAAAGTGCTGTTTTATACCGCTGCCTACCATGCATCAGTAATGCCACGGGACAAAACCAATGATAGCAAATATTTTGATATGGATGTACCCGTTTGGGACGATCATTTGGCGGTATGGGATACCTGGCGTACGCTTTACCCATTAAAGGTATTAACCGATCCTGAAATGGTAAGTGGAACTATACAATCGTTTATTGCAAGGCATAAAAAGACCGGTCATGTAAAGGATGCTTATGTAGCCGGAAGAGAAATGAACGTAGAGCAAGGGGGCAATGATGTAGATAATATTATAGTAGATGCTTATGTAAAAGGCGTAAAAGGTGTGGACTGGAATGAAGCGTACAAGCTAATCAAGTTTCATGCGGACAGTGGCCGGAATGGCATAAGTTACAACAAGGGCCCTGATAGCAGTGCCATGTATAAAGAATTGGGTTGGATACCTGCCGGTAAAATGAGTAATTCTGTTACGCTGGAGTATGCATATAATGATTTTTGCGCTGCGCAAATGGCTAAGGGATTGGGCAAAATGGATGATTACAAAAAATACCTTGAGCGTAGCGGCAAATGGATAAACCTCTGGAACCCAGATGCTGAAAGTGATGGTTTCAAAGGTTTTATTGTACCAAGAAGATTAGGTAGCGGCTTTGTGCCAATCGATTTAAAAAAGAACTGGGGTTCGTGGAAGGATTATTTCTATGAAGGTAGTTCCTGGACCTATTCCTATTTTGTACCTCATGATTTTGAGAAGCTGGTTGAGTTATCTGGCGGTAAAGAGAATTTTTCGGCAAAACTAAAACATGCTTTTGAAAATGACTTAATAGACTATGGCAACGAGCCTGCATTTCTTGCAGTACATGCTTTTCATTACAGCAATCGGTCAGATTTGGCAAGTTATTATGCCCGAAAAGTAATGGCTCGGTTTACAACTATGGGAGGCAAAGAAAATGATGACAGCGGTGCCATGAGCAGTTGGTATATATTTTCTGCTATGGGTTTCTTTCCAAATGCCGGGCAAAACATTTATTATTTAACCGGTTCAACCTTTCCTGAAATTACACTCACCCTTGGCAATGGTAAAAAATTAAAAATCATTTCAAAGAATGTATCTGATAAGAATATCTACATACAGTCTTGTTCCATCAATGGTAAAAAGCTGGATACATCCTGGTTTACCCACAAGAATATTGCAAACGGCGGAAGGTTGGAATTTGTGATGGGGGATAAGCCAGCCAATCAATAAAGGGCATCTCTGGAAACTTACCTTTTCCTCTCTTTTGTTGAAGACCCCAAATTTTTCGGGTGAGAGGAATTAAAGGTGAGGTCAAATAAAAAAATGAGTTTTTAGAGATGCCCTAAATAAACATAACATAGAAAACGAATAATTATGCATAAGGTATTTTTAATTTCTATATTCTTTTTTACGTCCGGTACCGCTATCGCAAAAGATTGGATTATAAGTAATTCAATACTCACCGTAAAGCTGGACGATAAAACAGGATTACTAACTGTTACTGACAAACGTGCCAATAAGGTTTGGAAGCAAGCTGTAAGCAAGGAGCTTTATAAGGTGCAGAGCGTAGTACAAAAAGCCAGTACGCTAACAGTAACTTATAAAGCCACCTTTCCATTTGAAGCCATCATCAGCCTTAAAGCAGGTTTGGAGATACTCGTTAAAGCAAAAGCCACAACTGCAATCCATGAATTTGATTTTCCGGGTGCATTTTCTACGCCTGATAAAAATCATTACCTGCTTTACACGGATGGTAGCGGTTTCCTACTACCGGTTGATGATACAGAATATCCTTTAGGCAATGGCCGTACTTTCTTTTGCGGAGGCGGTACTTCTATGGGGTGGATGGGTATAACTGATCTTGATTTTAAAACAGGCTACATGGCTATTCTTGAAACCCCTTATGATGCTGCTTTGCGTACCAAAAGAGAAAACGGATTGGTCACTTTTTCACCTGTTTGGCTGTCATCAAAAGAGCAATTTGGTTACGATAGAAAAGTGACTTATCATTTTTTTGATAAAGGGGGCTATGTAGCACAGGCCAAAAAATATCGGGAGTATATTTGGAAAAAGAATGAGGTAATCACCTTAAAGCAAAATGAACAAAAGACCCCGGCTTTGGCAAAAATGATTGGGGCGGTGCATATCTATGTTTGGGATAATGCCCGGGAAGTTGGTTTTGCAAGAGAATTAAAAGAAGCAGGAATTGAAAAAGCTATGTTTTTATGGGATGCAAACCACACGCCTTATCCGGCATTGGGGTACAATGATAGTTTAAAAAAATTAGGCTATGCAACTGGTACTTATGAATTGTTTACTGATTTAAAACCAAGGGATACGGTATATAAATCACAAGATACGACCGGGCCCTTGCGCTTTGCATTGACGAGTTACCCCGGACTATTTAATCAGTTGTCCATCAAAAAGAAAGATGGCAAAACAGTGTACAATCAATTTGGTCACACCAGTAATCCTGTTGCTATCCGGCCTGAAATGATTAAAAGAATAGACCGGGAATTAAAAGAATATGCACATGAAACCTATTTCTTAGATGTGTACCAGGCCAATGGTTTATTTGAAGACTACTCAGCAACTAACCCACTTACCCGGGAGCAGTTTGCCAAAGCGGTCATTGCAAATCATAAAATGGTCACAGATAAATATGGTCAGTATTTAGGGGGAGAGTGGGGTGCAGATTATTTGGGTTCGCATACGGTGTACAACCATGGTATGATGACTTTGCAGCGCACCTGGTTTGGATCTGACGTTGTTAAGAAAGGAACTATTTACTGGAACGGAGATTGGAAGAGCAATCCAAAGCCATCTCAGATGCTTGGCACAAGAGTGGCTCCTGATACCTACTTAAAATATTCTATCAATGAATACACAAGAGTGCCCTTGTATGATTTGGTGTACCATGATGCCATCGTAAGTTCATGGCGTTGGGAAGATGGCAATCACCACACGCCTGAAATTTGGTGGAAAAAAGATTTGTTTAATATTTTATATGGCAATGCGCCGCTGTGGAATCTTGACAGGGAGCGGTGGGAAGCCTATAAAAATACCTTTGTTGAAAGTTATAAAAAAGTAGCGCCATGGCTACAGCAAATCGGGTACGATGAATTGGTTTCGCATCGTTTTGTAACGGCCGACCATACAGTGCAGGAATCTGTTTTTTCTTCGGGTAAAAAGGTGGTGGTAAATTTTGGGGATAAGCCATACACATTTGCCGGAAAAATAATAAAACCCAAAGGCACACTTTTTATTGGCATTGCAGGTAAAGAATAAAAAATATCTAGTATGAAAGTAATGGTAATTGGCTTTCGTTTGGTTCAAATATGCAGGGTAATATAAAGTTTGATAGCAACAATCGCTATAGGAAGATTATAAGCACTGAGCGGTAGTTGTTAGCTAATTCTTTTAATCAATAAAATAAAAAGTATGAATAAAACAGTCCATTCAAATCGCTTTAAACCTTTTTCCAAAGTGGCAATTGCGGTGTTAACACTAACAACAGGTTTGCATTTTATTGCCGGCGCACAGCAGAAAAATTTTGCTTATGCTTTTCAAAACCCATCGCTGATAATTGAAACAAGGGTAGACAGCCTGGTGGCATTATTAACCCTTGAGGAAAAAATTGGCCAAATGGTAAACAATGCACCTGCTATCCAACGCCTTGGTATTCCTGCTTATAACTGGTGGAACGAAACCTTGCATGGCGTGGCCCGTAGTCCTTACAATGTTACAAGCTATCCGCAGGCTATCGGTATGGCTGCTGGCTGGGATACAGCGTCTATGCAGACCATGGCCGACTACTGCGCCATTGAAGGGCGTGCAATTTTTAATGATTCAAAAAGACAAGGTAAAACTGGAATTTACTTAGGGCTCACCTACTGGACACCCAATGTAAATATATTTCGGGATCCACGCTGGGGCAGGGGACAGGAAACGTATGGCGAAGACCCCTACTTAACCGGGCAACTGGGCAAAGCATTTGTACATGGTCTTGAAGGGAATGACCCAAAATACCTGAAAGCATCTGCCTGTGCCAAACATTTTGCTGTGCATAGTGGCCCCGAGTGGAATCGTAGTACCTACGATGCACGGGTTTCATCCTACGATTTATGGAACACTTATTTACCAGCTTTTCGTGACCTGATTGTTGATGCAAAAGTAAGTGGCGTAATGTGCGCCTACAACCGTTTCGAAGGACAGCCCTGTTGCGGTAGCGATAAGCTGATGAATGATATTTTACGCAACGATTGGAAATTTACCGGCTATGTAACTTCTGACTGCGGCGGCATAACTCATTTCTGGAGAACGCATAAAACACATCCCAATGCCGAAGCTGCTGCAGCAGATGCGGTACTGCATGGTACAGATTGTGAATGTTCCGGCAACCCAACTTACAAAGCATTAAAAGAAGCTTTGCAAAAAGGTTTGCTTACTGAACAGGATATCAACGTTTCCTTAAAGCGGTTATTCACCATACGTATGCGTTTGGGTATGTTCGACCCGGAAGAAATGGTGCCTTTTTCGTCCATAAATACCTCGGCCCTTGAAGCCAAATCACATGGAGCACATGCGCTGAAAATGGCCAGGCAATCCATTGTGTTGTTGAAAAATGCCCGCCTGCCCGGACAGAAAAAAGCTACGCTACCCATCAGTAAAAACATCAAAAAAATAGCAGTTGTAGGTCCGAATGCCGCAGACGAATCAGTCATGCTGGCCAACTATTATGGTTATCCATCTCACATTAGTTCAGTGCTGGAAGGTATCCGTTCAAAAAAAGGTGTTGAAGTACTGTATGAGAAAGGATGCAATCTTATTGATAACCGGGTATTTAAACCAAACTGGAAGGGTAGTGCATTTAGTTTCAACGGTCAACCCGGATTTCAGGTGGAATATTTTAAAAATACAAAATGGGAAGGCGCTCCTGCAATAGTAAGGAAAGTTGATAAAATAGATTTTCATTGGGGCGATGGAGAACAGGTAGCAGAAGGTATTATTGCTAATCAGTTCTCTATGCGTTTTACAGCAACCTATACAGCCGACATGTCAGAAGAAATCGTTTTTGAATTAAAAGGAGATGATAAAGTTCGTTTGTTTGTGGATGGTGAAAAACAAATTGAAACGGATTTAAAAGGGGATTTCTTCACGTTAAAATCACAAAAAGGAAAAACCTACAATATGGTGATTGATTACATTCAATATAGTGACAATGCAGAGATAAAATTTAACATGGGCACTATCGAAACAGCTACTTCTGCAACCATTGCAGGCCGGGTAAAGGATGCCGATGTGATTGTATTTGTAGGCGGTATAGCGGCAAGTCTTGAAGGAGAAGCCATGCCTGTTTCTATCGCTGGTTTTAAAGGAGGCGACCGCACCAATATTGAATTGCCGGTGGTACAAACCGATTTAATGAAAGCATTAAAAGCTACCGGCAAGCCGGTGGTATTTGTAAACATGAGTGGAGGGGCTATGGGGTTTGAATGGGAGGCTGAAAATATTCCTGCTATCATTCAGGCCTGGTATGGCGGACAGGCAGGTGGGCAGGCCATTGCCGATGTGTTGTTTGGCGATTATAATCCTGCCGGCAGGTTACCCGTTACCTTTTACAAAAATGTAAATGACCTGCCCGATTTTGAGGATTACAGTATGGATAACCGCACCTACCGCTACTTCAAGGGGAAACCTTTATACCCGTTTGGGCATGGATTAAGTTATACCACTTTTGCATACAGCAATGTAAAAGTGGGCGCTGTTAATTCAAGTGCTATCCGTGAGGTAACACTGAATGTAACCAATACCGGAAATATGGCAGGTGATGAAGTAGTGCAGTTGTATGTATCTCATAAAGGAGGTGTTGCTAAATCCCCAGTCCGTACATTAAAAGGTTTTCAGCGCATTCGCCTAAAGCCAGGAGAGCAAAAAAAGATTCGCTTTTTCCTGAGCACAAAAGACCTGTCTTATATTAATGAAGCTGGTAAAATGATTCCTTACAATGGCTCAGTTGAAATAAACATTGGAGGTGGGCAGCCTTTGGAAAAATTTACGCATAAAAAGAGTTTTATTAAATCTGTAGTATGGATGGGAGATAAAAATTAAGGATTATTCAATTCGGTTTAAAATGAAAAGCAATTAGGTATTTTTTCAGAAACGCTCAGGAGCATTTTAAGGTTAAGCATAAATTGCTAACAATAGTGGCGGTTAGTAAATCAGGTAAAATCTATAAGGAAGTTGTATTTAATCGGACAGTTAAAATTAAAGCTTGATAATATTTAACCTGATAAAAATTTTGCAGTAGAATAAAAAACTAAAAATGTACAGCCGTCGAAATTTTATAAAAGATACATCGCTTACCGCTTTTGGGCTTGCGCTTTCAAATGTGTTGCATGCTGCTGCCTCAGGTTCAAATCATATTTTGCTCCGCAATGGCTGGCAGGTGGAAAACATTGGTGACATTGCGCATACACCCGGCATACTGCGGTTGATACAACGGTACATCCCCGATGCCGAAGTTACTTTTTGGCCTTATTACCATGTACTGCCTGTCGAAGAAGTAGCCATGCTCATGCGGAATTTTCCTACCTTAAAAATAGTAGAGGGAAAGATAGATGCAGCAGGTAATGTGCCGGATGAAGTTGGCAAAGCGATGGATACAGCTGATTTATTTTTGCATGGTTCTGGTCCTGCCACTATCGGTTGGGCAGAGGCGCTTGCCTTTAAAAAACGTACCGGAAAACCGTATGGTGTGTATGGGGTTACTTATGGATTGTATGGAACACCCGAAAATGAAATGTTGAATGGTGCTGCGTTTGTTTTTTTTCGGGATAGCATTTCATTACAGCTTGCAAAAAAGGTGGGTATTAAAGCACTGGAAATGGGCTTTGCTCCCGATGGGGCTTTTGCTTTTGATTGCAAAGACGAGGTAAAGGCAAATGCTTTTTTGGCTGCCCATAATTTAACTTCAGGAAAATTTTTGTGTTGTATTCCCAAGCATCGGGCCACGCCGGTTTGGTTGCACCCGTATAAAGCACGTCCTTTCGATAAGGCACGAAATGACCGCAATGAACTTATGCTGGAGCATGATCATGCGCCGTTGCGTCTAGCTATTATTGATGTGGTGCGCCAAACCAATCTCAAAGTGTTGATTGTGGCCGAAGACATTACCCAATCCGAATTGGGAAAGAAAGAAGTATGGGATAAACTACCCGAAGATGTGCAGCAGAAAACAGTATGGCGTTCCGGTTTTTGGTTGCCCGATGAAGCGCTGAGTATTTACCTGCAATCCTGCGGGTTGTTTAGTTTTGAGATGCACAGCCCCATCATGTGCATAGGCAATGGCATACCGGCTTTGGTAGTGCGATGGGAGGAGCAAAGCAGCAAAGGAATTATGTGGCGGGACATTGGATTAGGTGATTGGTTATTCGATTTTGATCAGGAAGAAGATTTAAAAAAGTTTGAATCCAAAGTTTTGGAGATGGCGAAAAACCCGCGTTTATTTAAACGGAAAGCCCATGCTGCAAAAAAAAGGGTGAATATATTTCAGGATAAAACAATGGCTGTAATAAAAAAATCTGTATGACAATTAAACAATCCTTAGTAGCGGATATATATATAAATGAGCAGGGTAAAAAGTACAAGGGTGGGCAGGTAACAAAATATTGACGTACCTATAAATCGCTTGCCCTATTTTGTGCTTGCTGTTAAATAATTTATCATGCAGACATAGTGATTGGAGAGCCAAATTAATTTAATTCACTTACAGTATTTAAAAACAAATAAAACAACGTTGATATGGTAAAAAAGTATTTTGTAAACAGTCAAATATTAAGTAGAAAAAAACACTTAATGCTATTTTTTAAATTGTCTGTATGTACCAGTCTGATGCTGGTTCTGGCGCATGGCAGCACAAGTGGGCAGGTAATTATTCGCACCAGTTTTAATAAAGAACAAACCTACCACAATGACTACCGGCTTAAAGAAAAGTGGCAGCAGTTGGTAGCAAAAGCAAGTGATACAGCTATCAATGCCACAGCATCCTGGGGTAATTTTGGCA
>Ga0209181_10006721_pt1 | contig 16018 bp, 8 predicted proteins | sample MAT05_FD_187208 | JGI IMG/M metagenome (GOLD analysis project Ga0209181, IMG submission 187208) | Freshwater microbial communities from Lake Fryxell liftoff mats and glacier meltwater in Antarctica - MAT-05 (SPAdes) (version 2) | ecosystem: Environmental > Aquatic > Freshwater > Ice > Liftoff... | reverse complement strand
GGCCTGATACTGCTGGTGCAGTTGGTGAATTCAAGCAATGGACCCCGGAAAAAAGTGGACTTCCGGCAACTCGCCTTCATACTGGGCTGAATGGGAAGGTTCCCAGCTCAGGGACCGGGAGTTTCTGCCCATTACGCCACCATTTCTTACTGATTCCAGGGCGGAGAATACACCCAAACGGAAAGACGAGGCTCTGGCCGAGCCGATGCTTGTGGCTCGGCCGGAGCCTCGTCCTCCCCCCAGAATTTTATCCGCCCTGGAACCAGTAGGATTATTTTTGAGGTGCCGGAGCAAGCGCACGCAACACTTCCTGGAAATCGGCGCGGTCCTGCAGTTGCTTGAAGTCGGCATATCCCTGGATTGCCTTGAGATCGTTCATGCCGTGGGCAGCCGCGCTGCGAAGCATGGCAACCGCTTGCCCCTGGAGGTATTGCAAGTCGAGGTCATCGTCTGGGGACAGTTTTGGGTTTTGTCGTGTGAGCGCTCGTGCAGCCTGTGCCCAGGTTTGTGCCAGCTCGAAATCGACTTTCGGATTCCCTGCGGGCTTGCCGTGTGTCATGAAGGTATAGCCGTAGGGGATTTTTTCCTTGTCCAGTATGAGACGGGAGAGATCGCGTGCAATTCCAAAAGTTCGATCATCTTCCACTCCGGTCTTGAGCCTGGCGGCAAGAGCCTCCCGATAGATTGCGTTTGCTTCGTCAAACTCACCGCGATTGAACAACATCGCACCGAGCACATGCAAGCACTCAGAGTGGTTGCTCATGGTGCGCATGGCACTGCTTTTTTGTTTGCGATGGATCCGGACAGCTTCTCGCGCTGCGGTCTCGGCCGCTTCAAGGCGATTCAACCCCCGCTCGGCGCGTGCCAGGTCCAGCAGTTTGTAAGCCACGAGCAAGGAATCGGGCCCGAAGGTTTTCCGATAGCTGCAACCACGCCGCGCAGCACCTTCGCCGCCGCTTCGTGGTCCCCCTGGTTGTGCAAGAAATCCGCAAACTGCCCTCGGCTGTAGTTGAGAATCGGGTGATCGTCTCCGAGCAGTTTGCTCGTTTTCACGTCCGCCGCTTCGTAGAGCGATCTCGCCAGTTTGGGGTTGCCGAGCTTCTCCGCTAACTGGGCATTGATGAATAGACCTACGATGGCGGACAGATCATTCGTGCCGTGGATTTGATCCATGAGAGCAGCAGCTTCACGGAGTATGGGCAGCGCCTTGGCCGGTTCATTGTTCAGGAAGTAGACCTGGCCCAGGATGAGCAGCACCACGGCGAGATCGCGGGATGTCGTATCGGGCGTACTCCGCCGAATCGCCAGACATTCCAGCAATAACCGTTCGGCCTGGGCATTCTCGCAAATGAATGCCCGCTGACCGCCGAGATAGAACAGCGTATCGGCGACCTGAGGATGCTTGTTGCCGAGATGTTTGCGACGCATCGCCAGCGCTTGCTCGAAGTCCTTGCCGGCCTGCTCCAACTCGCCGATGTTCAAGTGGAACATCCCGAGACTATGCCATGAACTGGCGACGGCGGCGTTGTCTACACCGTAAAACTTTCGCCGGAGTTCCATGGCCTCATTCAGCAACTTCCCCGCGTCTTGAGTGCGACCCAGGTCGAGATAAACGTTGCCGATCCGCTCCAGCAACGCGGCACGGATACCGGGCTTATCGAGGAGATCTGTCTTGAGTTTCGCTGCCGCACGATCAACGACTTCCAGTGCAGTCAGTGCACCCTGACCACGCTTCTGCACACCGAACATTCGCCCGGTGAGCGCAAGGGGGTTGGCGTCCTCGAACACGCCACCCATGAACTGCGAGACCTCCTGAGCCGTTTCTCGCTGCTCCTCCGATTCCCGTCGTCTCATCTCCGCGATGCTCTTTTGCTGCTCGGCTTCAATACGCCTCACTTCAGCAATGCCTCTCTGTTGCTCCGCTTCTTTTTGTTTTTCCTGTGCCAGTTGCTTTTGCAACTCTGCATCCCTGCTCTTCTCCTCCGCAATATCCCTCTGCTGTTCCGCGTCGATGTACTTCCACACGATCCCGGCCACCCCCAACAGCGTGACCAATAGCAGCGCCGCCATGGTCGGTCGCCGTCGCGCCCACTTGATCGCTGTCTCCACGGTGCCGACTGGGCGAACCGCGATTGGCCTCCCCTGGAGATACGCGCGTAGGTCTGCCTCTAATGCTTCGGCGGTGCTGTACCGCCGCTTGGGTTCCTTTTCGAGACACTTGAGACAGATCGTTTCCAGGTCGCGAGGAATGGACGATTGGAGCGTGCGTGGCCACACAGGTTCGCGGTTCAGAACCTGGTGAATCGTCTCCATCACGGAATCGCCCTTGAAGGGCGTGCGACCGCTGAGCAACTCGTACAGAATTACCCCCAGCGCATAGACATCGGTGGCCGTGCCGACTTCCCTGGTTCGACCTGCCGCCTGCTCGGGACTCATGTAGCTCGGCGTCCCCATGATCGCGCCGGTGGCGGTCATCTCCGATCGCCCAACCTTGGCCAGTCCGAAGTCGGTCACTTTGGGTTCACCGTCTGCATCGAGCAAGACGTTCGCGGGTTTCAAGTCACGGTGAACGATCCCCTTGGTGTGGGCGGCCGCAATGGCATTGGCCAGCTTTGCCACCATCTCGGCGGCGGCCCGAGCAGTGAACCGTGTGGCAGTGTGAAGTTTCTCGGCCAGGGTGACGCCATGCACGTATTCCAGTGCGAAGAACGGCTGCCCTTCAAATTGCCCGAATTCATAAACCTGGACGACGTTCGGGTGTTGAACCAGCGCCACCACTTCGGCCTCAACCATGAACCGCACCTGAGCAACCGGATCGGCGAACTGGCCACCGATGAGCATCTTGATGGCCGTCGGGCGGTTCAGGCGGATGTGTCTGGCGTGATACACGACCCCCATTCCACCGCGGCCGAGTTCGCCAAGGATCTCGTATCCAGGAATGGCAGGAAGTGGGCGAGTTGTCGAAGACCCGACTGACAGCCCTGCCGCCTGATTCGCCTCTTGCGGAGTCTGGGCAATCGTACCCTCGGGAACGGAGCCCGAACATGCGGCCATCTGCGCGAGAAGTGCCTCTGGCGCAGGCAGGATGATCGCCGCTGCTTCGCGGATCACTTCGGATTCATCGCTGGTGCCAGCAGGTGGGCCGGTCGGAATGGGATCCGGAATAATTGGGGGCAGCCCGACCTGTTCGAGGGTGGGCTCCGGATCGTGGGACGACAAGCGTGATTCCGGTGGTGTCATAACCGTACATGATACCCGTCCGGACACGCTTTGCAGAGGTGCTGCTCAATCAGGGTGTTGACTTTGCTGGTGGCGACTCCCAGATGTGCGCGAGGAGTTCGTAAATCTCGGGTTCCGCTTCCTTCAACTCGCCCCGGTTGAATGGGAAGAAGTCGTTCCCACCGAAATAGCTCTCCGTCATCTCGGCGAAGAACTCTTTGTGATTGGTCAGTGCGTAATGCTTCACGCGGGTGCCATTGTGCAGTAGCGTTTTCTCGCCATGACCGCTCTTCTTGTACTTCTCGTAGGCTTCGATGATCCGCGGTTCCTCGAAGCCCAAGACCTGATCGTGGTATGCGTGAGCCAGTTCGTGCAGAATCACCCACGGTTGCTCGCGGACGTTCCGCTTTGTCGCCACATCGGCAGCACGCGGGAGGTGAACGCACTTGGCCAGTTCGGGCGAGTAGCCGTTCTTCTTGAGCCAGCCGGCATCGGGGTGATACTGCATCGGCCCGAGGTTGCCATGTGTGAGATCGAGCACGATGACCACGGTTTGCAGCTTCTTCACACGATCGGCGGGCACTGCAATCTTGATCTCGGCCAATTTCGCTTCGAGGAATCGCAAGGCACGCGTTCCCAGTTCGTCGTCGGGGGCCTTGAGCAGACGGTCATCGACACGCACCGTCCACCCTTCGACCTTGCGGTCGGTGCGGGACGTGGGCTTCGCGGGTTCATCCTTCTTCTTGGGTGTGTCGTCACCAAACACGCTACCCGTAAGGAACGCACAGATCCCAATCGCCAGGCAGTACCGATTCATGGTGAGAGGTCCTTGAGTGTGTGGGAGCGCCGCATTTGGAGATATAACCAGAATACTACCCACGGAATCCGTGGTACTCTTGTCGGTTAGCCCAGCCCCAACTGCAATCCGCGCACACCGGCGTGTCTCGATGTCGCCAGAATCCACCGCATTGTTCGCCCGGCTCGCAAGCCCGTTCACTGCGGAAACTCTCTTTGATTGCCTTCTCGATGTCGTGTACTTCGTGAAGAACGAGCGGGCACAATACGTGGTGGTGAACCGTACCCTCGCGGACCGCTGCGGCTTTCGCGACAAACGTGATCTTCTCGGGAAGACCGCCGAGCAAGTTGCGCCGGCACCACTCGGGCGCACGGCACTGGAACAGGACATGGCCGTGTTGCGGACCGGCGTGCCCGTCCGCAATCAACTCGAACTGCACGTCTACCCCACAGGTCAAGCAGGGTGGTGCCTGACGGACAAGTTCCCGCTGACCGACGACCGCGGGCGAGTGGTCGGGCTGGCCGGTGTGTCGCACGACCTCCACGCCCCGGACGAATCGGCTGGTCAGTACCGGGCCGTTGCCGCAGCCGTGAATCACGCACGAGCCAACCTGGATCGTCGGCTATTCGTCGGCGAACTTGCGACCGTAGCAGGGTTATCCGCGTACCAGTTCGATCAGCGGATTCGTCGGCTCTTTCGGCTCACGACGGGGCAACTCCTTTTGAAGTTCCGCATGGATGCCGCGGCCGAGCAACTTCGCGACACAACCCGCCCCGTGACGCAGGTCGGGCTGGATTGTGGCTTCGCCGATCAGAGCGCGTTCGCCCGCCAGTTCCGACGCACGACCGGATTGACGCCCGGAGAGTATCGACGAGCATTCTCGAAAACCGACGGAGCAGCGTAACCCCGCACTGTGCGCAAACTTCAGTTGCGACTGACGGAATCGACAATCCTCACGTTTCCACTCCGGTTACGATCAATCCAATGGATCGGTGCGACCTGCCAGCAATCGAGTCTTCCCCGTGGAGAGGGTGTTCCGCATGTTCCGTTCTCTTCCGCTCGCCGTCGTTCTGGTGATCCTATCCGTAGGCAGCGCCCGACCCGCCGAGCCACCCGCAACGCTGCACCAGCAACTCGCGAAGGAACCGCTTGCCGAGCTTGTGAACGCCGCCCGGGAACGGGGCGACGCCGGTCGTGGCGCCGTGCTGTTCTTTCAGCCGTTCCTGAGTTGTGCGAAGTGCCACGACGGAGAGATCGGCACCCAGCTCGGGCCAGACATCTCCAAGGCCGGCAAGGAAGCGACGGCGGAATACATCATCGAGTCCGTTCTGTCGCCGTCGAAGGTCATCAAGAAGGGCTACGAGACGATCACCGTTTCCACGAGCGACGAACGTACGATCACGGGCCTCATGGCAGCAGAGACGCCCGACACGCTGACGCTCATCGACCCTGCGGCGAATGGCAAGCGCGTGAGCATCCCGAAGGCCGACATCGTGAAGCGCACGGCCGGCACACAATCACTGATGCCCGATGGCCTCGTGAACCTGCTCTCGGATCGCCAGCAGTTCCTCGACATCGCCAAATACCTGATCGAGATCGCCGAGCAAGGGCCAGCTCGTGCGAAGGAGTTGCGACCCGCCCAGACCGTTCTCGTCATCCCCGAGTACGAGAAGGACATCGACCACGCGGGGATGATTCGCACGCTCGACGAGAAGGCGTTCAAGCGTGGGGAAGCGATCTACACGCGAGTCTGCGGAAACTGCCACGGCACGAAGGACCAACTCGGCTCGTTGCCGACATCGCTGAAGTTCGCCTCGGACAAGTTCAAGAACGGCAGCGACCCGTACAGCATGTACCAGACGCTCACCCGGGGCTATGGGATGATGGCCCCGCAAACGTGGATGGTCCCCCGGCAAAAGTACGACGTGATCCACTACATCCGCGAGGCGTACCTGAAGCCCCACAACCCGACGCAATTCGCGAAGGCCGACGACACGTACTTCGCGAAGTTGCCAGCGGGGAAGAAGAACGAGTTCGGGCCTCCGGCAGTGAACGTCGAACCGTGGGTGACGATGGACTATGGCCCCAGCCTCATGAACACTTACGAAGTTGGCGGGCCGGGGCCAAACATCGCGTACAAGGGGATCGCGGTGCGGCTCGACGCGGGGCCGGGCGGCGTGTCGCGCGGGAAGCGCTGGGCGTTGTTCGACCACGAAACGATGCGGTTCGCGGCTGGCTGGAGCGGTGGCGGCTTCATTGACTGGAAGGGGATTCACTTCAACGGTCAGCACCAGATTCACCCCAAGCTCGTCGGGGATATTCAGGTTGCAAACCCGGTTGGGCCGGGTTGGGCCGATCCGGAAACAGGCAGCTTCGCTGATCCGCGACCGAAGGGGCGCGACGGTCGCCCGTATGGTCCACTCCCGAGGAAGTGGTCGCAGTATCGCGGAAGCTACGCCTTCGGCGACCAGACGATCATCTCGTACACGGTGGGCGATGCGGCGATCCTCGAATCGCTCGGAACCGAGATCGACCCGGCCAAACCCGAATCGCTCGTCTTCACCCGCACGCTGGAGATCGGCAAGTCGTCGCGCGACCTGCTTGCCCGCGTTGCACCGGAAGCTATCGCAGCAGCGGTCGTCGGTGACAACCGGGCGTCACTCGTCACGAAGGACGGCCACACGCTCCTCAACATCCCCGCCGCAGCGACTCCAACTCGCGTGAAGGTGTTGCTCTCCAAGGCGAACGCCGACACGCTTGCCGCGTTCGCAAAGACCACACCCGCACCACGACCCCTGAAGCCGCTCACTGCGGGCGGGCCAAAGCGATGGCCGGACATGCTCAAGACCACCGTCACCCTCGGCAAGAACGATGGCCCGTTCGCGGTGGACACGTTCGCTTTGCCGGACCGCAACCCTTGGAACGCGCAACTCCGCCTCACCGGGTTCGACTTCCTGCCGGACGGCAAGCGAATGGCCGTCTGCTCGTGGGATGGCGACGTGTGGCTCGTCGGCGGGTTGGACAACCTGAGCGGCGGCTTGACGTGGCAGCGGATCGCGTCGGGCCTGTTCCAACCGCTGGGGTTGAAGCTCCGCGACGGCGCGATCTTCGTTTGCTGTCGCGATCAGATCGTGAAACTGAACGACCTGAACGGCGATGGCGAAACCGACTTCTACGAGTGCTTCAACAGCGACCATCAGGTGACCGAGCACTTCCACGAATTCGCGATGGGGTTGCAGACCGATGCGGAGGGGAACTTCTACTACGCCAAGAGCGGCCGGCACGCACTGCCCGCGCTCATCCCGCATCATGGAACGCTCCTGAAGGTGAGCAAGGATGGGGCAACGACGGAGATTCTCGCCACAGGATTCCGCGCTGCCAACGGCGTCTGCCTCAACCCGGACGGCACGTTCTTCGTGACCGATCAGGAGGGTTTCTGGACGCCGAAGAACCGCATCAATCTCGTCGAGAAGGGCGGGTTCTACGGCAACATGTTCGGTTACACCGACCTCAAAGACACAGCCGATTCCGCGATGAAACAACCTCTGTGCTGGATCACCAACGCCTTTGACCGCTCACCGGCGGAACTGCTCTGGGTGACCAGCGAGAAGTGGGGGCCGCTCAAGGGCGCGTTGCTGAATATCTCGTATGGGCACGGGAAGATCTACGTCGTGCCGCACGAGAAGGTGAACGGGCAGGCTCAGGGCGGAATGTGCGCACTGCCGTTACCCCCCTCCCCCACCGGCATCATGCGTGGGCGGTTCAGCCCCATCGACGGCCAACTCTACACCTGCGGCATGTTCGCGTGGGCTGGCAACCAGTCGCTCCCCGGCGGCTTCTACCGCATCCGCTACACCGAGAAACCAACCGATCTGCCGATCGGCCTGAAGGCGAAGTCGGGCGGCGTGGAGGTCACGTTCACGGATGCCATCGACGCGACGAGTGCGGCCGATCCGAAGAACTACGAGGTCAAGGTGTGGGGGCTGAAGCGAACCCAGGGTTACGGTTCCAAGCACATCGACGAGAAACCGCTGACGGTTACGAAGGCCACCGTCTCGGCTGACGGCAAGACCGTGCGGTTGGAGATCCCGGACCTCGCGCCGACGTGGGGGATGGAGATCAAGTACCGCGTGAAGGGAACCGATGGCCGGGCGATCACGGGCGTCATTCACAACACGATCCACGCGATTGAGAAGTAACGTTCCGGGCAAAACTCAGACATGACGAGGAGATAAGCGATTGGTTTGGTGAGGCAGGCATGCTTGCCTGCCAGCAGTACGGCAGACAAGAATCCCTGCCCCACCAGGCAAAACTAGGCCAATCACAAAGCAACAGCGCAACTCCTGATGATGCTCGGTGAAAACGACCGCGGCCGGTCCTTCCCGATGGAGAGACCGGCCGCGGTTTGTTTGCTGCAGGTTGCGAATTACTTCGCGCCATCGACGATCTTGAGGGCACCGTCACCAGCGTTGGCCCGCTTGTACAGCGGCAGGTGGCGGTAGTAGACCTCAAGCGTCAGAATGCACATCGCGGTGGTGCCGAGGCGACCACAGCTCGTGCCGATCGAACCCGGTCCTGGATCGAAGCTGCCCTGAGTCGCACCGTCCTTCTTGATCTGAAGACCGATGAGCCAGTCACGCATGCCACCCTTGCGGGTGCCGTCTGGACCCTTGGGGCCTTCGTTCCAGGTCTTCCATTCATCGCCTTCGAAGAAGTGAACGACCTGGGTGGCGTAGTAGTAGAAGTACATGTCCGGCGAAGCAGGCGACTTCACGGGAGCACGCTTCATGAGCCCCAGGACGCCTTCGGCCATACCGGGGGTATCTGGCCCCCAGGCGTCGATGTAGTAGCGGCTGAGCAGACCGACTGCGGTCAGTGACGTGCCAGGGGCAGCGCCGGCGTTGTCGTTGTAGCCGTACATCGCCTTGCGGGAACCACCACCGGCGAGGTTCAGGAAGTCGACAGCTTTCTTCATCGTCGCGGCAGGAACCACGATGTCCTTGCCCAACTGAGCGGCCTTGAGGGCCTGGATCTGCCAGCCAACGATCGAGGTGTCGCCCGGGTTGCCCGGTGCGTAGCCCCAGCTACCGTTGGCGGCCTGAGCCTTCACGATGTGGTTGATGGCGGCCTGGCCACCAGCGAGGAGCAGACCCTTGTCCTTCGTCATGCCGTAAGCTTCGCACAGGGCGAGAGCACCGATGGCGTGAGCGTACATGTTGCCCGACATACGACCCGCGTTTGCACCGCTGAGCGGGCAGTTGCGGAGGAGGAACTGCAAGCCGGTCGAAACGGTCTTCTGGTACTTCTTGCCACGGAGGTGGGTTTCACCAGCGGCGAGGAAGGGAAGCAGAGCCATCCCGGTCGCGGCGATGCGTTCTTCCTTCTGGCCCGCGTCGTACTGCCAGCCACCGTCTTGCATCTGCTGGCGAGCCAGCCAGGCCAACCCGAGGGCCACGGCTCGTTCGCTCTCTTCGTTACCGCCACCTTCACGGAGCAGACGACTCTTGGTCGCACCGCTACGACCCGGGAACGAGGCGAACATCTGTCCGCCGCCGCCACCCGTACCCGACATGGCACCGCCGGTATCACCGGTCAGGCCAGGCTGGCTGAGATCGCCGGTGTTCAGACCGGGGAGTGCCAGAGCGGTCGTGTCGGTGTCTGGTGCGTTCGGCTGGCCGAGGTTGTCCATGGTGACAGCCGCGTCAACCGTGGCCTTGTCGACGCGCTCGATTTCCGGCAGGGCGGCTTCGAGGTTCGACTGAAGACCGGGGTCTTCGTTGGTCAGGTCCTTTTCTGGTTCTTCTTCTTCCTTCTCGACGGTCGTGGTGACGACCTTCTCCGCCGGCTTGGCGGAGGCACCCTTGGTGCCGAAGAGGAGGATCATGATGGCGATCAGGCCGACGTGCACGGCTCCACTGATGACCCACGCGGGAACGTGCTTCTTCATCAGCCGTTCCTGGGAAGTCTCCTCGGAGGCTTCCAGGCGGCGGATGACCGCTGCCCCGGCTCCGGCGGCGGCCCCTTTGGCCGCCGGCCCATTCGCCGGTTCTGAGCTTTTCTCACTCACAGTCCGTCTCCTTCGGGCTTGCCCCACAAGTGGAGCGGTACGGAAAAAATTGCGTTGTCGTCTTGATCTTCGCTGTGCCCCAATGGGTCACGACTCAACGCGATCAACCATTCGATCGATATGTCTCGGGTGTCACCTTGATACAGCATAATCAACCGAGCTTCAAACATCACCAGGTCAAGTTCGAAATCTTGACAGCAATGCCCGAAGTTTGTGACGACAGCATTCTCCTGGATTACCCGGTTCGAACGCAAGCCTTATCTCTCACCCGGGTAGCTTTGCATCAAAATTCGTATTCCGATTGCGCGAAGCACGAGATGAAGGCCATTCGACTGTCGCATGCCAGGCGAGCCGCTGGTTCGATATGACGATATGGTGCAACCTACTGGTTCCAGCGTGGCAAAAGCACCCAACTGGGAGGGCGAGGCGGGCGAGGCTCCTGCCGAGCCGCAGGCCAAGACTCGCCCGCCTCGCCCTCCCAACCTGGAACTTGACCAATGCTGGAACCAGTAAACTCAACGGCTCTCCTTTCTGAGGCTGCTTAATGTCTGACAAATCCTCGATCGAGATCGAACGCATTTCCCACCCGGCTAGCCCGAGCTTGCTCACCGTTCAGCAACATGTGATGCGAGAGCAGCGCCGGTTCCCGAACGCCACCGGGGAGTTCTCCTGGCTGTTCTCCGGGCTAACTCTGGCGACGAAGATGATCGCCGCCCGGGTCCGGCGGGCGGGGCTGTCCGATATCCTCGGATCAGCCGGGGAGACGAACGTGCAGGGTGAGGTGCAGCAGAAGCTCGACGTTTACGCCAACGAAACGCTGATCGAATCGCTCAGTTGGAAGGAAATGATTGGCCTGATCGCCTCCGAAGAGAACGACCGGCTGACCGCTGTCCACTATGGCAGCCCGGGGGCGAAGTACGCGGTCGTGTTCGACCCGCTCGACGGCTCGTCGAACATCGACGTGAACGTGAGCGTCGGGACCATTTTCTCGATCCTGCGGTGCCCGGACGGAGGAGCGAACGACCCGGCCCAGTGGGTGCTCCAGCCGGGCCGGAAACAGGTCGCGGCGGGCTACGTCCTGTACGGATCCTCGACGATGCTGGTGTACAGCAGCGGGAACGGAGTCCACGGGTTCACACTCGACCCGTCGATCGGAGCGTACCTGCTCAGCCACGAGAACATGAAGATGCCGGTGAAAGGGCCGTACTACTCGGTGAACGAGGCGTACCGTGATTCGTTCCCGTCACCGTATCCCGAATACCTCGACACACTCCGACGCGGCGGGCTTGGGACAAAGTACGGGATGCGGTACATCGGCTCGCTGGTCGCGGATTTCCACAGGACGCTGCTCAAGGGTGGGGTCTTCCTCTACCCGCCGACGGCCGATGCCCTGGGTGGAAAGCTGCGACTGATGTACGAAGCGAACCCGATCGCGTTCCTGGCCGAACAGGCTGGCGGGATGGCAACCGACGGCCGTCGACCGATCCTCGACATCGTGCCCGAGGGCGTTCATCAGCGGACCCCGCTTGTCGTTGGCAGTCGGGCCGAGTTAGAGTTGTTCAACCGAATGGCGGCTGCAAAGTAAAGCGGTTCTCCGCCGTTGTTGGTGGAACATTGGGTTTGGGAAGGCGAGGCGCCTCACCCTCCCAAACCGGAACTTCAGCCATGTTAGAACTAGTAGGCTCCGAAGTGGAAAGCGCGATAGGGTTAAGCGAACTCCTCCAGGCAACTGGCGAGCCAGCCCGTGCATGAACTCGGGATCACGCAGGAAGTCGTGTCGATTGCCGTGGAACACTCGGGCGGACGACGTGTTACCCGGGTGGTGCTGGAGATCGGCAAGCTCTCGGGGATGCTGCCAGACTCGGTCCGATTTTGCTTTGAGCTGTGCGCCCAGGGAACCGTCGTTGAGGGAGCAGTGTTGGAGATCATCGAAACTCCCGGGTTGGCACGGTGTCGTATATGTGGCAGTGAAGTTCCGCTCGACCGACCCTTTGGGCAGTGCGAGTGCGGAAACACCGATCTGGAATGGCTCACAGGCGACGCACTGCGAGTCAGGGAACTGGAGGTTGTCTGAAATGTGCAAAGCAAATGACGACGAACACAAGCACGATCACAGCCACACCCACACACATGCGAATGGGCACACCCACACCCATACTCACGAACACGAACACGGGACGCGAGTCCGGGTGGAGAAGGACGTTCTCGGAAAGAACGACCGACTTGCTGACTACAATCGGGGCTGGCTCGCGGGCCGGGGCGTGCTCGCTCTGAATCTTGTCAGCTCGCCCGGAGCGGGAAAAACGACGCTCCTGGAGCGTACTGTTCGCGATCTCGCTGATCTTTCACCAACGGTCATCGAGGGTGATCAGGAAACGGATCGCGACGCGCAGCGAATCCGTGCGGCGGGTTGCCGGGCGGTACAACTGAACACTGGCGTCGGGTGCCACCTCGACGCGGCCATGGTCGCCCGGGGCCTCGAAGAACTCAACCCCGCGATCGGATCGGTTGTGTTCGTTGAGAATGTCGGCAACCTTGTCTGCCCTGCACTCTTCGACCTCGGTGAGCGAGCAAAGGTTGTCGTGTGTTCTGTGCCCGAGGGAGACGACAAGCCGCTGAAATATCCGCATATGTTCCGCGCCGGCCGGGTTGTGCTGTTAAACAAGACCGACCTGCTACCGTATGTCCCGTTCGACACGGCACGGTTCATTGAGGGCGTGCGACAGGTGAATCCGATCGTGCGGGTGATCCCCGTTTCGGCCCTCCGTGGCGACGGGCTCGCGGAGTGGTACGACTGGGTTCGTGAACAAGCCACCCAACGGCAACCTGCCCTACGATAAACGTCCACCCGAGGCGGGATACCGGTGGTACTCAGCGTCCAAAAGGCGTGCTTCCGTGGAGTTGATGATGACCGCGCATTCTGCATCGGCTTCCTTGTTGCCGAGCAACTCACCGCGATCCCGTGGCTTTCGAGCGATTCACGATTGTCCCGCTCATCACTCCACTTGTTCTCCGCGCTGATCACCCGTGCCATCATCCAAGAAGGAACCCACGCAAACCGTGACGTGTGGTGCCATTTCAGCTTGGCACTCCAGATGGGACGCTTGCAAGCCGCCACAAGATACGGAAAAATAGTGGGTCAGTTGTCGATAGCAGAGAAAGGCACCCGATATGTATCGCTGGTGGTGGCTGCGATCCGTTTTCGCATGTTCGTTGCCAAAACACGTCCGCGGTCGCGTTGGCGGCTCGGGCAGGGGACGAGACAGCTTCAAGTTGGAAGTCCTTGAGGAGCGTCTGACACCGGCCACCTATCGCGTGATCGGTAATGGCGACACTCCGGGAGGGGCCATTGTCGCGACTGCCGTCCCCAATGAATTCACGGTCGCCAATCTGCGGACGGCGATCGACGCTGCCAATGCCTCGGTAGGAGTGGCGGACACGATTGTCTTTGATCTTCCGGCCGGCCAAGAAAACATCGTCGCTTCTCTTAATGACACCACCAATCCATTCGCCTTTGGGCAGACTGCTTTCGTGATCTCCGGCGACATCACGATCGCGGGCGACTTGAATGAGCCGGGCGTCACAATCAGCGGCAACAATAGCCATCGTATCTTCGGCGTGCTCAGCACCGGGAGCCTGACGATCCAGAATTTGACGCTGGCGGCTGGCAAGGTGCAGGGGGGCAACGGGGGCAACGGCACGAACGGGTTCGACGGTGCGGGCGGCGGCGGCGCGGCCGGCATGGGTGGGGCCATCTTCAACACCGGCACCTTGGTGCTACAGAACTCGACGCTCAGTGGGAACACGGCACTGGGCGGAAACGGCGGGACGTTCACTCCCTTTGGGACCGTTGGGACGAGTTCGGGCGGCGGTGGTGGGGTCGGCGGAAACGGGGGCGATGGCAATTCCATCGGTAACGGCGGCGGAGGCGGTGTCGGTGGGCCGGGCGCGGCTGGATACTTTACCGTCAATGGCTTTGGCTCTTATACCACGGGAGGTTCGGGGGGAGCGAACGAACTGGGTGGATCGGCACAGGGCGGCCTGACCCTGACCGGTGGTAGTCAGTCTCACCGTTCAGGTGGCACGGGGACCGCAGGTGGCGGCGGCGGGGGAGGAATCGCTGCCGCATACGGCCCCGATCTCCCGGGCCATGGAGGCGTTGGCACGGCACTGAGTAGCGGCGGCTTCGGCGGTGGCGGCGGGGGTGCCGACAGCCTCGGCCGAGGAGGCAACGGAGGCTTCGGAAGTGGTGGCGGAGGTGGTGGGAACGTCAATCTTACCTCGGTCGCTGGTGGGGGCAACGGCGGCTTCGGGGGCGGGGGCGGGGGAGGAGGTGCGAACGGTGGGTCGCCTGGTTTTGGCGGTGGTTCTGGCACCAACAGCCACACGGGCGGCGGTGGCGCTGGCATGGGCGGTGCCCTCTTCAACAAAGGCGGCACTGTCACCATCACCAATTCCACCTTCACAAACAACACTGTTCAGGGTGGCACCGGGAATCAGAACGGGCTGGGGCTTGGTGGAGCGATTTTCAATCTCAACGGGTCGCTCACGCTGGTCAATAGTACCCTGTCCGGCAACCAGGCCAGCACCTCCACCGGGGGGCGGGGGGTCTTCAGCTTGGCCGACGGGGCGGGCCAGGCCGCAACCGTCATCATCACGAACTCGATCATCGGCCAGGCCGACACTGCAGTGGAGGATGTTACCGCCCAGGCGATTAACGGTGGCAACTCCAACACCAGCGGGACGAACAATCTCATCCGCAGACAGACCGGCTTCAGCGGAGGCATCGTCAACACGGCCGACCCGCTGCTCAGCGTGCTGGGAAACTACGGCGGGCCGACGAAGACATTCGCCCTGTTACCCGGCAGCCTGGCCATTGATGCTGGCACCAGTTCAGGTGCCTCCACAGCAGACCAGCGGGGCATTGCTCGGCCTCAGAATGGCGTTGTTGACATCGGCGCGTTCGAGTCGCGTGGATTCAGCCTTACGCCCACGGCAGGCGACAACCAGAGTGGGGCCATCAGTGCCCCGTTCGCGATACCCCTGCAGGTGACCCTGACGAGTCAATTCGGCGAACCGGTTGTGGGTGGCCGGGTTACCTTCACCGCGCCACTGACAGGCCCCAGCACGTCTGTGACGACGTTCGTGGCGATAGCGGATGCGAGTGGTGCGGTTCAATTCGCGGCTGCGGCCAATGCCACCGTGGGGGGGCCTTACACAGTCAGCAGCAGCCTCGGTAGTGTCAGCGTCGACTTCCATTTGACGAACACAGCCATCCCTGGGAGTTTCGTTGTCGACAACGCGGTGGATGAAAATGACGGCAATTACAGTGCGGGCGACCTGTCACTGCGCGAGGCAATCTTCCTGGCCAACGTTCAGCCTGATCTGAATACGATCACGTTCGCAGCCGGGCTAGCGGGCCAAACGATCAACCTGAATAACACGGCCTTGCTGGATAGCACCTTCGGTCCGTCCGCCTTGCTCGTCACAAACCCGCTGGTTGTTGATGGCGGCGCACAAGGCATCACGATCAACCGGAGTTCCGCCACTGCATTCCGCCTGTTTGCCATCTCCTCTGGTGGCGACCTGACCTTGCGAAACCTGACCCTCAGCAACGGCTTGTCCCTGGGAAATGATGGTGGATCTTCTCCCCAGGGCGGCGGCGGGGGCGGCTCCGCGGGGATGGGAGGAGCCATCTTCAATCGAGGGGTGCTCACGCTCACCGGAACCACACTCACGGGGAATCAAGCCAGCGGAGGAGCGGGCGGCAACAGTTCGAGTTCTGGGTCGAGTGGCGGCGCGGGCGGCGCTGGCCTGAACGGCCCCGGAGCAGCACCAGCAGGGCAGACAGGCGGCAGCGGCGGCGGTCCCAATCCGGGTGGTGGTGGGACCATTACAAACAAACCCGGCGTTAATGGCGGCTTTGGCGGGGGCGG
>Ga0209181_10006719_pt1 | contig 16022 bp, 7 predicted proteins | sample MAT05_FD_187208 | JGI IMG/M metagenome (GOLD analysis project Ga0209181, IMG submission 187208) | Freshwater microbial communities from Lake Fryxell liftoff mats and glacier meltwater in Antarctica - MAT-05 (SPAdes) (version 2) | ecosystem: Environmental > Aquatic > Freshwater > Ice > Liftoff... | reverse complement strand
AAGGTGGGAGGGATTTGAAACCGCGTAAATGCGAAATACGGTTTGAACGTTAACATCGCAAATCCCCCTCGATCCCCCTTTTCCAAAGGGGGAAGTCAACCTACGTGCCATCCCCGATTCCGCCAAGTTCCATCCGCACTACTCACTAAGGGCGGCTCCTCCTTTTTGAAAAGGGAGGGCTGCGTCGAGGATTCGCGACGCATGCGTCGCGCCGACGAAACGATGGCCAAATGCAATCGGCCACGCGACCTGCAAGGTGGGAGGGATTTGAAACCGCGTAAATGCGAAATACGGTTTGAACGTTAACATCGCAAATCCCCCTCGATCCCCCTTTTCCAAAGGGGGAAGTCAACCCCGTTGGCCACACGCTACAAAAACCCCGCCTCAAACTCCTCCGGCGGCAACGGCGGCGAAAAATAATATCCTTGATATTCGTCGCACTCCAGATCACGTAGTACACGGTACTGCTCTTCGCGCTCCACGCCCTCGGCCACCACATTGAGTTTCAACGAATGCGTCATCGCAATGATGGCGCGAATGATGGCTTCGTCGTTGGGGTCGGTGCCGATATCGCGCACGAAGCTCGAATCGACCTTGATGGAATCGATCGGCAATTGGCGCAGATACGACAGGGAAGAGACGCCGGTGCCGAAATTATCGACGGCGATGCCGACGCCCAACTCACCAAGCTGCTTCAGCACTTCCGCAGCCTCGTCACTGTTCTTCAGCAACATGCTTTCGGTGAGTTCGAGTTCGACGTCGTGCGGGTCGAGTGCCGAGTTCGCCAGCGCAGCTTTGATGGCGGCCATCAGACGTTTGGCATCGAACATCTGCCCGGCGGAAAGATTCACTGCCACTGCAAGGCTGCGGCCTGACTTTTGCTGCCAGACTGCCACTTGCCTGAAGGCTTCTTCAAATACCCATTCGCCAATCGGTACGATCAAACCGGAGTCTTCGGCCACGCTGATGAAGTGCGCCGGCATCAGCAAACCGCGTTCGGGATGATTCCAGCGCAGTAACGCCTCCACCCCCGTCACTTCACCCGTCGAAAAGCCAACGCGCGGCTGATAGTGAAGCACAAGTTCTTGACGACGCAGCGCGTTTCGAAGGAAGTTCTCGATCGACAAGCGCTCCTGCGCCTTGGCATTCATCGCCTGCGAGAAGAACTGATAGTTGTTGCGGCCTTTGGCCTTCGCGTCGTACATGGCGACGTCAGCGTGTTTCATGACCGTCTGCGCATCCGCTGCGTCATCTGGGTAGATCGCGATGCCCAACGAACACGATGTATTGAGCTGATGGTCACCCGCTTGAATGGGTGCCGCCAGTGAGGCGATCATCTTTTCGGCAATGTTTTGCGCTTCCTGGCCGTCTCTTGGAAGGTTTTCCAGAATGATGGCAAATTCATCGCCGCCGAGCCGGGCGACCGTATCGCTGGTTCGCACACACGCGAGCAGCCGTGAGGCGACACGCTTTAGCAACTCGTCACCGACATCGTGGCCAAGCGAATCGTTGATGGTTTTGAAACGATCAAGATCGATGAACATAAAGCCGAGCCGGGTTTTTTTGCGGGCGGCGTTCGCCAGGCCGAGCGCCAGGCGATCGTTGAGCAACATACGATTTGGCAGACCGGTGAGGGCATCACGCGTGGCCAGAAACTCAACACGCTCCTCGGCGGCTTTGCGTGCGGTGATGTTGGCGATGGTTCCGGTCATGCGACGCACGCGGCCGTTGGCATCGCGTTCTGTAACTTTGCCTGACGAGTGCAGCCATACCCAGCCACCATGCCTGCCTGCCACACGGTATTCGCAGGAAAACTCTTCGCTCGCGCCGCGCAACGCGTTCGCCATCGCCGCTTCAAACCTCGGTTGGTCGTCAACGTGGTTGAGGGCGACCACCTGCTCGCCACGAAAAATGGCGTGGGCGGTACCCTCGGCGGTGATACCGAGCATTTCGGCCCAGTCTTCGCTAAAGAAGACTTCGTTGGTCGACAGATCCCAATCCCACAGCGCGAGGCTCGAGCCCGACAACGCGAAATCCAGCCGTTCCTTGGCGTCATGGATTTCGCGTTCGACGCGGCGGCGCTCGCTGATATCGCGTCCGACACCGATGCAGAAACGCTCGCCGCCGATGTCGAGCCCGCGCCCGTGAAACGCGTATGGGGCTTCGCTCGCGTCTTTTGACAGCATGTCGACTTCGATGGTGATTTCTTCGCCGCGCTCGATGATGCGTCGCATGGCATCAGCCGCCATCGCCCGGTCGTGCAGCGCAATGAAGTCCACCGCGCGACGCTCACCAATCTCGGCGTCGGTGTAACCGGTATTCTCTTGGAAGCTGCGATTCCAACGCACCATTCGACCGTTCTTGTCGAACATAAAGAACGCGCCCGGCAAACTGGCGATGGCTGCGTCGGAAAATTCTTTTTCCTCCCGCAGTTTGATCTCCGCCGCCTGACGCGTGGCGATTTCATCCTCGAGGAGTTCTTCTAGTTGGACAAACTCGCGTGTCAGGTTCGAGACATGTTCTTCTGACGCCTCTGACGCCGCCGACGCCGCCGGATGTACTCCGCCCGCCCCGCTGCGTTCACGACGTTCACGACGCGCTTCAGCTCGCGCCTCGAGTCGCGCGGTTACCAGATCCGCGAGGTTTACCAGTACTTCGATGTCGCGCGAACTGATCTCGCGCCCAAACACATCGAACACCGCGACCACACCCACGGGCAAGCGCTCACGCGAGAGGATCAACACTCCGGCATAGAAACAAAGGTGTGGCGGCCCCGCCACCCAGCGGTGATCCCGCGTGCGCCTGTCCGAAAGCGTGTCATTGACAATGCAGTAACGGGCGGGCGCACGCGCATCCATCGTGCCGCCGTTGCCCGGCAGCGCCCCTGCTGCGTACGGCAGGAAAAATGATTCCGCGCGCGCCAATGCCGCGTTGGGCAGGCATACCGACGACTTGAACCATTCGCCGTCCGCCGCGCCGGTTGCGATTCCTGAATCATCAAAAAACGATATCGCCGAATAGGATGCCTTGAGTACTTCGGCCGCGCGTCGCGAGATGTCGTCGAATACACCTTCCGGCGCGCTGCCCAGTATTTCGTAACGCGCCAATACGCGTTCGCGCGCGCTCCTCGACGCTGCTGATGCGAGACTGTGGTGTACGGCTTCGCTCATTTCTGACTAACGAAAGTCGCCATTTGGCGGGCAGTTTCAGGCATTTTTGCTTCAAACACCGCTTGGCTGATCACGTTTGGCCGGCGTTGCATAGACGTCGGCTTGGTGGCGCTCCATGGCGCGGGTCGCATCGGCAAGCGGCGTAAAACCAAACTTGGCGTAAAGCTCGTGGGCATCCCGCGTCATCAGCATCCAGCGCCGCAACCCTTGCAGTTGTTCGTGTGCGTCAATGGCGCGCATCATGGCCTGCGCGAGACCTTGCTTTTGCGCGTCCTTCACCACGAACACATCGCACAGATATGCATACGTGGCTCTATCAGTCAGCACCCGCGCGAAACCCACCAGGGTGTCTCCTCTTGTAGCAACCAAACAAAGAGAATGATTGAAAGCGCGGGCCAGCGTCTCGCGCGGAATGCCCCGCGACCAGTAGGATTCTTCGCTCAGATAGCGATAAGTCTGTTCGAACAGCGCATCGCCGAGCTCGGCGACGCCTTCGACGAAGCGCAGCGCCACACCCGCGGTCACCAGGTGATACTTTCCGTTTTGGCGGCACCGGCCGGCTTGGCCAGCTCCGCGCTACGCTTGATGTGGCGCATCGCGTCTTGCGGCTTGCCGACTTGCTCCATCAGACGCGCCAGCGTCATGTGCGCATCAAGCGACGGCTCAAGTGCGACACTCGCTTCCAGATAGCTCTGTGCCTTGCCCCACAGCGCCTGGCGCATACATAGCTTGCCAAGTGTTGCCAACAGTGTCGCGTCACGCGGCTGTTTGCGTAGCCAGCCCTCGGCGGTTTCAATCTGCGCCAGCGTCGAATCCGACTTCGCTTCGGCATAGCGCTGCACCAGCGCCGGGTACCATGTATCGTCGATATGACGGTCGATGGTTTCCTCGATCACGGCAACGGCGTCGTTGCCAAGACCGATCGCGATCAATCTTGTGGCCAGCACATCGGCCAGCGTTGGCTGATACCGAACACCACTCTCGATACGACGCCAAGCATCAAGCAAACCTTCGCGTTGCGCGGGGCGCGACTTCATCAACTCGATCTCGGCGTTTAGACGAATCTCATCAGCCGCCGCTGCCGGCATTAAACCGGTGCGCTTCAACGGGCCGAGCGTGAGCAACACATCGCTCCATGCGTGCGCCGCGATCTCGGCTTCGACTTTCATTTTCAGCACGCCGATATTGGTCGCATCGTTTGCCGCAAGTGCCTGCAACAACGGCAGTGCCTCCGCCGCGCGGCCCTCGGCCAACAGCATATATGCCTTGGAGGCGTCGCGCATGCTGGCCGAGCGGGGCGCATCGATGCTGGCCAGATACGGCAGCGCAGCCGGCAGATTGCCGCCCTCGTGTGCGGCCCAAGCCGCAAGTGCGGCGGCAAGATGCCGGATATCGTCGCCTCCATCCATCACCGCCTCTTTTGATGACATGGCGCGCTTGGCGAGCTTTTCGGCATCATCAAAACGTCCGCCAAACAGGGCGCGCAGACTATCGTGCAAATCGGCTGCGACGCGCGCCCGCTCACGCTCGTGCTGCCGGGCGCGCATGGCTTGCGGCAACTCGATCGCACGAATGGAAAGACGCACGATCATGTAAGCGACAAGGGCGGTTGCGATGATGGTCAAGACGAACATCATCATCGACATCTCGATGCGCCAAGGCGGCATCACAAACACGGCGTAACCGCTGCCGTAGCGCCCGGCCAAGGCCAATGCGACAGCCAGTGCGGCCATCGCAAACACCCATATCGCCCAACGTATCGGCTTATTCTGCACGCTAGCGGCCCGGTCGCTCACGCGCGGCGCGGGCGGCACGCACTGCGTTCAAGCTTTGCACGATGTCTGGTGCGGCAATCGACACCGGATTGTCGGCCAGCTGCTTGAGGCTGATGATCGCGTTCTGGTTGACTTTGGCCTTTTGGTCAAAGTATTTGGCGACCAATTCGCGCGCAGTCTTCAGGTCATCCTTGAAGCTCGCTTCGTCACGCGCCAGCAGCGACGTGCGTGCGGACAGCAGCCGCAGCTTCAGGCTTTCGCGGACGAACAGCCCCTGCTGGGGCGTGATCAGCGAAGCCTCACTCGGGTCGAGCTCGCGGATGCGGATCAGTTCCCCCATCTCGCGGAAAAAATCCTGCCAAAGCTGGCGCCACCAGGGTAAATCCGGCCGGCCATCGGCCAATCCGGACGGGCGCAGCCCCTCGAGGTCGCGCATGCTTGCCGGTACCGCCAGCGGCAACGACGACGCCAACACCGAGAGGTTGTCCAGTTTGACGGCGATGCCTTGCGTATCGACGGCCGGAATCGCCTTCAAGCGTTCCAGATCTTGGGTGATCGCACGACGCAGCGGCGTTGCCTGCAGTTTGTCGGCACGGGCCAGGCGCTGATCAGCTGTTTGCAGCGCGCTGATGGCAGCACGCACGTTACCGGCCAGCGTAAGTTCGCGGCTGGCGATGTTGATCGTCTGCTCGATTTCTGCGAGCAACCAGTCTTCCGGTGCGCGCGCCAGGTCACGTGTCATTTCCTCGATTGCCACACGCTGATTCTGGAACTCGGCGAGTTTGGCTTCCAACAGCGCGATGCGGTTTTGCGCATCGCGTAAATCACGCAGCGCCGATTCATTGCGGGAGGCAGTTTCCCGGGTGGTCTTGTCGAGTTCGGCGAGCTTGCCGCCGAGCGTTTGCGTCAGTTCTCGGTTGTCGCCACGGCTTTCAAACCATACACCGGCCGCGAGCACCAGCGCGAGAACGCCCGCGGCCAAGCCGGCGTAGAGCGGCAGCACGCCGACGCGTGCGCCGGGATTCGCCGACTTGACAGTTGAGGAGTCGAATTCGTTGTCCATGCGCTATTCAATCGTATGCTTGTCGCTGATGCAACCTAAGCCTGCATTGTTCGCGGGTGATGTCAATGAAATATGCAGGCTAAGGCTCCATTTTGGCGAGCGTTTCGATGAGTTTGTTGTCTTCCAGAGACACCACCGTCACCCGCGTGGCGCCGGCGGCGCTGGCTGCGGCCGCCACTCGCGCGTGGGGCACCAGCATGTGTGCGACGTCAGCCACCGCAAGATCCTGATCGACAAGATTTGCGGCAAGGCTGGTCAGTGTCTCCACACTGCCAACCAGTACGGCCGCCCCGCTGCGAACCGCCCGCCCGAGTTTGGCGCTGTCTGCGGCATCAAGCCGACATGCCTGCCGCCGGTAGCAGAGCAGCTGCACGACGGTGGCACCTCTGGCGCTCAGCGTTTCGGCGAGCAGCTGACGACCCCCACCGTCGCTGTCGCCCTTGACGATCAATACAGTTTTGCCTGCTGGCGCTTGGAAAAACGCTTCCGCCAGCAGTGCTTCGCTGTCCTCGCCACCGGCCGGAACTCGGGCGTTACCGAGCCCCAATGCGGCCAAACGTGCCGCCGTTGCGCGGCCGACCGCATAAACATGCTGCCCGGCGCTGCGGTTGGCAATCAAGCGCTGGGCGGACAACGCCGGCACGCCGAACTCAGCGGCGTGACTGCTGACAAAAATGATGGCGTCCGGCGGCGCAGCCAAACCGGCATCCGGCGATTCGCAAGCGTCGATGGCCAGCAACGGCATGACCAACACCTGAGCTTGGGCGGCGACCAAGGCACGCGCGGTCGCCTCGGCGCTGGCGCGCGGCCGGGTCACGACGATGCTAAAACCTTGCAGCGACACAATCAGCCGGTGCGTCTTGGTGGCGCGATTACGGGTGGAGCAAGTGCGCGGCCGGCACTCGCGAACAGACCGGCAAGGATCTTGTCCGCCCCATCCGCAAGTAGCCGTTCAGCGAGCGCAATCCCGATCGCATCTGCGTCGGCAAGCTTCCCACTGTCGGTCGCCGCGATACGCGTTGTTCCATCGGTTGTGGCGACGAATCCGCTGATCGACAGTTGGTCGCCTGCAACGGTGGCCGTCGCGCCGAGCGGCACATCACAGCTCGCCGATAACCGGCGGCCAAACGCGCGCTCAGCGCCGACCATGGCATTGGTCGCCGTGCTGATGAACGGGGCGAGTCGTTGCGCCACATCTGCGCGATGCGAAGCATATTCAATGCCGAGCGCGCCTTGCGCGATCGCCGGAATGTAGCGGCCGGTCTCGAGCGTGGCGCGGATGCGTTCGCCAAATCCAAGCCGCTTCAGGCCTGCTGCCGCCAGGATCACCGCGTCAAATTCGCCCTCGTCGAGTTTACGCAGCCGTGTGTTGACGTTGCCGCGCAGCGGCGCGATCTTGAGCCCCGGATGAAAGTGGCGGATCTGACTTTCGCGGCGCAAGCTGGACGTACCGACAATCGCGCCCACTGGCATTTTGTCGAGGCTGGCGTACCGGTTGGAGACAAACGCGTCACGGATATCCTCTCGCTGCCCGACGGTTGCCAGCGCAAACCCCGCCGGCAGCAGCATGGGCACATCCTTCATCGAATGTACCGCAATCTCGGCGCGCCCTTCTTCAATGGCGACCTCGAGCTCTTTAATAAACAGACCCTTGCCGCCGATTTGCGCGAGCGGCTTGTCGAGGATTTGATCGCCACGCGTCGTCATGCCGATGATCGACACATTGAGCCCCGCATGAAACGATCGCAACTGTGCGGCGATCCATTCGCTTTGCACCATGGCGAGTGGACTTTCGCGGGAAGCGATACGCAGGCGGTCGGTGGTCATGTATACATTTGGCGCGTTTAGGGTGGTTGAAGACGAAATTCTGGGGAAAGCAAAAGCAGGACGACGGCGTTTCCGATCCTGACCGCGCCACGCCAACACGTGAAGGTAATGTCTAAAGACCGCCATTCCAAACCCCAGTGTCGGCGCGCATCTTGAGGCAAAAACGGCTGAAAGCGCCCGCCAATAGGCTGGCTTCTGTTCTTTTTGCGCTCGTCGGCAACCTTATAACTAGCGATTGGTCTATCAAGTGTTTTCAGATTTCGAACGGAAATGTTAGCACGCAGGACCCCGCCTCCCCAGCGCGAATAGCGGCATGTTGCACTGCGGTAGAATCAACGAACGAACGCAATCCTGCATAAACGAAGGTAGCACCCCTGATGGCAACAAACGCTCAACTGCTCGCCGCCAGACTTCCCGGTGGCCGGCCCATCACCGCGTCGAACGACGGCACGTTAATCGAATCCAACGCGCCGCGCCTGCGTGAAATTCCGTACAACTACACCTCATTTTCCGACCGCGAGATTGTTATCCGGCTGCTCGGGGCAGACGCGTGGGACACGCTGAACCAATTACGCGATCAGCGCAAAACCGGCCGCAGTGCGCGCATGCTCTACGAGGTGCTTGGCGATATCTGGGTGGTTGAACGCAACCCCTACCTGCAGGACGATTTGCTGGATAACCCCAAGCGCCGCGCGATGCTGATTGAAGCCATGCGCCATCGCCTCGGGGAAATTGAAAAACGTCGCGCCACCGACAGCAGTGCCGATCAGCCCGGTGCCGATGTCGATGCTGCTGCCGCTGCTGATGTTGATGTTGACGTCAAGTCTGAACAGGTGGCGACGCTCCTTGCGCGCGCCTACGCCGCAGTGGAGCGCTTCGAGACCGAGTTTCGCGACACGTGGGACCTGCGTAAGAAAGTCGAACGACGTCTGGCGAAAGTGACGCGGCGCGACAACATCGCCTTTGACGGGCTGGCGCGCGTCTCTCACGTCACCGACGCGACCGACTGGCGCGTCGAATACCCGTTTGTGGTGGTCTACCCGGATACCGAAGACGAAGTTGCGCCGCTGGTTCGCGCGCTGATTGAACTCAAGCTCACCATCATCCCGCGCGGCGGCGGCACCGGCTACACCGGGGGTGCCATCCCGTTGACCAAGATGTCGGCCATCATCAATACCGAAAAGCTCGATACGCTCGGCGCGGTGGAGCGTATCGCACTGCCGGGCGTCGATGACGCCGTCGCCACCATCCGCTGCGGTGCCGGCGTGGTGACCAAGCGCGCGATGGAAGTGGCGGAAAGTGCGGGCCTGGTGTGGGCATGCGATCCGACATCTGCTGATGCCTCGTGCATCGGCGGCAATATCGCCATGAACGCGGGTGGCAAGAAAGCCGTGCTGTGGGGTACCGCGCTCGACAACCTCGCTTCGTGGCGGATGGTCACGCCGGACGGGCTGTGGATGGAAGTCGAACGGCTGGAGCACAACTTGGGAAAAATCCACGATATCCCGGTCGCCAAATTCAAAGTGACAACGTTCGACGAAAGCGGTCGCAATATCAAGGCGCAAAAGACACTCGTCATTCCGGGACCGTCATTTCGCAAAACCGGACTCGGCAAGGACGTCACCGACAAATTTTTGTCCGGCCTGCCCGGCATCCAGAAAGAAGGCTGCGACGGCATCATCACCTCCGGTCGCTTTATTCTGCACCGCATGCCCAAGCACATCCGCACGGTGTGTCTGGAGTTTTTCGGGCAGGTGAAGGAAGCCGTGCCTTCGATTGTCGAGATCAAGGATTTCATCGACGCCCACCCCCACGCGGTACTGGCGGGCCTCGAACACCTCGATGAACGTTATTTGAAAGCAGTTGGATACGCGACCAAATCACGCCGCAATCAACGGCCGAAGATGGTCTTGATCGGCGACATCGTATCGGACGATGAGAACGCCGTCATGGAAGCGGCCAGCCAGGCCGTCAGACTGGCAAACGCGCGCCATGGCGAAGGTTTCATTGCGGTCAACGCCGACGCACGCAAAAAATTCTGGCTCGATCGTGCGCGCACTGCCGCCATCGCCAAACATACCAACGCGTTCAAGATCAACGAAGACGTGGTGATTCCATTGGATCGGCTCGGTGACTACTCGGAAGGCATCGAGCGCATCAACATCGAGTTGTCGCTGAAAAACAAGATCCGTTTGGTCGACCGGCTGTCGGCATTCATCGCCGGGCGCGACGGTGCCAAACTCACACTTGATTTGGAAGACGAAAACATCGCCCACGACGAAATCATCGGCACCCGCGTCGATGACGCGCACCAACTGTTCGCCGACGTTCGTGGACGTTGGCAGTTCTATCTCGACAATCTCGATGCGCCGCTGGCCAAGCTGCCGATCAAGGGTGCCAGCAGCGCCGCCGACTTGAGCGTCGCCAACATCTCGACGATTTTTCAGGCGCTGCAGAGCTACAACTTGCGCGCCTCATGGAAGACCGAGCTGCGCGCCCCATTGCACGACATCTTTGGTGGTCGCATGTTTGCCAGCGTGGTCAAGCGGCTCGATGCGATTCATAAAGAGGTGCTGCATTCGCGTGTGTTTGTGGCGTTACATATGCACGCGGGTGATGGCAATGTGCACACCAATATTCCGGTGAATTCGGACGACTACGGCATGCTGCAGGAAGCCAATCAGGCGGTCGCGCGCATCATGGCGTTCGCGCGCCAGCTCAACGGTGTTATTTCTGGCGAGCACGGCATCGGCATCACCAAACTGGAGTTCCTGACTGACGACGAAATGAAGCCGTTTCTCGACTATAAGGCGCAAGTCGATCCGCAGGGACGCTTCAATGCCGGCAAGCTCATGCCGGGCGGCAACCTTCATCGCGCCTATACGCCTTCGTTTGGGCTGCTCGGTGCCGAGTCCTTGATTCTTGAACAATCCGACATCGGCGCGATCGCGGATTCAATCAAGGACTGTATGCGTTGCGGGAAATGCAAACCTGTCTGCGCCACGCATGTGCCGCGCGCCAACCTGCTTTACAGCCCGCGCAACAAGATCCTCGCTACGTCGTTGTTGATCGAGGCCTTCCTGTATGAAGAGCAGACGCGGCGCGGCGTATCGTTGCGACACTTCGATGAGTTCTCGGATGTGGCCGATCACTGCACCGTTTGCCACAAATGTGAGAACCCGTGTCCGGTCGACATCGACTTTGGCGATGTTTCAATTGCCATGCGCAATTTGTTGCGTAAAGAGGGCAAGAGATCATTCAACCCCGGCACCGCAGCGTCGATGTTTTATCTGAACGCCACCGACCCCGCCACCATCAAACTCACCAAGACGTTGATGATCGACTGGGGTTTCAAAGTGCAACGTGCCGCGCACGCGATCGCCAAGAAATTCATGCTGCCGCAATTGCAGACCAGGCGGCCACCCGCCACCGTTGGCAAGCCCACCATCAAGGCGCAGGTGATTCATTTCATCAACAAGCCGATGCCGGGTGGATTACCCAAGAAAACCGCCCGCGCGTTATTGGACGTTGAAGACAATAAGATCGTGCCGGTGATTCGCGATGCCGCGCGCACCACGGTCGATACCGAAGCGGTGTTTTACTTCCCCGGCTGCGGATCCGAACGATTGTTCGGTCAAGTCGGGTTGGCAACGCAGGCGATGCTCTATCACGTCGGCGTGCAAACTGTGCTGCCGCCCGGCTACCTGTGTTGCGGCTATCCGCAGACCGCGTCCGGCAACGCCGACAAGGGCCAGGAAATCATCACCGACAACCGGGTGCTGTTCCACCGCCTCGCGAACACGCTCAACTACCTCGACATCCAGACGGTGGTGGTGTCGTGCGGCACTTGCATGGACCAATTGCAGAAGTATGAATTTGAAAAAATCTTCCCCGGCTGCCGTTTGCTCGACATCCACGAGTACCTGCTCGAGAAAGGCATGAAGATCGACAGCGTGACCGGCGTTCGCTATATGTATCACGACCCCTGCCACAGCCCGATGAAGACCTACCAGCCGATGAAGGTGGTCGCAGGATTGATGGGTGATAACCAGGTCGAAGAGAACACGCGCTGCTGCGGCGAATCCGGCACGCTCGCGGTCACGCGGCCGGACATCTCCACACAAGTTCGCTTCCGCAAGGAAGAGGAAATGAAAAAGGGTGCCGACAAATTGCGCGCCGATGGATTTGGCGGGCCCGTCAAGGTACTCACGTCATGTCCATCCTGCTTGCAGGGTTTGTCGCGTTTTGACGACGATAGCGGCACCACCGCGGACTACATCGTGGTGGAGATCGCCAAGCACGTGCTGGGGCCGAACTGGATGCGCGAATTTGTGGATAAGGCCAACAACGGCGGGATTGAGAGAGTGCTCTTATGATCGGCGTCACCGCGCCGTTCCCCCTCTCCCGGCCTCTCTCCCGCGGGCGGCCGGGAGGAGCAGGATAATTTTGGTTGCACCAAAATAGTGATGGTGAATGGGATTGAACGCGTGCTCTTGTAGCGCCTGTCGGTGGGCGAGATAGTCGGCGGAACGTTCCCTGGCGACGATTGAGAGTTTGCGACGAATCTGCTGACGTTGCAGGCATTGGCGCGCTAGAATTGGACGACCAACCCCAGGGTCGTCAAAATGATTGTGACACTTCCAAATTGCGTGCGCAGCGCGGCTGCGGCAATGCTGTTTTCGCTGCTCGCAGGGTGCGCGATCGCACCCATCCCACCCGAAGCGCAGACTACGCCTAACCCCACGCCACTCGCCGGGGACGCCGCAGCCTGCAGCACCGTGGTGTCGATGTCGGATGCTGTCGCCGCGCAGGCAATGGGCATGAACGAGGCGATGCTGAACGCGGTTAAAGAAATGCGCCCCGTCGACAACCGCACGGTTTGCGAGATGGGCTGGGACGCGCGCAACGCCGCGATGCTCGATTTCCGCAATAAATATCGCGATCGCAACAAGGCCAAGGCGCGTGCGCCATCCCGCGAGTACATCAAGACCTGGGACGAAGACGACCGCGGTCGACTACCCACCAGCACCCAAATCTTGGCGGCAGAGCAGGCCCGGCGCGCCCTGCCGTCAAATACAGAATCAGGCTTCGCGAAGGCGGCGGGAATCAGTAGCGCGGCGTGGAGCTTTATCGGCCCCGGCAACGTCGGCGGCCGTGTTCGTGCCATCGTCTTCGATCCACGCAACACCTCGCGCATTTTCATCGGCGCCGCATCCGGCGGTATTTGGCTCACGACAAACGCGGGCCTGTCCTGGGCGCCGGTGGCTGATTTCATGGGCAATCTCGCGATCGGCACCTTGGTCATCGATCCATCAAACCCGAATGTGATGTACGCCGGGACAGGCGAGAGCTCTGCCGGCTTGGCGGGCATTGGTGTATTCAAGAGCACCAATGGCGGCCTGACGTGGAACTTTCTGAGCTCGACGACAACCGACACCGCGGTAAATCCCAACGGCGCGGACTGGACAACGGTCAACCGGATCGCGGTGCATCCCACCAATTCGAATATCGTGTTGGCGGGAACCGGGTTTGCCACCGGCGCAGTGTTTCGCTCTGCAGACGGTGGGTTGACTTGGACCAAGGTTCGCAGCGAGCCCGCTGCAGATATCCAGTTCGACCGTCTGAATCCCGACCGCGTGATCATCGGCGGCATGACTGGCTTCACCTCGCTCTCCACCGACGCCGGTGAGACGTGGACGAACGCGCCAAAACTGTTTCCAAATGCGCTACGTGGCCGCAGCAGCACCGCGCGAATTGAAGTCGCTTGGGCACCGTCGCAAGCCGATCGTGTTTACGCTTCCGCAGACAACTCGGATCTGACGACCGGATCGCGCGGAGAGATCTATCGTTCCGACGACGGCGGCACAACCTGGACATTGATGTCCTCGCCCAAGCATCTGGCGCAACAAGGCGATTACAACAACGCGCTATGGGTCGACCCAGCAGACGCAAATTTCATCATAACGGGTGGGTTGGATCTCTATCGGTCGACTGACGGTGCCATTTCGTTTACGCGTATCAGCACGTGGCAAGCCGCTGGGCCGGGATTGCCGCAACCGCACGCCGACCATCATGCGATCGCTTCGCCACCTGATTTTGGTCCGGGAAACCGCGTCGTCTACTTCGGCAACGACGGCGGCATGGTTCGCGCCAACAACATCGATACTGCCGGGCCGAACGGCGCGAGCACGTGGCAAAACTTGAACAACAACCTCGCGATCACGCAGTTCTACGGCGGTGCCGGTCTCGCGGCAGCGGGCGGAAAGATCATCGGCGGGACGCAAGACAACGGCACGCTGCTGCGCGCCGCCGGCTCGACGAGTACGAATTGGTCGCGCATCTTCGGTGGCGACGGCTTCTTTGTCGCGGTCGATCCGATCAGTGATGCCACCACCTACGGCGAGCTTTACTGGGCAGCTGTGTTTCGCAACGGTAACTTCATTTGTACCGGTATCACCGAAGCGTGGAAGGACCCGGGTACCAATCCGGCATGCGGGGCGAATACAACCGAGCAGGCCAACTTCAATTCACCGTTTATCCTTGACCCGAACAACCGGGATCGTATGCTGGTTGGTGCAAATTCACTCTGGGTCAGCAACAACGTACGCCTGGGCACGCCAACGTGGGCGGCGATCAAACCGCCGGTGACCAATCCGAATAGCACCCGCTACATCAACGCGATTGCCGTGGAGGCCGGCAACTCCAATGTGATTTGGGTGGGGCATAACGCATCAAATACGACGGGCCTGCCGACCCAAATTTTCAAGACCGTCAACGGCCTCAGTGCGACGCCCACCTGGACCAACGTGGCGGGTGTCGGAATGCCAAATGCGACGGTGAATCGCATCACCATTGACCACACCAATCCGAACCGCGCGTGGGTCGCCTATTCAGGCTTCTCGACCAACCGCCTATGGGTGACCGAAGATGGCGGAACCAACTGGCGCTCTATTTCGAGCGGCTTGCCCGCAGTCACCATCCACGACGTCAAGCGCCACCCATTGCAGCCCGACTGGCTCTATGTCGCCGCGGCAAATGGGGTATTCACGTCACAAAATAGTGCTGCCACCTGGACCGCCGTCAACGATGGCCCGAACAGCGTTCGAGTGCGTGAGTTGTTTTGGTTTGATAGTACGACCCTGGTCGCGGCCACCTACGGGCGCGGAATGTTCACGACCACTTCAACGCCCGATGTCAGCGTGGTGTCATTCCAGCCTCAAAACTATACGGTTGATGAAGGCGGCGGATCAGTGACTTTGCTCGTACAGCGCCAAGGCCCGCTTGCAGGCCAAGTGACGGTTAATTTCGCGACGCAAAACGGAGCCGCCACCAGCGGCGCGGATTTCACCGCGACATCAGGCGCCCTGACGTGGCCTGCGGGGGACGGCTCTACGCGCACGATCGTGGTGCCGATTCTGCAAGATACCGTTCTTGAAGGACCAGAAACGTTCGCCGTGCGTTTGAGTGGCATCGTCGGCGGCGCCCTCGGCAATTTGCTCGCCAACGTCACCATCGTCGACGATGAAGCTGATGTGTTTCCGCCGAATTGCATCATGCCGACCAGCGGCTGGTCCAAGCCGGCGGCGGCCGCAACGACCTGGTCGGTGGCGCGCGACAGCAGCGCCGAGGGCTCGTGCAGTTTGAAATCGATTTCGCCGGGCGACTCACCAGCGAATATGTTTACATCGCGGTCCCAAATTCAATTTGTCGGTACGTTTTCGGCCGGGAGCGTCACCTTCGATCGTCGCGTATCGAGTGAAGCGGGTTGGGATTGCTTCCGATTCTTGATCGACGGTGTTCAGCAGAACGTGGGGAGCACCTGCACGGCAACTCAAGGCGGAACCGGTGCCGGTGGTATCGGCGCGTCTGGCGACGTCGCTTGGGGCCCCGTCAGCGTGCCAATCACGGCAGGCTTGCACACTCTGACCTGGAGCTACGAGAAGGATGACTCAGTCGCAGTCGGCGGCGACGCCGCGTGGATCGATCGTCTCGTCATGCCTCTTGCCGGCCTTACCCCGGCCGCTCTCTCCGTTACCCGCAGCGGCACCGGTAGCGGCACGGTAAGGTCAATTCCTTCAGGCATCGATTGTGGCGCTTCTTGTAGCGCGAGCTTTTTCGGCTCCCCGGTCGTTGAGCTGACGGCTAGCGCAGCAACTGGGGCCTACTTTGCCGGTTGGACGGGATGCA
>Ga0209181_10006718_pt1 | contig 16024 bp, 18 predicted proteins | sample MAT05_FD_187208 | JGI IMG/M metagenome (GOLD analysis project Ga0209181, IMG submission 187208) | Freshwater microbial communities from Lake Fryxell liftoff mats and glacier meltwater in Antarctica - MAT-05 (SPAdes) (version 2) | ecosystem: Environmental > Aquatic > Freshwater > Ice > Liftoff... | reverse complement strand
GAACAGCCCGACGCTCTTGCGACCGCTTTGCTCCGCGTTACCCCTACCACGCCTCATCTATGTCTAAGTACATCCGCTCTCGAAATCGAGCAGCGGTGGTTTGCCTGATCTCGCTGGCAGTGTTTGTGCCGGCATTAGTCATCCCGCGATCGGGCCCCGATCTGACGATAAGAAAGTTGATATTGTTCTTCAGTCTCGGCGTCCTGTTGATCAGTGCCGTATGGCTGCTCGTTCGGTGGGACGAGGCAAACCGGCTGATACGTCTCCGTGCCGGCGAGGGCATACTTGCGCGATGGACGATCGATTCGGCGCGATGGGAATGGTTTCGAGGGCAGAGCACCGAGTGGGACAAGCGCCAAGGCGTGAGAGCCAACGACGCTGACCTTGCACAAACTCCCGGCAACGCCGGCATTGAAATCGTGGCAACGCACGATGGAATTCTCATAGGCGAGGATTTCTGGCCTGTGGAGAGGGATGTCCGGATCACCGTGCGCGCCGATTGGATTGAGTTTTATCAGATCATCCCAAAGCCCAAAGGACCAGCATTACATATTGTGTTACGCCTGCCGCTTGAGCCCGGCAAGGAAAGCCTCGCGTCCGACGTTCAGCAATCCTATCAACGCGCGCTTGGTCCCGCAGGTTCGGGCAAGAAGCAGATCATGTATATCGGGTTGGCAATTTTCGTGGGTCTGCCCATGGTTACGGCGTTCATTTGGTTGATTGCCAAGGTTACCGGCTGGGTGGAGTGAATCGCACGCGCCGAATCGAGCCGGCGCTGCTACTCGGACTCCACAATGTTTCTACGACACCATGAACGACGCGCCCGAGGGTGATTGCATTGCTGCTACGTGACGTACTGACGTCACCAAGCGCAGTGTTAGTTGGCACTAACGCATTACGACATCACCGGAAATCCTTCGCGTTCGGCAGCGGCGGACAGCCTGGCATCGAGTGACACAAACGCCAGTGCAGATGGTTCGAAATCGGAGGCGACAATGACGGACGCCAGTTGGAGCGCATCAGCCGCCCGAAGCGCATGGGTGCGTAGAAGCCGACTGGCGTGCGTTCTCACGTCGTCGATGGCTGGGACTTCAATCCATTCGCGGCTCAACGCCTCCAGGCGCGCAATCGCGGTGAATCGTCGCGTTCGGCCAGCAGCATCGCCACTGCCGATGCGCTGCCCTCGAGTTGGCCCGAAGGCAGGTCTCGCCACGCTGTCGTGGGCTCCGACATTGGCAACAACAACCGACCCTTTTGCGCCAGTTCGATTGCCGCGGCAGGAACTCCTGTAGCTCGGCCAACCGGCGTCAAATGTGCTACCGGAATGCCACGATCAGTGATGACAATAGCCGCGCCATCGCGAACTTCCCGAACCAGAGCACTCAGTTCGTTTTTCGCTTCGGAGAGGGAGATAGATCTCATGTAGGCTGATATAGTCTGGATGGAATGTCCAAACAAGGCGACAGAGCCGCCGAACCAGCCGTGAGCACCAACCCTCGTGTAACGCAATTACATCCATCATTCGGGCGCTCACGACACCAGCCAGTGGTGTCAGCTCCTCGACGGAATCAGTCTGGCCGGCTGGAGGTGCGTTCATGGTCACGCGCGGTTGGGATGACTGGCGAGCCCAGTGCCTCCACGCCCATGCCAGCGGCCTGAATGGCACCCGCGACATAGCCCGGAAAGTGCGGCGACCATTCGCTGGCGATACCCGTGAGCCGACCGCGCCACGGGCCGGACGAAACCTTGGCCGCTGGGGCGTGGCCGTGGTCGCCCGTTGTGTCCAGATCCGCGGCAGTGGCGGTGTAGCGATCCTGCGCCCAGTCCTTGATAAATTCGGCACGGGGATTCGCCGCCTGCGGCCCGAAAAGCCGTACCAACTGCGCTCGGCACTGGGTGCACCATTCCGCCTCCGTCCGAGCCTTGCGTACATGAGGGGGCACGCCGAAAAAACCGAACAGCGCTGCACTGCCGCCGGGCATAGAGGCGTCGTGGATTTCGCCCAGTGGTCCGTGTGCGCTGCGGGCTTCCCCTGACAAACCCTGATCGCGCCAGAACGCGGTCTCGTAAATGGCCATGTATTTGGCGTGGGGCGCCATCCACGTCGCCGTCGCGCGCCAGTCGTCAGCCAGTGTTCGCGGCAAAGGCGGCGCGAAGGCGATCGTGTGCTCAGCCAAGCGCGGCGGCAGGGCCAGCAGTACGTGGTCGGCGCGCCAGGTCGTGACGTGTTTAGCGGCGTCTTCGCCGTCCAGATCGACATGCGACGTCGTGCAGCGCACTGCGCGCACCGTCTGGCCGGTTTGGATTCGCGACGGGTCAAGCGTTCGATGCAATGCGTCGACCAGTGCGCCCATCCCGCCGATCAGACGCACCGATGGCGGCAAGTTCACATACCCGTGCGTGCGCGCTGGCCGCGCGTTGGCCGAACGCTCCACCAACATGTCGCCGGTCTCGAATTGCTCGAAGCGCCGCAGTCCCAGTGACTCGACGAGCCGACTCAACTCGCGCTGATATTCCGGCCAGAACCAGGTTGGTCCAAGGTCGAAACGATCGATGGAGTCGGCGGTTGTAGTCTCGGACGCGAATTGGTCCGACGCGCTCGCGGAGGCGATACGACCGCCCAATATGTCGCGCGCTTCGAGCACGACGTAGTTCGGCATGCCACGTTGCTCCAACAAGCACGCGGCGTACAGGCCGCTCAATCCACCGCCGACGATGGCGATGCGCGCGGTGTGTGGCGTCATTCTGTCACCAGGTTCGAACAAAGCGAAACTAGTTGTTCACGCAGGTACTGAAACCGGCACAACGACCAGTCCATCAATTCCGGCGAAGTCATCCGGATTGCAAGTGTAGAGTGGAAGACCGTTTGCGAGTGCGATCGCACCAATCATCGCGTCGAAAGATCGAGCAGTTGTCTTGCGGCCCGAGCGGCGAAGTGACGCTGCGACTTGTCCAAACGCCCGCGCCGCGCTCGCGTCAAAGGGCAGCGATTCGAAGTCAGCTTCCGCCTGCTGGAGATGCGCTTGACGATCTGCTCGATCCTTGTCTGTTTGCGCAACCAGCGGTCCCACCGACAGTTCGGCCAGCGTTACGGCCGTAATCAGTGCTTCCTCCGGCAGCATAGTCACGTCATGCATGCGCGGGAGCAGGATGACCGTGTTGGTGTCGAGTATTCCGCGCGAGTGCCGAACGCGGTCAATCACAGCGAGCTGTCGATGACAGAGTCGATGTCGGCGCGGAGCGCTCTTTGGTCAATGACCGGGAGGTGACGCCACCGACGGAGCAGCTCGCCGGCGGGCACGCCAGCCGCAGGGAGCGGCCGCAGCTCGGCGACCGGTTCCCCATCCATGGTCACGGTAAGCGACTCCCCGTTGACCACACGCTGCAGGACGCGCCCACCATGGTTGCGAAGGTCTCTGACTGAGATACGGTCCATTGGCCCAATGTATCACCGGTGATACGCACTTTCAACCCACTCGCCCGCCCGGTGACGCCTCAATTTTGCCGCGCACACATCGGTTGCCGACGTCGCCTTCGTGGCTTCCCGTCGACAATGAATCCGTCCCGCGGTCAACCAACAGCGCTACGGCCGTCGCGGCGCATTCACGCCAGTGAGATAGTCCATTGCGAGGTTGCTCAGTGCGCGCACGCCGATTGGCAGCGCGGCTTCGTCAACGAAAAACGACGGCGAGTGATTGGTGGGCACCGTGGCCGGGTCGCGGTCGCGTGGCGTTCCGCCAAGGTTGAAGAAGAGGCCCGGGATGCGTTCCTGAAATGCCGAGAAGTCTTCGGATGCCGTCCACAGCGGAGCCACCGTGGCGCCCGCCGCGCCGGCCGCACGTTCAAGCGTGGGGATCATGCGCATTGTGAGCGCGCTGTCGTTTCGCGTGACGAGGTTGCCGCTGTCGATCACCACGCGTGCGGTGCCGCCTGCGCTTGCGGCGATCATTTCTGCGGTGCGCGTGATACGCTTGAACAGATCATCGCGAATAGCACGATCAAACGTGCGGATGGTGCCCAGCATGACGACGCTGTCGGGAATGATGTTGTTGCGCACGCCGCCCTGGAACGCACCAATCGTCACGATGGCGGGCACCGACGCGATGTTGATCTGCCGGCTGACCAGTGTTTGCAGCCCCGTAACGATTTGCGCGCCGATGACGATGGGATCAATGCCGTCCCACGGTTGTGCGCCGTGTGTTTGTCGGCCGAGCACCGTGATCTTCATTGAGTTGGATGCGGCCATTGCAGGCCCCGCCCGGTAGCTGATTTGGCCAACCGTGCCCGGGCCGACATGCAGGCCAAAAATCGCGTCTACTTTCGGGTGGTCGAGTACACCATCACGAATCATGAGGTGCGCGCCGCTCTTGCTGTTCTCGAGTCCCTCCTCGGCCGGCTGGAAAATGAATTTGATCGTGCCGGGGATGTTGGCTTTCATGCTCGCGAGCACTTCCGCGGTGCCCATCAACATCGCGATGTGGTTGTCGTGTCCGCACGCATGCATGATGCCGACCGACTGGCCGCGATACATTCCGCGCGCTTTGGATTTGAAGGGGAGGTCGACCAGTTCCTCAACCGGGAGTGCGTCCATGTCGGCGCGAAGCGCGACCGTCGGTCCCGGTTTTCCACCGCGCAGCACGCCAACTACTCCGTGGCCACCCACGCCCGTCGTGGTTTCGATGCCCAGTGCGCGCAGGTGTTCGGCCACGATCTTCGATGTGCGCATTTCCTCGCCCGAGAGTTCCGGATGTTCGTGGAAGTCGCGGCGCCACGCGACCACTTTCGGCATCACCGCAGCGATGCGTCGGTCGAGCTCGGCCGCGCCCGATGAGTTGGGTATTGTGGAGCTGCGGGGCGAACTCTGGGCGGCGGTCGGTGCCGGGAGGACGGCGCTACCGATTGCGAGCGCGGCGAGCAGGGCGGTGATGGGGCGCATCGGCGGTGGGGTGAGGATGGGTGTTCCTGAAAGATCGCTGGTTTTCGGGTGAGAGGGCAGCCATGCTTCCAACCCAATATTCACGCGATGCGTCTCGCCGCCGTTTTTTTCGTCCTTCCATGGTCAGTGTTACCGACTCCGTGGGCGACTTTCGGATCGAGCGCGGTCCCAACGAAATCGTGTTCATCTCCGTGCCGGACGACTATCAGACCGTCGGGCGCTTTTGGCGAAGCGTGGCCGACTCACCACCGCGCATCGAGTTTGCCCTGGTTGAAGCGAAGTCGCCGGAGACCTTCACGTTCGCTCACGCTTCCCACACGCACATCTCACCGGCGTCAATCAATCGCACGCAACGATTGCGGGTCCTCGTCGACTCCATGCGTCCCGCGTTTGTGCTCATTGCCGGATATCTTGTAAAAGATGCGCTGCGTGTGCCCGAAGCCGAAGGGCTCAACATCGTCGATATCGACGGGTCATCGTATTGCGGCCACGTCGACTGCGTGCAGCTCGCGTGGCTCAAGCGAGATCTCGCTCGCACTCCGTCGACGCAGCGGAGGTGCTCGCGGTCCTTCGCACCAGACCGCACGTTCTCGCACTGGGCGCGCACGTGCACGCGGGTAAAAAGATCTCGCTCGAAATTGAAGGCGTGAAAACGCGGTTTGAGCAGAATGCGGCGGTGATCGGACAATCGCAGCGCGGTGCGCTGACGTTTCCGTCGGGGTTTACGCTTTACACAATGCGGAAGGGGGGTGGTTGATGCGGGGGAGTTTGTTCCGATTGTGCTGGCGGCGGGTGCTCGACCCGATGAGCAGCACCTCAATTAATTCCGCAATATCGGCGAGCGTCTTCAGCGCGCGCGCAGCTTCACTTCGGCACGCCGAGCTCAATGCTGCCGGTGAGGCGTTCCGCAGCGGCAGGGGCCAGAGCAACCGCGGCTGTCCGCGCAACGTACGTGACGGCGGGAACCATCGCCCCGGTGCCGATCAGGAGCACGTTGGCCGCGAGCACCGGGGCGGTCCATCGGTTCACAATTTCCCGACTTCGTCGAGTGAAAAAGACCGTCGCCGCCACGGCGTTAACCGCCACGAGGCCGATCAGGCAGGTCCAAAACACAACCGAGCCAACGCTGTCGAGCCATTGCACGAAACTGCTGAGCATGGAAGCCTCCGGTCTACGAGCGAGGAAGCGGACGAACCGTGCACCGTTGTCCTTGATACGGCTTCGCCGGGCATTTCGCAAGGACTGCGGGGGAGGCCGGTTCTCGCACAACGCCTCGTTGACATGTTAGTCACATGCACGCATGTTGCGGACATGTCCAAGATGATACAAATCCGACATGTTTCGGATGCCCTGCATCGCAAGCTCAAAGTCCACGCTGTGGAGGCCGACATGACGCTTTCCGATTACATCAAACTCGAACTCGAACAAATGGCGTCGAGGCCGACACTCGCCCAGATTGCCGCGCGCCTCAAGGGGCTCGAGCCGGTTGAACTCGAAGCATCCGTCGTTGACATCCTTCGCGACGCCAGGGACGCGCGGTAATTGCGGCGGTTATCGCCTCGATGATCAGCAGCCGTTCGTCGACAGCAATCGTTCTTGACGCGTCGGTCGTGGTTGAAGTGTTGCTCGCTTCCACCGAGGGGAAACGCACCATGCAACGGCTCGTCGCGGAAAACGTCCCGTTGCACGCGCCGGAGTTGTTGGACATTGAGGTCTTGCACGTGCTGCGTCGTGCCGTCGCGCGTGAAATCATGACAGCGCGCCGAGCAGAACAAGCCATTCGGGTACTCGAATCGTTTCCCCTCACGCGTCACGCGCACGGCCCGCTTCGGCGGCGATGCTGGCAACTCCGGGCCAACCTGTCAGCGTATGACGCCACGTATGTTGCGTTGGCGGAAGGTTTGGGTGCGCGACTGTTCACCCGTGATGTCCGTCTAGGTCGCGCCGCGGGACTCGCGACAACCGTTGAGGTGGTGTAGCGCGGCGTTTTCGAAGTCGCGAAACCCGCATGATCCGGTGTCGTACGCCGATGTAACCGGAGGAACCCACATGCCCGAAGTGTTGCACGAGCTCAAACATTCGCTGCGCCGGCTGGCGCGTACCCCGATGTCCTTGAAGTTGGCGACTGTAGCTGATGAAAACCTCAGGCGATTACGTGTCCGTAGCCGTCTGTTGTTGCAGACGGCACGATGTGTGAGCGAACCTTGACCTGCATTTGTCGAAACAAGTCCCATCGACCAAGTCGTCGCTGCAACTGACCTACGACGAGACCCGGATGCACATGCATGGTCGCAGCGAAGCCGATCACCCGTTCCCGCGAAACTTGCACACTGACGCGGTCCAGCCAGTTCTGAAACTGTGCCTGCGGCACACAAGCTTCCGCCGCGGCTTGATTCGCAGCGATCTCCTGACTCGGAAGCATGCCATCGTCGCCATCGTCGCCATCGTCGCCATCGACGTTTTCGTCGATTACCGGCTGTCCGTCTTTGCCGTCACCGTTAAGGACATGCGTAATTTCGTGCCACAGCACAAACCAGAAGTTGTCGATGCGATCAAGACGCAACGTCATGCCAATCACAGGGGAGTTGGGGTCGAGCCACGTACAGATTCCATCGAGGTGTGACCCGGTCATTGGCTCGCAGATAACAAAGCGAACGCCGCACTCGGCGAGAAAACGTGGAACGTGTCGAATTTCTTCCGGATGCTCCATGAACTGCTTCAGCTCCGGCAACCGCGATCTGAGCGCCTCCGCGCTGTACGGTTTCGCCTGCACACCTTTTGCCAGCTGCGTCATCCGAATGAGCAGCGCCTCCTGGACGCGATTCAACTCAACGTTGTACGCGGAGCGACGAGCAGCGCACTTGTACTGCACACGATCTTCGGCCGAGGTAACACCGTAGAATCCGAACACTGACTCTTCGATTTGCTCAAGCGATCCTTCCTTTACAACCCAGCCTCGTTTTTGTAGATCGCGAACTGGCCACTGCGACCTCAGGGCAGCTTTTCTGAAAATTTCGTCTGCGCGAACCTGGTTTTTGGCCAACTGGTAGCTACTCTCCAGGCCCATCCAGAGTTCAGCCGAAGTACCTAGCGCAGCGGACAATTCGAGAGCGGTGGTCGCGGTTATTCCGCGCTTGGCCGCGATAATTTCGTTCACCAGACGTACTGGCCGACCAATGATCTCGGCAAAATCCGTCTGGTTCCAGCCTCGCTCAGCAAGCTCCTCGGCCAGCAGCTTGCCAGGCGGGAAAATTGTGCGCGCGGGAGTCAGCTGATCAGTCATGTCCCCTACTTGTGATAGTCTTCAATCTTGATGATCTCTACGACGGTCGCGCTGCCGTCCTTGTCGAGCTCAAGAATCAGGCGCCATTGGATGTTCAGGCGCATCGAATACTGATGAGATCGGTTTCCTTCGAGACGCTCGAAGTGCAGCGATTTCGTGGCGTAGAAGTCGCGTTCGTCGCTTGCGTTCTTGATCAGGAGGATGCGCTCGCGATATCGATCGACAATACCTATCGCCCACTTTGCAGTATGGTGGCCGTCGTAGTCGTTGAGCTTTTCGTACTCGGGTTCGCGAAATCGGTACAGCATTCCTGAGTTCTGGTGAGCGTGTACCGTTATACCACGTAATGTAATAGTGCCTTACTAGAATACAATGTTTGGCGCCTGCAAGGCGGCTGCCATGTTCTCCATGAGCTGCCGCTGCCATACGTAGAACAGGCTGGGCTGGATCTTGTACTCGTCGCAAAGGTCTGAGACGGCGATCTTGTCGGCAAGGTGCCGGCGTAGAATCGTGGCTCGCTCTGCTGCGGTAAAGCTTCAAGGCGGCCTCGAAGAAAGTCTCCGCGCCACAGAGACAATCCGCCGTGCTCGCGAAGCCCCACGCGGCGATTGCCTCGGAGTTGGTGCGCGACCTCGCGGAGATGATCGAGTCGGCGCAGAAACAGGTCGCCAGCGTCGCCAACGTGGCCCTCACCGCCCTCCACTGGCAGATCGGCCACCACGTGCGCACGCGCGTGCTCGAAGGGCAACGCGCGGCGTGCGGGGCGCAGATAGTCTCCACGGCGTCGAGACAATTGGCGGAGCGCTACGGGCGTGGCTTCAACGAGAAGTCGCTCAGGCACATGGTCCAGTTCGCGACCGCTTTCCCCGATCGCGAAATTGTCTCCACGGCGTGGAGACAATTGACGTGGAGCCACTTCAAGACCCTGGCCTTCGTAAAAGATCCGCTCACCCGCGACTTCTACTTCGAGATGTGCCGCATCGAGCGGTGGTCGGTGTTGCAGCTTGGTGAGCGGATCCAGAGCATGCTCTTCGAGCGGACCGCGCTCTCGAAAAAGCCTGAAGAGCTCAGCAAGAACGAACTCGCGGCACTGCGCGAGTCGGGTGAACTGACCCCCGACTGGCGGTGGGAGATGGCATCTACAAATCGACGGATGCGGGCGCAACTTGGATGCACTTCGGACGCTCGCCGCACGATTAACTCCGGGCTTTGATGCCCGCGGATCTGGTCGCTCTCGCTGTACGCCGGATTGATGGTCGGTGACATGCTGCGTCACACCATCGTGGGTTCGATCATTCTCACCATCGGCTTCATACTCGGCTTCCGCCCACAGGCGGGCATTGTGGGCGTGCTCGCGAGCCTCGTGCTGCTCGTCGACATAGGATTGGGCTCTGAAGCAATGTCGAATATGTCGACCCATCCTTCTCCGGACTACGCCGGCACGAGTTCATACCGACTGACCTTGATCTCATCTTCGTGCTGACGTGCTTTCGCGAGATCATGCGCGAGTTGCATGCGCAACCACATTTCGGGTGTGCTGCCGAATGCTTTTGAAAGACGGATCGCCATATCTGGACTGATGCCGCTTTTTTCGTTCACGACGTTGTTGAGCGTGAGACGGGTCACGCCCAGTATTTTGGCGGCGTCGGTAACGCTCAGCTTGAGGGCCTCCAAGCAGCTGCTTCTTACAATGCGACCGGGGTGAACCGGATTTTTCATGGACATGATGGCTCTCCTTCAGTGATAGTCGATCAGTTGCACGTCGTACACATGGCCATCTTCGAACCGAAAAATGATGCGCCAGTTTGCGTTCACCGTCATCGACCAGAACCCTTTCAGTGTTCCCTTCAATGGGTGTAAGCGATAGCCTGGTAAATCCAGATCATCGCTGTTGAACGCTTCATCGAGCATCGAAAGGATTTCCTCGACGACGCTCCGGATGTTTCCCCCGATCAAACTGGGGTCACCCTTTTGGTAGAGCCGTTTCAGCCCTTTGTGCTTGAAGCTTTTAATTATCCATGTTGAGTGTATAGTGAATATATGCACTAGCCAACAGGCTGAAGCACTCTCGATTACTCTGCCTCCGTTCGCCACCCCCGCCCGTCGAACGTATCATTCCCAAATGACTCCCACCCGCGCCCTGCTCCTGTCGCTCGCCATCTCCGCAGCCTGCGCCACCACCCTCCCCGCGCAATCCGCCCCGCCAATCCCGCCTTCGGTCTTCGGCGAGCTGGCCTGGCGCAACATCGGCCCCTACCGCGCCGGACGTACCAAAGCCGCCGCCGGCCACCCCAGCCAGCCGTTCACGTTCTACATCGGCATGGTCAACGGCGGCGTCTGGAAGACCACGGACGCGGGACGCACGTGGAAGCCGATCTTCGACGATCAACCCACGGGCTCCATCGGGTGGGTGAGCGTTGCGCCGTCAGATCCGAAGGTCATCTATGTGGGGTCGGGCGAAGGCCTTCCGCGACCGGACCTGGCGGTTGGTGACGGCATCTACAAGTCGACTGATGCAGGTGAGACGTGGACACACCTCGGACTACGCGACGCACAGCAGATCCCGAAAATTGCCGTCGATCCCCGCAACGCCAACCGCCTCTTCGTCGCCGCACTCGGCCACCCCTACGGCCCGAATCAGGAACGCGGCGTGTTTCGCTCCACGGACGGCGGCAAAACGTTCGATCGCGTGCTGTTCAAGGACGAAAACACGGGCGCGAAAGATGTGGATATCGATCCGTCGAATCCGGATATCGTGTACGCCACGCTCTGGGAACAACGACAGGGGCCGTGGGAGAACGGCGCGTGGTCGGGGACAAATGGCGGCATCTTCAAGTCCACAGACGGCGGCACGACCTGGAAACCGCTGACGAACGGACTGCCGGCCGGCATCGTGAACGCCGAGCTCGCGATTTCGCCGGCGCGGCCGAGTTTGGTGTGGGCGACGGTGGAGGCCGGGGGCGGTGGGACAGGGCTGTATCGCTCGGATGATGCGGGCGCGACGTGGGTGCGCGCCACGACGGATACACGGATGACGTCGCGCATCAACGAAGTGGTGCCGCATGCGCATCCGACGGATCCGAACACGATCATTGTCACCGACATCGTCAGCTTCAAATCAACCGACGGCGGCAAAACGTTTGTGCCGTTCAAGGGCGCGCCTGGTGGCGATGACAATCAGAATATCTGGTGGAACCCAGACAACCCGGACATCATGTTGCTGGTGATCGATCAGGGTGCAGTCGTCACTCTGAATGGTGGCAAGACGTGGAGTTCGTGGTTCAATCAGTCGACGGCGGCGCTCTATCACATCATGACCGACAACGCGTTTCCGTATCGCGTGTGCGGCGGGCAGCAAGACAGCGGATCGATTTGTATTGCAAGCCGCGGCAACGACGGACAGATCACGTTTCGCGAGTGGCACCCGGTTGGCATTGAGGAATATGGGTACGCGGCACCGGATCCACTCGATCCGGACATCATCTATGGCGGCAAAGTGTCGCGTTATGATCGACGCACGGGACAGGTGTCTGACGTTGGCCCGGTAAGCGGACGCGGTGGTGCACCGGGCGCGCCGTCGTATCGCACGGTGCGCACGCAACCGGTGGTGTTTTCGGAAGTGGACAAACGCTCATTGTTCTACGGCAACAACGTGTTGTGGAAGACAATGGACGGCGGCGTGAACTGGAAACAGATCAGCCCCGACATGACGCGCGCAACTTGGACCGTACCGAAGAACGTCGGCAGCTACGCACCACGCGTGACGAACACGACGCGCGGCTCCATTGGCGCGCAGGTCATCTACTCAATTGGTCCGTCGTACACGGATATCAACCGCATCTGGTTTGGCACGGATGACGGCGTGATTGCAACAACGGCGGACGGTGGCGTGACGTGGAAGAATGTCACGCCACCCGCGATCACGGACTTCATGAAGATCTTTACCATCGACGCCGGTCGGTTCGATTCGCAGACAGCATACGTCGCGGTCAACACGCTACGCCTGGACGACATGAATCCGCACATCTATCGCACGCACGATGGCGGAAAAACGTGGAAAGAAATTGTGAACGGCATTCCCGGTGGTGCGCCGGTGAGCGTTGTTCGAGAGGATCCCAAGCGAAAAGGACTCCTGTTCGCGGGCACGGAAACGCAGGTGTACTTCTCCATTGACGATGGCGATCACTGGCAGTCGCTGCGCCTGAACATGGCCGCGTCGTCGGTGCGTGACCTGGTCATCAAGGACGACGATCTGGTGGTCGGTACACACGGGCGCGGCATCTGGATTCTGGACGACATCACACCGCTTCGCCAGATTACAACGGCAACCGCGAACGAAGCCGCCGTGTTGTTTAAACCGCAGACAGCGATGCGCGTGCGGTGGAACATGAATACAGACACGCCGCTGCCCCCTGACGAACCCGTCGCGCCCAATCCGCCGGAAGGTGCGATCATCAATTACTACCTGAAAGCGGACGCCACAGGCCCGGTTACGCTGGAGATTCTCGACGGTCGCACGGTGTTGCGCAAATACTCGAGCGATGATTCGGTGTTCGTGCCCGACGCCGCGACTGCCACGGTGCCGCTCTACTGGTATCGCGATCTCAAAGGGCTCTCAGCGAAAGCCGGGATGCATCGCTTCACCTGGGATGTGCACTATCAATCGCTGGATGGATCGACGCGGCTGGGTGGTCCCACACTTCCCATCGCAGCTATTGGTCAAAATACGATCCAGCAGCCGACCACGCCCTGGGCGAACCCGGGTACGCACACGGTGCGTCTCACAGTGAACGGGAAGAGTTACACGCAACCGATTGTCGTCAAGGCCGATCCACGCGTGAAAACACCGGCGACGGCGATGCAGCAGATTTACACGCTGTCGCGCGCGGCGTACGACGAGGCGGTGAAAACGCGCGACGCTGCCACACAAGCGCGCGCACTGCGGGATCAGATTGCGACGGTGTTGCCGCAAGCGACGGGTGCAACATCCGCCGCGCTCTCTGCCTACGACACTCGGCTCGAAACGCTCGCCGGTGCTGCCGCTGTTGGTGGCCGAGGTGGGCGAGGTGGTGGTGGTGGTCGCGGTGGGGCTGGTGATGCGCCCGCGGTCGAAACGTTGTCCGGTGCCAGTACGGCGCTTGGCGGCGTGATGAACTTGTTGCAGGGCGCTGATGTGCGTCCGACGACGGTGCAGTTGAACGCGATTGCCGCCGCGCGCGCGCACGGTGCGCAGGTTATGGCGCGGTGGACGGCGTTGAGCACAACGGAGCTCGCGGCGTTGAACAGGACGCTGACGGCGGCCGGATTGGCGGCGATCGGGAAATAGCGTTGGAGATTCCGTCATTGCATGCATACCGTGCGACTTTGCTAAAGCGATCCTTTAATTCCGGGAAGCCGACGCTGAAGTTGTTTTCACCAGTGTTGATTCGAAGCACGCCTGAACAGGTTGCCCGACGTGGCTGTGACGACGGGGGCTCGATCAGGTCCTAATCGTCGGCTACCAATGCTGAGAGATGGCTGCCCTATGGTAAAGCACGGCGTCACGGCCACTTGTAATCTTTGGTCCAGAACAGCGCTGCGCCGCAGCCAACTGCGCCGCCATACTTCCCGGCCGTTTGTTCGTAAGGAATCAGCTCGACAAAACTGAAATCGCTGGGAGGCCGTGCTGTCACACTCTCCATCAGAGTCGGAAATCCATTGAGAAACGTGACGGGCTGGCACGTTGCCCTGCTAGAAAGATTGCGCAGCAGAATGGCCGCACCGAACCCTTTGCGTTCAACTCGAGTGAGCGGGAGGTTGGCCAGCGCACTCACGAAATCAGGTCGGCTGAGTCGCGCAGAATCGATGAGAATCCCCATCTGACGCGCGCGGCGATCCTCAAACTCCGCTCGCGTGGCGCTCATTCCAACGACATTTCGCGTCTCAAGAGCAGTCACGACTTCCAACAGAACCGTGATGTTTGCTGACGCTCCGGCCTGAATCGAAATCTGCTGATCTCTCGGCGTGTATCCGATCGCTCTCGCCGACAGCATGAATGTGCCAGACGGCACGCCGGGTACGGCAAAACGACCCAGACTATCCGTGCGTACCGATTTGCCGAGAGATGCGATGGAGACGACGGCATTAACAACAGGCCGTTGACGATCGCTTACGACTGAACCCGAGATCGTGAGGCGTTCCGGTTGCCCTGCGAACATGGTGATCGCGGCCGACAGCGATAATGCCAACCGAACGGCGGCATTCATCTGCGTATGCGATAGACCACAACGCGATCATCGGCATCTGGATCACGCTTCACCCCGGCAACGAACGAAGCGCCTACCTCCATTACGCGAAACCGTGCGGGGAGCGAAATGTCTGACAGCCATTCTCCGCTGCGTGAATACACCGACCAAACCTCCTTGTCTTTTGGGATTGCGTTCCCTCGCACTGATGCGTCACCCGGATTGACAGGCCCGACCCAGAATTCATCGCTGCCCGATGACATCATCGAACCGAAAAATCCAAAGCGCGGTGCGAATTGTGTTGACCGCCTGGTGCTCGCTCGACCGGCGGCGTGTGCCGGCAACGGGTTCGCCAGTGAGTCTTCGCGAAAGTAGTCCTCTTTGTGCGCATCAGTCACCTCACGTGCAGGCAAGCCACGACGTTCGATCTGCGTCACGCGTACTCCCTTCGAGTCGTAACACGCGACGACATAAGTTTCCGCGAATCCAGCGCAATAACCGGAATCAGTCACGACGAAACGCCCGCGGGCACCGAACACAGCCCAGCGTGGCCTTCCGGATGGCCATGGAACGACATGATAGGCGGGATATTCACCGAGCAATACGGCGTCCTTTCCGTACTCCTGCGACCAGAGCTTAGAGTACACCAATGCGGCTCGATTGGGCATTGATGCCGCGTTTCCGGGACCTGTCTGAAGAATTGTGCGCCCGTTGGCCGTGTAGCCAATCCGCAACGCGGCTTCGCCCGTTGGCACACGTGGTCTCGGCTCTGTGCGCACGTATCGCCCTCCGGGTGCGAATACCTGCGCAACTCCCGAGGCATCTATGCCAATCAGCGTATCACGACTCGAGAACAGCTGGGCGAGTGCTTCGAATTCGCCAGGTCCGCGACCCGCGCGTCCGACGGTCCGCACGTAGCGACCGCTGCTGGCGAAAATGCGAATGTCGTTGGTACCGATGCTGGCTACTGCAACATCACCGGATGACAATCGTGCTATGTCAATAATGTCGGTAATCTCTACGGGACCGTCGGGGTCAATCGTCAGCAGCGGTGTCGGATCGATCGACCATGTGTGCTTGGGTTTACTGGACGCGCTGTACACCGCTATTCGCGACGTGGTCTGGGGCGCGGCGGATTGCGCAAACGCGAGCTCTGAGAACATTGGACACGCGACCGCCATCTGCAAAGCCATCAGGATCGGATATCTCCAGACATTCATGAAGAGCGTTTTCATCAGTACCTCACGTTGGTCCGATTGGCGTTCCGGTATCTTTGCTTTCTGCAACAACAACGTGATGAGCAACACTTGATTCACCGTTTCGTTCGATCTGATTCACAATCTTGACAATCAGCTGCGGCGGCCGCAAGAGTTTGAGCTGATACGGATGAACACCGAGAAGTAGCTTCGCATCTCTCAGGAAGTTTCCATAGCAGCGGTACCCGACCACTTGCGCGGCCTGCTGGAGGCTCAGGCTCTGATTGCGGTACAGGTCCGTCGCCGCTGTCAGGCGAGCCATCCGAACCAGCCTGTCTCCAGACGTGACCGCTACCCGAGCCAGTTCCCTGTCCAAGGTCCGACG
>Ga0209181_10006716_pt1 | contig 16027 bp, 9 predicted proteins | sample MAT05_FD_187208 | JGI IMG/M metagenome (GOLD analysis project Ga0209181, IMG submission 187208) | Freshwater microbial communities from Lake Fryxell liftoff mats and glacier meltwater in Antarctica - MAT-05 (SPAdes) (version 2) | ecosystem: Environmental > Aquatic > Freshwater > Ice > Liftoff... | reverse complement strand
AAGCCCGGGCTTCTCCATGCGGCTCATCTATGACAACAAATTCAAACGCGTCATTGATCGAAGCGTCAACGGAGTTCCGTCCACCATGCCATCGGCGCGCCCTCATGTGCGCCGCGTCTCTTCACCTGCCTAAATACCTCCATGAGATTCCCAAAGGATTCGGATTGGAAAAAGACACCGCGCCATTGAAACGGTATGGAACCTCATGAGGCAAGAACCCGCCCAACCTCCAGAAAACAAATGGAAATTTGTCGAGGAGCTAAAGCGACCCCTGTGGCATGATCATGGCTGGACATCACGCCGCGCACGCGAGGGAGAAGCGGACCTGTCGCGCGGAGTGCAGTGGAGCGGGGAGTTTCCGGACCCGCGCGGCTCGTTGCAGACCGCCTACGGGGACCTTGAGAAGTTCTGCACGGCGGGCGGAGTCGGCTTGGCCGGAAACTACGGAATCGAATTCGTTGAATGTCAGGATCGAGATGGGGAGGCTTTCCGCCTGGAAGTATCCGCAGACCGATGTCGCCTACTGGCGGGGAATTCCGAAGGCATCCGCCGGGGGATTTTTTACATCGAAGAGTTGATGTTGCGAACCGGAGTGCCGTTTTTGCCGATGGGGGTGGTTGAACGCTCCCCGTTCGTCCGTCGCCACATTTCACGCTGTTTTTTTGGTCCGATCAAACGACCGCCGCTCGACCGTGATGAATTGCTGGACGAGCAGGATTACTATCCCGAGGAATATCTGAACCGCCTGGCGCATGAGGGCATCAATGGGCTATGGTTGAGTATTGACTTCCGGGACCTCTGCCGCTCCCAGATTTTTCCGGCCTTTGCCCGGGATTCCGAGCGGCGCCTGGAAAAACTCCGTCGTTCCGTGGAGCGATGTGCCCGTTACGGCATCCAACTGTTTGCCTTCGCGATCAAGCCAACTTCCTTCGGACCGGGATCCCATCAGATTCCTCCCGACGAATCGGCGAATCATCCGGAGTTGCTGGGGCATACCCAAGGAGACACCCGATTTTTCTGCACGGAAAGTGCGACCGGGCTGCGCTATCTGGAGGAGACTTCACGATCGCTTTTTGAAGCGGTTCCGGATTTGGGCGGGTTGATCAACATCAGCTTTGGCGAACGTCCCACCCATTGCTATTCGGGGGCCGATATGCTTTTGGATAACAACTGCCCGCGCTGTTCGCAGAAATCTCCAGCCAAGGTTTTCGCCGCGACGGCGGAAGCGATGGCTCGCGGCATGCATGGCGCGGCCCCTTCGGCGGAAATGATTTCCTGGCTCTACGCGCCACAAATCCGCGAGACACCTGAGATGAATCCGGTCACAGTGAGAAACATCCTCAAAGACGTCGCCGCCGCCACTCCGGACTCGGTAACCTTGCAGATCAATTTTGAGTCGCAAGGTCACGAACTGCAACTGGGGAAGGAGCGTCCGGTGTTGGATTACTCGCTGGCTCACGTCGGTCCCAGCGAGTTTTTCGAGGATTGCGCACGGGCGGCGCATGGAAACGGTGGCGGCATGTCGGCCAAGCTGCAGGTGGGCTGCTCCCACGAGGTTGCGACAGCGCCCTATGTTCCCGTGCCAGGAAATATCTATCGCAAATACCGGCGGATGCGCGAGCTTGGAGTAAACACTGCGGTGCTGTGTTGGTATTTCGGAAATTATCCCTCCATCATGAACCGGGCCGCCGGGCGCTGCAGCTTCGAGCCATTTCCCGAAGATGAAGAAACGTTTCTCCACGAACTCGCCACCCCGGATTGGGGCGCAGACGCGCTCACAATTGTGTGCGCGTGGCAATGCTTCCGCGACGCCTACGAAGAATTTCCCGCCAATCTGCACTTCGCCTACTATGGCCCGACTCACGACAGCCTCTGTTGGCCCTTGCATCTCGAACCGGTGGATCGTCCCGTTGCTCCCAGTTGGCAACTCGGCCATGATGTCAGTGGAGATCGGAACGACGAATGTTTCGCCTATTTCCACACCCTGCCGGAAATTCTGGAACTGAGCACACGGGTGGCCGACGGATGGGAGAAAGGTCTCTCGCTGATGCAGCCCCTGATCGAGAGGCCCCTGGACAGCGCGCACCGATTGGAAATCGGTGTGATGGAAGCGCTCGGTTTGCAATTCCGAAGCGCCGCCAACGTCATGCGGTTCTACGCACTCCGCGAGGAACTTTCCTGGCAGACGCCCGAGGTCGCAGAGCAATCTCTTCGCAAAATGCAGGATCTGGTGCGGGAGGAAATCCGCCTTGGTCGCCTTCTCGCCAACCTGGCGGACGCAGACAGCCGATTGGGGTTCCACTCCGAAGCAGAGGGCTACAAATATTTCCCGGCAAAGCTGCGCTGGTGCGCACACCTCCTGGAACAATTATTGGAATCCGAATTCGAACGCGCCTTCACAAACCTGAAAGAACATGCCGCGCTTTTTGCTGAATACAGCGGGCGCACCCCGCAAGGCCCCCACGCCTTTTGTCGGCAGATCAAAGAAGAACCCGGCGATTCTATTGTCCGGAACACTGCTTTCCAAATTGAGGTGTCGGGTTCCTCCCCTGACAGGCCCGGATTCGCGTGGCAGGCGGCCTATGATGCCCGCAAGCTCCTCTTCCGCATCGCCTGTCCTGCCATCCATCCCCGCCCCGCTCCTGACCGTTTCTCCTGGGGTGACGGCATGGATGCTGATCGGGTGATCGTGCTGATCGAACCCAGGCGAATTTGGCCTGTGCAAAGCTTTCATGTGGGTGTGGACGGTCGGCTTTTTCACGATGACAAAAACGGCCATATGGATCCACGATGCCGCGCCCGGGTCTCCCACACATCGCAAGGATGGGAGGTGATTCTGGAGATTCCCGTGGACATCTTGCGCGAAGCAGAGTGGGCCGGACGCCCGATGCGCGTCAATATCCAGCGTCCCTATAGCCTTGGTAAACAGAGCGTCGCATGGATGCCCCTCCACCCCCTGCGTTCCCGTCTGCAATTCGGAACCCACAATCCCGCCGATCTTGGGTGGCTGATTTTTCAATGATCTTCGGAAGGCATCCATCACAAACCTTCCTCTTTCAGATCGTTCCAAAACTCATCACTTGACATACAAGTTCTTCATTTTACACTTTTCGCACTGTTGTTTAATGTTTCCGATGAAGGCAATCCAATGAATTACCCGGCATTTTTGCGCATAGTTCCTCGTGCAAAGGTCTCCGGCTTCAGCATGGTTGAAATCCTAGCTGTCATGGCAATCGTTACCCTCCTTGCGGCATTGATTCTTCCCTTCTTGAAGAAAATGAATGAGGTTTCCAAATCGACGCAATGCGTCAACAATCTGCGGTCCATCTATATAGCATCAATGGCTTGGGCACAGGATCATAATGGGGAAATTCCTTGCAGCTATGTAAATCCTAACCACGGGCATTGCTGGTATCAAGCCCTGGCGGGCGATCCACAAACGGGCCTGCCTACCATCACCAATGGATATCTTCCTCTGGAATATGGGGTCAGGCCAAATGTGTTGTCCTGCCCCGCTAACCCCGCGATACGCCAATCTCCAAATGGCGCAATTGGCCGGGGATCGTTCGGGTGGACCAATTACGCCATCAATGACTATCTCTATTATACTACGGGGCCCTGGCTGCCAAAACGATTGGCCGCAACTGAAAGCAGCCAAATTTTCTTGATGGATTCCTTTAATGGTATTGATGGAACCACATTTGCGGTCATTAAGGGAAACCCTCCATGGGCAGACCTTCATGCGGTCCATGGAGATCGCATCAATGCGATCTTCCTGGACGGCCATGTCGAATCACCAAAGATTTTCCCCAGAACCATCGATCCTGTCACTGGAGATCTGAATGAATTGCGCTCCTCCTGGTTCGTTAAGCCTTGAGCTTATACAGTATGAGCTTGGAGTCTTAGCCCGGATAAATCACAGAGGGGTGACACAGATTGCGTAACGCTTTGGTCGCCAGAGTTGACGGCTGACTGAGGCATATCCACTGTGATCTGGTGAAGGAAGCCGACAGCTCTGGCGATCAAATGGTTAACGAGCAAGGTTGCTACCTTTATTTATTGACGGCTCCTAAAGGCACCGGCTTTCGATTTGCCCGGGAAGGAACGCCTTTCAGGCATTCCCCTTCTTCCAACGTGATGTGCACGGGAAGGGGGCAGCGGAATGTTCCGCCTTTTCTTTCGAAGGTCAGACTCTGATAGCCCGGGACCTCGATCGAAACCTCGCTTCCCTTCGGACTTTCGAGTTTAATCCATTGCACTTCGCCGTGCGCTTTTTCTCCACTCGCCTTTAGACAGCCGGGGAGACGGATGTCGGAAAAGCGCACATCTTTCCAAGAGCCGGGAACGGCGGGAAAAAATCGAACTTCACCTCCATGGCTGTGTGCGAGCATTTCATAAACGGCGGTGGCAAAACCCATTGTACCGTCTAATTGCATGATTTCGCATGTTTCCAGCAGGCCGTCCAGCAGCTTGATGCCGTGGAGGGTAAAACCTTGGATCCGGGGTTGATAAACAGAGGCCCATCCCTCGTTGAGGAACACATCGCGGAAAAGCTTGAGGAGGAGATGCGGCCCTTCGGTGTAGCCCTCCCGCGCTTGAATGATGGCGGCCCACGGGAGGCACCATTCGCTCCAATCCGACATGCCGACTTCCAGCCAGCGTTCGAGCGAGCGTTTCACGATCTGATGTTCCTCGGGGCTCCGGACGCCGAGGGAATCAAAGGGATATATGCAGGCAAGATGCGAGTGATGACGATGGGAAACTTCCAGATCAGTATTTTCCCAAATGGCAATGCGCTCCTGCCCCTTTCCGCCGACCAATGTCCAGGGAGGGAGCATTTCCTGGATTTTTATCCAGGCGGGTTGCGGCGGCTCGCCGAGAGCCTGCGCCCCTGCGGTGAGTGCATGGGCCAGCATGTGCATGCAGGCCAACTGATAGGAGGCATTCCGACCGACCCGCTGGCGGCTGCCGTCGGATAAGGGCTGCTCATATTCTGCGGAAATGCTAATCGGCAACCGTGGGATGCTGTTATCCCATTCCAGCATTTCCTCGAACACTCGCATGACACCGATCATGAACGGCATGGCCCTGTTGCGGAGGAATTCCATGTCCCCTGTGTGCTGATAATAAAGCCAGTACAACTGTGCCGTCCATCCGGAGACGGCGTGATCGATGCACGCCCCCGGCCCCACGCCGCCGCAGGCGTAACCTCGGTCATCGGTCGTATGGGTCATGAGCAGCCCATCGTCGATGCCCATCATCCGGCGAGCATTCTCGCGGAATACTCCGTGGCAGCGATCCAGCATGTCGAAGAGCGGTCCCAGATGGCTGGTTTTCCCAATGGCGAAAGCCAGGGTGTAAATCTGCTGGATATTGGTATTAAAGTGGTAATCGTTGGCCCACGTGGGCATCTGGTATTCCTCGCTCCATGGGCCCTGCAAGGCGCTCGGCAACGCACTCTGCGGACTGGAGGCGGCGCCGAACTTAAATAAGGCGAAATGAAGAAAATCCTGGAAGAAGGAATCGGGCAGCGTAACCTGCGGTATCTCCTGCCAGTAATGATTCCACCATCGCACGGTTTCGTCATGAAAGGCGGCTCCCCCTAATTGCGCCATTTCACACAGCAGATTGCGCGCGTTCGCCTTTCCATCCTCGGCCGTCTCGCCGGGTACCATGACAAGGAAGAGCGAGTCGTCGTTGCGCCTGCATAGCGCAGCCATCGCAGCGTCTTCCGGGCAGGCCTGTACCCAGCCGGATTCCTGGGAGCTCATGAGGATTTCCGGGGGCTGGAATCCGCGCGTTGCCATGGCGCTGCCGACCCACTCCCACGCGGGCCGTGTCGCGATACTGGTAACGATCCCACAAAGATCTTGCACATGGATGGCGGGATGCGTCGGATGCAGCGCGATTTGCAGATAGTATTCCTTTACGTTCGATTGGGCGAGAATGGTCAAAACCCCGCTTTCTAGGTCCAGAGAGCCGGAATGGAGCGTCACACCCGGCTGGAGGATGAACTCAAATCGTCCCATGGGCAGACGGGTGTTGCGGAAGGCTCCTTTGGGCCTGGCCTGCCCTACAGCTTCAAATGGGGCATCCATGCTCGTGGCGTTCTTGGCGTCATACAGGTGCACGAGTTCATCGAACAAGCTTTCCCCCGGAACCATTTCGCCCCCGCGGTGGTCCCAAAAGTCGGATCGATTGAGTGTCAGACAAAGGCGGCTTTCCCCTCCCCAGACAAGAAGACCCAGCATGCCATTTCCCAGTGGAAAGCCGCAATGGGTTCTGCGCAAAGGGAAGTCTTGAGTATTTCGTTTAATCATGAAAATCACTGTCCGCGTGGGGGCGGCATAATTTATTGGATGATAGAATTATTTTTCCTTTTCTGTCAAAATGTGAATTGGGTTCCGGAACCGAGTGGAAGACGGGAGAGTTACGGCAGATCCGGCGGATTGGTTTCTGACATTTTTCAGCCTCAATGCCACTTCGAATGCAATCCCTGGCTGGCCGTTGTCTTCACCGTAACATGCCTTTACCTCCTCAAGCAGCCGCTTCAAATCAAGAATGCGATCCACTCGCTTCAGAATATGATCTTTGGGAATCAAATCTTTCACTTTCCCGCTGACAAACAACTCCTCCTGCCGCCTCGCTCTGTCTCCAAGCATCCCTCACCTCATCATATTTCCCCTTCGACTGGCAACTTTTTCAACAGGCACACGAACCCATTCAGCCACGGACTCGCCGGTTTCATCTAGATGGTCTTGATCGCATGCTCCTTTAGCCATCACTGCACGATTTTGTTGAGGAACGCACTCCCATTGTCGCCGTGCAGGTATGAGGACTCATCATGGATTGCAAATCTGGATTATCTGGACCAAAGTGTTTAAGGATGACAATCGGATCCGTCTTGGAAGGATTGGAAATCACTACTCCTTCGCGAGCTGTATTTTCACTTACGAAATACTCGTCATGGGTCAACTGGCCAAAGCGAATGAGCGCCGGAGTCTCGATGTCCCAGACGCCAATCCTGCCGTGGCCTTGTAAAGCGATAAGCCCATAGGCTGCGCCATCGGTGATGGTCACTTGTCGTTCCGGTAATACCGTAAGCTCTTTGGCGGAATACGCGGATGATTTATAGCAAATCCAGTTTTCAAGGTATCCTTCAGCTTTCATATCGGCATACAGACGCACCGGGATTGGACGCATAAAGTGCTTTTCCTTGAAATTCGGATCAACATTCAAATCCCAGTCGATGACTTCCAGAAGATATTCCACATTCCCCAGCTGATCTTTAGGAGTGTTCTTCCAGAGAAGGCCTTCCGGTACAATTTGATCGCCGACCAAGGACTGGTACATGGCAAAAATATCGGATGCGCGTTGAGGCTCATAAGTGCAAAGACTACCTGGAGCATGCACCACCCCTGGCGGAACATCCCAGGCGGTACCGGGCTCAAGTCGATAAGCTTTGGAAAGATTGGTGATTTTATTGTCACCTTTGGAAAAATTTTTGAGGCACGCCCGCACCTGATCTTTAGTTGTTCCCGGTTCAAAGCCAAAGAAGGTGTAAGGAAAATCGCCATGATAATTATTAAGTTGGGGAGGGAAAAAATAGGCCTCAGGTTTTTCCCTTTGGCCTACCTGCATGGCATGCAGGTCACGATGGTGGATGTGATGTGGCAAGGCACCTTTGTTATCAAAAAATTTCGAATACATTGGCCAGCATCGATATTCTCCCCAGATTCTTTCACCGATGAGTCTTCCCTTCAAGGCATCGATCGCATCACGGAATAGTACTTTTTCAACTTTGCCATCTCCTTCGAAGACAATGGAACTTAATCCTTCATTCAGGCTGGTTAGCGGACCATTATCTGCCGGAGTGGTGGATGAAAGCCATCTTTCATCAATGCCTCCCCGTTCGCCGCCCAGTGCATAATAATCATCTGGATGCAGCTTGATTCTCCGGCCGGGTATACAGAATGATCGTGGCACCCATGCAGGAGCGAGCCGGACAATGCCTTGTCCCTGTTCAAATGCATTGTGAATAACGGATAAGGTAGACATTTTTTTACGATGATAAGTACGAAGTCATTCTTGCGGCCCAGAAAGTATGTAGGTGATCACGGCGTTTTCAGCATATCACGCGTAGAGGAGGGGGTGAAGTTTCTTCTGTCATGGCGTTCTTCGCTCCCTGAGCGTCACTTTCGGGGGCGGCGGAGTGAAGGCGAGCGTAGTGAGCCGAACGCCGCCCCCCCGGAATGGCCGCTGCGCGAAGTTCGCCGGGGCTGGTCAGTGTGGTTTCCTGTTGAGATGCAGCAAACACACCATCACCATACGCAAGGACAAGGGGAGCAAGTGCCGATCACACTTCGGGAAAGATCAGCTCGTGCTGGAACGCGACCATCTCACGCAGGAGGCGGCGAATCAAGCGCTCGTCCTTCGGCATCAGCGCGTCCAGAAGCATAGCCTCGACAAGGCGCTCCTCATCGAAGCGCTCGCAGCATTCCGCAATCAGAAGCTGGCTGCGGCCCACGCGGGCGATTTCTGCCGTGATGCCGTCTGGAAGTGACACCTGAGGACGATGAACCCCGCCATTCTCGATCCGGCAATACATTTCCAGATGGAGATCATCAGCAAGACCGTGGATCGCGCCGTTGTTGCGGAGATTGAGGTGCGCATCGAATCGCTTGCCCGTGTGGAAGGCGGCCAGGATCTCGGCAACCGGTTCGTGGCTGTGGCGCAGATTCCAACCGGCTGTGGCTGCAAAATCACGGCGGGCCCCGGCGAGGGCGGCTTCAATCCGTTCACGGTTCGTGTCGTGACGATCCGGGCCAAGCGGATCAATCTCGCCCGCTATCGGCAGCACTCCCCAGGCGCGGCCGAAGTCGGACTTGCGGTCGGCAAAGTTGGGTAGGAACTCAATGGGATGCCGCGTGTTGTTTCCCACGAGGACTCCGTAGCGCGACCAGACGGCTTCCCGGAACGGGCCGTCGAAAATCCCGGGCGTCAGTTCGTGGATTTCCGCCTGGCAATAAACACGCTCGCCGATCTGCAGTTTGTCAGCAAAGACAAAGTGATTGTTGCCGGCAAGCTCGACGCGGATAACCGGGGCATTCGTGCGCCAGTCGTTGTTCCAGGCCAGATGCCGGGGAATCAAACCGAGCGCGCAGGCGATCAGGTGTTCCGTGTCGTGATAGCCATGACAAAAACCGAACACGCGAATTCCCGGGATTTGGTCGATGCAGGCGGTGAGGGCATTGAGAGGATTGGTGAGCTGCAGGAGCAGGGCATCGGGCCGTCCGACCTCCGCGAGGGTCTGGGCGATGCGGCGCATCGCGGGGGCATGGCGCAGGGCCCTGACCGCGCCTCCCGGCCCCGTGGTGTCACCCACCGGCTGAAAAATGCCGTCAAGCTGGGGGTGCATGGAATCGTAGCGCCAGAGACGGTCGCCACCCACCGAAATCGCGGTGAGACATGCCGTTGCGCCGCGCAAACCCTCCCTGAGATCGGTGTGGGCCGTGATCCGCTGGGAGCCGTTCAGGCTTCGCCGTGCAAAATCGCACCACGCGTGCACCATGGCAAGGCGTTCGGGCAGCACGTCAATGAGCCGGATTTCCGCATCCTGCAGATCGGGATTGAGAAGGATGTCCACCACGATGAGACAGCCCCAGTTCAGCGAGCCAGCGCCGACAATGGCGATGACGGGGTGTGATGAGGACGCACCGGTGTCCGGAATTTTTGTGGAAGTATGCAAGAGCATGGAAAAACCCTATATTCGTAACGTTATTTATGCGACCCTACACCAGAATCAAACGTACCGGTCCCATCAAGCCTGACCGGGGATTCCCTCGATAGTTGGTTGGAATGGTCTCGTAATGGTTTGCCAGCGTATTGCAAATGGTGACTTCCAACTTGTTCTCACCGACCCGCAAATGGTCTGTCACCCCGATTTTCCAGGGCGGGGCAACCATTGTGCCCGCCATGTTTCCGTTCAAGCGGATCTCCGCCGAGGCGGCCACATCACCAAGATCGAGAACCCCCTGCCGTCCGGCTTCGTCTTTCGTCAGCGCAAACCTAATGGAATACTTGGCCGCGCCCGAGTAGCTTGACAAGCCGTCGATTTCCGACCAATCGCCCAGCTGGATTTTTCCGCTCCCGCAGTCCATCAGGATCGGCTCGGGGAAGGTTGCGCCTCCATAGCATCCCCTCGCTTGTGAAACTCGAAAAGCAACCTTCACCGAAGTGTCTTGCGGTTGATCAATCCGGACATGAAATGTCATCGCGCCTTCACTGTGATCTCCCCCTCTTTCCGGTTCCCGCTCGACGCCCCTCGCTTCTTTTCCGTTGATCCAGACTTGGATTCTTCCCCGCGCCGTGACCGTCATTCCCTGCAAGGCGGGTGGAGAATCAAAGCGATACCATCCGACGGGTTCTTGTTCATGCGGGCTGACATCGAACTTCAGAACATCATCGTTGTTCCACCAGTTCATCGCCAGTTCACTCGTTCGAAAGGCAAGCTGCTCCCCTTCCCGTACGATTTCCTCATCGGGTAATCCTGCCCACTGGCCCACGTGAAAAACAAAATAGCCGCGACCCACCTCCTCGTATTTCAGAAGCACCGGATTGGCTCCGGCGTCCAGTTCCACCGTTTGCGGCCAATCCTCGCGTTTCTGATGATTCAGCCACACGCTCGTCGGCTTCATGCCGCCACAGAGGATTTGTGCCGTACATGCATGAGGAGCCTGCACGGTCGTCCAGAGATAGTAGCGGCTCCCGGCCTCCTCCTTGACGCGAAGCGTGTTCGGACTGCTTGCATGTGGGCGTTCGATGGCGCCCAGTCCGATGAACTCGTCAGAAATCCCGGCTTTCAGCCCGTGATAGCCTTGATGGGCGGTATCGTTCTCGATCCCGAATCTCCAGGAAAATTCATAAGGCTCCCAAACATACGTCGTCCCATTAAAATCGACCGCGTCCGACAGATTCACCTCTTTCAGGCTGGCCAGCTTCGCCTCCAGCTCTTCCACGCCCGCACTTTCCGACAACGGACCTAGTTTCCAGAATTTCGGACCGTAGGAATAGGTGACCTGCTTCCACTTCGAGTCATCCAGATGAGCCGTCATCCAATCGATGCTGGCATCGGTTTCCCGGGCGTATTTCATTTGCCGCATCTCCGCGCCGATCATGCCTTCAAACGCAGGCCAGCGAAAATCTCCAAAGCGATTGTCGCAGGTCGGTTGCAACTGAAAATCCCAATCGCCATCCATAGGGATCACCCGATGAGCCTCTGAGGAAACCGTCTTTTCCCATTCCGGTTCGCCGGGAACGAAGACGATCAGTTGGATTTCGTTTTCCGACAACGGCAGCTTCAACCGGGTGCCGTCGGAATTTTGCCCGGTGATCTTCCAGGGACGGATCTCACCTGTCCAAGGATCCCATAGTTCCACTCTTCCGGTGGCGCGGAAAAAGCATGCCGTATCCTTTGGCGCGTTATAAATCGCGTAAAGATCGCGTGATCCGATCTTTCGATGCTGGATGTAGCCTGGACCTTCGTAATCGCGAGGAGGCAACTCAGGGACAATGTCGTCCACGGCACCGTTTGGGAACATCTCGTTGACCATAGCCGTGATTTCCGGATCCTCACGGCCGATGCGGTCGCTGGCTTCTGGCAAAGCTCCGACGGCCAAAACCACGCCTCCCGCCCTGTGAAACTCGAGAGCCTTTTGGAGGGTGGAGTGCCGTGCGGCCTTCATGCCCGGAAGCACGAGTACGCGGTAAACTTCTCCGGAAACGTGAAGTTCGTTGCCGACAACCCGCGCGCGGTCCAACGATTCGAAATCCATAAAATCGAAGTCGATGGAATGAGCATAAATTTGTCTGGCCGTGGAGAACGCCGCATCCACCGCTTCCCGTCCGCCCATGTTGGCCTCGACAGGCGCGACCGGATAGAGAATCGCCACGTCGCAGCGATGACACCCCTGACTAAGCAGGTAGCTCAGTCGCTCCACGCAATTCATAAAACCGCCCAGATGCTTCCAATACGGCATCCGGAACGTATTGTCCGGCGGGGCCCATTCCCACCATCCGCCATGAGTTGAATAATACATCCCATGAAGAGAAAACAGATTGTAGCCCATGACGAGGCCGGCCAGGGTTGCATCGACGATGTTCGCGGATGTCGTGCCCCAGCCGCTTCCGTAGAAGCCCTCCAACCAAGTACGAGGACGCTGATAAAGATGGGCAATCGAACTGGCGACCTTTGCCCGAATCAGATCTTTGCCCAGCTGCGGCTGATCGGATCCGGGGCCCTGATTCCAACGTTGGGTGCGAAAATAGTCGCCGAATTCGGCCACGTCATACCCTCTCCCTCCGTGGTCGCACCCCATGGTCATACCCCGCTGCTCATGCCAGTCGAAAACCGGCTTGAAAAAATTTTCCTCGCTCAGTGCGACCATGACGTCGCTGTAGTCGAGCCGGATCTTGGGTGTGCGGGGACCGATATCCACGAAGAGGGCCGGGAGTTCTGGAAGAATGTCATATCCCTTGCGACGGTGAAACTCCTCCGCAAACCGTTCGACCCAAAGAAATCCTTTCACTCCAAAGGTCAGTTCGTCGGAGAAGAAGAAATTCAAACCCTTTCCACATTCATCGGGGAAATGCTCTTCGAATTGACCGAAGAATTTCTTCGCATACAGGGGACCCGAGAGCGGATGCATGGGATTGATCGAGAGCGGCACCCGGACTGCACAGACGGAGATCTGCCGCATCTTCCCCTCCACATCGGCCACCTTTGTGCTCGCCAGCGCCTCTTGGGAAGAAGGGCCATTGACCAGATGGAGTTCCATTCCGCCAATTTCAGGATGCTCGCGAAGAATCTCATCCACGCACCAGCCCTGGCCGGCCCCAAGCGTGTAGTCACTCAGACTCATGGCGATTCCGGCTTTTCGATTGTTTTGGATGAACCAGCCGGCAAGATGCCACCATTCAGGAGAAAATAGCCGCGGCTCGCTTGGGAGAGTCAAACCAAACTGTACCCACTCTCCTTTGTCGGAATGCGCATAGTTGATCTGATACCCGGAAACGGGCACTCCCTCCATTTGAGCAAGCTGCCACGCGATCCTTTCCTTGGTCAGCGGATCCCCGAGCCACCAGTAAAATGGTACCAGCCCGAATCCCTTCGGGGGACTCCGAAACCCTGGTAGGACATCCAGATCATCCGCCCGGCTCACCTGCCCCACCGCCCATTCGGGCCTGGGAGGAACATGGGAAGTGTCACTGAAGGCAAGATTCTCGGCACGAATTGAAGCGCCGTCTAAACTTGCGATCTTGGACACGTTAGAGTTCATTGCTCAACAGCCGCCGCTTTGGCGGGCAGGCATATGGTTGCGGTGAAAATAGGGCAAGGAGCGTGACGCAGTTTTTACTTGCTTGGTTTGCTTTCATTTTCTGGATTCGTTGGATTTCCGGGCTTCTTGTTCCTTCTCGCTTAGGAAGCATCATCACTTCCAGAATAAGGAGAACGAAAATGCGTTTCACGGGTTCAGATCCTGCGATCGAGTGGAAGAAGAACGGGAAGCATTCCCCAGAATTTCCGTCGTGAATTCACCGAAAGGGACCTGGCGGCTTCTTCCGGCAATGGTGAAAACCTCCGCGTGCCTGCAACCACAGGCCGCACCCCAAGCCGGCCAATCCAAGGCTGCCGGATTCGGTTTTTGACAGGCGTGCAGCGCACTGAGGGAGATTTTTTCATCCCAAAAGTCCGAAATATCGATGAAAGAATCCCATCCGCTGTAGGCCTCTCCGAAATTCCAGACCCCGAGATCCTGCCACAAAAGAAGCATGCCCTCATAGCCGTCCCTCACGGCCCGGCGATAAGCTTCGTTCACCAGAACGCAGGTCCCGAAGTGTTCGGGATTCACCATCGGCATGCCGTGCGTTAAAATCACCTCGGGATTATGAACTTTAATAAGTTCAACGACCCGCTCAATAGAGGCATTATCGCCGCAGGCCGTCAAAATGGTGGGGACATTCGGGGGCACGCACTCCGGTCTTTCCGAACCAAAGCGGACTTCAATCTTTCTTCCCTCTTCGTCAATGTAATGTCGCTGCGGATGATCGAGAAAAATTGGCCGGGTACCCAGCGCGTTGGCACCGGCTTCCGCTTCTAAAATCCGCTGAGGCATGATCTTTCGCCAACTGCAGACCTCGCTGACCTCACGCCCATCTGCTTCCAGCCGGCTCCAAGTGCCTGACATGTTGTTGGTGGACATCACGTAAACAATTTCGTAGCCCCGGTGGAAGTACTTCGCCAAGCTTCCTCCCACGTTTAATTCGTGGTCGTCGGCATGCGCCCCCACGGCCATAATTTTGCGGTTTGTCATTACTGGCGGCGCTCAGATTATCTCGATGATTTTCTTATCGAGAAGGATGTTGATTTTATCTAGCCGTTTTATTGCGGCGGCGAAAACCAAGAAGCGCACCCATGCCAACCAATCCCAGTAACGCGGTGCTTGGCTCAGGAATGACATCAAAAGTGACATCCATACGAAGCGTGTTACTAACCACGCTGAGACTCCCCACATAGTCATTATTGATTCGGCCGCTGAGATTCCCACTGAGCGAACCGATCAGACTCGTGCTGTCGAAAAGTGTGTAGGTCCCAGCCTCCAAACCGGAAAGCGCATTGAAGCTAAAATCATTAAACCCGAGAAGTCCGGTTCCGATGGTCAAACTTCCCGAAGCCCCGGTGACCCGGATCTGATCATAAGTTGTTCCTGCCGTGGTTTTAGCGCCAAGATCAAATGCCAGCCAGTTGCTTCCGGCAGTTGCACCCGTCAGGTCCAAGCCTCCCCCACTCACGAAATTGAAGGTGGTCCGACCTGCGCTGCCCGCCACCGCGCCCGGTGTCAGACGGCCTCCGGATCCAACCAGAACATTGTCACCACTGAGGATGTTGAATGTCGCGGTTCCACCTAACGTTCCGCCGCTGGCAACATCGACCGCAGTCGTGCCGCCAAAGTTTTCAAAGTCCCGGAACGAGCCATCAGCGTTGATCAACAGGGTCCCTCCATTGACAGTGGTGCCCCGGTGAACGCGAACCGAGCTTCCATCCAAAACCAAGGTTCCCGAACCGGATTTTGTGAATGAAAGGCCCTCGTTGGCATTTTGAATTCCTACAATGTTTCCACTGTAGGTGGCTGTTCCTGTAGCGACCTGATTAACAGTCAAGAAGGCTGAAGTTCCTGCTCCGTTTTGCACCTGAATCGTGCCTCCACTTCCGCTCAAACCACTGAGGGTAACACCGGCGCTGCGTTGGAGAGTTACGGAACCCGAGGCAAGAGAAAGATTTCCAAACGTGCCACTCGCTACCGTATTGTTAAACGTCATTTGACCACCATTTATACTTGCATGAGAAGATGTGGAAATCGAACTCCCCGAGTCGATGCTCAAAAGTCCACCATTCACCGTCGCCGTTCCCTGATAATCTGATGAAGTTTGGACTAATAAATTTCCCGAAGTGAGGGAAAAATTTCCACTGATGCGCCGAATGGTAGATCGAATATTTGTGGTAATGGAATTAGTTGCCCCTGCGTTAATACTGCCCCCGTCAAAAACCAAATCGGATGGGGTAGCACCAAGGTTAACAATTGCGAGTTGTGCAGCTGTCGCCCACTGCAGGCCACCCGCGCCAAAATTCACCGAATTCCCATTAAGATCCACGAAATGAGTGCCAAGTACAGTTGCGGGCTGAAAAAACGCCACATTATTGCTCGCGGCCGTGTTATCCCATGCTTGAGTATATGGAGCCACATTGGTTGGCGTCGCCCATTTGTTACTAAACCACAGACCAATACCACCACCTCCGTTCATTGGCACGCTAGGGTCAAAGTAGTAATTCGCAGCCGAAAGCTGGGAATGTGTCAAAAACAATGTGACGCATGCCATCGTGAGTGTGCGGAGTGAGTTCATAGAGGTGTATGGGTGGTGCTGGAAGGAAAACTACAAAACCCAACATGTATGTCAAGGTTTTTCGGCG
>Ga0209181_10006715_pt1 | contig 16029 bp, 17 predicted proteins | sample MAT05_FD_187208 | JGI IMG/M metagenome (GOLD analysis project Ga0209181, IMG submission 187208) | Freshwater microbial communities from Lake Fryxell liftoff mats and glacier meltwater in Antarctica - MAT-05 (SPAdes) (version 2) | ecosystem: Environmental > Aquatic > Freshwater > Ice > Liftoff... | reverse complement strand
GGCATGTCGCCTGCCCTTGATGCCCAGAGTGGAAGCAAGAGTTCAAGCGTGACCAGCACCGCCAAGCTTGGTAGCGACCATGTCGGCGGCAAGGCCAGGCGAGCCAGCCAGAGGCCTTGCAGGCTCAGGAGGCCAAGCGCGAAGCGCATGGCGGTGCGGCGCCGTTCGGGGTGTTCGCGTGCGGCGCGCAGCCACATAGCCACCAGGCCAAGACGCATCACTCCATAGCCGATCGCGAAAGTTGAGAAGTCGCCCTGCGCAATCTTCGACACGCCCGAGGCCAGGATCAGCACACCAAACATCTGCACCATCGTCCACAGCCGGTAAGTGGCGTCGTCGGTGTCGTAGGCACTCGCGAACCAGGTGAAGCCCATCCAGGCCCACCAGATGGCAGCGAAGCTCGTGAGGTAGGCCAGCATTCCGAGACCCAGATGGTGCTCGCCGACGGCGTGGTGCAGCTGCGAAGCGGCCGCCGCGATGGCGACGACGAAAGTCAGGTCGAACAGCAGCTCAAGCGGCGTTGACACACGATTTGACTCGTGAATGTCGCGACCCGTCATGCGACGCAACAGGCGTTTGGCGGGTATCGGGGAAGTCGTGGCTGAGCTCATGGCGTTATCTTGTGAGGTTGGAATTGAGGACATTTAACGTTTGGCCGTAATGGGCGCGCCCTTGAATGTGTTGAGCTGAGGCGATGTATCCAAAGGCGAAATTGGAGTCAGACTCTCACGGTACTTTTCTAAAATAATCAGTTTCTTCAATCGATATTAAATTTGACCGCATTTATTTCGCGACAGCGTTTCTGCGTTCTGGAGCCCCACCGAAACCAACAGATCAGTCACTCAATTGTTCTGCAAAGTCAACGACGCACTCCGGGCGAATTAGGTGACTATTCTCGTGTTGACAACAATCGGTGGTTGCTTGGAACCCTGCTCGCGCAGCGAAGTAGGCATTCCAAAGCCTGAGAGCGCCAGAGTTGGCCCCAACCAAAGCGGATTGACTAGGTGGTCGTCCCGCATGTTGTCAGTGTTGGGGTGGATCAGGACGCTCAACCCCTGGTGATTCATCATGAGCCACGGAACCAACTCGGCGAATATCATCGTGTCAAACGCTATCTCGAACATCGGCAATGGGTGCGGCCCGCCAGGGCGGGTGCCGAGACCGCCGATTTGCACTAGAAACCGCTCCGAGATCCAGGTGTGCAGACGACGCGCCTTTTCCATTTGCACCGCATCATGGGTGTCGAAATAGACGTGTGCGTGGTAACTCGCGATTTCGCTTTTTGAAATGGGGTTAGACATGACTAATCGAAAAAATGGGTCTTAAAAGATAATTATTAAAGTTTTTTAGGAAACGAACTCAATCAAAGAAAGTTCTCAAAATAACGCCAACATAGCCAAATGTGTCGGAGTCGTGACCTTGTGAGGTTGGCGTTGAGGCCATTCAACGGTTGGCCGTGACGGGCGCACCCTTGAACGTGTTGAGCTGGGCCGGCACATCCCAATGCTCTTCTGCTGGCGCGGTCGGCAGTCGCAGCGGCACCTTTCGCAGGCGCACGCCCGTGGCGCTGGCCAGGGCGTTGGCCAGCGCCGGCGCGATTGACGCCGCCGTCGTCTCGCCCGCACCGCTGGGCCCTTCGCCCGACGCCACCAAGTGGCACTCGACGCGCGGCATGGTGTGCATGCGGGTGATGTGGTGGTCGGAGTAGAACTTCTGCTGCACCTCGCCGTCCTCGAAAGTGATCTCGCTGAATCGCGCCATCGACAATGCGAATCCGACGCCTCCTTCCATCTGCGAGACCACGTTGTCGGGGTTGATCACCAGCCCGCAGTCCAGCGCGCAGACGACGCGGTCGACCGTGTAACTCTGGTCCGCAGACACCGTCACCTCGACGACCGCAGCACCGTATGAGCGGTGCGCTGGCACGACCGCGATGCCGCGCCCGCGTTGGGTGCCCGGCGCACCGGGCGGCAGCGGCTGGGACCAGCCGGCCTTGGCCGCAACCAGCTCGAGGCAGGCCCGCTCGCGCTTCTCAGTCGACAGCAGGCCCAGGCGAAATGCCAGCGGGTCGGCCCCGGCGGCAAGTGCCAGTTCGTCGATCATCGACTCGTTGGCAAAACCGTTGTGGAAAGTGCCCGAGCTGCGCAGCCACGACACGTTGATCGGCAACTTGGGCGAATGCAGTTCCAGCAGCGCATGGGGCATGTCGTAGGGCTGATCGGCTGAGGCTTCGACCGACAGCCAGTCGATCCCGTCGCGCACCATGCCTTGTTCCATCACCGTGCCAGCCAGGATCGATTGGCCGACGAGCCGGTGCTTCCAGGCCACCAGCTTGCCAGTCGCATCCAGGCCGGCCTCGATGCGGTGGGCGAAGCCGGGCCGGTGGTAGGCGCCCAGGCTTCCCATGTCGTCCTCGCGGCTGTACATCAGCTTGACCGGCAGCTCGGTGCCCAGCGCGCTGATGACGCTGTAGAGCTCCAGCCAGGCGATGGCCTGTGGCCCGGCGCGGCGGCCGAAGCTGCCACCGGTGGGCAGCAGGTTGAGCTTGATCTTCTCCACCGGAACGCCTGCGGCATGGGCGAGGTAGTTGCCGTCAATTGCGAAGATCTGCGAGCCGCCCCACAGTTCGATGCCGCCGGGCCTGACCTGCATCACTGCATTCAGCGTCTCGAAGGTGGCGTGGGTGGTGTAGGGCACCTCGTAGTCGACCGTCAGGCGTCGGGCAGAAGCGGCCAGCGCTGCGTCGGCGTCGCCCACCTTCAGTGCCACCATGCCGGGCTGGTCGAGCAAGGACTTGAACTGCGCCGCGATGTCGGCGCTGGAGAAGTGCTCAGCCTGGCCGTTGTCCCACACCATCTGCAACTTGTCGCGCGCCTCGTAGGCGCTCCAGAAGTTGTCGGCCACCACGGCCACACCAGACGGCACTTGCACCACATACTTGACGCCGGGGAATTGCCGCGCCTGCGTTGCATCGAAAGCCGCAACCTTGCCGCCCGGGCGGGTGGGCCGCGCGATCACCGCTACCAGCATGCCGGGCAACTTGAGGTCTTGCGTGAAGACGGTGCGGCCGTGGATCTTGTCGCTGGCGTCGACGCGCGGGAAGTGTTTGCCGATGTAGGTGAAATCGGCTGCGGACTTCGGCACCACGTTCGTGGGCACCGGCATCGCCATCGCATCGACGGCGAGTGCGCCGAAGCCGGCGCTGCGGCCACTCGCCACATGGCTGACGACGCCATGCGCAATCGACAGTTGTTGGGCCTGCACACCGAAGCGCCGGGCCGCGGCGGCCAGGATCATCTCGCGCATCGCTGCACCCGCCATGCGCATCGTCATGTAGGAGGCCTGCATCGAGGTCTGCCCGCCGGTGCCCTGGATGCCACCCATCAACGGGTTGCCATAGAGCACGTTGTGCCCGGCCTGGCCTGGTGCCGTTTCGACCCGCATTTGCGCAACATTGGCGTCGATCTCCTCAGCGACCAAAGTGGCCAGGCCGGTGTACACGCCCTGGCCCATCTCCATGTGTTTGCTGATGACGGTGACGGTGTCGTCGGCATTCAGGCGAATGAAGGCCAACGGATTGGGTTCGGCCGGGAAGACGAATGTCGCCTGGGTTGGGGCGTCGGTGCTCATGCCGTTTCCTTCGCAGTAGCAGCCACGCGGCTGGCGGCCAGATGAATCGCCTTGCGCACGCGCTGATAGGTGGCGCAGCGACACAGATTGTGCTTCATCGCCTCGTCGATGTCGACATCGCTGGGCGTGGGGTTGTTGTTCAGCAGCACTGCGGCACTGGTGATCTGCGCAGGTTGGCAAAACCCGCACTGCGCCACATCAAGTTCCAGCCATGCGGCGAACAAAGCCTCGGCGATCGGCCCGGTTTGGCCTTCGATGGTGACGATCTTTCTACCCGCCGCGTCGGCCAGCGTGGTCTGGCAGGCATGGGCTTGCGCACCGTCGATGCTGACCATGCAACCGCCGCACACGCCGTGGCCGCAGCCGTACTTGGTGCCGGTCAGGTTAAGGTGCTCGCGCAGCACCCAGAGCAGCGGCATGTCGGCAGGGGCCGACACTGAGCGAGCTTCGCCATTTAGGTGGATTTCCATTTTTTTATTCTCCTTCTAACGTGGTTGATTTGACAATTAGGGTGCGGCTTGGGCGCCAGCGCAAATGGGGCGCTGGTATACGCTGTGGAAGTCTTCGATATGCCAACTGGTCGCGATGCGCTCATTCTCGAAGTGATGACACTCCATCGTCATGAATTCGACGCGCTGGGCGGTTGGCACCAGACCAAGAAAGACGCCGCGTTGCACTTCGCGCAGTGTGTCGCGGCAAGCGACCACCTTGTTAGCGCACGGATAGATTTCGTCGAACGCATCGTTCAGGTCCTCGAAGACGCTGTGAGGGTAGGCAACGGTTCCCTTTTGCCCTTCGCGACCGCTCACCCGATACCGGCGGCGTCGGCTGCCAGTCGCCGGCGGGGATGGCGTCGAAGCCCGACACATCGCCGGTGGTGAACACGTCGTAGAACCTGCGGACTTTGTCAACATTGCTCATTGCGATATCACTCTATTTAGATTTAGACGATGCAGAGGTTTGGGACGGCAGCCCTGCTGAACAAGCGCGGTGAGGCGACCGCACTTGATCGGTAAGCGGCCAATGGGCTTTGAAAGTCGGGGTGCGTGAGTGTCCATCGGACGGAGTTGGAGCATGGGCTTCGGCCTTTCGCGGTGAATTGCGGGTTGGATCAGCGTCCAGGCGCACTGACGTGTAGAACCATCTTGCCGCGCGCTTTGCCGCCCTCGCCGATCCTGTGCGCCTGCGCCGCATCGGCCAGCGCGAACTCCCGACCAACCACGATCCGCAAACGCCCGTCATCGACACGCTCGGCCAGTTGCGCCAGCACCGCACCTCGTGGCGGTGTAAATACAAACGCCGCGCGAACGCCCGCCGCAGCGGCGCGTCCGGGTGGCGGCGGCATGGCGGTCGCGACGAGCATGCCGCCTCGGCGCAAGGTGGCCCATGACGCTTCCTGCGTCGGCCCGCCCAGCGTGTCGAGCACGATGTCGATGTCGCGTGCGACTTGTTCGAAGTGCTGCGTGCGGTAGTCGATCACTTCATCGGCACCGAGGCTACTCACCAGAGCCAAGCCGCCACCGCTGGCCGTGGCCGTGACATGGGCACCATGCTCCTTGGCCAGTTGCACGGCGATCGTGCCAAGTGCTCCGGCGCCTCCGTGGATTAGCACACGCATGCCGCGCTCAAGTTGTGCCGTCTCCATCAACGCGGTCCACGCGGCCTGGCCCGGGGTCGGCAGGGCCGCTGCGGTAGCGAACGAAGCGGTATGTGGCTTCCTGGCCACCTGACTCGCGTCCACCGCCACGTACTCGGCATAGGTACCGCCGCGCGCGAACTCGGCATAGAAGAAGACCTCGTCGCCGAGTTCGAAGCCAGACACGCCGCCGCCGATCGCGGTGACGATACCCGCCGAATCAGAGCCGAGCGTGACCGGAAAGCTCTTGGGTAGCTGTGCGGCCATGGCACCCGAGCGCATCTTCCAGTCGATCGGATTGATACCGGCTGCGACCACTCGCACCAGCAAGTCACCAGCACCGCAGGCGGGCACCGGCGCGTCTTCGAGCTGCATCAACTCGGGCCCGCCATAGGCGTGGATGCGGATGGCTTTCATGGTGTCGAACCTTTTGTGAAGTGGTGGCACTATCGCGGCCCGAAGCCCATGCGCGACAGCAAGCCATCGTGGCGAACAAACTGATGGAAGAGAGCGGCTGCGATATGCAGGGCAATGGCCAGCATCAACAACTTGGCGACGATGCCGTGCACCGAGCGGGGCGGCAGTGCGTCGAAGTTAACGGGTAAGCTGCCCACGCCGCCGAAAACGATGCCCGGCAGTCCGGCAAGGACGGACATGGCGATGCCGCTGCCCGCCATCAAGACGACGAGCAGATACAAGCCCCAGTGGGTGGCCGGCGCTAGCCGGTCGAGCGTGGCGTTGCCGGTCGTCGCCGGCGCGGGGTGTGCGGACTTCAGCCGCACGACCAGCCGCACCAACGTCAGCAAAAGAATCAGCGCACCAGCGATCATGTGGCCCTGCAGCGCACCGATCTTGTCGGGCGAGCTGTTGGGTACGGTCTTGAGCGCGAATGTGCCCATCCCCAGCGCCACGATCAGCATCAGGGCCAGCAACCAGTGCAATGCGACCAACGCCCGGTGATATCGCTTCGGTTGCATCGCAACCCCTTTACTCATTTGACCGGTGTGTAGATGGCGGCACCATCGAGCGTGAAAAAGCCCGCGTTGGCGGCCATCGCTTTGTTGAACTCGGCGCTGGCAAATACGCTTTCCCAGTTCTTCATGTCGCGCCAGCGCATTACATGGACATGACTGAACTTGTTGTTCGCGTTCTTGTTTTCCATCAGCACCTCGTCGAGCAGACCCGGCTGCTTGCGGATCACGGCAGCGATGTTTTGCATCGCTTTGACCGCCTCATCACGGCTCTTGCCAGCGCCTGCCGCGAGGGGGATGACGATGGTCACGCCTTCGGGCGTCAGGGGTTTGTTCTGGGCCTGGGCGCTGGACAGCATCCCGAGGGCTGCGGTCAGCGCCATCATGCTGCGGACAAAGGTTACGCGTCGATTCATGTGTCATTTCCTTCTTGATGAATTTTGGATCGAACGTATTTTGTGCCTCCGAATGCCTCGATGGAAGTAGCATGGCTGGAGAAGACCATTCCGTTCGTGGCACAATCTTTCGATATATGAACGACCTCTCGGTACTGCACGATATGACGCTGTTTGTTGAGGTGGCACGCACCGGCAGCTTCAGTCGCGCCAGCGCCAATCTGGGTGTGCCCGGTGCCACGCTGTCGCGGCGAATTGCTGCGATGGAGCGCCGATTTGGTGTGCGGCTGTTTGATCGGACTACGCGCCGCGTGGCGTTGACCGATGCCGGGCGGCGCTACTTCGAGCGTTGCGATGATCTGGTCGACCAGGCGCGTCTGGCGCAAGAAGCGCTGCGCGACTCCGCCGAAGGCCTGACGGGCCATCTGCGGGTATCGATGCCGGTCGACATGGGCGTCAACCACGTCGGGCCGCTGCTGACTGAATTCGCGCGCCGCTACCCTGGTATCAGCTTCGATCTCGATCTGTCGCCGGGACACCGCGATCTGGTCGGTGAACATGTCGATGTGGCCATCCGCATCGGCACCGTGAAAGGAGACCAATTGATCGTGCGCCGCATCGGCTCGGTCGAGATGCTGCTGTTCGCAGCGCCCGCCTATCTGGAGCGACATGGGGAGCCGCAGCAGCCCGCCGATCTGGTCGAGCACGAGTGCATCACTCTGCCCGCACCGCAACGCGTGGCGCGCTGGTGCCTGAAGCGCGACACCGCTGCGATGGAGGTCACAGTACGCGGGCGCTTCGCGCTCAACAACCTTGGTTTGATGCGTGTGCTGGCTGAACGCGGGATCGGAATCGCAGTGCTGTCGCATGCGCTCGCGCGCGACGCAGTGAACGCGGGGCGGCTGGTTCAAGTGCTCCCAGGGTGGACCTTGCCGTCCTTGCCTGTGCACGCCGTGATGTCGTCGCGCCTACAGTCAGCCAGCGTGCGGGCTTTTGTCGACTTCCTGGCGGCGCGTATGTCTCTGGTTTAACCGGAACCGCTGTCGACGAAACGGGCACATGGGGTCAACAGTCAATGCAAACCCTTATCTGACGCCGCGTGTCAACGACAGCGCTTCCTGACGAACGGAGCTGAGCAGTCATACAAGATGGCCAAATTCAATTCAGCATCACCGAATACCTGCGCCACACTGCGGGCGCGCAGGAGACGTATAGTCGCGTGAAATTGCGTGAAATAGGTATTGGTTAAATGAAAAACTCCGTTTCTTTCTCCTTCATGATGGCTGCTGCGCTTGCGCTACCCGGCCATGCAGCCACCTGTGAAGCGCTCGATGCCGAGGCGATCAAACGATCGATATACATCCCCGGTTACGTATCAGACTACGACGTCATCGGCAAGGGTCGTTTGCAGTTCTACTCAGCCCCGGATCGCAAGTGCATCATCGCTGGTGTGTTCGTGACCCCGGCGACAGCGTAACGGCCTACGGCAAACATGCGGCCTATACATCGGCCATGTACATCAACTTGAAGACTGGCACCGACGCGTCAGGCTGGGTTGAGTCCGCGCGCCTGAAATCGAACGGTACGGGCATTTCGCCGACGCAGTAGCTCTGACAAAACAGTCGTAGGAGACAGGACGAGAAACAGCGCTCGTTCGTCCTCACGCTCGCGCCGCCGGTTGCGGCTCATCACCAGCAATCAACAACTTCGGCGGCAACGCAAGTCCGGTAATAGTCGACGATTCATCGTGGGCATGACAGGGCAGCAGCAGGCCCTGCTGCGATGACGACAGCAATCGTGTTCATCGTTGTGCTGACCCTTTTCGCATTTCGCCGGATCTGATCGGACTCACGGCAATGTAGTTGCGCGCCTACACTTGATTGATCGTTCGTACGACAGACAACTCCTGGTGCGGGGACTAAGCTGCGGTCCATACTGGCACGAAGTTTTCTTGTTCCAGTGTTGATGGGCGTTTCGCCTCATCGCAGGAGCCAGTATGAACACATCCACTTTCCTCGACAAACCCGCGCCACCGCATCCTCTAACGACTCCGCTCTACGACGAGGAATCCTTTGAAGTCGCTGATGAGGTGGTTGATTATGTGGGCACGCGGTTGCGTGGCATTGCACCGTGGGACACCTGGTTGAAACAGTCACAGCTGAAACAGCACTAAGCCGTCGCAACAGACACACAAACAACATCACGTAATCGGAAGCCTACGAACATGAACCCAGTCCGCCTCATCGCAATCATCATTATCGTAGCAGGCGCATTGGGCCTGCTCTACGGCAGCTTCAGCTACACCAAGGCGGCGCACGACGTCAAACTTGGGCCGATTGAGTTTTCCGTCAAGGAAAAAGAAACCGTGAACGTGCCGATGTGGGCCGGCATTGGTGCCATTGTTATTGGCGGGTTGCTGCTCGGGTTCGGTTCTAAAAAATAGCTGGCTGCGTCATCTCGCGAGGTGCCGGGTTCGCGTCGGCGGAGCTCGCCAACGCAGCCTGAGCTACGCGGCTAGAGCCTCGGGCAGCAAGTCCTCGTATTGTTGCCTGACGACGGCATAGCATTCACAGGCTGATCGCTCGAGCCCCTCACGATTTAGCACGGAGATACGCCCGCGTCGATAGGCAATGAGCCCTGCGTCCTGCAAGCGTCCCGCAGCTGCAGTCACGCCCTCGCGCCGCACGCCAAGGGTGCTGGCAATTAACTCCTGTGTCGCGACGATTTCATCGGACGGGAGGCGATCAAGACTCATCAGCAGCCAGCGGCATAACTGCTGTTCTAGCGAGTGATGTCGATTGCACACAGCGGTTTGCGCCGTTTGCGTCAGGAAAGCCAGCATGTAGCGCAGTAGCAATTGCTGAACCGGTCCGGAGCGGTCAAATTCCTGCATCAACCAATTCGCTTTCATACGAAACCCGTGACCCGCGCTACGCACCATAGCGCGTCCCGGTGTCACCGATCCACTCATCAACAGCGGCAAACCAACGATTCCTTCGTATCCCGCAACAGCCGTTTCAACGGACTCTCCGTTCTCGGTCAGGTACAACATCGAAATAATCGAGGTGGTCGGAAAGTAAGCGTGCGTACATTGACATCCCGCATCGAACAGAACTTTTCCAAACGGCATGTCGCACGGCTCAAGATGCGCTCTCCAGCGTGCAAATTCAGGCTCGGGCAAGGCGGCCAGAAGTTGGTTTTCGAGCGGGTGGGACGGCGCGGACAGCGGCGCAGTGCGCGAAGGCGAAAGCAGTGGCCGGACGTATTCGTACTCGCGAGGATTGGGCCGCAGAAACGCCCCGATCTGTGCGCCCGCCTTCGACTTCACTAGAGGTGATCGACGGGAATCAGGAGCGTTCCAGCCCATGCCCGGCATGCTGAGTGAAGTAGCCATCAGTTGTAACTCGCGTTGAAGATCAGGAAAGTATTGACGCAGCCAACTAAATCCGGGCTGCGTTTGATGTAGGCACGATTCATTACTTTTCTCCTGCGACACAATGGGGCGAATTCAGCGAGGCCTGCGCCGTCGCTATCAGCTTCGGGGCATTGGCCCCGACTTGTACGCAGGTTAATCGTCAGAACGCGAGTGCGGTATCAGCGGTGAACAGTGAGCGATGTCGGACAGCGCTTACGTAATCACCGCAACGAATTTGAAGTACGTCTCCAACGCTTAGCGCTGACGAGTACGATAGAGCCTGTGTAGTTCAGAAACGTAAGCCAGCCTGGTGCTAGATCCGCTTACCGCATTCGTCGTCGCCACAATTTATGGGCTGCTTAGCGGCGCAGTACTCGGCCTCATGCACGCTGCATTGCCGCATGATTTGCAACCCAGCGCAGCCGATTGGCCGACGGGCACTTTGGTGATTGCAGGCGGAGGTGCGCTATTTGTGGGCCAGTCACTGGCAAGCGCTAACTGGGTCATTCCCATTTCGACCGGGTGCTGGCTGACCGGCCTTGCGCTTTACTGGCTCGCGTGTCGCCGCTACTTTGGCCTGCGCGATACATTCTGGGTGTTCGCGCCAGCAGTTGCGGGTGTCGCAGGCATCGCTATCTTTACATTTTTTCTGCGCAAGTCTGCCGTGGCGCTTGAACGTGGCGACACTTTGCTGGGCGGTGCTGCTGACGGGAAGCGCCTGGACGCTAATAAGCCACCGCAATCGGGACAACTCAGTCAGCGCCAAGGTGTTGAGCTGGATTTTTATCGGACTCGCTCTGTTGTTCCTTGCACGCGGGCCGTATTTCCTGACCCAGTCGAAGGTCGTCGTGTCCATCAGTACGCCGATCAATCTCGTCAACATCTTGACACCGCTATTGATCGCGGTGCTGCCGATCATGGGCACCACCGTCGTCGTTTTACTGTGCTTTGAGCGCATCCGGCGGGTGCTGCATCGCACTGCGACAACAGACGCGCTAACAAGTTTGCCCAACCGGCGCACCGTTGGTGAACACGGAACGCTGCGCTTTGAACGGGCGAAGTCGCTCAGCATCGGGTTTTCAATCGCCGTGATTGATATCGATCATTTCAACGCCGAGCGCTTGCGGACTGTCGTAGAAATGGCCGGCCATCAGTCCGGTTCCGGGACGCTAAAGGTGACAGTCTCCATCGGCGTTGCAACGTTTGCAGCAACAGATAGCAACTACGAGGCGGTTTTGCAACGGGCTGATCGCGCCCATTACGCGGCGAAAGCGGCAGGGCGCAACTGGCACCCGATACGAAGCGTCGAACGTGAGCGCCTAGCCCCAATGCCGGTCACTTGAGCGCCGATTTGTCGACTTTGTAGGCGCGACCCCGGTCGCGCTCCACGGTGGACAAGCGCGACCGGGGTCGCGCCTACCGTTAAGTGACTGGTATTGCGCCTAGCCCAACAAATTTCTAGGCAAGCGCCATCTCGCCACCCAGTGCAACAATCATTTCGGGGATCAGTTTGCCGAGTTCACCGGTCACAATCGCGACATCTGCGTCGAAGCGATCTTCGTCCGGCGCAGCGTTGTCGCTCGCATCAAACACGCCATCGAGAAACTTGACTTTCTTGATTTGCGATTCTTCATTCAACACGAAAGAAACCCGGCCATTCCATGTCAAACCGAGGCGCGTTGGCATCTTGTTGTTTTGCAGATGCTTGCGGACTTCTTCGTTGTTGAGCGTGTGCTTCGAATAGCGAACAACGGCCTGTGAATCATCAGTCGCTTTGAGTTCGCATTCGCGATCCACATCAAAGCGACCCGGTGCTTCGTGACTCATGAGCCATGCGGCCATTTGCGTGGCTGGGGCGACATTGGTTTGAATCGGCGTGATGACCAGACTATCAAGCGAGCGCAGCAAAACGGCAACCACTTCATCGGCCTTCGTTTGCCCCGATGCGTCGATCACCAGAAGCCGCTCGGTCGGGTCAATCCACACCACCGTATGCGAGATGCGCGTGAACGCCTTGGGCAACAAATCGAGGAGCGTTTCTTCGCGAATGTCTTTCTTCTCCATGCGGCTGACTTTGCGGCCCGTCGACTCTTCGATTTGCTCGATTTTCTCGTCGGCGCGACGCTTAACAACCGAAGACGGTAATACCTTCGATTCCATCGTTAATCGCATGATGAGTTGTCCGCCGACCGACTCGACCAGCATGCCGTGTTTCTCTCCGCGCGGCTCCGACCAGCCCACTGACTTTTCCTGCGTTGCGCCACAGGTGCGGAAACGCATCTGGCTCAATCCGGCCTCTACCTGCGCGGTGGTCTTGGACCACGACGGATCAATGCGATAGACGATGATGTTCTTGAACAAGTGGGGCTGGCCTTCTGAAAATAGTTTGCTCGCGGTTCAGGCATGCGGAATACGTTGCTGATTCCGCGAAACGATAGGAACCCGGACGTATCCGTGTTCACACAGCATTTAGAGAATTGGGGGCAATCACGCGGCAAAGCCACGCGAAGGCAGCGCCTGAACAGCGCAAGCCAAAATTCTAACGAAGCAAGGGATTGACGATTGAATTCACGCGGCATGCGTTGGTACAAGCGGCTCCACGGCGAATCACGCGCAAGGACGCGACCTAAACGCGATACTGTTTACGTAACTCCGTTCGCGCTGAGCCCGTCGAAGCGCTGGTGGAGTCGCACGAGGCCTTTGACGAGCTCAGTCCGAACGGAAAATTTGACCCAAAGACCTAACCAACCGGCATTGGACCTAAACGGCTGGTGAACGAACACGGGTGCCTGCTATTTTCTAATGCGGTTGACTAGCTTGACAACCAACAAAACGGCCGCGCCCGCAAGCACACCAAACACACCGTCGAACAGCGTCGGCGCGACGGTTCCCATCACACCTCCCAAGCTTGCGCTAGCACTTTCGATCCAGTGATGCACCACCGGAATGCCGTGCGTGAGGATGCCGCCGCCGACGAGAAACATCGCGATGGTTCCTGCAATGGACAGGCCTTTCATCAGATACGGCGCCGCCCGCAAAATGCCGCGACCGAAGCTGCGTTTAAATTTTGTGTAACCGCCCTCGCCGACCGCGCGGCTCATGTAGAGGCCCGCGTCATCAAGCTTCACGATGCCAGCGACGACACCGTACACGCCGATAGTCATGATGATCGCGATGCCCGAGAGGACAGTGGCTTGCGTTACGAACTGCGCGGTCGCGACGGTGCCCAGCGTGATCGCGATGATTTCTGCCGACAGCACGAAGTCGGTGCGAATCGCGCCCTTCACTTTGTCTTTTTCGAACGCGACGGGATCGATTTTCTCATCGGCTAGTGCACTCGCCCGCTCCGTGCGACGCGCCTCTTCCTCGTCTTCGCTATGCAGATACTTGTGCGCGAGTTTCTCGAATCCTTCGTAACAAAGAAACGCGCCACCGACCATCAAGAGCGGCGTCACAGCCCACGACGCAAACGCGTTAATCGCCAATGCAGTGGGCACCAAAATCAGTTTGTTAAGCGCCGAGCCTTTGAACACCGCCCACACGACGGGCAGTTCGCGATCAGCGGAGACGCCCGACACTTGTTGCGCGTTGAGCGCCAGATCATCGCCGAGCACACCGGTTGTTTTTTTCGCGGCGACCTTGGTGAGCAGGGCGACGTCATCAAGCAGCGTGGCGATGTCATCGATAAGTGCGAGAAGACTGGATGCCATCAGTTAGCCCGCTTTTGCGCTGAAAAAGTGCATCGATTGAGCACACACAAATTCATCAGCTTTATCCTGTAACCGCCACTGCATTGGGGCTCAACCGTCATTTGACCAATTCTCGACTTCTGCATAAAAACTACCTTTTCCCCCGTTAAATCGTGCTTTCAGCCAAAAGCTGCTCAAGCTCTCACCTGCTGCGTTACCAAAAATTTTCGAACGCCATTGCGGATCGCTCGGGCCAATTTGATCTGATGCGCCGGATTAGACAGCTTCGCCTCTTCCTCCGGGTTCGAGATGAACGCCGTCTCAATCAAAATCGACGGAATATCCGGCGCGCGTAACACGGCAAAGGCCGCGAGTTCGACGCTGCCCTTGTGCAGTTTGTTGATCGGTTTTATCTCGCCGATCATGCCGCGCCCAAGCTTCATCGATTCGGCATTGGTGATCGATTGACTCATCTCCAGAATCATTTTTGCCAGCGACGGATCACGCCCGATCAGGCGCACGCCACCGATCAGATCAGACTGATTTTCCTTGTCAGCAATCCACTTCGCCGCCGTGCTGCTCGCTCCACGTTCCGACAGCGCATACACGGAGCTGCCGCGCGCGTCGGGTCGCGTGAAGGCGTCGGCATGAATGGAGACGAACACGTCCGCATTAACGCCGCGCGCCTTGCGCACACGGTCGCCGAGCGCGATGAACACGTCCTCCTCGCGCGTCATCAGCACGACGATGCGGGGGTCTTGCTCAAGCAGCGCCTTTGTCTTGAGTCCAATGGCGAGTACCACGTCCTTTTCATAGGTGCCTGCTGGCCCAATCGCGCCGGGGTCTTCGCCACCGTGACCGGGGTCGAGCACGACCACGAAGGGCTTGATGTGCAGCGGGGCGGGCGGACGCCGCGCGACAGGCGGGAACACGGGCGGCAACGGACTGGGTTTGGGCGGAAGGATGGGCGGAACGGGCTTTGCCGCTTCGATGGCCGCCTTATCCGCGGCTTTCTCCAGCTGCAACTCGCGCTCAATCAGTTTGGCCAGAAAAGTTGCGATGGGATCGTCCGCATCAACGGGCGTGAGATCGATCACTAAACGATGTCGGTATTGCCCAACCGGCGGCAGGGCGAACGCCGCCGTCTCCGAGCGCGACTTGAGTTCAAGCACCAGCCGCGCCGTGTCGGGGCGAAACTGACCGATACGGGCTCTGGCGAGCACACCGGTGTCGTTCTTGAGTGTTTCCAGCGCCTTCTGAAAGGCGGCGTCTGCCTGCACATCGCTAATGTCGACAACCGCGCGGTCCGGATTAGCTAGCGCCGATACAAAAAAGCGCAGTTCGCTGTCGGATTCGATCGTGATACGAGTGGACGATTTGCCCGGCCATGCCCGTACCGCGAGCACTTTGGGGCCGCCTAGCGCAAGCGTAGCCGCGCCACCGGCAACGAGCGCGGCTAGAACCTGCAAAGCCTGTCGACGGTTCATTGGTTTGGCCCCCTCTCCCTTGAGGGGAGAGGGTTGGGGAGAGGGTGACGTTGGCTATTCGAATCACTGTCGCTCTGCAAGCCACCGTCCTCCTCTCCCCCGGAGCTGGAAGCGACACGCGTGTCGCCGCCTCCCCCACCAGGGGCGACGGGTGAAATCGTCACCCGCCGCCCTTCATTCTCAAAATCAAATCGCAACTCCCAATCAAACGAAACCGCCCCCTGCAACCGCTCCGGCCATTCGACGAACCGAATCGACGGCGATTCAAAATATTCAAACCCACCACGCGCCTCAAAATCATCCACGCTCTCAATGCGATAGGCATCGAGATGATGCACCTCACCCTTCGTCGTGTCGTAGCTTTCCACCAGCGCGTAAGTCGGGCTCTTGATCGCGCCGGTCACGCCAAGCGCGCGCAACACGCCGCGCACAAACGTCGTTTTTCCCGCGCCCAGATCGCCTATCAGCGCAACTGAGCACGGCGATTCAACCGTCGCCGCAAATCGTTGCGCAAAAGCCAGCGTCGCCGCTTCATCCGACAAATACTCCGTGCTTTCTACAATGGTCTCCATGTCAAACCCCGCATATCAATCGACGGAAGCACGCATCGTGCAACTCGGCGAGCGCATGGGCTTTTCGGCGGTCGGCATAGCCGACATCGCGCTTGAGAGCGAGGCGGAGGGGTTTCAGGCGTGGATTGAGGCCGGTCATCATGGCGAGATGGAGTATATGGCCCGCCACGGCTCCAAAAGATGGCAGCCCGATGAATTGCAGCCGGGTACGCAGAGCGTGATTTGCGTAGCGCT
>Ga0209181_10006714_pt1 | contig 16029 bp, 12 predicted proteins | sample MAT05_FD_187208 | JGI IMG/M metagenome (GOLD analysis project Ga0209181, IMG submission 187208) | Freshwater microbial communities from Lake Fryxell liftoff mats and glacier meltwater in Antarctica - MAT-05 (SPAdes) (version 2) | ecosystem: Environmental > Aquatic > Freshwater > Ice > Liftoff... | reverse complement strand
AAACGTTGGGCTTAGTGTTGCTAGAAGCGATGGCGGCAGGCTGTCCGGTTGTGGCAGCCCGGTCTGGCGGCATTCCCGACATTGTGGAAGACGGAGTCAATGGCTTTTTGTTTGATCCAACCGATGAACAAGGCGCGATCGCGGCAACTCAGCGACTTTTGGCAAATCCTCAGGAGCAAGAGATGCTGCGCCACAATGCCCGTCGGGAAGCGGAATGCTGGAGTTGGTCAGCCGCCACTCACCAACTGCACAACTACTATCAAGCAGTGATCGACGCTCAAGCTTACTCTGCCGCCGCTTAGCTCCGAAAAGCCTTTAGATGAGAGGCTTTAGCGATGATTAATGTTTTTTGAATACCGGGTCTGAAGTCTCTTTAATGATGGCTGAAGTGAACGTGATTCCTCTTAGCGAGTCCTGCGGAAAGCTTCGATAACGTTCCATTAATCGCAGTCTCACATCCATGGAAGTGGTTTCAAGGAATTCCTCTTCGCGGATTGCCTGAAAACCTTGCAACTTCATCGTTTCTACATACTTTATCTACCGTGTTTTAACGGAAGTTAGACATTTCCTTAACCTTCAAGTGAGATGGTGTCTAAGGGATATTACGTGTCACACGTAACGAAATTGATTGGACGCGATCGCTTTCTTAGCGACTTGTTTTTTATCACCTGAAGTCTATTTATCTACCCTCACGGAGAACACGGCTCAATGGCTCTTATTGACGGAAAAACTAACCCTATGTGGTTAATTCCCCTGGCGTTCTTGGATACAACGTTTTCCCTCTACTCACTGTAGGCGATGAAGTTCCTTTACTATCTGGCTCCAGCCTTAATAGTTTGACTGCTGTTGAAGGCAAAACCTACGCCTTCGTTGGCATTCCTTATGGGTTGGGCGTTTATCAAGCGGGCGACAAATACTATGCGTTCGTAAACCACGAATTTGGTGCTTCTTGTATGGGTTAGGTGGCAACGACACCATCATCGGTGGAACTGGAAATGATACTGCCTATGGCGATGCTGGAAATGACCTGTTTTATTTAGCGAATGGTAACAACCTGGTATTTACAGGAAGTGGCAATAATGTCATTAACACTGGCTTAGGCAACGACCTTATCTACGGCGATGCAGGTGATGATGCTATCTATGCAGGCGATGGTAACAACAATGTCTTGGCGCGGGAAGGCAACAACCGGGTGTATACGGGTTCTGGCAATGACATTATCTATGCGGGTACCGGTAACAACACCATCGTTGCGGGCGCAGGCGATGACTTGATTTACGTCAGTGGCGGCGGCATCAACACCATCAACGCTGGAATTGGTAACGATACCATCATCAAGGGATGGACTGGCAACGGCGTTGACACGATTGCCCTGAATGCGGGTGCCGGGTCTGTGACCGTCTTCGGCTTTGACTCCGATGACAAGCTGACTCGCAGTTCTGGATTGGTGGCTAGTGACATGCTGACCATCACGAAGGGCGAGTTCGACACCACAATCAGCAAAGATGGTGACTTGTTGGCGACCCTCAAGTGGTACACCGGAAACGTCATTGCTTAATCGATACCTTCAACTAGAGTCAACACTCTAGGTCGCTGAGGCGATCGCGTTCCTACTTACCCTAGGCGCGATCGCCTTTTTGCTATCGTCTCTGTAAAATCCACAAGACTTTACACAAACTTGATACTTTTTGTAGCGTACGGGACTTAGTGCAACGGCGATGTGGGTGGTAGTCTGCTATTGCTCTCAAAGCCAACAGCGTGTAATCCGTTGCGCGCTCAGCATTTCAGACAATCGTTAATTCTTTCTTAACTGATTTAAGGGGCACAGTGTGTGCCTTGGCTTTAGTGTGAAAACCGCTTGACTCACAAGACTTTTCACGCTGTTTCTGGCTGACTCGAACTATCCAAATCTTGGTGTTTCCCCCATTAATCCTATGGCTGATGTAACTCTCAAAGGCTTTGCTTCGCTTCCCGCTGATACCTTTGCTGAAGGTCCTCCTTCTGGTAGCACGATCACTGGCAACACGAATGGACGACCCATTCCCTTTTCTACGCAGCCTATTCAAGGCTTTAGCGGCGTGCAGTCTGCAACCACAGGTCTATATTGGTTCCTAAGTGACAATGGTTTCGGTGCCAAAAATAACAGTTCCGACTATTTGCTCAGACTTTATCAGGCTGATCCTAACTTCAAGGGCACTGAATCCAGCACTGGCAGCGTAAATATTCTGGGGTTCACTCAATTGTCTGACCCCGACAAAAAAGTTCCGTTCAAAATCGTTAATGAGGCGACGGGCGATCGCAACCTCACTGGAGCCGACTTCGATGTTGAATCGTTTGTCATTGCGAAAGACGGCACCATCTGGATTGGCGATGAATTTGGACCTTATCTGCTCCACTTTGATGCCACTGGCAAACTTCTGGAAGCACCGATCGCCACACCCAACATCAACACGCTCAACACGCTGGATGGCAAAGCGCCATTGGTGATTGGACACCGGGGCGCAAGCGGTGAGTTGCCAGAACACACTTTGGAATCTTATCAATTGGCGATCGAGCGCGGAGCCGACTTCATCGAGCCTGACCTAGTTTCCACCAAAGACGGCGTGTTGATTGCCCGTCACGAACCTATTTTGGGTGGCACAACCGATGTTGCCAGCCGTCCCGAATTTGCCAGCCGCAAGCGCAGTGGAACCATTGATGGCGTTCTCTACGAGAACGAGTTCTTCGCCTCTGACTTCACCCTGGCAGAAATTAAAACTCTACGCGCGATCATGCCCCAGGCTTTTCGGACTCAGGCATTCAATGGCGTGTTCCAGATCCCAACCCTGGAAGAAGTGATCAACCTGGTCAAACAGGCAGAAGCAGATACGGGTCGCAAAGTGGGCATCTATCCTGAAACCAAGCACCCCACCTACCACGACAACTTGGGTTTGTCTTTAGAAGAACCCCTGCTGGCAACCCTACAAACGACCGGATTCACCGACCCCAGCCGCGTTTTTATCCAGTCCTTTGAAGTCTCTAATCTCAAGGAACTGAACACCAAAACCAACATTCCCCTAGTCCAACTGCTGGATGCCTACGATGTGGATTACGCCACGGGCGCTCTGCTGTATCAGGATGAATATGCCCGTCCCTACGACTTCACTGTTAAGGGCGACACCCGCACCTATGGCGACTTGCAAACTCCCGCAGGACTAGCCGAAATTGCCACCTATGCGGATGGGATTGGACCTTGGAAGCGGATGATCGTTTCCGTCAAGAATGTGGACAAAAACAACGACGGTAAACCCGACGACTTGAACAACGACGGGCTGATCAACGATGCCGATCGCGTGACTCTGCCGCCCACCAGCCTAGTGCAAGATTCCCACGCAGCGGGTCTACTGGTTCATCCCTACACCTTCCGCAACGAAGGGCGTTTTCTGGCTTCTGACTACAACGGTAACCCCAACCGCGAATTTGAACAATTCATTCGCTTGGGTGTAGATGGCTACTTCACCGATTTCCCCGGCACAGGTGACTTGGTGCGCGATCAAATTACCTCTCCGTTGGTTCGCTCACCCGACAATGTGGAAGTGACCGCCAAAACCAAATTCAACACTCTGGATGGCAATCAGCCGCTTGTGATTGGACACCGAGGCGCTAGCGGTTTGCGTCCTGAACACACCCTGGCGGCGTATAAGTTGGCGATCGCTCAAGGCGCTGACTTCATTGAACCCGATCTGGTTGTGACCAAAGATGGCGTGTTGATTGCCCGTCACGAACCGATGCTGGCAGTGGTGCAACTGAACACCAACGGCACGATTCGCCGCGATGCCAATGGCGTACCCGTGTTGAACACCACCGACACCAGCACCAATGTGTATTCGCGTCCAGAATTCGCCGATCGCCTGACCATTAAAGTGCTGGATGGGGTGCGCGTGGCTGGATGGTTTGCGGAAGATTTCACCCTGGCGGAAGTCAAATCTCTGAATGCGATCGAGCGTCTCCCGGCTCTGCGCGGCACCGAGTTTGACAACGACGGGCTGAAAGTGCCAACGCTGCAAGAAGTGATCGAGTTGGTCAAGCAAGTTGAAAAAGATACTGGACGCAAAATCGGCATCTATCCCGAAACCAAGCACCCCACGTTCTTTCAGGTTCAGGGCTTCAATACTAGCCAGTTGTTGGTCAACACCTTAGTTAGCAACAGCTTCACCGATCCCAAGCGCATCTTCATTCAGTCCTTTGAGGTCGCCAACCTGAAGAATCTGAACGATGTGCTAATGCCTGCTGCCAAGATCGATATTCCCCTGGTGCAGTTGATCGGGGGTTCCGGCAAACCCTACGACTTCGTGGTCAACAATGACTCCCGCACCTACGCCGACCTCTCAACCGCTGCCGGATTAGCTGACATTGCCAAGTATGCGAATGGCGTAGGTCCCGACAAAACTCGGATTGTGCCCTCTGCCACCGTAGACAGGAACGGCGATGGACAGCCCGATGACCTGAACGGTGATGGGGTGATTAGCGGGGGCGATCGCGTTTTGGGCACTCCAACCGCGTTCATCCAAAATGCTCACAAGGTCAACTTGTTGGTGCATCCCTACACCCTGCGGAACGAAAGCTTCTTCCTTGCCGCAGACTATCAGGGCAACCCGATCAACGAGTTTAAGCAGTTCATTGAACTGGGTGCCGATGGGTTCTTCACCGACTTCCCCGGAACGGGCTTCACCGCTCGTAGCACCTTCATCACGCCTCCAGCCGTTGCCAACATTGGCGGCTCCGGTGGCTTTGAAGGCATGGCAATCAACCCCGCCAAGTCTACGATCTACCCCTTGCTGGAAAAAACCGTCGTGGGCGATCCAGCGGGTTCCCTGCGGATCTACGAATTTGATCTAGCATCCAAGAAGTATGCAGGTTTGGTTGGCTATTATCACATGGAAAGCGCCACCAACGCGATCGGTGACTTTGCCGTAATCAACGCCAACGAATACCTGGTGATTGAGCGCGATAACGGACAGGGCGATGCTGCTAAGTTCAAGAAGATCTTCAAAGTGGATCTTTCTAAAATCGATGCGGCTGGATTTGTGGCGAAAGAAGAAGTGGCAGATTTGCTCAACATTCAAGATCCTCAAGATCTAAATGGCGATGGCAGTACCATTTACAAGATGCCCTTCGTGACGATCGAGAGCGTGTTGGTGCTGGATAGCAAAACCATTTTGGTTGCCAACGACAACAACTATCCGTTCTCGCTGGGTCGCCCACCCGCGATCGACAACACCGAAATCGTCACTTTAGAGCTATCCACGCCACTAAACGTCGATAACGCAATCTTCAGCAACGCGGGTAAAAACCTGCTGCAAGGTGGAGCGGGCGACGATGTGTTGGTTGGCACCAATGGCGACGACGAAATCAACGCGGGTGCAGGCAACAACACCTTGCATGGTCTGCTTGGTAACAATACCTTAATTGCTGGCAACGGCAATGATACGGCGTATGCAGAAGGCGGCAATGATGTGTTTTTGTTGGGGAACGGCAACAACACGGTGTTTGCCAATGCGGGGAGCGATCGCGTTTCCACTGGCTCAGGCAACGACACCATCTACGCCGATCTTGGCGATGACTGGGTTAATGCAGGCGATGGCAACAACATCGTGTTTGCGCGGGAAGGTAACAACCGCGTAGCCACGGGTCTGGGCAATGACATCGTTTGGGCGGGGATGGGCAACAACTCCATTACCACGGGTGCAGGCGATGATCTGATCTACGTCAGTGGTGGCGGCATCAACACCATCAACGCTGGAATTGGTAACGATACCATCATCAAGGGATGGACTGGCAACGGCGTTGACACGATTGCCCTAAACGCGGGTGCTGGATCTGTGACCGTCTTCGGCTTTGACTCCAACGACAAGCTGACTCGCAGTGCTGGATTGGTGGCTGGCGATATGCTGACCATCACCAAGAGCGAATTTGATACCACGATCAGCAAAGATGGCGATTTGTTGGCAACCCTCAAGTGGTACACCGGAAACGTCAATGTTTAATTGATGTTTAATCGATAACTTCTTGCCCTCACCGTTCGGCTGAGCGCTCACGTCGAAGCCCTAAATCCCTCTCTCCAAGGAGCTGCGGTATATACACAAGTCTGTCTGGCTTCGTTTTGCCCTGTCTAGCCCCCTAAATCCCCCAATTCTGGGGGACTTTTAAAACTCTTGTCCCCCCAGAATTGGGGGTTAGGGGGCAGTTTGGCGAGGGCTTAGCTAGATTCAATCACTTATGTATACACGGTAGCCCCAAGGAGAGGTAGGGACGATTCTTTAACAGAGGAATAACTCTGGAACCCTGATTCTTTGGTTTACCCTCAAAAGAAGTTGAACCTAAAAATAATCAACCCTCCCCAAGGAGAGTGGGGACGATTCTTTAACAGAGGAATAACTCTGGAACCCTGATTCTTTGGTTTACCCTCAAAAGAAGTTGAACCTAAAAATAGGACTTTTAAGAATTTGTTTTCTTTAGAGAATCAACCCTACCCCAAGGAGAGGGACTTTGAATCTTGCTCCCTTCTCCTCAAGGAGAAGGGCTGGGGATGAGGGCAAAATCCAGCAACTTGCGTAAGTGATAGGCTCCCGTCAACATTCTATTTGCTCAGGCGATCGCGCTTCTACTTACCCTAGGCGCGATCGCCCTTTCTACAGCCACTTTCCCTGACACCTGATACCCGACTCCTAACACCTGTTCACGCTAATTCCGCTGTTCGCTCAGCAATGGTTTTCATTAAAAAACCCACCAGCCATTCTTTAATGTGGTGGGTTGCAAGGCAGTCGTCTTCGTTGTAAGTGAGGATGGCATCGAGGTGAGCGCGATCGCCCGTACTGAGCCATTGAGCATACCAACAGATTGACTGGGCACCATTGGCAGCGGGGTCGCGCCACTCAAACTCTAGCCACCGGGCAATTTGCTTGAGGGCATAGCTTTCTACGGGCAGGGTCACCAATCGCGTAATCCGTTCATGTACATCGATAAATCGCTCCAGCAGAGGTTTTATTTGAGAGTGAGGAGTGCCGTACAGTTTGGCGAGGCGTTCTACGGTTTGCACTTCAAACGGGCAAAAATGAAAAATGGGTGCCGTCGGATAGCGCCTGAATAACTCCAATAGCTGTTGCCAAACCAATACTTCATCTTCAGGACGCTCTGCCAACAGCGCATGAAAGGTTTGGGTATTCGCTTGGCGATCGACTACCAACACTCCATGCAAATAAATTAGATTTAAGGTCGGCTCGGCTTCTATATCAAAGTAGAGTTCAATCGGAGCCGTAGGCAGCAATTCGGCTAAGATGTGCGGCGCATGAACGGGCAGATCTAAATAGTGAGTCGCTGCATCAATACCGCTGGGCTGAAGGCTTTCTTCAATGATCAGAGCGCGATCGTGCATCACAGAAAACGCCTGACGTACTAACTTGTGGGCGGCTTCTTTGCCAAATCCTGGCAGGGATTCTAAATGGCTCGGTTTTGTTTCTGCCAGCGCTTTCACGGTCAGTAGGTTTAGGGCTTGCAACTGCACATAGCGAGTCGGTGTCACACCGGGCAATAACGATAAATGGTGTTCATTTTTAGCGATCGCGTGGCAAGCACTCAACCAATGACACAAGCTACAGCGACTTCGGGCAATAAACACTTCTGGCTCTTGCTGCTGCACCATCATTTGAATGCACTCAGCTAAAATCTCCTGCATTCGGGGCAGCACTTCCCACAGATCTACCGAATAAGAGCCGCGATCGCGGAGCATCACCCATGCCGTCTCCATCCATGCGCCCTGCGCCTCTGCCACCACCATGGCATGAAACGCTACCGCCACTTGATATTCCAACTTAGGACGCTTTCCTAATTTGATTTCCGTTGGCACATAGAGCCAATCACCAAAATCAGAGATGCCCGGCTGCTTCACCAAGAGATCAGGATTGCTTTTTAGAGTAATGCCATCTGCTGTCTCGCTAAGCAATATTCCCTGATGAATGCGATCGACCCCTTGACGCATCAAATCTAAAGTTGCCGCTGCCGCCGCTTGCCAATCTCTAGGAGGATAATCAGGCTGGGCGATCGCTTGATTAAATAATACCGTTCGCTGATTGGCTTGACTGTCCTGTACCAGTTTCAAGACATACTCACTTGCAGAATCTCGCTGGTCAAGATCCCCATACACGTCCAAGTAAGCCCTTCGACGACAGCGTTGATAATTGATTAACTGCTCTGCGTCTATCAGCATGACTTCACGGTAACAGGAAACTGCCCCAATTGTCGGTATTGCACAAGATATACGACATCGTATTTCGACTTCGCTAGCACTTGATTGCTTCAGTGGGTTGAGGTATTTTCAGCAAAATCTAGCCTCCAAAAACCCGTTAAACCGCGATCGCTCGAATCAAGGTACGCAATAATCACGGGTGAGAACTTTATTGTTTAGCTTGTGAGAACGGGAAAACTTTCCAATCCTCAAATTCGCGTTGAACAGCAGTTTCGCCGCATTCAGCAGCAGTTGATTGGCGGCGCACTTTCGCTGGTGGGCGTGTTTTTGTTGGGCAGCGGTTGGTATCACTTGGTGGAAGGATGGCGCTGGCTGGATGCGGCGTATATGACCGTGATTACGCTGGCAACGGTGGGATTTTTGGAGGTGAATCCTTTGGGCGATCGCGGTCGTATATTCACCATCGTCCTGATTTTGCTGGGTGTAACCAGTATTGGCTACATCGTCAATCGATTTACCGATGCCTTAATCCAGGGTTATTTTCAAGAAGGATTGCGACTGCGCCGACTGCAAAAACAAATGGAAAAATTATCGGATCACTATATTATTTGTGGCTTTGGGCGGATGGGGCAGCAGATTGCCGCAGAGTTTCAAGCCGAGGGCATCAACTTTGTGATTGCAGATTTTGGGCATGATCCCGTGGTGATGGCAGAGCAGTTGGGCTACACGGCGATTCAGGGCGATGCCACTCTAGATGAAACCTTAATACGATTGCAAATTGAACAGGCAACGTGTTTGATTGCAGCACTGCCGTCGGATGCAGAAAATCTCTACACTGTTTTATCTGCGAAAACGCTGAACCCCACGGTGCGCGCGATCGCCCGTGCCAGCACCGAAGAAGCCTTGGTCAAACTGCAACGCGCCGGAGCCGATTCGGTCGTGTCGCCCTATATTACTGGCGGCAAACGAATGGCGGCGGCAGCACTGCGCCCTCAGGTGATGGATTTTGTGGATGGCATTCTTTCCAGCGGCGATCGCACTTTTTACATGGAAGAGTTTGAGCTAACGACACTCAACAATCCCTATGTGGGGCAAACCTTAAGAGAGGCGAAACTGCGATCGCAATCCGGCGCATTAGTGCTTGCCATCCGTCGCCTCGATGGCACCCCCATCGTAGGACCCAACGCCGACACTATTTTGATGCAAGGAGATCATCTAATCTGCATGGGCACCGCCGACCAAATCCGGCTGCTCAACCAAATCCTCTTCCCCATGAAGACTGCTTTTCCACGTCCACCCAAGCAAGGCTAGAGGAAGAGGGAAGGGGCTTCAGATATTTTCTTCGTCACTCGCCATATCTCCCATGGAGACGCTAAGCGAACGTAATTCGTCATTGTCTTGGGATGGAATTTCTAATGCGATCGCGCCTAGCTGACCGACCCGAAAATCGTTGAGCAATTGCCGTGCAGTTCGTTCTACGTTGCCTTGATAGCGAAATTTTGCCAAGGCGTGTAGGTAATCTTCGCCCGTTAAGTCTTCTAGAGCTAGGTTATAGCGAGTCTGGAGGGCTGTTTCGGCTTGAACAGGTCGGAGTAATTCGATCAAGATTGCGGCTACTCGCTGATTGTCGTAAGATGCTTCGCCAATATCATCACAAATTGCTAGTTTAATGGCAGCGAGTTGATTCGTCAGTTTAGAAGGCAATACTCCTGGCGCATCCAATAGCTCAATCTGGTCGGAAATGCGAACCCAGCGAAGTTGGCGCGTTACCCCAGCACGGCGAGAGCTTGCCACCACACGTCGATTCAGCAGCCGATTGATTAAAGCCGACTTGCCCACATTGGGAAAGCCCATCACCACAGCCCGCACCGGACGAGGCAACATCCCGCGATCGCGCCTGCGCTGATTCATCTTTTCTCCGGCTGTTTGCGCCGCTCTCGTAATCGCCTCAATCCCCTTGCCATGTTGAGCATCGGTAAACAGCGGCTCCTCGCCCCGTTCTCTAAACCAGCCCGTCCACTGCTGCCGCGCCGATGTTGGAATCATATCCATTCGGTTCAGCACCAACACTCGCTCCTTAGTGCCAATCCACTGCTTCACTTGAGGATGCTCAGTAGACAGCGGAATTCGGGCATCCCGCACTTCTAGCACCACATCAACCCGTTTAAGCTGCTCTTGCAGGGATTTTTCTGCTTTAGCAATGTGACCGGGATACCATTGGATCGGCGGAGAAGTCATGAGTTAAGCAGCCAAAGTTGAGCAAAGTCTAATGCTTCATCGTACTACCTGTACCTAGTTTTGTTTGAGCAGGGGTAGACAGCAGGTTTCGGGTTTCAGCAGGAGCTTTACATTTAGGTTTACGTCTATCACATCTCCTTAAAGATGAGATGCATCAAAGATAGGTATATTCAGTCATAATCAGGTGCATCACAAAATGTAGCGTTATTTGGGTAGAAAACTGGGGAAAGTACGCTATATTTTGCCTATCTTAAGTAGACTCATTTCCTTAAAGCTTTGTATTTTCGTTCATGACTCAGGCAAAATTAATGGTTTCACAGGTTGAGACACCAATTTTAGACGCGAGCCTCCACTCCGCCCATTCTATTGAGGGGCTGGTGCAGGTATTTACTTGCGCCCATCGCAGTTTTTTTACAAATGTTATGGCGCAGGCGCTGCGGATTGCCGGACAAGGCACCCCCGTTTTGGTCGTTCAGTTTCTTAAAGGGGGCATTGCCCAAGGCTACGATCGCCCGGTGCAACTGGGGCAAAGCCTCGACTGGATTCGCTGCAACTTGTCCCGCTGCATTGATACGCCCGTGCTGGATGAAGAGGAGCAACAATCTCTACAGGAATTGTGGCTTTATACTCAAAATGTGGTTTGCCAGGGAAAATACGAACTCGTAGTATTGGATGAACTGAGCCTCGCCATCACCTTTGGGTTGATTTCAGAAACCGATGTGCTAGCTTTTCTCAAAAACCGTCCCCGCAACGTCGATGTTATTTTGACGGGTCCCGAAATGCCGCGATCGCTGCTCGATGTCGCCGATCAAATTACTGAACTCCGCCGCAGTCGTCAACCCTGAAGAAGTTTTGAGTGCTTAGTTAGAAATTCAAAACTCAAAATATCTCCTACGAAGACGCTCCGCAAGCAAAATTCAAAATTCAAAACTCAAAACTTTCTAGATTCTAAAAACTATGATTCAAAACGATACCTGGATTACCGAAATGGCAGCAAAGGGCATGATTGCTCCCTTTGAACCTCAGCTTGTGCGCCATGCCAACGGCTTACCCGTAATTTCCTATGGCTTAAGCAGCTATGGCTATGACTTGCGTTTATCGGCGGCAGAATTTCGCATTTTTCGCCACATTCCAGGCAAGGTGGTCGATCCGAAGCATTTTAACCCTGCCAATTTAGAAGCAGCCGAGCTACATACGGATGAAAATGGTAGTTTCTTCATCTTGCCTGCCCACTCCTATGGCTTAGGCGTGGCGTTGGAGCGATTGGCAGTGCCGGAGAACGTGACGGTAATTTGCATTGGCAAAAGCACCTATGCACGAACTGGGCTGATTGCCAATCTGACTCCGGCTGAGGCTGGCTGGCGTGGCTATTTGACCCTAGAGTTTTCCAATTCATCTAGCGCCGACTGCCGCATTTATGCCAACGAAGGCGTGGTGCAACTAATCTTTCTAGAAGGTGCGCCCTGTGCGGTCAGCTATGAAACCCGCCAAGGGAAGTATCAAGATCAGCTAGAGCAAGTAACGTTAGCACGAGTTTAGTTTTGACTGTTAAGTTTACGATGTGTGGCTTTCCTAAAATATTTGAAAGATTGCCCTCTCCCATCGGGAACTGTCGTGTATACACAAGTCCCGGAAGTCATCAGCGATCCCTTGGTAAATATCAAAATCTCTGTCTTTAACGCATTGGGGGATGCCCCCAAACCCCCATTGAGGGATTTTGCATGTCAGAGCAGACAAAGCTCGTCTCGTGCTCTGACATGCAAAAACAATTGCTTCCCTCAAACTCCCTCCAAACTGGAGTATTATCGGGTTCACACAGAACAATTGCACTGAGTCTACGACTATGGCACCAGACCTCTTATGCGGGGGTGGGGGAGTGAGTCCCCCAGCGCAGGTTCTCAACAAAGTCGAGATGTGTGTATACCGTAGCCCATCGGGAGAGGGAACCAGAATTTTTTAGCTTCTACCCTCACCCCTGAAACCTAGCTCCTGAAACCTGATGCCTGATTTTCCTCGAATTATTTTACAAAACAGCAAAGCGGATGCGGTGCGGAGGTTTCATCCGTGGATTTTTTCGGGGGCGATTAAGCAGAAAGATCCGGAGTTACAGGAGGGCGCGATCGCGGAGGTGTTCAGCGCCAGTGGCGATTTTTTGGCGATCGGTCACTATTGCGGCGGCAACATTGCGCTTAGAGTCCTAGCGTTTGAGCCTGTTGAGAGCGTTGAGAAGCTGTTTTTAGACCGCTTTCACCGGGCTTACACTGTGCGGCAGCAGGTAGGGTTGGCGGAGAGCAACGTAACCAACTGCTATCGCTTGGTGAATGCAGAGGGCGATGGGCTACCGGGTTTAATTGTGGATTGGTATAACGGCACGGCGGTAATGCAAGCTTATTCGCTGGGAATGTATGAGCAGCGATCGCAGATTGTCGAGTGCTTACAGGCAGTCTATGGCGATCGCTTGAAAGCCGTGTATGACAAAAGCGCGACGGTGCTATCCAAAGCTCAATCTACTAATCAGTATTTGTTTGGCGAAAAAGCGGATGGAGTGGTGCAGGAATATGGGCACCGTTTTAACGTGGATTGGGAAGAAGGACAAAAAACGGGTTTCTTTTTAGATCAGCGAGAACATCGACAACTGCTTGCCCAATATGCCAAGGGTAAGCGGGTGCTGAATACCTTTTGCTACTCTGGCGGATTTTCGGTGTATGCCGTGGATGCGGGGGCGGAAGTGGTGCATTCAGTGGATAGCTCGGCAAAAGCGATCGCCCTCACCGAAGAAAACATCGCGCTCAACAATCCTGATCAAGTTGAGAATGAATCTGTGGATGCCGATGTGTTTGACTATCTCAAAGGCTGCGACCCAGTTTACGACCTTATCATTCTCGACCCGCCTGCCTTTGCCAAAAATCTATCTGCCCGTCATCAAGCGGTGATGGCATATAAGCGGCTGAACCAAATGGCATTTGATAAGCTGAGATCGGGTGGCATGGTGTTCACCTTTTCCTGCTCTCAGGTGGTGACTCCTGATTTGTTTAAGGGCGCAGTCATGGCAGGGGCGATCGAATCTCGAAAAGCCATTCAGGTGCTGCATTCTCTAGCTCAACCCGCCGATCATCCCATCAGCATTTACCATCCCGAAGGACTGTACTTGAAAGGCTTAGTGCTGAGCGTAGAATGACATCTGATTTACCAGAAGAGGAGACTGCCGACCATGGGCAAGGGGAGATTAGAAACATTCAGTGATGGAGTGATTGCCATCATCATTACGATTATGGTGCTGGAACTAAAGGTGTCCCATGAAGCCGATCTTGCAGCCCTGCGATCGCTGATTCCAATATTTCTCAGCTACGTGCTGAGTTTTATCAACATTGGCTTTTATTGGAATAATCACCATCATTTGTTCCAGTCAACTCGGCAGGTGAATAGTGCCATCCTGTGGACAAACCTGCATTTGCTGTTTTGGCTATCGCTGGTGCCCTTTGGCACTGCCTGGATGGGCGAGAACAACTTTGCGACCTTGCCTGTTGCCCTTTATGGGGGGATTTTGTTGGCGGCAGCGATCGCCTACTTCATTTTGACGCTTATTCTCGTTGCCTACCACGGTAAAGATTCCACTCTCGCGATCGCCATGAGTCGAGACTTCAAAGGCAAATTATCCGTGGCACTATATGCTGTGGTAATTCCGCTTGCCTTTGTTGGCGGTGTCTAGCATGTGTCCAACATAAACTTGATCATCCCTCTGCGTCATAGTAAACCTCAGCTTGTGAGAGGATGCGATCGCGGATGCGGTGGTTGAGAAACTTGGAGGTGACGAGATCGATTTGTCGATTTCCCAAAAGTGTTGAGAGTTCTTCTTGAATCTGGTGGAGTTTGAGAAAGCCAGGGATATGTTCGGGTTGAAATTCGACTAGCACATCGATATCACTTTCAGGGCGGAAGTCGTCACGGAGGACAGAGCCAAATAGTGAAAGCCTACTAATATGCCAGCGTTGGCAGAAGTAAGTAATCTTCTCTTTAGGGATGTCGATATTTTGAGTTTTCATCAGTTTATTAGTGAATAAACGAATTAAGGTAGTAGCGCTGCAAGCTTAGCTCTTAGCTCTTGTCCTCCATCAATAATGGAAAGCATTAAGTGTAAATCTTCAGGGTATTCAGCAACCTGAACGCCATTCTTTGGAATACTCTTTTTGCTTGATAGGCGATAGCGGGGGCAGCTTTTAAGAACTTCACTGACCTTTGCGGTAATGGATGGATTGCTATAGCACTTTCTATCTAGATGCAGCAAAATTTCTAGAGTGTCTAGAGTCCGTTCGCTGGATAAAGCAGTGTCCCAGGCGGTCGGGAATAGTAGCTTGCCATAATCCAGCAAATCGCAGAATGCTTCTACGCAATCTCTTTGGGCAATACTAAGATTGAGTAGTTTGGCGGAGTGAAAAAAGTCATTTCGCAAGTCACGGCGCGCCTTCATATTGACATGTAAGCTGTCTAGAAAAGGTAACTCTGCTTTGTGCTTGGCATCAAAAACATCATGGACATCTTTCAATACATCGTGATAGTTTTTGAAATTATCTTTGCCTGCTCCTTTAGTAAGACGTTCTAAATCTTCCTTTTTTGGTGGTGTATCAGCCTTTAGAGCTGCATCTACAGCTTTCTGCGCTTTCTCAAATTTCTTCGCCTCTCTGTCTCTCGTATCTGACCACTTAGAGTCATTGGTCGTGAGAAAAAGTTTAGAAGCAAGTTCGGTGTAGTTATCGCAAAGAATAAAAGCTGTTTTCCAAAACTGTCCTCCTGTTCTGCTGCTGTAGAAGATTTCAATACCAGCACAGATTTCGCGCATCAGGTAAGTTAACTGGCTCATTTCCTAAACCTCCTCACCTAAGAGCTTATGTTCAAAGATGTTTTTGGCAGCTTCCAACTCTGCATCCGCCGCCTCTCTTAATCGTTGTGCTTTTATACGTCGCCTCTCAATTTCTGTAACAATAGTCCTGGACATCTAAAGGTGGTAGAGGAATCTGCAAATCAGCTACTGTAGAAAGCTGTAGTTGCTTGTGTGCAGCACCAGTAAATAATCTTGTAATTTGAGATTTTCCCCAATAGCTTAATAGAAATAATTCTACATAGTTCGGTATAACTATTTCTTTGTTGAGAATTACGCGAATTGAATGTGATGAAATACAATAGTCGCGACTCAGAGCGGGCACAACACAAGTTGCCCCTGCTTTAGCTCCAATTTTTGTAATTAAAATATCGCCACTTTGGATGAACGCATCTTGAGCACTAAAAAGGTAATTGCTCAACTCAGAAGAAATGCGGGTTTCAGCCATTTTTTACTCGGAGAAAATCCTCTAAAAGCCCATAACGCAAGATTCTTAGCCGGAAAGGAACCGAAAATGGTTGAAAAAAGGGCTGTAACTACCAATTTGCCTAGGTTGAGCAATTACCAGATTTGTTTAGTGCCCAAAAGACTCATCCCGCCGAATCATGGCAAGTGTGTCTAGCGCACCAACTCCGAGATTGTCAGTATGGCATGGATGCCGGGGATGCGATTTTCTCGACAAGGATGAAGA
>Ga0209181_10006712_pt1 | contig 16031 bp, 15 predicted proteins | sample MAT05_FD_187208 | JGI IMG/M metagenome (GOLD analysis project Ga0209181, IMG submission 187208) | Freshwater microbial communities from Lake Fryxell liftoff mats and glacier meltwater in Antarctica - MAT-05 (SPAdes) (version 2) | ecosystem: Environmental > Aquatic > Freshwater > Ice > Liftoff... | reverse complement strand
TTGTTTGATCTGCGCCGGGCCTCTGCAATTCAGAATCTCGAAGAGGTGCACCGCACGTTCAGGGCTGCGGCGTAAGTAGCTGAAATCAATGATAGTTCAACCCGTTCGGCGCTCTAGCTGGCTCCGTCTTCGGGCCGAGGTGCGGAAGAACGGCAACCGCCGCGCGAGCCAGGAGCAAAAAGCGGAGGTCAAGCGCCGCACCAAGCTCGCCCAGGAGGCCGGCCGCCATAAAAGAGGGCGCGACTGAGCCCCTGATTAGAGCGCTTCAATGAGGCCGTCGTCTCACCGACGGCGGCCTCGTCGAATGGCGATCTGCGTTCCTGCGAGCACCTTCGCGGTGGGCGCCCGGGTGCTCTGGCAAAGCAGCCTGGGCGACGCTTCGCTCCTCCCGAGTACCGTCCCCGAGCTGACCATAGTGGTTATCACCCCAGCACCGGACGGAGCCGTCCTCCAGCCGCGCGCACGCATGCTCGGATCCCGCCACGAGCTCGACCACATGGTCGAGCGAGGGCACCGCGGACGGCCGAAGCCGGCGCGTGCGGGTGACATCATCATAGCCCCAGCAGGCGACCTTGCCGGAGCGCCGAAGAGCGCAGCTCAGGGAGCCGCCGAGGGCAACCGCGGTGACGTCATCGAGGCCGCGGACGCGCACCGGGTGGTGCGGTCGATGCGGGTCCCGTCCCCGAGCTCCCCGGACTCGTTGTCACCCCAGCAGTCGAGAGCTCCGTCGGACGTCGAGGTGCACGCGCGGGTGTAATTGACGAAGACAGCGCGGGCGCTGGGGGAATCGGCGGCGGCGAGGTTGGAATCCGAGAGGTCGGCAGCGCGGAGGGTCAGCTTGCCGCCCCAGCAGGAGAGGAGTCCGGGGCCACCGGGCTTGCACTCGAGGGACTGACTCGCCGCGGCGGGACTGGCCGCGAGCACCGAAAAAGCCAGCGCCGCGAGGGCGAGCAGAGCGCAAGGGCGAGCGAGCATGCGCTTCCATACGTTCCGCGCCGCCGAGGCAAAGGAGCTGCGGCGGGGCCTGGCTCCGGTCGCTGCCGACCCCGGCTCCGATGGCCGCCGATACCGACTCCGATGGCTGCTCTGGCCGGCTCCGGGCTGCAAAATCGCGCTACCTGGTCACTTCCACCCCTGGCTCCGATCGCTTTGTCCACCGGCTCCGGTCGCTTTGCACACCGGCTCCAGGGCCTCGAAGTCGTACTCCCTGATCACATTGCCCCCCGGCTCCGATGATTTTGCATGGCCTCCCTGGCAGCTCCATGGACCGGTCCGCGGTCCGCGAGGGGCTCACGGGCGAGATTATGTTCGATTTCGAGTAATTATGCGCCGGCCTGAGTCGATCGGGCGAGCAGCTTGGCGAGCTCGCCGAGGTCGAGATAGCTCAGGTTCAGCCTTGAGCGCACAAGGCTGCCGGCAGCACTTCCGACGATGAGCAGCAGCCTCGGTGCCAGCTCCTCCACTAGATCGCGCACCGCCGCCGCGCCATCCCCGCTCCCCATCTCTTCGAGGCAGCGGACGATCGCGACCGTGTAGCTCTCGCCTCGTTCGAGCGGCACCCGGCTCAAATTGTACAGTCGCCGCCCGTCGAAGACCCCTTCCGGAGGAAACCGCTCCAGCACAGCCGCAAGCTCGTCCTCCCGGAAGGTCAGGATCCCGATGTCTACCTTGGGCACGGTGTCACGCATCGCGGTTCCCGCGTACCACGTCCCGTGGACCGCGTACACGCCGGGCGCCTCCAGGGCACAGCCGGCACGCTCGGGTTGTCTCAGCGCGGGAGGCTCACGTCCACGCGACCGTGAAGGGTGCTGCCGATGAGCGCGCCTCCCGCGAAATACGTCCCGGTGTCGGAGTCGGGGAGGATATCGTGAGTGAAAGGGTGGGTGTACGGGATCAACGTCGCATCGACGACGCGGGCCCCTTCGAGGCGATCACCGGGCCGGAGATCGGCGAAGGTGCGCCCATCGGCCGTCGGATGGCGCGGGCTGATCTCCAGGATCCGGCCCGAGTCGAGCGTCACCCGCACTACGTGGTGATCGTGCGCCGCGATCTTGTTGACGCGGAGGATCGGCGCCGCGATCACGGCCTGACCGCGCACGGTGTACACGAGGTCTCCGGGGGCGAGCTCGGCGATCCTCCGCTCGCCCGTCGGCGTGGCGATCGGCGTGTCGGGCGAGGCACAGACGCAGAGCAGACAGCCCTTGGCGCAGGTGCCCTCGGACGAAGGCACAGCACAGCTCGGGCCCATGTCCACGGGACCCGGGACGTTGCAGCAGAGCTCGCCGGCCTTGCAGCAACTGTTACCGCAGCAAAGCTCAGCGGCCTCGCAGCTCGATCCGAGCGCACAGGGTGGTTTGCCGCAGATGCCGTTGTCGCAATAGGGGGTGGGCCCCGGGCAGACGATGGTGCAGCCGCCGCAGTTCTTGATGTCGTTGTTCTCGTTGACGCAGGTGGTCCCGCAGCAGGTGAAGCCCCCACAATCCCCGCAACCGCCGCCGGTGCTCGCGCCGCTGGTGCCGCTCGTCGTGGTGCCTCCGCTCGTCGCGGTGGTCGTTCCCGCGCCGCCGGCGCCGCCGGGACCGCTCGCGGCGGTGGTTCCCGCGCCGCCGGCACCGCCCGTCGTGATTTCACCCCCGCATCCGAGTGGAAAGAGCGCGGGGATCGAGAGGGCGAGCGCTAACCGTTCGATTCGAAGCATGGTGCACCTCGGGCTTGGGAGACCTCATTCTCTCACAAACTATCCTGGAAATCGACATCGGTCTTGACGTCGGAAGCCGCGGCAAAGCCTCAAGGCGTCGCCTGGGCCGCCCTCGCCTCGCACGTCGATTTCGCCCCGAGGGCCGACTCCTTCTCGGCCCGCACCTTGCCAAGCTCGTCCGTGCAGGTCGCGTAGCGCGTCTGGGCGTCGCCGATCTTGGTGGAGAGCTGCGTCACCTGCGATCGCAGGCTCTCCATCTGGGTGTTGAGATCGCTCGTGGTCTTCCGGGCAAGGCTGAGATCTTCCAGGGCGGACTGGTTCTTCTTCTGGAGCTGCGCGATGTCTCCGGTGAGATCGGTAGAGCGCCTGGAGGAGGCGTCCAGCGCTCTCTTGGCCCGGTCCAGCTCGTCGGTCACCTGGACAGTCCGGCTCTCGTTGGTCCGGATCTGGGAGGCGAGGAACTTCTTCTCTTGCTCGGAGGAGACGACCATTTTCTGCTGGAGCGTGGCGTGCTCGACCCGGAGATTGTCGAGGCTGGTGTTGCCCTTCTCCACGAGATCGTCGAGCCTGGCGCGGTCGGTTTTGAGCAGCTCGATCTCCTTCTTGTATTGCAGGACGGAGGCGTCGTTGGCGTCCTTCTGGGCCTGGAGCACGACGACCTGGGTCTCCAGCGACTGCCGCACAGCCTCGCTGCGCTGGACGTAGGATAGGACCACCTGCGAGAAGCAGAACAAGAGCACCATCGCGCCGATGACGAGCAGTCGCTGCAGCGTTGTCTCCTTCTTCGTGCCGCGCGCGCCGATCCGGCGAGAGGCGTTGACGAACTCCGCGGTCCACCCGGAGACGGCCTTCTCCTGCGCCTTCACCCACACCTCGGCCGCGCCGAGCGCCTCGCCGCGCAGGAGGAAGTCTTCTTCCTCGCCCTCTTGCAGCCAGCGCGCCGCCATCGCCTCGTAGATTGGCCGGTCGAGCAGGCCCGCCACCCACGCGGCGTCGTACCTTTGCCGGAAGATCCGGTTACGCACGCGTAGCCACGTGCGCTTTCCCTCGCTGACGAAGGCGACCAGCCCGGTGATGCGGAGCTTCTCTTGCACCTCGCGCTTGGCGCCCTGCGCCACGAGGACGTCCTTGTCGGCGAGGAGCACGCGATAATGGTTGAGGGCATCCATCGTCTCGGGGGCCAGCCCCTGCCCCTCGAAGGTGCGGCGGACGACGCCGAGGACGGCGTCCTCTTCCTGACTGAAGAAGCGCCGCTCCACGATGCCAGCGATGAACGCTGTCGCCGTGGCGGCGGCGAGGCTGGGATCGGCCGCCTTCTTCCCGTGCGCGGCGACGGCCTCCTTGAGCACGTTCTGGAACATGTACGGGTGCCCGCTCGTCCACGCGTGCGCCTGGTCGACGATGCGCTCGGGCTTGCCGAAGACGTCGCGGAGGCGGTCGAGGAAAGCGTTGGACTCGGCGCGGGTGAAGTCGTGGAGCGCGATGGGGTGAGCGACGTTGAAGGGCGTCGTGTTCTCGTCGTTGACGAGATCGGCCGGGCGGGTGACGCCGAGCAGGCAGACCGCGAATTTGCCGGCGGGGCGCTCGCCGTGGAGGGCGCGCAGGCTGCCAAAGAAAGGATCGGTGTTGAAGCGGCAGCTCACCAGCGTGTCCACCTCGTCAAAGAAGATCACCAGCCCCCCGTCCACGCGGGGGATGACGATATCACGCATGTAGTCGACCCAGAGCGCGCCAGGCGCCTCGTCGGTGGCGCCGGGGGCGAAGAGCGGTATCTCCACCCCCTGGCGCCCGAGCCCCGCCTTGAGCTTGCGGGCGATGAGCCCCCAGAGCGCGAGGACAGAGTCGTGGCCGGCGAGCGGCTGCAGATCGATGGTCACCGTCTTGGCCCCGCGCTCGCGCAGCACCTCGACGGCGCGCAGGGCCATGCTCGACTTGCCCATCTGACGAGGGGCGAGGACATAGCAGTACTCGAAGCGCCCGAGGCGCTCGCAGAGGTCCTTGTCGGCCTCGCGCCGGACGTAGAGATCCTCGAGGGCGACGACTCCGTAGGTGGTAAAATCAGCCATGATGCTTCAGCCTCCCACAGCCGGCGCGCAGGCGCGCTCGACGAATGGAATGAGAGTCGGCGCGTCCCTGAGCGTACGCCCGGGCCTCATCGATCGGGCGAGGGCGTGGACTGCCCCCTTCAGCGGGCACGCCGCGCCATGGAGCCAGTCCGTGCGGGCCTCGTCGGAGGTGGGCACCCGGAGCAGCGATGGCCAGGCCGCGGCCACGCTGACGAGCTCATCGCAGAGGCGAAAGTAGAGCTCCGGGTGACCGCCGGTGTGGCGCCACAGCCAGCCCACGCACTCGTCGTCGCCCTGCCAGGCGCGGTGGTGGCGGCGCGCGCACTGCACGGCCTCGGAGAGCGAGAGCGGTCCAAGCTCGACCGCGTACAGCGCCGGCTGGAGCATCGAGCCGGGCTGGGCGACCGCGAACGTGCTCTCGAGCGGGGAGCGCGAGACGACGAGCAGGCGAAAGCCACGCTTCGAGTTCGACGTGTACTTGTTGGTGTCGAGCGCCGAGCGCAGCGCAGATTGAAGAAGGCCGTTGGTCGCCGGCGAGAGCGATCCGAACGACTCGAGGACGAGGAGCAGGAGGGTGCGCTCGGGCTTCTTCGCGAGCACCTCCTCGACACACTCGCTGACGAACTGGGCGGGCACCGACTGACGATCACCTTCGGACTCGAAGGCGCGGGTGACGATGCGCGCGCAGAGCTTCTTCTGCATCTGCCCGATGTCGAGGTTGACGTTGACAAAGTCCTGGAGCTCGACGCGGACGACGATGAACGACTGCGGATCAACGTCGCCTTCGCCGCGCCGCTCCTTGAGGGACTCGAGCACGGCCCCGACAAGCGTGGTGCCGCCGTACCGCGTGGGCGCGAAGACGAACACGCCGCCGTCCTGATTCGCCTTTCGGGCGCTGAGATCGCCGAAGATCTTGTCGAAGAGGGGGCGCCGGAAGATGGTTGATCGCGACGTCGGCGCGGGCGGCGCGTTGCTGGGCGCCTTCGGCGCGGACCGCGGGCGGACAGGGATCCTCTGCGGCTTGAGCGCCTTGGTGTCTTCATCGGCGCACGGCTCGGTGCGGATCTTGAGCGGCGTGTGCTCGGTGTCGGCGCGGCGAGGATAGACGATGAGCTTCGCGTCAGCGCTGCCCGGGGTGAAGCGGAGCTGGCCCAGCGCGTAACCGAAGCTCCGCTGGAGCCGTACGCCCGCCGCGGACTCCCACTCTTCCATCCCGAAGAGCGAGCGCCCCACGAAGATGCGAGTCTGCGGATCCCAGCCCGAGCCCCACTGGTCTTCCTTCATGTCATGAACGTGCCCGCAGAGCTGGAGCGCCACGCGATCCTCGTTGAGGTAGAGATCCAGGAGGCCGCTGCGCCCCGCGGGATCGAGCCAGGAAGGCGGATGGTGAGAGAGGACGATGCAGGTGTCGTGCTCGGCGCACCAACCGACGAAGTCGCCCTGTGGGCCCACCGCCGCGTCGAGCTGCGAAGGGTAGAGCGCCAGGCTGCCTTCACGCGACCGCGGCTTGTCCGGAACATCGTGGTAGGCGCTGTTGAGGCCGAGGATGCCCAGGCGGAGGTCGCCCTGCTCCCAGGTCGCCGTGTACTCGCCGGGGAGGAGCCCTTGCCGGCGCTGGACCAGCGGTATCCTGGTCCGGGAGAGCCAGTCGACGTAGCCCGAGAAGGCCTTGTCGAGGAGGGTATCGAGCCAGTAAATCGCCTCGGGCGCGCGGGGCCCCGGGCTGAGGAGGCCAGCGCGCCGGCTGTCGAAGAGCTGCGTGCGAACCTCGGCGCCCTTCTCGTGGAAACTCCGCCACAGGACGCGCTGGTCGGCGGTGAGCTTTTGCCAGCTCAGATCGTGGTTGCCGGGGACGGGGGCGAGGAGCGGCTCCTTCTTCCACCGGGCGCGGAACCGCTCCCACAGCTTGCAGAGGAACGTCTCGAGCTGTCCGTACTCGGTGCCAGAGAACGCGAGATCGCCCGTGAAGAACACGACGTCGGGGAAGGGCAGGCTCTGGCCCGTGAGGAGCTTCTCCAGATCGTTCAGGAGCAACGAGAGGATCAGGTCCGGGCTGTGCTCGTAGCGCGACTGGCCGAGGTGAAGATCGGTCAGGTGCAGCCACGTGAACGTGTTCGCCATGGCGGCAGGCTATCCGAAATCGCTCGCTCGCGCGCTGGAGGTGCGCTTCGCTAACCTGAAAGGGCGGGAAACCACTGCTTCATGCCCCTCGCGCTATAAGCGATGAGGTTTGCGTGCTTCTCCGCCGCGTCGCGCATCGGCGTGTCGAAGCTCTTGCTGAGGAAGCCGGCGACGAACGCGAAGGTCGACGCGTCGGCGCCGCAAGGCGCGTCGCCGAGCAGGTAGGGTTTGTCGCCGAGGAAGGCCGCGATAGCCTCGATACCCCGGACAGCGATCTCCTCGATCTGGGGCTTCGTGTGCCGCCCCAGCCCTTGCGCGTGGAGGGTCTTGCGCACCTGACGACGAACCATGGCGATGACGATCGGGCGGATCGGCAACGGGGCGCGGTCGAAGAACTTGCGCGGCCCCTTGTTGAAGTTCTCGTCGACGACCCAGCGGCTGTGCACCACGGCCCAGTAGAGGTTGTCTTCGCAGAGCTTCTCGAACGCCCACGCGACGCCGCGATCGGCCGGCGAGAAGCCCTTGTCGAAGTCGATTCCGTACTTGGTCTCGAGGTGAAAGCGGATGAAGGTCGAGTCGCCGACCACGGTGCCCGCGTCGTCGAGATAGGGCATCTTGCCCTTCGGCGACTTGCCCATGCCTTTGGTGGTCGTCTCGTAGGGGACGCCGGAGAGCTTGAGCAGCACCTCGGCCTTGGTGACGAAGGGGCTCGGGTCAGGCAACCCGAAAGCAGGACCGAACGTGTGGAGAGTAATCATGATGTTTGCACCTTCACCTTGCGCTGGGCACCATCGCAGAACCAGCGGACGACGCCGGGGACGACGCCCTGCGCGAGCGCGGAGACGCGCGAGGCGATGTCGGGGTAGATCTCGTAATCATTGCGCTCGAGGCCGCGGGCCATGGCCACGGCGACCTGATCGGCGGAGAGCGTCTTGACGGCGCCGGCGATGGCGCGCGTCTCCGCCGGCTTGTGCTGATTCTCAAAGGCCAACTGCGGAGTGTCGGTGTCCGGAGGCAGGCAGACGCTGACGCGGACGCCATGAGGCCACATCTCGGCGCGGAGGGCCTGGGAGAACCCCGAGAGGGCGAACTTGCTCGCGGCGTACGGCGTGTAACCGTAGATCCCGATCACGCCCGCCAGCGAAGAGACGTTGAGCACATGGCCTCGGCCGCGCGCGATCATCTGCGGGAGGATGATCCGACACATGTGCACGGCGCCGAAGTAGTTGATGTCCATCATCCGGCGGAACTCGGCGGGCGCGAGATCGAGAAAGCGGCCGGGGAGGACGACGCCGGCGTTGTTGACGAGGATATCGATGGGCAGCCGCGCCATCAGCGCCGTCACCTCGCGCGTCACGTCTTCTTCGGCGCTGACGTCGAGGGCGAGGATCTCCACGCGCGCGGCCGGGACCGAGGTCTCGGCGAGGAGCGCTTTGCGGGCCTCTTCGAGCACCGACGCGCGGCGCGCGACCAGGACCGCCGTGGCGCCGAGCTTGATCACATGACGCGCGAAGGCGAGGCCGATCCCGCTCGATCCCCCGGTCACGAGTACGGTTTTATTCGAGAAAAACGAGCTCATTTTCGCGGCGTCCTTTCCAGAGGCCGCTCCCTCCTAGTACGAGCGCGCGGCGCCGTCACGCGCGGTGAGCACTGGAATCCTCGAAAGGGCTTTGGGGGAAATCAGGCGCGGCGGAGCGTGACCACGAGCACGTCGCGGTACGCGGCGGCGGTGGGGTCCAGCGGCTCCACCGCCGTGACCCCGTGGTAGACGCGCGCGTCGTGGACCAGCGCGGCGTCGAAGGGGGTTGTGAGGGTGAACTCGCCGAGGAGGCGCCGTTCGCCGTCGTGAATCGTGGTCGTACCGCTGACGATGTTGTGGCGGGCGATCAGCAGGACCAGCACGTAGTCGACGCCGTCCCGGTGGACGCCTTCAGGCGTCGGGAGGCCGGCCACGCCTGGCAGCGCCTCGAGCCCGAGGTCGCCCCAGCTCGCCGCGAATGCGCCCCAGTCGGAGAGCTCGCCCTGCTGCAGGAGCATCGCCCGCAGCAAGCTGCGGCGGAGAAAGGAGCAGAGCGATCCGCCGTTCGAGCGGCTTCATAGTTCCCAGCCAGCCAAGCGAAGCTTTCGCTCGAGTGACCGCGCCGGCCCCCGCGGGGAGGTAGCCAAGACGCGAAGCGCTCGGTAACCTGGCGCTTCCATGGCAATTTGTCCCGAGTGCCGTTCCGAGTACGGCGACGAGGTTCAGACCTGCCCAGCGCATGGATGCGAGCTCGTGCCCAACGATCTCTTCCTGCCCCCCGACAACGTCCTCACCCCGGGGACGATGGTCGGCGAATATCGGATCCAGAACAAGCTCGGGGCGGGCACCTTCGGCGACGTCTATGCGGGCGAGCACCCGCTGATCGGCAAGCGGGTCGCCGTCAAGGTCCTCAATCAGCGCTTCGCCTCCGACCCGGTGGTCGTCTCGCGCTTCATCGCCGAGGCCCGCGCGGTCAACAAGATCCGCCAGCGCAACATCATCGACATCTTCTCGTTCGGCGTCCTCCCCGACCTCGAGCGCCATTACTTCGTGATGGAGCTCCTCGACGGCCTGACGCTGGGCGCGCTGATGGACGCGACCAGGCGCCTGCCGCTGCCCGTCGTCCTCCAGATCATCCGCGGGATCGCCGACGCCCTCGACGCCGTACACGAGGCGGGGATTACCCATCGGGATCTCAAGCCCGACAACGTCTTCCTCGCGACGGAGCGCGACGGCACCTACTTCCCCAAGCTGCTCGATTTCGGGATCGCCAAGCTGATGGGCGAGACCGCGGGCCACAAGACAGGCTCGGGCATGGTGCTCGGCACCCCGCGCTACATGTCCCCCGAGCAAGCGCGGGGAAAGCGCGCCGATCATCGGGCCGACATCTACGCGCTCGGGGTGATGATCCACGAGATGGTGACCGGCGCCCCGCTCTTCATCGGCGAGTCGTCGGTCGACGTCCTGCTCATGCACGCGGCCGATCCGCCGCCGCGGATGTCGAGCGTCTGCGCCGATCTACCGGCCGCGCTCGACGCGCCGATCCTCGCCATGCTCGAGAAGAACCCGAAGGATCGGCCCTCCTCCGCCGGCGAGGCGGTCGCCGCGCTCATCGCCTGCGCGCAGCGTCTCGGGCTCGATAGCCCGGGCGCGCCTGCGCCCGCGCGCGTCGGCTCTTCGGCCACGCTCCGCGTCAACGGCGGCGAGAACGGCACACCGCCGGGGGTGCTGGGCGACGCGCCCACGCTCGTGTCCGATTCGTCGGCCGCGAGCGCCGGGCGCCCTGCTCGATCCGCGCCGATCACCGAGGGCTTGCCCGCGATCGAGACCTCGAGCGGCATCACGGCGCTCGGCGGATCGCGGAGCTGGAAGCTCGCCGCCGGAGCGCTGGCGCTGCTCGCGGTGGGCTTCTCGATCTGGACGATCGGCCGCCCCGCGCGCACCAGCGAGGACGCGACAACGAGCGCGCCCAGGACCCCGGCGGTACCGACCTCCGCGCCGCTCGCCTCGGCCGATGCGGGCGTCACGCCGCCGATCACCACCGTCGCCGAGCCGACAGTGAAGCCGGGCATCGCCGCGCCCGAGCGCGTCGAGCCGCTCCTCACGCCGACAGCGACGGTGACAGCGAGGGCGACAGCGACGAGCCGGCGCGAGCCGAGCGTCGCCGTCAAGCCCGCTCACAGCGCCGGCCGGATGGACCGCATCCTCGGAGATCGCGATTGAGGCCCCCTCGATGATGACCGCACGCTCGCCGCACCTCCTCGCCTCCGCGCTCACGCTCGCGGCGAGCCTCGCGCTCTCCTCCACGAGCGCCGCCGCGCCGCCTCCGATCGTCGAACGCACCGCGGTGGCCGAGGCGCTGTTCCAGCAGGCGCGCGACCTCTTCAAGCAAACGCACTACGCCGAGGCCTGCCCCAAGTTCGCGGAGAGCCAGCGCCTCGAGCCCAAGCTCGGCACGCTGCTCAACCTGGCGGTGTGCAACGAGAAGCTCGGCAAGATCGCCACCGCGTGGGCCGAGTACACCTCGGCCGCCGTGATCGCCCGCCGCGAGGGCGCCAAGGAGCGCGAAGACTTCGCCCGCGAACAGGTGGCGACCCTGGGAAAGCAGCTCACGCGCGTCACCCTCCGCATGAGCCTGCCCCCGGCAGGGTTGAGCCTCACCCTCGACGACCAGCCGCTCGACCGCGCCGCGCTCAGCACCTCGCTGCCGATCGATCCCGGCCAGCACACCCTGACCGCGACGGCGCCGGGGATGATCGCCTGGTCCACCGGGATCACCGTCACGCCATTGCGGACCGATCTCGACGTCCTGATCCCGCCGCTCGCGCCCGCGCCTGTCGCCGCGCCGACGCCGCCGATCGCGACGCCCGTCCCGACCGCGATCGTCCTCGCTCCGAAGCCCACCGCCGTCGAGGCGCCGCCTCCGCCGAGCAACGTCGCGCGGCTCCTGATGTACGCGGGCTTCAGCGTCGGCGCGGCCGGCATCCTCATCGGCGCGATCACCGGCGTCGTCACGCTCGTGCGCGCCGATGACATTCGCACCCAGTGCCTCAACGATCACTGCGCCGCCACGCAGGAGGACGCGATCGCCTCGGCCACCACGCTCGCCAACGTCTCCAACACCAGCCTCCTCCTCGGCGGCGTCGGCGCGGGCATCGGCCTCGGCGGCCTGCTCTGGTCGCGATCGCGCGCCCCCTCCACCGGCGCCGCCGCGTCGATCACCCCGACGATCGGCGCTGGGTTCCTCGGCCTGCGCGGCAGCTTCTGACGACGGCGCGCCCGCTCCGCCGCGATCTCACAGGCAGCCTTGCTTCGTGCACCCGCACGATCCGTTGCACGCCTGGGTGACGACCGAGCTCGCCCCGGAGCAGGACGCGCTGCACTCGTTGTCTCCGCATTTCATGGCGACAGCGGGGCAGCTCGTCCCGGTGCAGGTGAGCTTGCAGGGCCCATCCGCGCTGCAGAGGATCGTCAGGCTGTTGCAGCCGCCGTTGTCGCAGACGATCTCGCACCCGAACGGCCCCATGCAGTTGATCGAGAGGCCGTTGCACTGACTGCCGCACAGGATCCGCACAGGGCCCATGCCCGCGTCAGCCTGGATCGGCGGCGAGGCGGGCCCGTTGCACTCGTTCGTCGCGTCGCAGGTCTTGACGCAGGTCCCGCCGACGGCGCACGTCTCGCAGGAGCCGCCGCTTCCCGGGCAGCTCGGCATGCCCGGCATGCTCCCGCACCCCGTGCACGTGGGCGGGACGGCGGGCGTGATGCAGAAGCCCGTCGCCGAGCAGCCCGTGGTGGCCGTACACGTCGTCGCGCACGACTTGCCATCGGCGGCGCACCCGTAGTTGGCCGGGCACTTCATCGGCGTCGACGAGGAGCACGCGCCGGTGCCGTTGCAGGTCCCCACGGCCACGGCGATGTCCAGCGCGCACGTCCCACCGCAGGCCGTCCCCTGCGTCGCGTCGCGAGACTGGCAGACGCCGAGCCCGTCGCAAGAGTCCGGATCGGTGCACGCGTCATCGATCGCGCTGCCGCACTTCGTTTTGATCGGCATGTCGTTGGGCTTGCAGCTCCCCGAGCCGTCGCAGGTGTCCGGGGCCGAGCACTCGGTCGCGACCATCTGACCGCAGGACGTGCCCACCGTCGCGTGACGAGGCTGGCAAATGCCCTGCGCGTCGCAGGTGTCCGGATCGGTGCACGCGTCGTCGACCGAGCTGCCACAGAGCGAGTTCGTCTTCGGTTGGCACGTGCCATCGCTGGAGACGGCGCAGCTCCAGCACCCGTCGAGGCACGTGGAGACCTTGCAGCAGACCCCGTCGGTGCAGTGAGTGGAGCCGCACTCCTCGTCGGTCGAGCAACTGTTGCCGTCGCCCTTCGGCGGCTTGCACGGGCCCTCGCCGTCGCACACCATCTCGCCGCTGCCCGTCGTCCCGGTCCCGCCGCCTCCCCCGGATCCGCCGGTGATTTGCAGCACGGTCAGCCCTGCGACGATCTGGCAACCGAACCCCGCCGAGCCGCAAGCCAGCGCCAGCGTCAGGGCGCGGAGGAGGGCACGCATTCGCATTCTGATCTCGCTCGCTCTCATGATTTCGGGCGCGTCGCCTCGACAAGGGAAGGGGCGATCAGCCTACCGCGGCCGTCGGGGCCCAGGAAGCATCGATGGGCTCCACGGTGCTGCACAACGCCGCCCTTTACGCACGCGCCGGGCCACGCGCTGCTGCCACGAATACCCCGGAAAAACCCGCGATCGCCCCCTGTTGTGCAACGCACTTGCACCTCGGCGTCGTGCAAGCGCGCTGCACAACACGGGCGATCCATCTCCGCGTATAGTCGCCCACGTGACGACCGAGGCCACCCTCAGCGCCTTGCAGATTGCGGTGTTCTCCGGCGAGTCCGTCGCCGTCTACGCCCTGCCCCCCGGCGGCACGTTGACCTTGGGGCGCGCCGACAACAACGACGTCTGCATCGACGACTCCGCGATGTCGCGCCGCCACGCGGTGATCCACGCCGGACCGCCCCTCACGATCGAAGACCTCGGCGGCGCCAACGCCACGCACCTCTCGCGCGCGGCCGATCGCGGGCACGGCGGCGAGACCGTCGTCCTCCGCCGCCTCTCCTCGGAGCGCGCCCTGCTCGCCGTCGGCGATCGCCTCAACTTCGGCGCCGCCGTCGCCGTCGTCCGCCGCGAGCCCGCGCCGCCCGGCGCCGCCGCCGCGACCGGAGGCGACGACGACGTGGTGATCCGCGACGCCGAAATGCGCCGCGTCTACGAGCAGGCCGTGCGCGCCGCCCAGGGCCGCCTCTCGGTCCTCGTCCTCGGCGAGACCGGCGTCGGCAAAGACGTCCTCGCCCGCGCCATCCACCGCGCTTCCCCGCGCGCCGCGCGCCCCTTCCTGGCGATCAACTGCGCCGCGCTCTCCGAATCGCTGCTCGAGAGCGAGCTCTTCGGCCACGAAAAAGGCGCCTTCACCGGCGCCCTCCAGACCCGCCCCGGCCTCTTCGAATCCGCCGAAGGCGGCACCGTCTTCCTCGACGAGATCGGCGATCTCCCGATGGTGATCCAGGTCAAGCTCCTCCGCGTCCTCGAGCAGCGCGAGGTCCTCCGCGTCGGCGCGCGCACGCCGCGCCCCGTCAACGTGCGGTTTGTTTCGGCGACCAACAAAGATCTCGAAGCGGCGTCGGAGCGCGGCACCTTCCGACAAGACCTCTACTTCCGGCTCAACGGCATCTCGCTCACCGTGCCTCCCCTGCGCGAGCGCGGTGCCGACATCCCCTGGCTGGTCCGACGCTTCCTGGTGACCGCGAGCCGCCAGATGGATCGCCCCACGCACCCAGCGCTTTCCCCCAAAGCCCTCACGGCGCTCCAGGCCTACTCGTGGCCGGGCAACGTGCGCGAGCTCCGCAACGTCATGGATCGCGCCGTGGTCCTCGCCCCAGGCGACGTGATCCTCCCCGAGCACTTGCCCCCCAAGCTCCTCGCCGACGCCGTCACGCCGCCGACGTCGACGCCACCGCCGGACGGTTCGCCCAGCGCGCCGACCGCCGGTATCCGCCGCACGACGACGCGCGCGGGCGCGGTCACCGACGCCGCGGAGCGCCTGCGCCGCGAGCTCGACGAGGCCGAGAAGCCGCGGATCAGCGAGGCCCTCTCGCAGTGCGACGGCAATCAGACCCGCGCCGCAGAGCTGCTCGGCATCTCCCGACGCACGTTGATCAATCGAATCATCGAGTTCGACCTCCCGCGCCCGCGCAAGCACTGAGGTAGGGCCGCCCCAGGAAGAACACCGCCACGAGCAGCGCAGCGCCCGCGGTGACCGACGCCGGATAACGCCAGTCGGGAGCGCGCATGACCTGCGGAATCAGCGCCACGGCCAGCGCCGGGGGCACGTGCAGATCAAGTAAACGCAGCACGCCGATGGCCAGGGCCAGGCTCACCATCGTCGGCGCGACGCCGGGCCCGAGATAGCGCACCACGAGCCAGCCAATCACCGCCGTGAGGCCACAGGCGATGGGCAGCCGCAGCGGGCGCCGCGCCCACGGGCAAATCGTAGGGTGACTGAACATCTCGAAGGCGATGACCACCAGCGGCGGAAAGAGCAGCATCCGCAGCCCCGTCCGCTCGGCCAGCAGCGCATCGACAGCCACGAAGACGAACAGCGCGGGCGCCCACTGCCAGCGGCGCGGCGCGGCTTCCATTTGATCGTCCACACGCTCTCGGGGGGAAGCCGAGGCGCGCGGGAGATGTCGCGCCGTGATCCGGGACCAGCCCCGCGACAGCAGCGCAAGGACGCAGGTACCGAGGAGTATGCTCGGCGGATACCACCCGCTCTCGATTCCCATCACCAGCGGTAGCACGCCGGCCGAGATCGCCGGAGCCACCGGCGAGCGCAGCAGCTTCACCATCGTCACGGTGAGGCCGACGATGAGCAGGATGGAGCCCGCTCCATAAGGGAGATAGCGTGTGACCACCACCCCCATCGCGCCCGCGAGCGCAGGCGTCAGGGCGAGGAACCACGGGGCCTTCGCCCACTTGCCGCCTGGGCGCGTGAAGACGTCGTAGGAGAGCGCCGCGAGCTCTGGAAAGAAGACGTACTGCGCCGGTGTCAGGAAGCCCAGCGCGGCTATCGCGGCCAGGTAGAGCACCGCCGTGGCCTCGCCGGCCAGCTTCCACCGGCCGTGGAGCGCGATGGCGGGGGCGGGCGGGCCGAGGAGAGGTGGAGCAAGGTCGACCTCGGGTTGCACGCAGCGCAGCGTACACACAGCGGAGAGGGAGTTGCCAGCGATTCGCGATGTGAACAAAAAAAGTCGTTCACATCGCGAAGCGCGGGAAACTACCTCTCCGAACAACGGCGGCGCCGCGCGCTGGACGTGCCCGCCGTTCCACGATAACGCGAACGACGGCTGCGATGGCACCTGCGGCGCCCGCGGCACCGTGGCGGCGAAGAAAGAGAGACATCATGGCGATCCACATCAAAGAGGGGGACTACATCCTGAGGCAGCCGGACGCGGCCGGACCGGAGGTCGGCCAGCTCGTGGTCATCGCCGACGTTCAGCACTGGCTCCTCTATACCGAGGTCGATGACGCGGTGAACGACAAGGAGGCGAAGCCGGCGGATACCAAGGCCAAGTA
>Ga0209181_10006711_pt1 | contig 16031 bp, 8 predicted proteins | sample MAT05_FD_187208 | JGI IMG/M metagenome (GOLD analysis project Ga0209181, IMG submission 187208) | Freshwater microbial communities from Lake Fryxell liftoff mats and glacier meltwater in Antarctica - MAT-05 (SPAdes) (version 2) | ecosystem: Environmental > Aquatic > Freshwater > Ice > Liftoff... | reverse complement strand
CGCGTGGCTCACCGCGGCTGGAAACTGTCCGCGCACCTGTTGCCCACACCCCGGACAGCATTTCATTTCCGCCTGATGTTCCGTCACTTCTACCCGCACAGGCGGCATATCGAACACCTGCCGTTTTTCCACTTCACGCACCGCCACGACGCTCAAATCTGTTTGGCAATGGGGGCATTCTTGGACGCTATGGACTTCTAGGGGGTCTGGCTCGTCGATCATTTCCAGCGTTTCACCCTTGTGTCCTTTTTGTCCTCCACTCTTCCGTTGCCCTGACTCGCGCAGGCTTTTCGGCGCAGGTTTCTTCGCTAACCCATCGCTGCTCGGTGGTTTTCCACTGTTGCTGCTGTTTTTCGCCAACCGGTCTTCCAAATCCTGAATGCGTGCTTCCAAGTGCATTGTTTGCTGCTGCATCTGGAGAATTAGCGTGATCAGCTCTTCCTTACTGGCGGATTCTAGGTTTTCGCGGCTGAACAACGGTAATTTTGACATGCCTCTACTTTACCTGATTTTTGCTTTTTGCAACGCTTTTGTTGTTTTCACTTAATCACCTTGATCCCACCTGAGCAGTTACTAAAATCCTTAAGAAAAAGGAAGAGCCGCAATGCGCCTCTCCCTCTTTTAATCCCCTAATCCCTACAGCCTAACCCCCGCCCTTTAGCCCACGATACGGGTCGGCAGGGGGTTGTTGAACCAGTTGACGCCATCGCTGTAGGTCGTCATGGCATCTTTGGGCACCCATACGAAGGCACAGGCGATCAAGATGTTGTAATAACCCCCGCTGGCGTCTTGCCCGATCACCCAATACGAACCGGGGTTCACGAACACGACCGGCTCCATCAGTTTGCCCGGTGCCCAATAGGCGCGTGCGCCGTTGGGTAGTGCCGCCACAACTGAGCCGACGGGGATGATCAACTGGCACACGCCGGGGGGAGCGATTCCGGTGGCGGTCGCTGTCGGCGTTAGGGTTGGTTCCCCTGTGCTGGTGGGTTGATCGGTGATAGTGGCAGTGGCGGTTTGCGTCTGCGCGATGCTCGTTCCGGCGGCATCCGTGAGCGCCATTTGTGTTTGCGCATCAAACAGCGGATCCCGGGTGGAGGTCGGCACATCGGTCGAAGTTGAAGACGGCGTGCTGGTCGGCGTATGGGTCGATGTCGGTGTCGCGGTCGGGGTGTGACTCGCCGTGTGGGTGGCGGTCAGGGTGTTCGTCGGCGTATTGGTCGCCAGTACCAGCGTCTCCGTGGGCGTGGACGTGTTCGTCGACGTGTCTGTTGGGGTATTGCTCGGCGTGAACGTCAGGGTAAATGCAGACGTATTCGTCGGCGTGTTGCTGGGCGTGTTCGTCGGCGTGAATGTGCTGGTCGGCGTCTCCGAAGGCGGTAGCGTCCCGCTGGGCGTCAAGCTTGGGGTATAGGTTCCCGTCGGTGTTGACGTAAATGTCGGGGTAAACGTTGCGGTATTCGTTGGCGTGTTCGTCGGCGTATTGGACGGCGTGAACGTCGGTGTAAACGTCGCAGTGTTCGTCGGCGTATTCGTTGGCGTATTGGACGGCGTGAAGGTTGACGTAAACGTCGCGGTGTTCGTCGGCGTATTGCTTGGTGTGAATGTGCTGGTCGGTGTTTCCGAAGGCGGGAGCGTTCCGGTGGGCGTCAAGCTTGGGGTATAGGTCTCCGTCGGCGTTGACGTGTTCGTTGGCGTATTCGTCGGCGTGTCGGTCGGGGTATTGGACGGCGTGAACGTCGGTGTAAATGTGGACGTATTCGTCGGCGTGTCCGTTGGCGTATTGGACGGCGTGAACGTCGCAGTGTTCGTCGGTGTGTCTGTTGGGGTATTGCTCGGCGTGAACGTCGGTGTAAACGTCGCGGTGTTCGTCGGCGTATTGGACGGTGTGAATGTGCTGGTCGGCGTGTCCGAAGGCGGTAACGTTCCGGTGGGCGTCAAGCTTGGGGTATAGGTCTCCGTCGGCGTTGAGGTAAACGTCGGTGTAAACGTGGACGTATTCGTCGGTGTATTGGACGGCGTGAACGTCGGTGTAAATGTGGACGTATTCGTCGGCGTGTCCGTTGGGGTATTGGACGACGTGAACGTCGGTGTAAATGTGGACGTATTCGTCGGCGTGCTGGTGGCGGTCGCCGTTGCGGTGGCGGTCGCCGTTGCGGTGGCGGTCGGTGTCGCCGTTGCGGTGGCGGTCGGTGTCGCCGTTGCGGTGGCGGTCGGTGTCGCGGTCGGTGTCGCCGTTGCGGTGGCGATCGGTGTCGCCGTAAAGGGCACAAACGCTGACTCATACGCGCCCATATCGACCGTTGTGTTTTGGATACGTGCGTTACCCGCCAAATCGGTCGTGATGCCGCCGGGGATGAGCGCATTACTACCAGCGTTAGTCGCTGTGCTGCCCAATGCCAGTGTAAAATCCACGTTGAGCAACGGATCGCCGATCAGGTTGCCAGCAGTGCCAGCGACCACATCGCACGAGCCATCTTTAATCAAGCTATGCTGAACAGTGATCGTGCCACCGGCATCAATACAATCTCCACCCGCATTGTCAGAGAGGATGCTGTTGTTCAATGTGAGGGCAGTAGCGATAATGCCGCCCCCATCTAGATTCTCGCTCAAGGTACTGTTGGTGATCGTGGTCGCGCTGAGCGTATAAATAGCACCACCGATATCGACCGCTGAATTGCCGCTGAAAAGCGAATTTATAACTGTGAGTGCACCCGCACCGGCTTCATGGGCAATGGCACCCCCGTGACCGGTTGACGTATTGTCACGGAAGATGCTGTTCGTAACGGTCAGCGCGTTATCTTGGTTGGTGATTGCGCCACCATGCGTAAACGACACATTATTGGCGAAGGTGCTGTTTGTAACAGTGAGCGTACCATCTCTGTTGAAGATCGCACCGCCGTTGTCCGTGGCTCTATTGGCGTTGAAGGTGACATTAGAAACGCTGATATTCGCAATGTCGCTGGCGATGCCGCCACCTTCAAACCCTGAACCGTTCATCACGGTCAAATCGTTGATGAAGAGCGTCCCGAAGATGGCGAATAATACAGATGTCGCGTTTTGCCCACTAATGCGGGTATTCGCCGCACCATTCCCTGTGATCGTGACTGTGCTGTTGCCGTCCCAAATGAGCGTACTTGCCAAGTTGATCGTGCCGTTCGCCCCCGCCGTGAACGTGACCGTGTTCACGCCCCCAAAGTTGCGGGCATTGGTGAGCGCCTGGCGTAGCGAGCCTTCGCCAGCATCGTTGGTGTTCGTCACGACCAGATCATTGGCGGGGATCGTCACGATACGCGGTGCTGTTGTCTGCACAATATAGCCCATGCCGTCAACCGGATTTAGAGTCAGCGTATTATCGGCTTCAGCATCGACATCATCCGCCGCCGCCACATTGAAATTGACCGAAGCCGCCGCCGCCGGGATCGTCACCGTGACGCTGCCCGATTGCCCCGTGATCGATCCTCCAGTGAGCGTGTAATCTGCCCCGACTGTTCCCGTCCCTTGCGTAATGTTCATAGTGATAACAAGCGCACTCGCGGTGCTGCCCGTGCGCGTTAGGGTGTAGTCAACGCTGCTGCCCTCGTTGACACTCGTGTCCGCCGGTAAGAAGGTCACATTTGCGGTGGGGCTAAACGCCGACTCATACGCCCCCATATCGACGCGCGCACCCTGAATACGGGCATTGCCCGCCCGGTCACTGGTGACACCGCCGGGGATCAGGCTGTCGTTGCCTGCATCAATCGCAATACTTGTGTCGGAGAGCGTGAAATCGCCGTTGAGCGCGGGATCGCCCGTCAGATTGTTGATGTTCGTCCCGCTGACACAGCCCAGACTACCTTCGATCAAGCTGTTTTGTGCATTGACGGTGGCGGAATCCACTGCACAGTTGCCCGGAGTGTTGTTGGCGAGGATACTGTTATTGAGGTTTACCGTTCCCGAATTTTGATGAATAATACCGCCCCAATCGACGTCAGCGTTGTTATGAGTGACTGTACTATTGTTCAGCGTCAAGTTACCGAAACTCACTATCATACCGCCGCCAACACCTGTCGCAAGGTTATTACTCACCACGCTGTTGGTTAGCGTCACTGCACTGCCGATGCTGTAGATACCGCCACCATTGCCGTTCGCAGCGGTACTATTGCCACTAATCGTGCTGTTGATGATCATCAAGGTGTCGCCGATACTGTAGATACCGCCAGCACCGCTATAGCTTAAAGTGGTCGTGGCGTTATTGCTGATCGTGCTATCGATGATGGTCAGATTACCATCAGTGTAAATGCCACCACCAAGGTAATTACTTCTTCCCTGTGTAATGGTCATGCTGATAAGCGTTACCGTCGTATTCGTTTCTACAACGAAACCGACAAACAAGTTATTGCCATTAATGATCGTGTTGCCCGTGCCGTTTCCGGTGATCGTCAGCGTACCGTTGTTTATCAAACTGGGTAGGGCACTTGTCAGCGTGATTGTGCCGTTCGCGGCTGCCGCAAACGTGATCGTATCGTTGGCGGCGGTGGCATTGGCGGCGGTGATCGCTTCGCGCAGCGAGCAATCAGCGTCACACACGCCGTCGTTGGTGTCGGCGGTCTTGCTGACGACATAGCTGGCGGCGGCGACTGGACGCGGGGACACGAAACTGAGCATGAGCATTAAAACCAGTAACCAAGTCAAACGACTGCTGAAGCGAAGCAAGGGACGGCTGGATATAAGCATGGGCTGACCTTTATTGGCTGGCAAAGCGATTTCAGAAAAAGTAGTGATATTAATCGCCATCTTAAATAAATGCAGGATGGTTCAAGTCGTCAATCTTACAACTGATCTTATATTTTGTCGCGCATTTGTCCGTAAAATTCACGAATATCACAAAACCGGAACTGTTTTCAGGGGTGCTTCCCCAAGAAAGTTGGGATTGTGTTTGTGGTGACGCACAAAAAAGAAGGAGAAGCGCAACCGCGTCTCTCCCTCTTTTTACCCCCTAATCCCTACAGCCTAACCCCTGTCCTAAACCCCCCACAGATAAACCGCCCCACCTGCATCGAACAACAGTAGTAAGCGCCCGTCGTCTGACCACGCCACGCTGTGAATGCGATCGCTATCGACATCCAAGACCGCCCCGTTGACGATACTATCCGACACTTGCCCCAAGTCCCACAACTTGACTTGCCCGCCTAAGACCGCCGTCACCAACAAGGGGGCGACGGGTGAAAACGCCGCCGATGCGCGATTACCGGTCGTGTCCGGCAGCAGCACGGATATGCCACTGGTTTGGGTGGTGTCTTGCCCCAAACCCCACAACGTCATGCCGTTGATGCGGTTACCCGTCAACAAAAATGTGCCATCGCTGGCGAACAGCAACAGTTGCCCCGCACCGCCTTGCCCAGTATCCAAGCCAATGGCACGGTCGCGGTCGGTCATCGACCACAACACGGCGTTGAAGTCGGTGCCCACCCCCACCCATGCCCCTGACGCCGCATAAGCGATCAGGTTGAGCGCCGTCGCGCGCTCGATCCCCCGCTCATCAATGAGCGCACCAGTACCGCGTTCATGCAGTTTGAGCGTGAGCGCACCAGTCGAGACGATCAGCTCGCCATCGGGCGAAAAGGTCAACGCGGTGATCGGGCTGGTGTGGGCGTCGATCAGTTGGCTAGACCGTGCAAAAGGATCGATGATGGCAATGCTACCATTTTGCCCACCTAGTGCTAACCACCCATTAAGGGGATCAAATGCTGCCACGCCCGAATAATTTTCGTGTCCCACAAACGTAGTCACGAGCGCGCCCGTCGTGGCGTCCAGAACCCACACTGTGCCGGTCTCGTCCACGCCGAACAGTTCGGTTTTGTCGGGGCTATAAAAAAGTTGATTGATGGTGCGGCGCGTGGTTTGAAACAACAGACTGTTGTCGATTAAGTTCCACCCCAGTACGACCGTGTTGTTGATGCCCACCAAGCGTGTGCCATCAAGGGAAAGCGCGAACTTAAACAAGGTACTCGGCGCATCGGGCTGCGTCAACCGCCCCAGATAACGCAAATTGGGGGCAGTTGCCGCCGTAATGATCGTGTTGACTTCTTGCACTGCCGTCGCAGGTGCCGCCAGGGTGGGCAGGTCACGCCCCGGATTGGATATCGCCGGGGCACCACCACACGCCGCCATGATGAGCGCCAGACCAGCGATGACGATGGAGCGCGGAACGTTCGATACGCGGCGGTTTCTTAAAATCGCCCTCACAAACCACCCGCACGCAGTACAAAGTTGCTGACCGAGACTCCATAATCGCTGATCTGATTTAACCCACATTCGCCTTCAAAGGCTTCGACCTGTCCGTTGTCATTCAAGTCGATACCTTCGATGATGGCTTCCGTGTAGAAGGTCGATTCGGTTTTTTGGGGCTGAGTGGTGGCAATATCCGTCGCCGCTAATAATTGGAACTCATTGTCAATCACGATATCTGTCCAGTTGCGCACATTGAGGATGCAGACGCGGATCAATTCCGATTGACTCTGCATGGCGGCACCCTCCCCTTGGGTAGCGATGATCTCCAACTGCGCTTCGATGGCATCCAAGAAGAAAAATATCCCAATCCCACGCCCCGGATTTTCGGCACGTCCATTGCCGTTCAAATCCTCTTGGATCAGTTGTCCCCGCAGCACGTTGATCGTGTGTTCGGCATGGGTTTGCACATTGGGGAGTGTGGTCGCCCGTGCCGCCAATCCCGAATGTTGCAGCGCGACATCGGCTTCGATCTGTGCCCCAGCGACGAGACTCCCCAATTGATCGCTATTGCGGACGGGGAGACCATCCGGTGAACTGATCAAAATTTCGCTGAGCGCGGCGGTGACGCTCATTGGGAAGCTCCCACTGTAGGCGACGGTTGCGGACGGGATATCGCCCGGCGTGGTTTCAGCGGTGATCAAGAGCGCATTGTATTGGCTGAACAACGGTGCCGTCTCGGTGCTGGTGTAGCTGATCGCACCCGCGCCCAAAGCATCCAAGCGCAAAATGCCTAGCAACAATGCCGCTTCGGTCTCGCTATTGAAAAGCCACGCACCATAGCTTTGCCCATCGGCAGGGGCGATCAAATCATCGACGCGCACATCGACGGTATCGCCCGCACTGGCGCTGGTGCCAAAGCTGACTCGTCCAAAAGAGGGTAGGCTGGGTGCTACCACAACCGTAGGGCGTGCCGTCGGCGGCGCGGGTGTGAGCGGCGTCACTGTGCCGTTGAGCGCGTCAATCGTCGCTTGTGCCGCGATTTGGGCGGGCAGGGGGATGAAGCTATCGACGGGCGGACGAATGGCGCTGACGAGCAGTATCACCACCACCACGATCAAGATGGCGATTATGGCAAAACCGCCGAGCAAGACCAACGGGTTGGTGCTTTGTTGGGTGATGATCGTCGGTTGGGGCGCATAGGTGCCAAACGTGCCCGATGCGGGGTAAGCCCCCGTGCCTGTCGGCGGCATCATCCCCGTCGGCGGCAGGGTCCCTGTGGGGGGCATCATCCCGGTAGCGGGGACGTTTAAGGTAGCATCATTGTAAAGGATGGTGGACTGTGCCGGGGGCAGCGTCACCATATCCCCACGCGCGGCACGGCTGAAATCCGCGAGGAACTCCGCTGCTGTTGTATAGCGATCATCGGGCATTTTGGAGAGTGCCCGTCCCAGAACCCGCGCAAACGGCGCGTTGAGCATGTCCAACGGCGGGGGGGCGCTGATCTGCTTGAGGACAATCTGCATGGGGGTATCGGCGACGAACGGCTGTTTACCTGTCAGCATCTCATACGCCACGACTGCCAGCGAATACAGATCGCTGCGGGTGTCCACATCCAAGCCCTGCGCTTGTTCGGGGGACATATAGGCAGGGGTGCCGATCATGCCCCCCGTCCCTGTCAATTGCGAAGACGAGACCTCCAACAATTTGACGATGCCAAAATCCATCAAGAGGGCGTTGCCTTCGCGATCCAACAAAATATTGGCGGGCTTGATGTCGCGGTGGACGATATTTTGGCGATGGGCATAATCGAGCGCGCCGCCAATTTGGTTTAACAAGCGTTCGGCATCACTGATACTTAAGTTGCCCTTGCGCAGACGATCCGCAAGGGAACCGCCCGTCACATAGGGCATGATCAGATACAGAATGCCATCTTCATCGCCATAATCGTACAACGGCATGATATGAGGGTGCTGAAGCCGAGCCACCGTGCGTGCTTCCAACTGAAAACGATCCACAAAGCGACTGTCCTGACCGGGATGGGGAGGCAAAACTTTAATAGCGACATTGCGGTCGATATCGGCTTGATGACCGACATAGACCGTCGCCATGCCCCCTTGACCCAAGAGCGATGTAATGTGGTACTTCCCTAGTTTTTTTCCAATCAGCGCAGAAGTCACGATGTTCGACTTTCCTTAGTATGGCGTACAAAGTGGTTAATACAGGGCATACGCCTGTTCCAGTTCAATCCGGAGCGTGAGGTAACTCTTATACCGAGAAGCTGAGATCACGCCTTCATTCACCGCCGCCCGCACTTTGCAGCCCGGTTCATTACGATGGGTACAATCCCCAAACCGACAGCGGGCGATGGTGTCCGCAATATCGCGGAAGTAGCCATCCAACTCCGACGGTTCAATATCCCACATATTGAGCAAGCGAATGCCGGGCGTATCAGCGACATACCCGCCCCCCTCCAGCTTGATCATCTCACTGTCACGGGTGGTGTGCATGCCCTCTTGGTTGCGTTCGCTGATCGCTTTCACAGAGCGCCCTAACCCCGGTTGGATACAGTTTAACAAACTGGTTTTGCCCACGCCAGAAGGACCTGTGAATACGGAGAGATGCCCGTGCAATTGGGTTCTGAGGTCATCCACCCCGATCCCCGTCAATGCGCTGGTATACAAAATGGTGTAGCCCATTTTCACATACGGGGCAAATTGCTGTTCCATTGCCTCGCGCAAAGCGAGGTCAATTTTGTTGACGATGATGAAAATGGCGCTGATATTGGCTTTTTCGCCCATGACTAGAAAACGATCCAAGGCGCGGGTATTGGGCGCAGGGGAAGCCGCCGCAAATACAAAAAAAGCTTGTTCGGCATTGGCGATGATGACTTGTTCACGTTCTGCGCCACCTGCCCCGCGATTGCCTTCGGTACGCATCGCGCGGGAAATCACACTGGTGCGTTCTTCAACTTCTTCAATCGACCCAATGCCGGGCTGAATTTCGTCGATCAGTACGCGGTCGCCAATGGCGGCGATATCTGACGACTGCCCTTCCTCCATCAAGCGTCCACGCAGTCGGCAGGTGTAAATACTGCCGTCCTCGACCTCGACCCAGAAAAAACCGCTTTGTTCCTTAATCACCAAACCATGTTGCAAAGAGGGCATATTCCTTCGCTCAAACCACCTTTTCGCCTTTATTGTACACAATTTTAAGCGACTAAGGGGTTGTTGATCGTTGTAAATTCTGGCGGCACACGGATGCGTTGGTGATATCGTGAATCTTCGTGACAGCGGGCACGATTGGATGATGAGATTTTGCTAAGCCTATACCAGAGGTGTGTAGAAAATGTGTGTTTTTGATGAAGAGAAGATGATGTTCGCAGTCGTTACATGCTTCACGGTTTCTTGTCTTCGCCCTGTAATTCTATTCTAAACTTGTGAGCGAAGTCGTTTTATTCATTATGGCACACAGGGGTTCGCAGTCATTATCTCAGCCTGTATCTGAGTCTCGCTTTCAGTGTATGATCTGAACCGATCACCACGTCAAGTGAAAAATGGTGTTTTTGTTCGTCCATAGATAAGGATAGCCAGCGTGACGACTAATTTTGAGTCGCAGCCGCACGAACCAGCCCCACCCGATGCCCCGATGTTCCCCCCCCACCGTGATGAACCCGTCGCGACGGTCTCGCGAGTGACCTTCAATTACCTGTTGATCTCCGCCTTGTTTTTGGCAATCGGCATAGCCATCGGGTTTGTCGCCTATGATCGCATCGCCCAAAGCGCGCGTGCGGCAGTCGATACCGACGCCCTCATCACGAGCGCCGTCTCCACGGCGGTGGCTTCGCTGCCGACGCCTGTTTCGGTCGAAGATGCAGCAGCGGCGGCAGCCAATGCCCGCCAAACCGTGCGCATCGAGGGCAGCCCGTCCGAGGGGGCGGCGGACGCCGAGATTGTGATAGTCGAGTTTGGCGATTTCCGCTGTGGGTATTGCAAGCGCTTCTTTGATGAAACGCTCACGCCGTTGATGGAACAGTATGATGGCAGGATTTTACATGTGTACCGCAACTTCCCGCTCTTGGGACCGGACTCGTTATCGGCAGCGTTGGCAGCCCAATGCGCTCACGATCAAGAGTTGTTCTGGCCCTTTCACGAACTGCTGTACGCCACGCCCGAAAATTTGACGCGCGACGCCTTCTTGCAATATGCCGCCATGCTTCAGATGGATGTCCCCACCTTCACGACTTGTTTTGACGAGGAACAGCACCGGAGCGCTGTCATTCAAGATTATGTCGATGGGCAAAACCTTGGTGTCGGCGGCACCCCGACCTTTTTCATCAATGGCAAAATTTTGATCGGCGCGCAACCTATCGATCAATTTGTGTTGCAAATCGAAGCGGAATTGCTGACGATTGAGGCGGATCGTGAAGCAGCGCAAGCGACCCCCGCGTCATCGTAAGCAGTGGTGTGGTCGTGAGCGAAAGGGAAAGGGTGGACACGTTTGCGCGCGTCCGCCCTTTTTAGTTGTTTTTTCGGACGAATGTAAAGGAAGTCGTGGTTTTAGGACACATGGGGGTTGACAAATATTTTACAAATTTTTATAATATTATATAGCAATCTTAAATATGACTAAGGCAAATCGACATGCTGCGCCGATTCCCCCATTTGCTCCTCGTGATGGTTGCGTTGTTTAGCGTTTCCATCGTCACTGCTCAAACAAACAATATTTCCCCCCCTGTGATTGCGGCTCTCGCGGCGTTTAATCGCTATTTAACCCAACCGATTACTATTGAACAGCTTGATAGTTATCAAATCACCGAAGGCACCTACACCGATACGGCGTTAGGTTGTGCCTTAGTGGCAGGCGCACCCCTTGCTACTCCAGTGACGGCATACAAAGTACAACTGGTTTATCAAGCCATCCTCTATGAATTTGAAGTCTCGGCGGATACCACGCTGATCATTCCGTGTAGCCCAACGTTGATCGCGCAGCCCGTCCTGATCCCCGTCGCGACGCCGATTGTGGCGACCATCGGGATGACGGGGTGCCCGCTTGATTTTGCGGGCTACCTGCCGCCGCGCTTAGTCGTGGGGGGCTATGCCCGCATCGGCGCGGAAGGGCAACCGAACCGGATGCGTTCCGCGCCCAGCATTGATGCCGAGCAAATCGGGCTGATCTCCCCCGGTACCACTGTCGAAGTGTTGGATGGTCCGGTGTGCGAAGCGATCTCGCAGATCGTTTGGTGGCAAGTGCGGGATGGCAATTTAGTCGGCTATACGGCGGAAGGCTTGTCGGCTGATTACTTCTTGGAACCCATCGAGTTGGGGGCATTGCCGATCCTCCCCGGCGTTCGCGCACCCATCACCGCCTCTAATGCCAGTCAGTTGATCACGTTGGCGGCAATCCCTTTCGAAGGGGGCGCAACCCTCGATTTTGGCGATGTGGCACAGCTTTTGGTGGCAGGCACAGCCGGCATCACCTATTATGATCTCGACCAATTGACAGTGGGCACCCTATCGCTTCAGCCCGACATCGTCGCCTTAAATGTCAATTACAGCCCCGATGGGCGCTATATCGCCTACTCGACCGATCTCAATCGGTTGTTCATCTATGATGTTCTCGCCGACCAAACCGCGCAGATCGAAGTTGAAGAGGGCGCAATCATCAATGATCTCGACATCAGCATCGAAAACACGTTGGCGGTTGGCTTTGGCGATCCCTTAGGGGGGGACAATTCAGTCAACGGGTGGACTATTTACGACCTCACAGACAACACCCGCATCGTGTACTACCCAACCGATTCGTGGGTGGGCGATGTCGCCTTTGGACCCGCCGGACTTCGGTTGGCATGGCTCACCGATATGGTGAACACGGTCATCTTGCAAGACGACCTGCCGTACATCAGCGGGGCAATCGGTCAACCGACCCGCACCGGACTGGCATGGCAACCGCTGGCGGATCCGCTGGCTCCTAATGCGTCCTTCCGCCTTGCCTATGCCGACGGCAACATCGTGGATTTGTTCAACGTCCATACGGGTGACTTGATGAGCTATACCAACGAGTCCGATTATCTGCCCGGCACGATCCTGTTCAGCGCCGATGGTTCGGTGATCGCCGTCCTCAACCGTGCGGTCACGGATGAACCGACACCGCGCACGATCCGTTTGTTTGATGTCGTCACGGGCACGGTTCTCTATAGCGAAACCTTAGATACCGCACGTGGGATGACCTTCAGCCCCGACGGTTCGCTGATCGTGGTGTTGACCGATACGACTTTGCGCTTTTATGGCATCGCAACGTTGCAAGACGCGGTGGGCTAGTCCCCAACGACTAGTATCGATGGCGGCAGACCCTTTACTGGGGGGTCTGCCGCTTTCCTACATCCTAACCCCTAATCCCTACATCCTAACCCGTCCCCAAATTTGCCAGTGCCCCGCGCAGCAAACCAGCATATAAGGAAACGTCGCGCAAAATCGTAGCGCGCAGGTCGGCATCTAAGAGCGCAAACATCGCCCGCAACTGCATCATCAACTCTTGCTGCACCGCCAGATAACGGGCAGTGCCCGATTCTGTCAGCACGACATACACGGAGCGGTGATCGGCGTCATTTTTGACTCGTTCCACCAGCGGCGGCGTAAACTGCTCCATCCGCTTGATGAGTCCGGTCATGGTGGCGTTGGTCAGCCCGTGCAAGCGGGCGATCTCGCCAATCGGGCAGCGCCCGCCTTGCTCGGTCAAGGTCTTCAAAACATAAAATTGCGGTGTGGTCAGCCCGTGTCCGGCGAGTTGTGCCGCCACCTGTTTTTCGGCATCCAACACCAATTCAAAGACCAGTCGCCACAACTGTTCGACATCAGTGGTCAGAGCGTCGGACGGATCGGTGTCCGACGGCTTATTGACCGAGAGCATCCCACACTTCAAGCTTACCACGCACGCGGCGGATCACTTCATCGGTAAACTCGGTCGTGCTGGCGTGTCCCCCCAAATCTGAGGTACTGACCCCATCACTGACCGTCTCCATGACGGCTTCATAAATGGCACGGCTGGCGAGCGTGGCGGCGTCCGACTTCATATAGCGCATCAATGCCGCCCCTGCGAGGATCATCGCCATCGGGTTGGCGACATTTTTGCCTTCCAAACTGGGTGCCGTGCCGTGTGGCGCTTCGGTCAACACCGTCTTGATCTCAAAATTTTCGTCCATCGACAAAATAACCGACTCAGCTCCGGCGATGCTGCCGAACATTTTTAGCACCAAATCGCTGAGGCTGTCCCCATCACGGTTCAACGCGGGGATCGCCAGCGCTTCGCCCGAAGTTTCGAGCAGCAGGGCATAGGTGGCGTCGATCAACTGGGGATCGTAGCGGACATCGGGATAGCGGGCAGCGGCGGCGTCAAGTTCTTCCTTGAAGATGCCTTCATAGACTGGACTGACCGTGTACTTGGGTCCCCCGAAGACTTTGGCACCGGTGCGGCGGGCGAATCGGAAGGTGAATTCGGCAACGGCGTGGCAGATGCGACGCGAGAGCTTGCGGGTGCTGTACGAGACCTCATCCAAGCCCGTGCCTTCGCGCCATTCGATGGCACCATAGGCGTCTTCGACCGCCATGCGCACGACCGAGATCGGCGAATAGACCCCCGCCAAGGGACGCACAGATGGGATACGGCGTCCGGTGCGCAGGATGACTTGCCCGTTGATCAACTCCCGCAAGAGGGCGTTGGGGCTGCCGACATCATCGGGGTTGCCGGGGGTGATGGTGGCGGCTTTGATGCCGTAACCGGTCTCGCGGACACAGGCGGCGGCGTCATGGACGACTTGATTTTTGGTGGCGCGGCGGTGAGCGAGCGAGAGATTAAAATTTCTGAATTCGACATCCACACGGGTGACACTGGAGTCGAGGACGCGCAGCCCTTGTATAAGTAGCTCTTGCCCGGTTTGATCGCCTTCCAAGATAGCGATGATCGGCTTGGTCACAGGAATTTTCCTTTACGGTTGGGGGTTGGCGAAGTGCCGCCCATTGTAACAGAAATAGCGGGTAAATCGCAGGACGCCCTCATTCAGCAACGGATTATCATAGGGGGCTAGTCGTCATACTCGGCGGCTTGGCACAACACAAGAAAAGCTTCTTTCAGGGGTTGAGAGACGGCACTATCGGGTTCAGACAATACTCAATAAATCACAGATTTGATTATCCCCACCCCGTCTGACCTTCGGTCGGACGGGGTGGGGATGTACTTTCGTGATTCACTGAGTCTGGATTTTCGCCCATGCTTGATCGATATCATTGATGGTCACGCGCTTTAGCTTGACTTCGTAAACAGTAACCATTTTATATAACTACTCAGGCTGAAAAACGATCTGTAATAAAGGGAGAAATGACCGTTGGCGGCAAATGGGCGGATATTCGGCGCGCGGACTTTCATGTTAACGAACGATTGACAAGCGCCTAATCCGCCCCTACATCCACGTTTTGAGGGGTATTTTCCTTTTTTTCTTCACGTCTTCATGCCTCTCTGTTTATTTTATTCTGTTTCTATACCTGAGTAGTTACATCAAAGAATTAACGCGAACTATTCTGAGTGAATCCATAGAAAACGTCGCCAGCGTTATACTGGCGGCGTTTTTTTCTGATGAGCGCAACAGTCGTTCATCGTAGGAATTTTCGCAAGGCATAAAACATGCCTATGGGACGCGAAGTGTCCCCGACGCCCAACGGCGGATTCGCCTGATAGCCGCCGAATCGCCGCCGCGCGGGGCGACTGTCCGCATAAGCCAAATCAGTTTATGAGCGCTTGATGAGAACGCGCACCGCTTGTCATTTTGGGATCGCCCCAAACGACGTTGTTGTAGAACGACGAAAGCATTCGTCGACACAACCGCTTGAGGAGATTCACATGAATGTCAAACGCTTATTGGTGGTGATCGGGTTGGTATTGGTGGGCGTGGGGTTGTCGGCTCAAAACGCGGCGTTTGCCCAAGAGACAAGGGTCGATAGTGGCAAAGCGCAGATCATCGCGCTGGTCGAGACGGTGTACAACGACGGGCAAATCGACGCGCTGGCGGATTTTTACGCAGCGGACTACATCGAAAATCAATCGTCGTTGCTCATCATGGGTGGCACCACCGAGGCACTTGCCGCCACAATCGGCATGATCAAAGCCGGCTTCAGTGATGCGTGGTGGAGCGTCGTTCAGATCGGCGCACAAGACGATTTGGTCGCTGCCCGCATCGTCCTCACGGGGACGCATGATGGTGCTTTCTTGGATGTTCCGGCGTCGGGCGTGACGGTAGTGGAGAACAGTATTCACTTTTATCGTTTTGCTGAAGGCGTGATCAGCGAGCATTGGGCGGTCGAAGATACCTTCAATCTGCTGAACCAGATGGGCGCGATGGGTGCCCCCCAAGGTCGCGAATTCACCGAGACGGCGCTAACGACTGCGCCCGCCTCTGAAGACGTGACTGATATCGCTGCGCTGCGTGTGGTGGAGGGGCTGTTCGACAATGCCCTCAATCTGCAAGATTCGAGTGTTATCCCGGAGTACGTCGCCGCTGATGCCCTATGGTACACCAACCAAACCCCTGCGCCAGGCGTCGAGGGCTTCGCCCAATTTTATGACAATATTTTCGGTTCCTTCCCTGATGTGAACCGGGAAGTTCTACTAACTGTCACCGATGGCTCGCTCGTGTTCGTCCTCAGTCAAATTACGGGAACACACCTCGGTGATCTGCTCGGTATCCCGGCATCGGGCAACACGATTGATTACACCAGTGCCGACATTTTTCACATTGTCGATGAGCGTATCACCGAACAATGGGATGTCGC
>Ga0209181_10006702_pt1 | contig 16041 bp, 16 predicted proteins | sample MAT05_FD_187208 | JGI IMG/M metagenome (GOLD analysis project Ga0209181, IMG submission 187208) | Freshwater microbial communities from Lake Fryxell liftoff mats and glacier meltwater in Antarctica - MAT-05 (SPAdes) (version 2) | ecosystem: Environmental > Aquatic > Freshwater > Ice > Liftoff... | reverse complement strand
GCCGAACGACAGGCGCTCCCCCGCAGCGACCCGCAGCTGCTGCTCGACCAGGTCCAGGCCGGTCACGAGCTCGGTGACGGGGTGCTCGACCTGCAGGCGGGTGTTCATCTCCATGAAGAAGAAGTCGTCAGGAGCATCGGCGGACACGATGAACTCGACCGTGCCGGCGCCGGTGTAGCCGACGGAGCGGGCCGTCTCGACGGCAGCCGCGCCGATGCGAGCGCGCTGCTCGGCGTCGAGCAGCACCGACGGCGCCTCCTCGACGACCTTCTGGTGGCGGCGCTGCAGGCTGCACTCGCGCTCCCCCAGGTGCAGGGTCGTGCCGTGCGCGTCGGCCAGCACCTGCACCTCGATGTGCCGGGGGCGGAGCACGAACCGCTCGAGGAACAGGGTGTCGTCGCCGAACGAGGACGCGGCCTCACGACGGGCCGACACCAGCGCCTCGGCCAGCGCGGCCGGCTCGGTGACCAGGCGCATGCCCTTGCCGCCGCCACCCGCCGACGGCTTGACCAGGACCGGGAAGCCGACCTCGTCGGCGGCCGCGAGCAGGTCGGCGTCGGTCATGCCCGGCTCGGTGCGGCCAGGGACCACCGGTACGCCGGCGACCATCACGGCGAGCTTGGCGCGGATCTTGTCGCCCATGACCTCCATCGCCGTGGCCGGCGGCCCTACCAGGACCAGGCCGGCGTCAGCGCAGGCGCGAGCGAAGTCGGCGTTCTCGGCGAGGAACCCGTAACCGGGGTGCACGGCCTGCGCGCCGGTCTGCCGAGCGGCCTCCAGCAGCCGCTCGATCGACAGGTAGCTCTCGCGGGCCGCCGCCGGCCCGAGCCGGACGGCGATGTCGGCCTCGCGGACGTGCCGTGCCCCTGCGTCGGCGTCGCTGTAGACCGCGACCGACCGCACGCCAAGGGTGCGCAGGGTGCGCACCACCCGGCAGGCGATCTCGCCGCGGTTGGCCACCAGTACGGTGTCGAACACGTGTTCAGCCTCCTACATCCTGAAGACGCCGTACGACACCGGGGCGAGCGGCGCGTTGGCGCAGGCGGACAGGGCCAGGCCGACGGCCGTCCTGGTGTCGAGCGGGTCGATCACGCCGTCGTCCCACAGCCGGGCGCTCGAGTAGTACGGGTTGCCCTGCAGCTCGTACTGCGCGCGGACCTGCTCCTGCAACGCAGGGACATCCGTGCCCTCCTTCGCGACGGCGGCGAGCACCGACGCGGCCTGGTCGCCGCCCATCACCGAGATGCGCGCATTGGGCCACATCCACAGGAAGCGGGGCGAGTAGGCCCGGCCGCACATCGAGTAGTTGCCGGCCCCGAACGAGCCGCCGATGACGATGGTCAGCTTCGGCACCCGCGCGCAGGCCACGGCCGTGACCATCTTGGCGCCGTGCTTGGCGATGCCGCCCGCCTCGTACTCGCGGCCGACCATGAAGCCGGTGATGTTCTGCAGGAAGAGCAGGGGGATCGACCTCTTGTCGCACAGCTCGATGAAGTGCGCACCCTTCTGCGCCGACTCCCCGAACAGCACCCCGTTGTTGGCGATGATCCCGACAGGATGACCGTGCACGTGGGCGAACCCCGTGACGAGCGTGACGCCGTACTCCTGCTTGAACTCCTGGAAGCGGCTGCCGTCCACCAGCCGGGCGATGACCTCGCGCACGTCGTACGGCGTGCGCGAGTCGGCCGGAACGACGCCGTAGAGCTGCCCAGGGTCGACGACCGGCTCCTCGACCGGGACCGTCTCCCACGGCGGCGGGGTGCGGGGACCGAGCGTGGACACGATCCGCCGCACGATGCGCAGCGCGTGGGCGTCGTCGTCGGCGAGGTGGTCGGTGACGCCGGAGGTCCGCGAGTGCAGCGCGCCGCCACCCAGGTCCTCGGCGGTGACGATCTCGCCGGTCGCGGCCTTCACCAGCGGCGGCCCTCCCAGGAAGATCGTGCCCTGGTCCTTGACGATCACGGCCTCGTCCGCCATCGCCGGGACGTACGCGCCGCCCGCGGTGCAGCTGCCCAGGACCGCGGCGATCTGCGCGATGCCCTGCGCGCTCATCGTCGCCTGGTTGTAGAAGATCCGACCGAAGTGCTCCCGGTCCGGGAACACCTCGTCCTGACGCGGGAGGAACGCCCCGCCCGAGTCGACCAGGTAGACGCAGGGCAGCCGGTTGTGCAGCGCCACCTCCTGCGCCCGCAGGTGCTTCTTGACGGTCATCGGGTAGTAGGTGCCGCCCTTGACCGTGGCGTCGTTGGCGACCACGACGCACTCTCGACCCGACACCCGGCCGACCCCGGTGATGACACCGGCCCCGGGAGCCTCGTCGTCGTACATGCCTCCGGCGGCCAGCGCTGACAGCTCCAGGAACGGGCTGCCCGGGTCGAGCAGCGCGTCGACCCGGTCCCGCGGCAGCAGCTTGCCCCGGGCCACGTGGCGCTCACGCGAGGCGACCGGGCCGCCCTGGCGGACCGCGTCGAGCCGGGCCCTCAGGTCCTGCGAGACCGCCTGCATGGCGTCGGCGTTGCGCCCGAAGGCCTCGCTCGTCGGGTCCAGGTGGGACCGGAGCCTGACCTCGTCCACGCGACCGCCTCATCCTCATCGACCAGTGACCGGTCCTGAGGTTAGAGTTCATTAACCGAACTGTCCAGGAGGCACGGTGACGGGCGCCCCGCGCACGCGTGACGTGATGCTGCGCGAGGCCGCCCGGCTGTTCGCCGAGCGTGGCTTCCGAGGCACGGCAGTCAGCGACATCGGGGCGGCCTGCGGCATCAGCGGACCTGCCGTCTACAAGCACTTCGCCAGCAAGGACGCGCTGCTGGCCCGGCTGCTCGTCGACATCAGCGCGCAGCTGGTGGACGGTGCCCGGTCGGTCCTCGCGGAGCACCCCGGCGCCGACGCCGCCCTCGAGGCGCTGGTGGAGTTCCACACCGACTTCGCGCTCGCCGAGCCCGATGTGATCCGCGTGCAGGACCGCGACCTCGCCTCCCTCAACGACAGCGACCGCCGGGTGGTGCGCCGGCTCCAGCGCAGCTACGTCGAGCTGTGGACCGGGGTGCTGTGCCGCCTGGACCCGGTCCTCGACCGCGAGGTCGCACGGGTCCGTGCCCACGCGGTGTTCGGGCTGCTGAACTCCACCCCCCACAGCGCGCGGGGCCGCGACGAGGCCCGCCGTCAGCTCACCGGGATGGCGCTGCGGGCGCTGGCGGGCCGCTGAGACGGCGCCCCGGTCACAGCAGGAAGCGGAACAGCGGGCTGTCGGCCGGGACCCGCGTGACCTGCGGCGGCGCCGCCTCCAGCCGCAAGAGCAGACCCGGCAGGTCCTCCGGCCGGCCCAGCTCGATGCCGACCAGCGCGGGACCGGTCTCGCGGTTGCTGCGCTTGACGTACTCGAACAGCGTGATGTCGTCGTCGGGCCCGAGCACCTCGTCGAGGAAGCGCCGCAGCGCCCCGGGCTCCTGAGGGAAGTCGACCAGGAAGTAGTGCTTGCGCCCCTCGTGGACGAGCGCGCGCTCGACGACCTCGGCGTAGCGGCTGACGTCGTTGTTGCCCCCGGACAGCACGCACACCGTCGTGCTCCCGGGCTCGGGGTGCACGACGTCGCCGAGCGCCGCCGCGGCCATCGCCCCCGCCGGCTCGGCGATGATCCCGTCGACCTGGTAGAGCGCCAGCATCTCGGTGCAGACGCGACCCTCCGCGACGGCCACCATCCGCGCACCGGAGTCGCGCACGAGCGGGAAGGTGAGGTTGCCGACCCGACGCACGGCGGCCCCGTCCACGAACCCGTCGAGCTGCTCGAGGTCGACCGGACCGCCGGCGGCCAGCGCGGCCGCCATCGACGCTGCGCCCGCCGGCTCCACCCCGATGACGTCGACGCGGCGGCCCCCCAGCCAGCTGACCGCTCCGGCCAGCAGACCGCCGCCGCCGACGGGGAGCACCAGCAGGTCGGGCAGCCGGCCGAGCTGCTCGACGACCTCCCGCGTCACGGTGCCCTGACCGGCGATGGTCCGGGGGTCATCGAAGGCGGGGACCAGCACAGCGCCGGTCGTCCGACTGTCAGCGAGCGCCGCGGCCGCCGCCTCGTCGTAGGTGTCTCCCACCACCAGGACCTCGACGTCGGGACCGCCGAGCGCCGCGATGCGGTCACGCTTCTGGCGCGGCGTGGTGCGGGGGACGTAGACCCGGCCACGGACGTCCAACGCGCTGCAGGCGTACGCCACGCCCTGACCGTGGTTGCCGGCGCTGGCGCAGACGACGCCCGACGCGCGCTCGGCTCCGTCGAGCTGGGCGAGCAGGTTGTAGGCCCCGCGGGCCTTGTAGGAGCGCACGGCCAGCAGGTCCTCGCGCTTGAGCCACACCTCGCCGCCGACCCGCTCGGACAGCCGGTCACTGCGCTGCAGCGGGCTCGTCCCGAGGACCGCGCTCAACCGCTGCGCGGCCTGATCGACGGCCTGCGTCCCTGAGCCCACGTCCCACCCTCGCTCTCTCCGGTCGCCACCCTCTCGCACCCGGGAGGGGGAGGGGTGGTCGAGCCGCCGTCCACGGGGCACAGTGGGGGCGTGGTGGCGGGTCACGGGCCGCGAGGCGCCGAACAGGCGCTCGAGCCGCTCTCGCGAGCAGGCGTCGAGTTCACCGCTGCGTGCCCCTGCGGGCACCCCGACGCGGCGTGGCGGACCTTCCTCCAGGAGGCTCCCGGTGCGTCGGGCGACGACTACCTCGCCGACCAGCTGCCGCACTACCGGGTCGAGTGCTCCTGGTGCGGCACCGATCCGGACGACGAGGTCGGGCCGCCCTGAGTCCATGGCCGCGGGGTCACCGGCCGAGGGCGTGGAACTCCTCGTTGGGCCGCATCCCGAGCGCGTGCGCCATCCGGTTCGACAGCGCGAAGAACGCCGTCACCGCGCTGATGTCCCAGACCGCCTCGTCGTCGAAGCCGACCTCGCGCAGCCGCGCGTGGTCGGCCGGGCCGACCCGGTCCGGCGCCGTCGCGAGCGTCACGGCGTAGTCGAGCATCGCCCGCTGCCGGTCGGTGAGGGGCGCGGACCGGTAGTTGATCGCCACCAGGTCGGCGAGCACCGGGTCCTTGGTGCGCACCCGCAGGATCGCGCCGTGCGCGACCACGCAGTACGTGCAGCTCGACGCGGCACTGGTGGCCACGACGATCATCTCCCGCTCGGCCTTGCTGAGCGCGCTGTCCCGCTCCATGACCGCGTCGTGGTAGGCCAGGAACGCGCGCAGCTCGTCGGGCCGGTGGGCCATCGCGAGGAACACGTTCGGCACGAAGCCGGTCTTCCCCTGCACCACGAGGATGCGGTCGCGCAGGTCCTCGGGCAGGTCCAGGACGTCGGGAACGGGGAAGCGGCTGAGGGGCTCGGCTGCCACGGTGGCCTCTGGGGTCGGGGGGCCCGACCGTACGCCCTAGCCTCGCTGTGCATGCCCCTGTTCAGCTTCGAAGGCCATGCACCGCAGGTGCACCCGGACGCGTGGGTCGCTCCCACCGCCACGCTGGTCGGCCAGGTGGTCGTCGAGGCGGGAGCCTCGATCTGGTACGGCGCCGTGCTGCGGGCGGACTTCGGTCCGATCGTCGTACGCGCCGGCGCCAACGTGCAGGACGGCTCGGTGCTGCACGGCGGCGATGACCCGGTTACCGAGATCGGACCGGGGGCCACGGTCGGCCACCTGTGCGTGGTGCATGGCGCGGTCATCGGCGCGCAGGCGCTGATCGGCAACGGCGCGACCGTCCAGGACGGGGCGGTGATCGGCGAGCGCGCCCTGGTCGCCGCAGGCAGCACCGTCACCCCCGGGACGGTGATCCCGGCGGAGACCGTCGTGACGGGCACACCCGCGAAGGTCCGTGGTCCGCTGGAGGGGCAGGCCAGGTGGTGGGTCGACAACAACCCCGAGACCTACCAGGAGCTCGCCCGGCGGCACGCCTCCGGCGCACGCCCGGTCGGCTGAGCCCGCCACAGGGCGACGCGGTAGGCCACCCCGTACATCGTCACAGGGGAACACGAGGGCCCGCCCTATCCTGCGGCGATGAACGAGAACGTCCAGACCGGACGGACCATCGACGTCGAGGCAGCGGCGGCGGCCGTGGGTGACCTGCTGCGGGCGCTCGGCGAGGACCCCGAGACGCCGCATCTGCTCGAGACGCCGAGGCGGGTCGCCGGGGCCTTCGCGGAGATGCTGTCCTCCCGGCCTTTCGACCTCACGACGTTCCCGAACAGCGAAGGCTACGACGAGCTCGTGGTCGTCCGCGACATCACGTTCTCCTCGCTGTGCGAGCACCACCTGCTGCCGTTCGTCGGCGTCGCGCACGTGGCCTACCTGCCCAAGGACCACATCCTTGGCCTCAGCAAGCTCGCGCGCGTCGTCGAGCGGCACTCCCGGCGGTTGCAGGTGCAGGAGCGGATGACCCATCAGATCGCCGAGTGGCTGCAGACCGAGCTGTCACCGCGGGGCGTCGGCGTGGTCGTCGAGGCCGAGCACATGTGCATGCGCCTGCGCGGCGCGAAGAGCGCCGGCACCACGACCATCACGTCGTCGCTGCGCGGCACGATCCGCAACGACGCCCGCACCCGCAGCGAGTTCCTCACACTGGTCCAGCGCCGCTGACGGACCCGCTGGGGCCCGCCGGATCAGCCGCCTCGGTGGGTCTCGGCGCTCTCGACGCCCTGGACAGCGGCGAGCACGCGCGCCTGGTCGGGGGCCTCCTGCGCGGCGTCGACCTGGGGAAGGTCGGGGAGCAGGTCGGCGGCGACGGTGCCGAGCCAGGTGCACGAGGTGTCCTGCTTGCCGATCTCGTAGAGGTCGCCTCGCGGGCGCAGCAGGTAGTCACCGCTCGCGGCGGTGGGGGCGGAGTCGGTACCGGACGGGACGAGCCAGACGGTAGGCATGCCGTGTCGACTACCCGCGTGAGCCCCGGCCCTACCGCGCACTTCCCCTCGAGGCCCTTGTGGGTCATCCTGCGAGTCCCCGGTGTGACCTGCGTCATGCCCTGACCCCGCTGGAGGCAGCCGTGAGCTCAGCCATCGACAAGGTCCTGCAGGACGCCGTGGACTCCGGCGCCGTCCCGAACGCCACCGCCATGGCGGCCGACCGCAACGGGGTGATCTACGAGGGCGCCGCCGGGCCGCGCGTGGCCGGAGGCAGCGACCCGGTCACGGTGGACAGCCACTACCGGATCATGTCGATGACCAAGATGGTCGTCACGGCGGTGGCGCTGCAGCAGAGCGAGCAGGGCAAGCTCGACCTGGACGCCCCGGTCGAGGACTACCGCCCCGAGTTCGCCGACCTGCAGGTGCTCGAGGGCTTCGACGGCGACACCCCCCGGCTGCGCGCACCGGCGAGCAAGGCGACCGTCAAGCAGCTCATCACCCACACGGCCGGCCTGGGCTACTGGTTCTGGAACGCCGACCTCGTGCGCTGGGAGAGCGTCACCGGGACTCCCAACGTGCTGAGCGGCTCCAACGTCATCTTCACCGCCCCGCTGGTAGCCGACCCCGGCACCCGGCTGGAGTACGGCACCAACACGGACTGGCTCGGCAAGGTCGTCGAGGCCGCCAGCGGCGTGACGCTGGACGTCGCGGTGAAGGAAGGCATCACCGCGCCGCTCGGCATGGACGAGACCGCCTTCCTCATGAGCCCCGCGCAGCGGGAGCGCTCGGTGCCCGTGCACCTCAAGGGCGAGGACGGCACCTGGGCGGCCAGCGACATCGACCTGCGCCAGGACCCGGACTACTGGGCGGCCGGCCACGGCCTGCACTCGACGCCCCGCGACTACCTCGCCTTCCAGCGGGCGCTGCTCGGCGGCGGCGAGGTCGACGGCGTACGGATCCTGCAGCAGGCGACGGTCGACGCCGCCTTCACCAACCAGATCGGCGACCTCGACTTCCCGGCGAGCATCGCGACCGCCGACCCGGCCTCGACCTGCTCGTTCGACGCCGGCCCCGGCCTGAAGTGGGGCTACGGGCTGCTGCTCAACACCGACGACGTCCCCGGGTGCCGTCGGGCCGGCAGCGGTGCGTGGGCGGGGCTGTGCAACACCCACTTCTGGGTCGACCCGACGACCGGCATCACCGCGAGCATCTTCACGCAGCTCCTGCCGTTCGTGACACCCGAGGCGCTGCAGATGTACGTCGACTTCGAGCAGGCGCTGTACGCGTCGCGCTGAGACCTCAGGTCATCGCGGCCCGACGCCCGGTGGGCAGGCGGACCTCGGAGCCCATCACGTCGAGGTCGTGGAAGACCGCCGGCGCGTTGCACAGCTCGGCCATCCGCTGCGAGAACTCGTGCGTCGCCGGGTGGGTGGAGTTCTCCATCGCCTGCGCGTACGACTCGAACTCCACGATCGTCAGATAGGTGCCGAGGCGCTTGCGGTCGGCGCACACCATGACGCGACTGGGGCCCATCTCCGGGAAGCGCTCCCGCCACGCGTCCTGGAGCGCCTGCACCTCGTCGATGCGCGACGTCGACCACTCGATGATCTGCACGAAACCGGTCACGGTGACTCCCTGAGTCCGCCCGGCCCACGAACCTCGAGGGCCAGGGTGCTCACGGTGTTCCTGCGCGCGGCGGGCGTCAAGGCGCAGGCAGCAGCAGCTCCGCCGCGCGCTCGCTGAGCCACATCGTGCGGAACAGGCCGGGTTCGGTCCGCAGCTGCGCGGCGGTCCCCCGCTGGACCACGCGGCCGGTGTCGAGGACGACCACCTCGTCGACCTCGTCCAGCCCGCTCAGACGGTGCGTCACCAGCAGCACGGTCCTGCCCCGGGTGGCGGCCAGCACGTCGACGATGACGCGGTCGGCGAGCTCCCGGTCGAGCCCGGCGGTGGGCTCGTCGAGCAGCAGCACCCGAGGGTCCTGCAGGAGCGCGCGCGCCAAGGAGAGCCGCTGGGCCTGACCGCCGGACAGCAGCGCGCCGGCCTCCCCTGACGGCGTCTGCCACCCGAGCGGCAGGGTCTCCACCCAGTCCGACAGACCGGCTGCGCCGGCCGCGGCCCGCACCTGCTCGTCGGTCGCTTCGGGCCGGGCGAGCAGCAGGTTGTCGCGCAGCGTGGTGGCGAACACGTGAGGCGACTGCAGGCAGGCCGACACCGCGGCCCGCACCTCGTCCTGCGCGCAGCGTCGGACATCGGCCCCGCCGAGCAGCACCTGGCCCGACGTGGGCTCGCGGAAGCGCAGCAGGACGTCGACGAGAGTGCTCTTGCCCGACCCGCTCGGGCCCACCAGGGCGACACGGCGACCGGGCCGCAGGTCAAGATCGACCCCGGCGACGGCGTCCCGGTCCTGTCCCGGGTAGCGCACGACGAGGTCGCGCACAGCGAGGTGCAGCGGTCCGGTCGGGACGGCGACCGGCTGCGCCGGGTCGGTCACGGGGTGCGGCGCGTCGAGGACGGCGAGCAGGCGCACTGCCGCGGCGCGCGCCGCCACGAGCGCCCGGGCGGCCTCGGGCAGCGGAGCGGTCAGCTCGCCGCAGGCCCAGGCGGTCAGGGCCAGCACGGCGACAGTGACCCCGTCGACGGTCCCGTCGGCCACGCCCCGCACGCCGACCACCAGGACCGCGACCACCAGAAGTCCGCCGAGCAGGGCCTGCAGCCCCTCCGCCGTGCCGGCGGCCGCCGCGGCGGAGCGGTCGGCCCGACGCAGCTCCTCATCGGCGGCAACGACCCGGTCCAGCGCCGCCGGCGAGGCGCCGCAGGCCTCGAGGTCGGCGGCGCCGGCCAGGGCGTCGACGGTCGCCTGGGTCAGCCGGCTGCGCGCCGGACCGCGCGTCCGGGCCGAGCGCTTGTCCAGCAGGACCACGGCGGCCGGCACGACCGTCGCGGTGACGAGCAGCCCGGCCGCCAGCACCAGTCCCGCCGGCGGGAGCAGCCACGTCGTCAGGGCTACGGCCGCGGTGCCGACGGCGGCCGCGACGACCGGCGGGGCCAGCGCCCGCAGGTAGAGGTCCTGGAGCGCGTCGACGTCGCCGACCAGTCGCTCGAGCAGGTCGCCCCGGCGGGTGTCGGGCAGCCCTGCAGGCACGAGCGGCTGCAGCGCGGCCCACACGTCGGACCGGGTCGAAGCGAGGACGCGGAACGCCGCGTCGTGGCCGGTCAGGCGCTCGGCGTAGCGGAAGACGCCGCGTCCCAGTCCGAAGGCGCGGACCGCCACCACCGCGACGGCGAGCGTCAGCACCGGCGGCTGCCCGGCGGCGGTGGCCAGCATCCACGCCGAGACGCCGGCCAGCCCTACCGCGCAGGCCACGGTGGCGGCGGCGAGGGCCCCGGCGAGCAGCAGCCGTCCGCGCACCGGTGCCGCGAGCGCCAGCACCCGCCACAGCGGGTCGCGTCGCAGCCGGCCGGTCACGGCGTCGCTCCTGCGGGCACGTCGGCCACCGCGGGTGGGCCGAGCCGCCCGTCGCGCAGGACCAGGACGCGGTCCGCAGCGGCGACCAGCCCCGCGTCGTGGGTGACGGTCACGACGGTCACCCAGGGCGGCAGCCCCAGCACGGCCGCGCGCACCGCCTCGGCGCTGACCGCGTCCAGGCTCTCGGTCGGCTCGTCCAGCAGCAGGAGCGAGGCGCCGAGCACCTCGACGCGCAGCAGCGCCCGGGCCAGCCCGACGCGGCGGCGCTGGCCGGCCGACAGCCCGGCGCCGTCCTCCCCGAGCAGCAGGCGGGCGGTACCGGGCAGCTTCACGGCGCGCAAGACCTGCTCGACCGCGGCGTCGTCGGCACCGGGCGCCCCGAGGCGCACGTTGTCGGCGACCGTGCCGGTCACCAGGTGGGGCGACTGGGGCAGCCACGCCGTCCGGCTGCGCCACTCGACCGGGTCGGTGCCCGCCACATCGGCGCCGCCGAGCAGCAGCCGGCCGGAGCCCGGCCGGCGAAAGCGCAGCAGGACGTCGAGCAGCGTGCTCTTGCCGGCGCCGCTCGGGCCGATGACCGCGAGGTGCTCGCCGAGCGTCAGCACCAGGTCGACGTCGTCCAGCACCGGCTGCAGGCGACCGGGCAGCTCGACGGTCACGGCCTCCAGGGCCAGGGCGCCGCCACTGGGCAGTCGAGCGGAGCCCTGCACGTCCGGGATCGTGTCCAGAACGGCGAAGACCCGTTCGGACGCGGCCGCGCCGTCCTGGCAGGCGTGGTGCTCGGCGCCGACCCGCCGCAGCGGCAGGTAGGCCTCCGGGGCGAGAAGCAGCACCAGCAGGGCGCTCTCGTAGGGGATCCCGCCGTGCACGAGCCGCAGCCCGACCTCGACAGCGACCAGCGCGACGGACAAGGTGGCCAGCAGCTCCAGGACGAACGAGGAGAGGAAAGCGACGCGGAGCGTGCGCATCGTCGCGCGGCGGTGGGCCTCACCCGCCCGTCGTACGGCCTCGGCCTGGCCCGTCGCCCGCCCGTGGACCCGCAGCACGGCCATCCCCCGGACCGCGTCGAGGAAGTGCCCCGACAGCGCGGAGAGCCGGTCGTAGGAGCGGGCCGTCCGGTCCTGGGTGTGCAGGCCGACCAGCGCCATGAACAGCGGGATCAGCGGCAGCGTGAGGCCGACGACGACCGCCGACAGCAGGTCGACGGTGGCGAGGCGGACGAGGACCGCGACGGGGACCAGGACCGACAGGACCAGCTGCGGGAGGTAGCGCGCGAACCACGGGTCCAGCGCGTCGACGCCGCGGGTCACCAGCGTCGCCAGCTCACCGCCGCGCTCGCCGGACAGCCAGGTCGGGCCGAGCGCCTGCGCGTGGCGGACCAGCCGGGCCCGCAGGCGGGACTTCACGTCGGCCGAGCAGCGCGCGGACACCCGCGCCTGCAGCCAGGCGGTCGCGGCCCGCGCCAGGACGAGGACGAGCAGCGCGACCAGCTCGGCGGCCACGTCGGTGTCCCCGGCCACGAGCACCTGCGCCAGCAGCCGCGCCAGCACCGCCGCCTGCGCGAGCACCAGCGTGGTCGTGACCAGGCCGAGCCCGACGGCGGACCCGAGCGCCACCCGGGCCCCCTTGGCCTCTCGCAGCAGCCGGGGGTCCAGCGGGCGGCTCACGTCACGCCGGCGGCGTCGTCACCGACCCGCTGCGGTCCGGTCTGGTGCGGGACGAGCGCGGCGACCGGCGTTGCGGGGCCGCCGATGTGGACCCGGCCGATCCGCTTGCGGAACACCCAGTAGGTCCAGCTCTGGTAGGCCACGACGACCGGGGTCCCGAAGACGGCGACCCACGTCATCACCTTGAGCGTGTACGGCGTGGAGGAGGCGTTGTCGACGGTCAGGGTGCCGACGCCGGTCGTGGACGGGAGCACGTCCGGGAACAGAGCCACGAAAAGCGACGCGACCGCCAGCCCGATGGTGAGGAACGTCGCGGTGAACGCCCACCCCTCGCGGCGGGTGCGGACCAGCAGCGTCGCGGCCACCAGGCACAGCGCGGCCAGGACGGCCACCACGGCCGAAGCGGCGTTGCCCGTCAGGGAGTGGGTCCACAGCAGGAAGCCGGCGGCGAGCACCACCGTCGCCGGGGCGAGCCGGGCGGCCAGCGCGCGGGCCCGGTGGCGGACGGGCCCGTCGGTCTTGAGGGACAGGAACACCGCCCCGTGCAGCAGGAACAGCGAGAGCGTCACCGCGCCGCCGAGCAGGGCGTACGGCGAGAGCAGGTCGACGATCGAGCCGGCCCACTCGTTGTCGGCGTCCAGCGGGACGCCGCGCACGATGTTGGCGAAGGCCACCCCCCACAGGACCGCCGGCACCACGCTGCTCCAGAAGATGGCGAGGTCCCAGCGCCGGCGCCAGGCGACCGAGTCGACCTTGCCGCGGTACTCGAACGCGACGCCGCGGACGATGAGGGCCACGAGGATCGCCAGCAGCGGCAGGTAGAAGCCGCTGAACAGCGTGGCGTACCACTCCGGGAAGGCCGCGAAGGTGGCGCCGCCGGCGGTGATGAGCCAGACCTCGTTGCCGTCCCAGACCGGGCCGATGGTGTTGATGACCACCCGGCGGTCGGTGTCGTCGTCGGACAGTGTGCTCATCAGCGCGCCGACGCCGAAGTCGAAGCCCTCGAGGACGAAGTAGCCGATCCACAGGACGGCGATCAGGGCGAACCAGAACGTGTGCAGCTCCACGGGGACCTCTCAGTAGGCGAAGGCGAGCGGGCGCTCGACCTCGTCGTCGTCCGGCGCCTCGGGGGCGATCTCCGGAAGCCCTGCACGGACGTACTTCACGATCAGCCGGACCTCGACCACGGCGAGCACGGCGTAGATCGCGGTGTAGACGCCGAGCGACGTGGCGACCATGCCGGCCGACACGGTCGGGGAGTCGCTGTCAGCCGTCGACAGCACCCCGAACACGCTCCAGGGCTGGCGCCCCATCTCGGTGAAGATCCAGCCCATCGCGTTGGCGGCGAACGGCAGTGGGAGGGCGAGGATCCCGATCCGGTAGACCCACGGGTTGGTGGGGGTCCGTCCGCCGCGGGTCCACCACAGCCAGGCGGCTGCGACGAGCCCAGCCAGCACGCCGAACCCGATCATCAACCGGAACGTCCAGTAGGCGATGCCGACGGCCGGTGTGTAGTCCCCCGGCCCGTAGGTGGTCTCGTACTCAGCCTGCAGGTCGTTGATGCCCTGCACCTCCCCGTCGAGGGTGTTGGTCGCCAGGAACGACAGGCCCATGGGGATCTGCAGGTTGACGTGGTTGCGGCCGTTGCGCACGTCACCCACGGCGAACAGCGAGAAGCCCGCGCTGGTCTCGGTCTCCCACAGCGCCTCGGCCGCAGCCATCTTCATCGGCTGCTGCTCGGTCATGATCTGCGCGGTGGCATGCCCGGTCACCGAGACGACCGCCGTGGCGATCAGCGCCGTCGCGAAGCCGAGCCGGGCGGTGCTGCGGAACGCGGCGACGTTGCGGCCCTGGCGCATGGACCAGACGCTGATCGCGCCCATGAAGATGCCGGCGACCAGGAAGCCCCCGGAGATGGTGTGGGGGTAGGCCGCAAGCAACGTCGAGTTGGTGAGCACCTCCCAGATGCTGGTCAGCTCGGCGCGGCCGGACTCCTCGTTGATCCGGTAGCCGACCGGGTGCTGCATCCAGGAGTTGGCGGCGAGGATGAAGTAGGCCGAGAGGTTGACGCCCAGCGCGGCGAGCCAGATGCACGCCAGGTGCACCCGCTTCGGCAACCGGTCCCAGCCGAAGATCCACAGGCCGAGGAACGTCGACTCCAGGAAGAAGGCGAGCAGCCCCTCCATCGCCAGGGGTGCGCCGAAGACGTCGCCGACGTAGCGGCTGTAGTCCGACCAGTTCATCCCGAACTGGAACTCCTGGACGAGACCGGTGACCACCCCGAGGGCGAAGTTGATGAGGAAGAGCTTGCCCCAGAACTTCGTCATCCGGAGCCAGCGCTCGTCGCCGGTGCGGTGCCACCGCGTCTGCATGAGCGCGACGAGGATGGACAGGCCGAGGGTCAGCGGGACGAACAGGTAGTGGTAGACGGTCACGATGCCGAACTGCCACCGCGCCAGGTCGAGCGAGCTCACCGCAGGTCCCCTCCGCCGGTGCCGCTCGGCGCCGAGACGGTGATCACCCTCGCGGTGGCGGTGCGTCCCCTCTCAGGGCCGAAGGTCCCGGCGTGCCCGGCGAACGTCCTCTCTGGCGGGGGCTCAGCTCAGGGCTGGCAGGTCCGCGCGCAGCACGCTGTCACCGGAGTGCTGCGGGTCGCCGTCGTCGGGCTCGAGGCTCACGTCGACGAACGGGTAGTCGCTCACCTGGACGCCCTCCGGGACGTCCAGCCAGCCGCGGCCGCTCACGTCGAGGGTCCCGAGCGCGACCAGCCGGTCGTTCTCGACGTCGAGCAGCCAGACCTCGTAGTAGCCATCCGGTCGGGGGAGCCCGGCGGTGTCGACCAGCAGCGAGCGCTGGTCCGAGGCCGAGGACAGGACGACCCGTCCGGTTGCCTGACTGCCGCCGAGCGCCTGTAGCGGTACGGACGCGCCCTCGGCCGGCGTGCTGCTCCCGAAGGGGGAGCTGACCGTCAGGACCAGCGCGACCGCCGCCGCGACAGCGGCCACCCCCGCGGCCGCGGCCAGCGCCCGTCGGTGCCAGGACGGCCGCAAGGGCGTGACGACGCGGTCCTCGTCGACCGGCTCCTCGAGGCCGAGCTCGGTGGCGATGCGGTCCCAGACCGAGGACGGCGGGGGCACGAGGGCAGACAGGTCAGCGTGCCGGGCCGTGCTTGCCGCAGCGGACAGCGCCCGGAGCTCGTGCGAGCAGCCCGGGCAGTCGTGGACGTGCTCGTGGACGCGGTCGACGTGCTCGCCGAGCGCCACCAGCGCCAGGTCGTCGTCACTCGGGTGCTGCACCGTCCACCTCCAGTCGTCGTCTCAGCGCCACGAGACCGCGGCGGATGTGGGTCTTGGCCGTGCCGAGCGGGAGGTGCATCGTGCTGGCGACCTGCTGGTGGGTCAGCCCGTCGTAGAAGACCAGTCCGACCGCTCGCCGCTGCTCGGGCCGCAGACCCGCCATGGCGTCGGTGACCAGCAGCCTGTCCACCAGCTGGTCGGCGGTCGGGTTGGTGTCCTCCGGGGCCTGCACCTCCTCGAGCGCCTCCCGCAGGGCCTGCTCGCGGGCGGCGGCGCGGTGCGTGTCTGCGACCTCGCGGCGGGCGATGCCGAGCAGCCACCCGGGCAGCGAGCCTCGTGAGGCGTCGAAGCCGGCGCGACCGCGCCACGCGTTGATGAACACCTGGGCGGTCGCCTCCTCGGCGTCGGCCCTGCTCGCCAGGCTGCGCGCGCAGAACGCGTGGACCAGCCCGGCCCACCGGTCGTAGACCGTGCGCAAGGCGCGCTCGTCCCCGGAGGCGAAGGCCTGCTCCAAGGAGAGGTCCTCGTGGTCCGAGAGGCGGCGGGCGCCCACGAGCCTCACTGCCGGGGCACCGCCGTGACGACGACGTTGTCGGAGTAGCTCCCCGTGGACGGGTCGAACGCGCCGGCGCAGCTGATCAGGACCAGCCGGTGCGGGCCTGACCTGGTGAACAGCCGGTCCATGGGCACCTCCTGCTTGTCGAACTGCTCGAGCGACAGCACGTCGTAGACGAGCTGCT
>Ga0209181_10006701_pt1 | contig 16046 bp, 14 predicted proteins | sample MAT05_FD_187208 | JGI IMG/M metagenome (GOLD analysis project Ga0209181, IMG submission 187208) | Freshwater microbial communities from Lake Fryxell liftoff mats and glacier meltwater in Antarctica - MAT-05 (SPAdes) (version 2) | ecosystem: Environmental > Aquatic > Freshwater > Ice > Liftoff... | reverse complement strand
TGGAAGAGAAAGCCCCCCTGCCCCCCGAAGGGGGGTTCTTGGATCACGCTGATGCACATCTCTTTGCGCTAGCGGAAGAGAAAGCCCCCCTTCCCCCCGAAGAGGGGTTCTTGGATCACGCTGATGCACATCTCTTTGCGCTAGGGGAAGAGAGGGATATTAAGAAAATTGCGAGGGCTATTACCCTTGCGGAAAACGGGCAGGATCATACGGCCCTTCTGTCCGAATTAAGAGCAGGGTCCAAAAAGATTAAAAGCTCCAAGAACCCCCCTTCGGGGGGCAGGGGGGCTTCCTCCTCGGGGGGCAGGGGGGCTTCCAGGGGTCCTGTATTGGGCATCACCGGCACGGGCGGTGCAGGTAAATCATCCGTAACCGATGAGATTGTCCGGCGCTTTTTAAATACTTATGCGGATAAAACAATTGCCGTCATTTGTGTTGACCCATCTAAGAAAAAAACCGGCGGTGCATTATTGGGCGACCGGATACGGATGAATGCCATCTCTTCTCCCCGTGCTTATATGCGAAGTCTGGCCACCAGGGAAAGTGATGTTGCATTAAGTAAATATGTACAGGAAGCAATTGACATCTGCAAGGCAGCCTGGTTTGATTTTATTATTCTGGAAAGCGCCGGCGTAGGACAAAGCGATGCATCCATTTTAGATTATGTAGACGTAAGCATGTACGTGATGACACCCGAATATGGAGCGGCATCCCAATTAGAAAAAATCAATATGCTTGATTACGCAGATGTGGTTTGCGTAAATAAATTTGATAAGGCGGGTGCCCTTGATGCATTGCACGATGTACGTAAACAATACAAACGCAACCATAGTTTATGGACCGCAAAGGATGAAGATCTACCTGTTATAGGAACCATTGCGGCACAGTTTAATGATGCTGGTATTAATGAATTGTTTGAAAGGCTGATGGAAAAAGTAGCGGAAAAAACCGGGGTACAATTTGATGGTGCTATTACCCATCATGCCCACATAAAAGATACCAGCAGCCAGGCAACCATCATACCTCCAAAGCGGGTTCGTTATCTTGCTGAAATAGCAGACGAAATTGAAAAATACAACCGGTTGGGCGATGAACAGGCTGCCATTGCCGGAAAGCTTTACCAGTTGAATGGGGCCATCCAAATTATAAAAGAGAACAGCGGCACGGATGACCCCGCCATCGGTGCATTAATCGCAACCAGTGCAGCGCTCGAAAAACAATTGTTTCCCCTATGCAAAAAGCTGGTAGATGAATGGGAGCAAACAAAGGCCCGTTATACAAAGGAATTTTTCGAATATGATGTAAGGGGAAAGATCATTCAGCAACCTTTGTATTTTAAATCATTATCCAATACCCGCATTCCAAAAATAGCGGTACCAAGGTTTAAGGATTGGGGCGATATTTTACGCTGGCGCATCCAGGAAAATTTCCCGGGAAAATTTCCCTACACGGCTGGTGTGTTTCCTTTAAAAAGAGTGGAAGAAGACCCAACAAGGATGTTCGCCGGTGAAGGTGGGCCCGAAAGAACCAACCGGCGTTTTCATTACGTAAGTTTAGGACAGCCTGCAAAACGGCTCAGCACCGCATTCGACAGCGTTACCCTATATGGCGAAGACCCTGCAATCCGCCCGGATATTTATGGCAAAGTGGGTAACAGCGGTGTAAGCATTGCTACGGTAGATGATGCAAAAAAACTATATAGTGGCTTTGATCTCTGCGATTCAAAAACATCGGTAAGCATGACCATCAATGGCCCGGCGCCCATGTTGCTCGCATTTTTTATGAATGCCGCCATCGACCAGCAATGTGAAAAATATATCATAGAAAATAATTTAAATGAAAAGGTAAATCAAATAATTGAAGCAAAATATGACATTGAAACCTTACCAAAATACATAGGAATAAACGGCCATCCCATTCATCATACAACATTGCAAAAACCGAAGTCCGCTTCTAAACAAGAAAATACTATATCAAGTTTAGAAGAGCCAAAGACCCCCCCTTCGGGGGGCAGGGGGGCTTTACCCGACGGAAACAACGGATTAGGCTTACGCCTGTTGGGATTAAGCGGGTCCGATGTATTACCAGCCGACGTATACCAGCAGATAAAGGCGAAAGCGTTGGCTACCATGCGGGGAACCGTGCAGGCAGATATTTTAAAAGAAGACCAGGCACAAAACACCTGCATCTTTTCTACAGAGTTTGCCTTGAAATTAATGGGGGATGTACAGGAGTATTTTATCACCAACAAAGTGCAGAATTTTTACAGCGTAAGCATCAGCGGTTACCATATAGCTGAAGCCGGTGCCAATCCCATCACCCAGTTGGCATTTACATTAGCCAATGGATTTACCTACATCGAATATTATTTAAGCAGGGGAATGCATATTGATGATTTTGCACCCAACCTCTCCTTCTTTTTTAGTAACGGGATGGACGCTGAATACAGTGTGATCGGGCGGGTGGCACGTAGAATATGGGCCAAGGCCATGAAATATAAATACAATGCCAACAGCCGCAGCCAGAAATTAAAATATCATATCCAGACCAGTGGCAGAAGTTTACATGCGCAGGAAATAGATTTTAATGATATCCGCACCACGCTGCAGGCTTTGTATGCCATCTATGACAACTGCAATTCGCTTCATACCAATGCTTATGATGAGGCCATTACTACTCCTACTGAAGAAAGTGTAAGAAGGGCGATGGCCATTCAACTGATCATCAACCGGGAATTAGGCACTTCAAAAAATGAAAACCCCAACCAGGGTTCTTTTCTGATTGAGGAGTTAACCGACCTGGTAGAGGATGCGGTGATGAAGGAATTTCACCGGTTGACGGAAAGGGGCGGTGTATTGGGTGCCATGGAAAGAATGTACCAGCGCAATAAAATTCAGGAAGAGAGCCTTTACTATGAAACGCTAAAGCATTCCGGTGAATTTCCCATTGTAGGCGTAAACACATTTTTAAATAAAAAAGGCAGTCCAACCATACTGCCTACAGAAGTAATACGCAGCACTACTGAAGAAAAAGAATTGCAGGTAAATACACTCAAAGCCTTTCATGAAAGGCATAATGAAAAAAGTGCGGCTATGCTTGTGCGCCTGCAACAGGTAGCAATTGAAAATGGCAATCTTTTTGAAGAACTGATGGAAACGGTAAAGTACTGTTCACTGGGACAAATTACCAATGCCTTGTATAGCGTGGGTGGGCAGTACAGGAGAAATATGTAATTGTGTTAAAGATATAAAATAAAAAAAATGAATATTGAAGGCATTCAAAATATTTGCATACAATTGCCTGGCGTGACAGAAGATATAAAATGGGAACATGACCTGGTATTCTCCATTGGCGGAAAAATGTTTTGCGTGGTAGGTCTGGATCAATCTCCAACAACCGCTTCATTTAAAGTAAACGATGAAGAATTAATCTCCGGTTATTGATATCATAACTTTAAATTTAAAAGTGATAGTCATTTAATAAGGCAATGTCAAAAAATCTTTGCCGGTATTAATTCCGCTGATATGTGCTTCGCTCAAAAAATAATCATTGCCATGTAACCATTCAAAACTCTCCGACCACAGCTTTGTGTTTTTTATAAATTCATTTTCCCAGGTTTGGCTGATGATGATGGTTTCTTCTGCCAGGTTTCCAAGCAGGAAATCTTTTAATTTCACATCGAAGTAGGGGATGGATATTATAAAATCCAAAACCTCTTCATCCGTAGCGCCGGGATAAGGTTCATTGTCAAATTGGTGTTGCTTGGATTGCCGGTATTGATCAATATTGTCACTGATCCTTTTAAAAATAATTTCTGTTAAATAGTCTTTGGTAATCGAGTTCATAAAATATAATTGTGCGTTTTTAAAAAAGTGTTCCCTGTGCGCCCGGACGTTTAAACAGGGATGTATTCAAACTCCACTCTTCTGCATTCATCCCATACAACCTGCCATATTTTTTATACTGCTGCGCCACCATTGCTGCAATATGGCCTTCGCCCCGCATACGTACGCCCCAGCGGGTATCATTTACTTTGCCATCGTGACTTTGCTCTATCAAATGCCAAACCTTATCTGCCCGGTCGGGAAAGTTTTTATACAACCAGTCATGGAACAAAAACTTGATGGCTCCATTTAAACGGATGAAAGTGTAAGCTGTAAATGTGGCGCCATTGTCTGCCGCAGCTCTCATGATCCGTTGCATTTCATGTTCGTTCAGTCCGGGTATCATGGGCCCCATCATGATGCCCATCCTTACCCCGGCACTACTGAGTTCATTGATCACTTTTAATTTTTGTTTTGCCGTGGCAGTCCTCGGTTCCATCACCCGTCTTAAATCTTCATTAAAAGAGGTAATGGACACCATGGCAGATACAATTTTTTTCTTCGCCATTTCCTGCAATACATCTTTGTCTTTTATTATCCACGAGTTTTTTGTAAGTATCCCTACAGGCTGGTTAAAATCGTTGCATACTTCCAGCATTTTTCGAGTAAGCCGGTATGTTTGTTCGGCAGGTTGGTAGCAATCAGTATTGCCACTAAGCATGATGGGCGTAGCATCCCATTTTGGATGCATTAAAAATTTACGTAACAGTTGAGGTGCATTCTTTTTAATGATGATCTTTCTCTCAAAATCCAGCCCGGCGCTGTAACCCCAATATTCATGCACGTTACGGGCATAGCAATAAATGCAGCCATGTTCACAGCCGGCATAGGGGTTCATGCTATAGCTCATGCCTACATCTTTGCTTTCCACCTTGTTTACAATGGTTTTACTTTCCTGTTCCAAATATTGGGTCGGAATATTTTCATCGCTCCAGACATCCACTGATTCAATATGTTCCCTTGTTTTTTCATCCTTTAAAAAACGGTTTTTTGGGTTAAACTGTGCACCACGGCCATGCAGATAATTATTGACATCTTCTGAAGCAGGATTTTCCAAATCTTCATTACCCGGCGAAGCTGCATTAGGATTGTCATGGACTTTAGGTCGCACCTTAAAATGATCCTGTTTCAATTGATTGTTATTCATATTTATTTTTCAACACAGGTTATATAGATGACTCGAATGGTTTGTTTGGTATTGCAAGATGTTAATAGAATTACTGCTATTCAATAGTGCTGTGGTTCGGTGTATAAATCTTATAAGAAAACTACAGAGAAGCCAATACAATTTGATCATTTACAATTGATGGCTCCTAAATAGTTTATACACAACTATTATTAAGCTTTCGCAATTTGCTTATACTAAAATGTACCGGGTTCCCCTTTATGAGACAGTGGCAAATAAATCCCCCTGAACAGTTGCTATCGGCAGGTTTTGAAATTCGAACCGTTGAACAATCTGGTAATTCATTTCGCCTACGGGGCGACGTAGCAGCAACATGGCATCCGCAACGAAACGTCCGGTAAAATGAAGGTTACTGAATTCGAGCCAGCCTTTTTCGTATTGCCAGGGCTGCAACTTACGGGCTATGGTAACATACGGCTCCAGTATAAAATGCGGCTTATTGTCTTCATTCAGTTTCATTAACCGCTGGGCTTCTGTTCGTATATTTTTTACCAGGTTTTGAATGGGCATTTTACTGGTGATGTTGATATAAATAGTATGCGACGGAAAACTGCCATAGTCTTTCAGTTCTATTTTTACCGGCGGAGCTCCCATGGCAACTACCTGCAACCTGTTTATCAACCGCTCCTCCATCATTTGATACTGTACAAAATTTACCAACGTAATGTTCGGCTTGCTATATACCGCGGAGGAATTTTTATAGGTATCAAAAAAGTATTTTTTAACCTGCATTATTTTATCCCGTAATGCTTCATGGGGATTGAGCACCAGTGAGTATTCATAAATTTTATAGCCCGGTGTAGTATTATTCAAATCCCGTTGCTTCATTTTAGGAGGTGCCGGAGGGGTTAACTGTGACTGCTTTTTCATAAATGTGCATTTTAAAATTTGGAAATACCAACTAATTTAGCATAAATTTACTAAATTATTTAGCTAACAACAAAATCTTTTATATGGAAGTGGAAAACTTTTTTGGCAGCGGGTATAGTGGGAGCAAGCGATTTACCCAACATAATGTATCAACCGCCAATGCTACCGGCTTTGGTGCAGCCGCTGATGATTATATGGAACGGGGCATTGACCTGAACGAACAACTGATCCGCAACAAACCGGCAACTTTTTTTATGCGGGTGAGTGGCAACAGCATGCTCAATGCCGGCATTTTTGATGGCGATATTGTGATTGTTGACCGTTCGTTAAAACCGCAAAATGGCAAAATAGTAATTGCGGTGATTGACGGGGAAATGCTGATACGACGATACGAACAAACACTTAACAAATTGAGACTGGTTCCTGAAACGCCCAAATTGGCAACGATTGACGTAAGTGAGTTCAGCGATTTTAAAATTTGGGGTGTGGTGATCCATGTGATCCGGAGTTTGTAAAATCCTTTTTTTTCACGCAAAGACGCAGAGGTGCAAAGGTGCTAAGAGCATTTTACTGATTTTGTAAAAGGCAGCTTATTGTTTTTTCGTTGCTCCTTTGCATCGTTGTGTAGGAGGCTTAGCGGTAAACAAAATTAAACCAATACTATTATTACCTAATTTCATAAATGCTCAATGAATTTAAAAGATTTTGAGAAAACAGAGGCTTCCGGTTCCCTCCTAGGGGGGCGGAGGGGGTTTAAAGCCATTGTAGACTGTAACAGTTTTTATTGTTCCTGCGAAAGGTTGTTTCAACCTCACCTGGATAAAAAACCGGTGGTGGTATTGAGTAATAACGACGGGTGCATCATATCCCGTACCGATGAAGCAAAAAAGCTAGGCGTAGCAATGGCGGGGCCCTATTTTTTAGCGAAACCGGTAATTGAGCAATATAACGTGGCCACTTTTTCATCCAACTACAATTTGTATGGCGACCTCAGTTGGCGGGTGATGGAAACTTTACGCATTTTAATGGGTGAAGAAAACGTGGAAGTGTATTCCGTGGATGAAGCATTTTTAGACCTTGGCGAATGTGCTGAAAACGATTTGCAAGCCATTGCGGAAAATATTTTGGATACGGTGGAAATGTGGACCGGCATAAAAGTTTCCATAGGTGTGGCACCTACCAAAGTGTTGGCTAAAGTAGCCAATCGGTTATCTAAAAAAGACAAATCGGTTAAATGTGTAATGGTGCTGGACACACCTGAAAAAATTATAGATGCTTTATACAATACTCCCATTCATGATGTATGGGGAGTTGGCCACCAGTATGCTGAAAAGCTAAGGGAAATGCATGCCATCTACACCGCATTGGACCTTAGTAAGAGAAAGGAAGCATGGGCAAAAACCCATTTAGGAGGGGTAGTAGGTGTACGGCTGCTGAAAGAATTAAACGGGGAGCCGGCCAGTGAAATGAAAGAAGAACTAACTGTAAAGAAAATGATTGCCACTACCAGGATGTTTGGTACTGCGGTGAATAATATCAGCGACATTAAAGAGGCGATTGCCACGTACACTTCCAGAGCGGCTGAAAAACTGAGACGTCAAAAAAGTGCAGCCAATATTATCAGCGTGTTTGTAGTGCCTAAAGAACAACCCGCTGCAGGTAAGCGTTTCAGGCACGGCCCCAGCATTAGCAGCTATACACATTTGCCTTTTGCTACTTCTGCTACCAACGAGCTAATAACACCCGCACTACAATTGGTTGATGGGCTATTTGAAAAAGGAAGACGCTACAAAAAAGCGGGTGTAATGCTGAGTGGACTGGTGCCGGATGAATGCATACAGGCTAATTTATTTGTTGAAGAAAAAAAGAATAATAAACGCATGCTGATGGATATGCTGGACAATATCAATTTTTCCATGCGGGATGATATGGTAAAATTCGCCGCATCCGGTACCAAAAGGGATTGGAAAATGCGACAGGAACTAAGGAGTCCAAGATATACTACGAGGTGGGAAGAAATGTTTGTGGTGAAATAACAGGTGATAAAATGAATGTTTACAAATTTTCGAATTAAAAAAAACGAATCTGTAGCCACTATCTCATAAATGCAGGTTCTGCCGGCAATCTGTAGTAAATCCTATCTAATTCCTGCACGGGTACTTTTCCAAAACCTATGACCCGTTAATTTTTTTGAATACTTTAAATATGCTTTGATAAAACTACGGTTTCATTCTCCCTTTTAATTTACTATAGATACTAATGTTCATCATAACTAACAGCATACCATAGAAAGTGTCTTCAAAAGGAATAGAATAAATCCGGATGCCCAGGTTTTCAGCATCATTGTATAATACTACCGGTATGGCTGTAAGAAAACCATTCACTACCAGGAAAGGAATTACAATGATAACAAAGGAAACTAGAAAGGATGCCGCATCAAAATTGCTGAAGAATTTTTTGAAGCTATAAATAAGGGCTATGAAGATGGCACATAATACGAAGGTGTAGGATGTATAATATTTATTGTGAAAATATATTCCAACAATGAATAAAATCAGTCCTGAAAACTGCAGTATAACATCGGCCGCCCATTTATTTCTAACGTCCGGAAAATAACATCGGATACATTCGTAAATAAACACACAACAATAGGGAACAACAAAAAAAAATAGTACTTCCTCTACCGGCAGGTTTATCAGTTTTATACCGGTGACATATTCTTCATTGAAACTCCATACACCCAGTGAAGTGAAGTAAATATCCCAAACTATGTAAAATACTGCAGGAATGATTGTAGCCGGAAGAAGGTATTTCCATGTTTTATAAAAAGCTACCTTTTTATCGAAACTAAGCGCCAGCGGCCCGGATAAAGCAGCGATCAGAATGACAAAATAAGTATAGTGTGTATTCATGTAAAGATCCACCGGGGCCATCCTTTTGGATGCAATAAGTGAGGTGTTTTTTATGGTAAATTAGTTTAATAAAGATATGCAGCCGGAAGGAAATAGAAGCCCCCCCATTTTTGCATTTTATTTCATCGCATCATTAAGTTTATTAAAAGTATGCTGTTCAAGTGTACCCTACCCGATTGCGCAGGCAGGAAGAAACGCGCCGATGACGAATAACAATGCTTTACCCAGGCTCAAAATTACTTTGGTCTCCTGGTACTTAAAAATTAGCTATTTGAAGATATACTCGTAGCCGTTGCATTTCTTTTATTATCGGCTCTTATCTTATCCCAATATTTTTTTGCAACGAATAACATACCAAAACTTTCCCCTTCATACTTTCCCAAATGCTTGTGGTGCATTTTATGCGCCCAGCGGATGGCTCGGATATAAGTGTTGCTGCTACGCGTAAAAAATTTGAACCGCTGGTGAATGATTACTTCGTGTACTACAAAATAAGCAAAGCCATACAACGCAATGCCCGAACCTACTGCTGCCATCCAATATACCTTAAACTGTAAACCCAACATAATACAAAGCCAGCAGGGAATTGCGAAAATGAGAAAGAACGCATCATTCTTTTCAAAGAAGCCCGGCCCTTTTTGATGATGATCTTCGTGCAGGAACCACAAAAAGCCATGCATAATAAAACGATGGGTAAGCCAGGTAATTCCCTCCATTACGAGGAAAGTTGCTAACCCTATAAGTATAAAAACTAATGCACTCATAATATTAATGGTTGTAATCCCGGCAGTTAATACTTAATCTAAAAAAGTTCTTAAAATCAAAAAAAACAACGACTGGATAAGTAACAAATTTACCGCAAATTTGTTTTCCTTATTGAATTTACATAGATGAAAAATAGTTAGTAATAACATACTGATAATGAACCAGCAAATGTAATTATACAATGGTATCGTTCCGTCACCGAGCCAGGTCCAGAAGCCCAGCTTCACTGCTACCGGTTCCATTAGCCAGTCAAATAGCACTGCCAACGTAGCACCATCTACAATTACCGACATGGCTCTTAATAAAATGGCCGGTTCTTTACTCCCGGCAGCTACCTTATTGATCACTTTTAAGAGTAATATTTGTGTGCAAATGCCACTGCAATAAATAATAATAAACCAGTTAACGCCTATCAATAACGGTACATTTAACCATTGAAACCCTAACACTTTACCATAGGCATAATCACCAAATATTAGCCCTGTATTTACACCCAATACCTCCGAAAAAAAACCAATTATGAAAACAGCAGTAATAAAAAGAAAGAACGCAATATTCCTATTGGCCTGGGTATAAACCAGTAATGAAAAAGACAGCAGTAAATTAAAGGGCGTAGCCTGTACAAAAAAGTTAGTATCAAAAAAGAGAATGCCCACCAATCCGATACTATGAAAAAAAATTGCAACTGCTGTTGCTATTTGATATTTCGAAATACTTTTTACCACTGGCTTATTTACTGATTTAATTCATTCGCTACATTTCCGAAGCCTTATTCGGATTGATCCGATTAGATCAATGGAGAGGCTGCTTATTGTTGGTTGTTACCAGTTCGCTTACAATTTTCGCACTTTTTAAACAGAGCGGTATTCCACCGCCCGGATGTACGCTACCTCCGCAAAAATACAAACCTTTAATAGAATCAGTAAAGTTGGCATGCCTAAAAAATGCTGCCAGTTTTGAGTTGGAACTGGTTCCATATAATGAACCCATGTAAGAAGCCGTTTGCTGCTGAATCATTAACGGGTCCAGAGTATGCTCTGTCTCTATCAGCGTCTCCACGTCTTCCCCCAATAGCCGGCTTAATTTACTGATGATATTTTTTCGCACAGTGGCTTTGATAGCTTCCCAATTTTGCCCAATATCCGCAGGTGCGTTTACCATTACAAACCAGTTTTCTTTTCCGGCAGGTGCCTGACTTACTTCCATTTTAGATGTAATATTGATATACACTGTTGGATCATCAATTAATTGTTTAGTGTTAAATATACATTCGAACTCCTTATGATAATCCTTGCTAAAAAACACATTGTGTAATCCCAGTTGATTAAATTCCTTTTTAATTCCCCAATAAAAGATAACGGCACTGCTGCTCCGCTCCTGCTTTAATACTTTTTTTGCACGGCTTGCATTGCCCAATAAATTTTTATAGGTAAAATAAACATCTGAGTTACTAACTACAATATCCGCAATAATATTTTCATCATTCACTACCACCCCCCTTACTTTTCCCTCGTGATGAATGATGCGTTGCACCGATGCATCAAAATAAAACCGAACGCCTTTTTCTTTTGCTAACTGATAGAGTGAGTTTGTAATACTGATCATTCCGCCGTTGGGATAAAAAGTTCCCTGGTTCTGTTCCAGGTGGGGGATCAAACTCAACATAGAAGGTGCTTTGTAAGGGTTGCTTCCATTGTAGGTAGCAAAGCGGTTAAAGAGCTGAACTGTTTCCGGAGAATAAAATTTACTTCTATTGTATGAATGGAGCGATTGAAATAAAAATTTGGGACGAATCGTGGCAATTGCCTTGCCAAAGCTTCTACTAACCCATGTTTTTCTTTTATGAAGCGACTGGTTGATAAAAATCATTCCAATATTTTCGTATAACTTTTCAGACTGCTTTAAATAATCAATTACTTCTTGTGGATCCTCGTTCAATTGATCCCCTATTTCCTTCGCAAAATTTTGGGCATTTGTATAAGCCAATACCTGTTTGCCATTTTCGTAAAAATATTTACAGGCAATATCAACAGGCTGATAGGTAAAATAATTTTCCACCTGTTCGCCTGCCAGTTGAAATAACTCTTCTACATTTTGTGGCTGGGTAAATAAGGATGGTCCTGCATCAAAATGGAAACCGTCTTTTTCGAAAGCAGATAATTTTCCGCCGGGATAATTGTTTTTTTCGTAGACTTTTACTTCATATCCCTCCAATGCCAGGCGAATTGCTACTGCCATGCCAGCTACCCCACTTCCTATAATAATTGCTTTTGAAGCTTGCATAATTTACGTTGGTTAAATGAAAGCGGTGAAAACAGAAATCCATACACAACATTTAGTAAATATACTTCATTAAGAATTTGGAGCAGTACTTGCAATATAATCTTCTATTTTAGGAAAAGCGATTTTGAACCATGCAGTGTATTTATCAGCATGGGATTGCATTGAATTTTTTATTTCATCTACCGGCATAAAACAAAAGTCAGCTACTTCTCTTGGATCAGGATCAATGTTTCCATCATAGGTACCAACAAATACATGATCAAATTCATATTCCGTTAGTCCATTATCAAAAGGCGTCTTATAAATAAAATCAAATACTTTTTCGAGCACTGTAATGAAACCCATTTCTTCCTGCAATCTTTGAACCGCCGCATTCATAGTATTGGTGCCAGGGCGGGGATGACTGCAACAGGCATTGGTCCACAAACCTGCACTATGGTATTTGTTTGCTGCTCTTTTTTGTAATAGCATCTCACCTTTTTCATTGAATATAAAAACACTGAAAGCCCTGTGCAACAAGGCTTTTTGATGAACTTCCATTTTTTCCATCGTACCCAGCGGACGATCCATTTCATCTACCAAAATAACATCCATAAAATTTTCCTTTATAATAAATTAAACTGGCGGCGTACACCCGCTTTAGCAACAATTAACACTTTGCCGTAATTGGGAATACGAATGCGCTGTTCCAAAATATTGCAGGGCTTTGTTCTTTTTATTTTCCTAAAAAGAGATAAATAATATTTGTAAGCAACATATACACCAAACCTAGCCTTTATTGGCAGGTGAATAATCCCGTTGTAGGCATCCTTAAAATCTATTTCTATATCCGCTTCTATTTGCCTTTTCATGGAAGGAGTAAAGTTTCTAAAATCCACTTCCGGAAAATAAGTCCTGCTAAGTTGTTCATAATCTGCCTTTACATCCCTTAAAAAATTCACTTTTTGAAATGCGGCTCCCAGCGATCGGGCACCTGGCTTCAATTTTTCATACATTACCTTATTTCCCTCACAAAACACATACAAACACATCAGCCCTACTACTTCCGCACTTCCATAAATATATTCTTTATAACCCTCACTGTTATAGGTAGTGTTGGCGAGATCCATTTCCATACTTTTAAAAAAAGCTTCAATTAAATCGTAAGATATCTTGTATTTGTTTACCGTAATCTGGAAACTATGTAAAATAGGATTAAGGCTGATGCCTCTTTCAATTGCCATATAAGTGTCTCTTTTAAACTCCACCAGCAATTCTTCTTTATTGAATTGGTGAAATGTATCCACAATTTCATCAGCAAAACGTACAAAGCCGTAAATATTAAAAATTGGTACACGCAGATCGCTATGCAATAATTTAATAGCACTGCTAAAAGAAGTACTATACTTCTCTGTAGCAGCCTTACTGCATTCCTGACTTAATTGATGAAAAAGGTTGATCATTTTGTTCGCTTGTTTTTTTACCAAATAAAATGGAACTTGAAATTAAATTTCACGTTTTTGCAAACGTAACTGGTAAGTATCTTAACCAAAATGTTTTATTACTTCTTTTGCCACCACTTCGCCACTAATCAGGCTGGGTGGTACCCCGGGACCAGGTACAGTTAACTGGCCTGTATAAAATAAATTCCTCACCTTTTTACTTCGTAATCCTGGCTTCAAAACAGCAGTTTGTAGCAAAGTGTTCGCTAAACCATAAGCATTTCCTTTAAAAGAATTATAATCACTCTTAAAATTACTAACTGAATATGACTTGTTGTAAATTATCGAATCTTTTACAGATTGCCCAATCCTATTTTCAAACCGCTTTATTATCTTTTCAAAATATCGGTTCCTTAATTCCTCCGTATCGCCTTCCAGGCCACTTGCCACTGGAATTAAAAAAAACAGGTTCTCGCAACCTTCCGGAGCTACAGTAGCATCTGATACCGATGTTGCGCTAACATAAAACAATGGTTCGGATGGCCAGGCAGGTTGAGTATATATCTCTTTTCCATGCACATCAAAATCTACATCAAAAAATAAAGTATGATGTAGCAGACCGGTTAGCTTTTTATTTAACCCCACATAATATAACAAGCAACTGGGCGCCATAGTTCTTTTATCCCAGTATTTATCAGAATAGGAACGGTATTGCTTTTCCAGTAATTTGGTTTCAATAAAATTGTAATCTGCGCCACCGATAACAACATCAGCAGGGAAAGAATGCGAAGCCAACTCATTATTGCTATTTCCTGTTAATACTTTTGTCGCCCGATTAGCCTCAATTGTTATGGATGTAACATTATGATTCAAGTAAAACTTCACTCCCAACTCTTTTGCGACCTTTGTTATTGCTTCCACTATTTTATACATCCCACCCTGTGGATACCAAGTGCCCAATTTTATATCGGCATAATTCATCAGGCTATACAAAGCAGGTGTATCCTGGGCCAAAGCGCCTAAAAACAACACAGGAAACTCCAGGAGTTCCCTCAATTTTGGATTTTTAAAATGTTTTCCTACGTGGTTTTTAATGGAATTGAAAACATCCAGTTTGAGTATTCCTTTTGCAAGGTCCCAATCTGCAAATTCAAGCAGGGATTGCCCTGGTTTATGAACTAGTTTATTAATCCCTACTTCATATTTATATGCTGCTTCATGTATAAATTTATCCAGCATAGCTGCACTTCCCGGTTCCGTTCTTTCAAAGAGGCTCTTTAATTCATTGTAGTTAGCCGGAATATCCATCACCTCATCTGGCCAATAAATTTTATACGATGGATCCAACCTTTCTAAATGGTAATAGTCTGTAACTTTCTTACCAAAGCAATTAAAAAATCTTTCAAACACTTCCGGCATCCAATACCAGCTTGGTCCCATATCAAAAGTAAATCCAGCTTCGATTAGTTGCCTTGCCCTGCCGCCTGTAGTTTCATGTTTCTCAATTACAGTTACGTCCCATCCTGCTTTTGCCATAAAAGCAGCAGCGGACAAACCTGCGAACCCGCTACCTATAATTACTACTTTTTTCAAGAATCTAAAATAAGATTATTAGAGTTTAATCAACAATAAAGTAAATAGGAATGTAAATAAATTTTAGAAACGGGTAAGTTGTTCCTTTAGTAATTTTCGTGCAAAGTGTATCCGGCTTTTAATGGTGCCCAATGGCTCGGATAACATATCCGCAATTTCATGGTATTTATAGCCTTCGAAATACAACATAAAAGGATTGCGGAATATTTCAGGAAGCTGATGTATTGCCTTTTGAATATCTTTCATTTTTAATGCACCTTCGGCTGCATTACTGGTAGTAACCTGGTTATAGTTAATCAAAAATTCATTGGGAGTACTGTCGAAAATGGTACTTTGTTTCGACTTACGACGATAATTATTTATAAAAATATTACGCATGATGGTGTACAACCATGCCTTAATATTGGTACCCACATTGTACTTTTCCTTATTAGCCAGGGCACGATACATGGTTTCCTGTAATAAATCCTTTGCTACTTCATTATCCCGTGTTAACGTGATTGCAAAAGGCTTCAAAAATTCGGTATTGCTCAATAAGAGTTGATTGAAATCGATGGTTGCCATAACAATGTGTTTAATTAAATATACGGTAAAGCTAAACAAATGGTTTTGCAATTTCAAATAAATGTTTAATAATTATTCCTAAACATTAAACACATTGCAAATCAGTAATTTATAGCTTCATTGCTGAAGAAAGGAAGCAAAAAACAGGCTAATAATTCAATTACCCACTTTAATTAAACAACCGGAGCGATATTTAAAGCAATTATTCTACTCCCAGGCATGTCTTTTCCTGGGATTCTAATTTTATGGAGAGGAGCAAATTAAAATTTGACTGGTGACTATATATTGGATTGATCTAGGGAATGGACAGATAGAATCTTCGGGCAGTTTCTAAATATCATTTCGATGAGTTCTAAGACAGAAATAAATTAAGTGAACCCGGATTTTTTAATCACGTTGATGCCCGTTAACGGCAACACATCTCAGTTGAATTTATTCATTAAAAAACACTATTGTCCGAGAAAATAATCCAAAATAAAGTTGTATAAAAAGGGGGCAAAGCCCCCTTGATGTTGTTAGTTTGCATCTTACCACAGATTCAAACATAACATGAACAAAAGTACAAATT
>Ga0209181_10006700_pt1 | contig 16047 bp, 12 predicted proteins | sample MAT05_FD_187208 | JGI IMG/M metagenome (GOLD analysis project Ga0209181, IMG submission 187208) | Freshwater microbial communities from Lake Fryxell liftoff mats and glacier meltwater in Antarctica - MAT-05 (SPAdes) (version 2) | ecosystem: Environmental > Aquatic > Freshwater > Ice > Liftoff... | reverse complement strand
CGACAGGCTGCTAGCAGCACATCCCGGTCTATCCAATCGCGCAGCAATGCGCGCACGGTGTCGATTAAGGATTCGGGGTCGGGGTGGGCGATTTCTTGCGCGAGCGCGAGCAGATGTGATCGACCGCTAGGGCCGGGATTTTCCTGGATCAGCGCCAGCAGACGCGCCGCCAACGGCTGCAGCGATTGAAATTGCACTTTGTCTGCGCGGTTGCGATACACCAGCAACCACGTCGGCTCGGATGGTGCGACAGTTGGCTGGAAATCAGGTTTGATCAGATGCACCGGGAATTTGTATCCGAGCACCCATGCGAGCGGCGAGGCGATCGGTGATTGATCAATTGGATCGCCATCTGGCTCGGCCGTGACTCGCGACAAATCCTCTGCATCCAGATCCAGCGCGAGTTCGGCCCACTCATAGTGCGCCAGCTCATGCAGGAAGGGACGTAGCTCAACATAGAGCGCCGGATTCTCGCCAAGAAAGCGCACGAACTCGCTGCCAATCTCGTGGAAGAGCGGCGTATGCGCGACGTGCTGACTGTAAAACTGCCGCACCAGGACCAGCCAGTCGGCATCGCTATAGAGGCGCCGAATGACCGGGAAATTCCCGGCCAGCAGCCCAGCGATATTGTTGAACAACAACTCGCGATAGATTTTGACGCGCCGCTCTTCAAGCCCCGCCGGAACCGGATTGGTCTGCGGATCTCTCAGGTGGCCGGCAAAGGCGATCTGTATCTCGTCAAAGCGCGGCATGACTCAATGCTGCGGATTGTTGCGCTGCAAAGTGGCGCGTCGCCGCGCCATGACGGACCCGAATTTGGGTCAATTCTTGGCACAGCACGTCGAGTGGCGGCACATTGAAATCGCGCTCGAGCAAGGTGGGTCTGGGACCAAGCCGCGCATAGCTATGTTCGAGCAAAGACCAAACGGGATCGATGACATCCGCGCCGTGGGTGTCCACGATCAAATCGTGTGCCTCGTTGTAGTGTCCGGCGATATGCAGATAACGCACACGGTGGGCCGGAATGGCATCAATGAACGCCCGCGCATCGTAGCCGTGATTGACGCTGTTAACGTAGACATTGTTGACATCCAGTAGCAAATCGCAATCGGCTTCGGCGACAACGGCGTGCAGAAATTCGGCCTCGCTAAGTTCGCTCGCCAGCGGCGTGTAGAACGAGGCGTTCTCGACCGCGATGCGCCGCCCGAGAATGTCTTGAGTGCGACGGATTCGCGCCGCCACGTGCTTCACCGCGTCGCTGGTGAAAGGAATCGGCAACAAGTCGTACAAATGTCCGCCATCACTGCAATAGCTCAAATGCTCGCTATACAAAAGCACGCCATGTTCATTCAGGAAAAGTTTCAGGCGCTGCAAAAAGATCTCGTCGAGCGGGTCGGGGCCGCCGAGCGATAACGACAAGCCATGCATGATCATCGGGAAGCGTTCGCTGTATCGGCGGAAGGCTTTACCTAATCTTCCGCCGATACCCAGCCAGTTCTCCGGGGCAGCCTCAAAAAAATCCACGCGCGCGCCAAGCTCGCTGGACGCGTCGAGTTCAGGCATGAGGCTGCGTCGCAGCCCCAGGCCCGCTTGCAGATTTTCTAGCGCGAGCATGCGCTCACTGGCCCATTCAATCGATCAAACCGAGCCGCCGCACTTGCCCTCGCCGCACTTGCCTTCTTCGCCCTTGGACTTATCAGCGCCTTCCTCGGCTTTCTTGTCGGCACCGCATTTGCCCTCACCACATTTGCCTTCACCGCACTTGCCCTCGGCCTTGGTTTTGTCGGCATCGGTCTTGGCAGCGGCCTTGTCGGCACCGCACTTGCCTTCGCCGCACTTGCCTTCAGCCGGCTTTTCCTCGCCGACCACCATATAACCCTGCGCAAGATCGGCAGCGCCAAAGGCGTTGTTGGAACTCGCATGCGCGCCGAAGGCCACACTGCCGAGGAATGCGGCGCCGATGGCGATGGAAACCGGTTTGAGAATTTTGCTCACGAAGTACTCCCTGGAATTTAAGTTGTTTGAAAGTCTTTGCAGCACTGCCGGTTAGCGTGGCTTCCAACTACCGGCAGGTGACACTAGCGACGGTCTCGATCACGTGACAACAGCATTTATCGTTGTCGACGAGCGATACGACCGGCAGGAGCCCTGTGGACGTTCACTTTCGCGAGAGGCGTTTGGGAAGACTTAACTTTTTCGCCCGGTACGATGGCCACGGTGATCTCTTCGCGATCATGGTAGAGCTGCCGTGCGCGCACGCTAAAACCATGATTCGCGAGTGCGCCGAGCGCCGTTTGTGCTTGTTCCCAGGCGGCAAAACGCTTCTTCATCGGCAACTTGAGATTGAAAATTGCCACTCGGCAGTGACCGTTTAGAAACCATCTAAGCACCAAGTCGACCACGCGCGATGGCTTCTCCACCATGTCGCAGACCAACCAGTCGACGGGCTTTTTGGGGAGATAGCGAAAGCCATCGTCACGCAGATGCTCGACCAGCCCTGACTGCAGCAATGCGGCGTCCATGCGGCCATTGTCAACTGCGATGACGCGTATGTGCCGGCGTACCAGTTGATAGGTCCAACCGCCCGGCGCGGAGCCAAGGTCAACGGCACGCATGCCGGCACGCAGCAGGCGCTCGCGCTCGCGCTCGCTGAGTAGCACTTGAAAGGCCTCGTCCAGCTTAAGCGTTGAACGCGAGGGTGCTTCCGGTGGAAACCGCAATCTCGGTATGCCACCGGGAAATATCGCTGCGGCGGCTGCTGCTACGTGTCCAATCAGCGCATGCGTTCCCGAGACGAGCCACACCCTTGCGAGTACGTTGGCGGTGGGATCCACACGCCCTTGCACGCGCGAATCGAGCGCGCGCAGCAGTGGCGCCAAGGGTTTGGCGGCGTCTGAGTCTGGCGCCAGGATTTGCACCTGACGCCAGCGGCCCTGCGCATCCAATTCAGCTTCGATTGGCCCGAAGCGATCCCGCGTATCCAAGTCAGCCAACTCGACACTGACACGCATCAGATCGCGGACGAACACCAGATCGTCCAGCGCGGGAAACTGAAGTGCCTTGCTCGCCGCCAAACTTGGCATTGCCGCCGCCAGTTCAATCAGCACCACGCCCGGCGCGCAGTGCAGCACCTTGGTCTGCGCACCACGCGGCTCAGCCCAATGTTGCAGCTCTGCCTCAACATCGTCCTCGAAACCGGCGCGACACAGCGCGCCTATCCAAATCGAGCCCGGCGCGGGAACACGCCGCACTCGCTCTTTAATCACACCAGTGCAGCCGCGACCGATGTGGTCAGCGATGCAGCGCCTGCACGCACGCCAGCCGCATGCGTCAAGGTGCGTGGCAATAGCCGGTCGAAATAAAAGCCTACTGTCGCCAGTTTCGCATCGCGAAACTCTGTTGTGCCGGCATAGCTTGATCGGGTGACCGCTTCTGCTTGACGCGCCATCAGATAGGCAAAGCTCACATAGCCGGAATAGAACAGATAGTCGACCGCAGCAGCACCAATCTCATCTGGATTCTGCGTGGCCTTCTTGCCGATCTCGCTGGTAAGCGCGGCCCATTCGCCGGTGATGCGGGCGACCGCGATGACCCAGTGCGCGATCGGCACATTGTCCGTTTGTGCCTCGCAAAAGGCGCTGATCTCGTCGAGGAAATGGCGGAAACCGACAGCCTGTTGACCCATGATTTTGCGACCGAGTAAGTCCAAGGCCTGAATCTGTGTGGTGCCTTCGTAAATGGTGGTGATGCGCGCGTCGCGCATGAGTTGTTCAATGCCCCATTCGCGGATATAGCCGTGTCCGCCGAGCACCTGGATCGCATGCGAGGTACATTCGATCGCCAGCTCCGTGAGCATGGTTTTGGAGATCGGCGTGAGGAAACTGAGCAATTCATCGGCACGTTTGGCGACCGCCGGATCCACCGCGTGCGCGACCAGATCCACCTGCAGTGCCGAATAGAAACACAAGGCGCGGCCTGCCTCTGCAATGGCCTTCTGGGTCATCAACATGCGTCGAATATCAGGGTGTTCGATGATCGGATCAGCGGGTTTGTCAGGACGCTTGACACCCGAGAGCGAGCGCATCTGCAGGCGATCTTTGGCGTAAGCGTGCGCGTTTTGGAATGCGGTCTCGATCAACCCGAGGCCCTGTACGCCCACACCCAGACGCGCCGTATTCATCATGGTGAACATGGCATTCAAGCCGCGATTGGCCTCGCCGATCAAATAACCCTCGGCGCCATCGAAGTTCATCACGCAGGTGGCGGAACCTTTAAGCCCCATCTTGTGCTCGATGCCACCGCAGAAAACTGGATTGCGTTCACCCACCGTACCGTCTGTCGCAACTTTGTACTTGGGCACGATGAACATGCTGATACCGCGCGTTCCGGCCGGTGCATCTGGCAAACGCGCCAGCACCAAATGCACGATGTTCGAGCAGAAATCATGTTCACCCGCGGTAATGAAGATCTTGGTGCCATAAACCTTGTAGAGGCCGTCGCCGGCTGGCTCTGCGCGCGTGCGCATCAAGCCTAAATCCGAGCCACAATGCGGCTCGGTCAAGCACATGGTTCCAGTCCATTCACCCGACAGGATGCGCGGGATAAACACCTCTCGGTGCCATTCCTCGCCGTGGTGGATCATTGCGTCCACCGCGCCGGCGGAGAGCAGTGGGTAGGTGCCCCAAGCCACATTGCATGATTCGATCATCTCTTTGAAGACATAGCCAACACTCTCCGGCATGCCTTGGCCGCCGTAGTTCACAGACCCGCACAACCCCGACCAGCCGCCCTCAACAAAGCGCGCGTAGGCTTCGCGGAAAGCCTGCGGCGTGGTCACCGTGCGGCTTTCTTTGTCGTAGTGACAGCCTTCCTCATCACCAATGGCATTGGTCGGCGCCAGTACTTGCTCGCAGAACTTAGCGCCTTCTTCGAGGATGGCGCCGATCATGTCGCGGGTCGCGTTCTCGCCGCCGCTGATCTGCGCATACACGCTGGGCGCGTCGAGCACGTCAAACAGGACAAAGTGCATATCGGTCTGGGGAGCGGTGTATTTCATGGATTGCCTCTTCGATCACGAATGACTAGCGAAAGGAACCGGGTTTGCCGGGCGTGGGTCGCAAGCGTCCGGCATAGCGCAGCGGGTAGCGAACACTAGGGCTGGAGATCTTGAGTTCGCCCTCCAGGACATAGGCCAGACCTTGCGCCGAATTCAAGCTCGCGAGAGTGGGCAGATCTTGCTCGGCGCCAAGATCGATGCGCACGATGTCGCCAGCTTCAGGCGCGAGTGTCAGGTCCAAGGGCAACATGCCACTGGCTGCTGGCGCACCGTCAAAGCTGAGCTTCCAGTCGAAGCTCTGCAACACCAGCGGCATGCTCGCCGGGCTGTCGAGGCGCACGCGCGCCACGTAGCGGCCGTTGGCGAGTTCGATTTCTTGCACGCTCAATCCCGGAGGCCCAAGGAAGCGGCGTTGTCCACCGCAAGCGCCAAGCAAAGCGATTAGCGCGAACACCAATAGCGTCGCGGCGAAGCGCGACATACGTGTCGGTGTGCGCATATTTCGGGTAAACATCGGCATCGTCTGTCCCTCGATTGGGTTTCGTTAATCGTCAAATCCACCATGCGCGACCGAGTAGCGCAAGCGACAAGCCGAGTAGCGCGATCAGGCTCAAAATAGTACCTGTGGCGCGCCCAAAGCTGGCCCCAGCGCTGCGCCCCAGCCCGTGAGCATGCAGCAAACGCCCAAGCACGATGGCCACGCCAAATCCATGTAGGAGTTCAGCCCGCATTCCGCTAACTTCGCTTAAAGCCAATAGAATCAGTAAGATGGGCAAAAATTCGACGGCATTGCCATGCACGCGGATATAGCGATTGAGTTGCTTGTTGGCGCCATCGCCGATGCCTACACGCTCACGTTGGCGTACACGTACCACCTGCAGCACAAGAAACAGCACGATCAATCCACTGATGCCTGCATAGATCGAGGTCACAGCGAGCAAATTCATCATCGTTAAGCTCCGCGAAGTGGATACTTGAATGGTCCGCGACCTTGCGGCGGTTAGCGTGCGTTGCCAGCTTAAACTGTGGCTCCGCCGGTCGATGCGTACGTTGAGCCGTGTTCGCTTGCCTGGACTTTCTACTCGATTTCTGTGCCGCTGCTCGCCGCCCGCCTTGACCTGCCCGGCTAGCTAAGATTTCTCACACTTCGCAACGGACGACACTGCGCCCGAAACTGAGGATTACGCGCTTTCTTGCAGCCATTCATCCCACGGGCCGGTAATAGCCACGCTACACCCGGGCGAGTACAAATTGACGAAAAGCCATTTTCCATCGGGCGAAATGCAGCAGCCGGCCCACTCCGCTGGGCCATAACTGGTGCCATCGATTTCGGTGATGTTCTCCGCCAGCGTAAGCATTCGTCCATCGCGCCCAAGCCAGCGCAAGCGCTCGTTCGGTTCCCGTTGATTGTCTTCGCAGATGATCATGCCGGCCGTCTGCGATTGCGAACGATTGACCGCCGATCCCGGGCTGTCGCACAAATTGTCAGGGTAGTCCAAACCGTTTTCCAGCGTCGCCTCGAACATCAATTCGAGCAGGTTGGCGCGCGGGTCCAACCGCCAGACCTGCCCTCGACCAGCGTCGCCACCCGAGGTCGATGTAAACCAGATGCCATCGTGGTGGGCCAAGCAGCCTTCAAGGCGCATAAACCGCGCCCCATGCGCCACGATACCTTGGCCGATCACGCCGCCGGAATCTGTTGTGCCCGGCATATGGCCCTGCATCGGTTTGTCGATTGGCACCCAGCCCACTTCCCACTGCTGGCCGACGCGCACGCCACGGCGTAGATCGGTTCTGCCCTTGGCTTTGAGCATTTCCAGTTTCCCGCCATGTTGAAGCTGGCCCGGCGTGCGCGGGGTGAAGCGATAAAAGCCAGATTCTGGCTCGCGGTCTTCCGTCAGATAGAGTGTGCCGTCGCGGGTATCGAGGGCAACAGCTTCGTGTCGGAACAAACCCATGTCTTCGATCGGTCGCGCTTGCGCAGGCCCTGAAGCCGTGACTTCAAAAACCAATCCGTGGGGGCGAGTAATCTCGCGTTTTGACATCGACGGCAGACGCCCTCCGATTTGCTCTGTCCCAAAGACGATTTCCTCGCAACTCAGCCAACTATTCCAACTCGTGGTGCCGCCGGAGCAATTCACCATCGTGCCAGTCAAAGCGGCTTGCGCGGAGATCAGTTTCTCCGCGGCCAAGTCGAGTTCCAAGCGCACGCAGCCTCCACCGCAGCGCGGATCATAGGCGTCAGAACCTGGTGCAAAGGCGCCGTTCGTGTCGGCCAATTCCTGGTTGCGAATAAAGGTCAGCCGGTTGCCGTTGATGGCGACTACGCCCATGCCATCTGCAGCGCCCGGAATCTTGCCACCGCCTTCGAGAGCCTCGCCCGCCCACCCGAAGCTGAAATAGCGAAAACCTTCAGGTAATCGCATCAATTGTTTACCCGTTGTCGCATCGGCAACGGCAATCAGCGGCCGGGGGCGCGGCAACTTGGCGCGCCTCGGCGCGGACGCAGTCACGACTTGGCCGAGGCTAGAGCCGAGCGCAGCGGTCAGTCCCAGTTGCACGGCGTGACGCAGAAATTCTCGGCGGTGGCTAAGCATGGCAGCACATCAATCAGGCGATCGATTGAGAATACGACCGATTTCTTAAGCTATGACGTCGCAACAAAAAATGATCGCCGGGTCATCCAGCAAGGTTTCCCGCTTGCATGAGTCAAGCGGCGTTAGCGCGAGAAAGCCGTGAAGGCGCCGCTCGCCAGGGCTAGCGCGCTTCACATTTAGGCGACTAAAGACCGCGGATTTGTCATTGACAGGTGTTTGTTGCGTGCACGCTACATCGCTAAGGCACTTTTGCAACCGTTAGCTTTTTGTTAGCCTCGCCAACGCTCAGGGATGGGGGCTAGGGCGAAAGTCCTGTCAGGAACGCAAAAAGTCCCGAGATTTATCCGTGAAGTCTTTTGGAGAGTGCTAAATGAGCTTGAAACTTCGAGAATTGAACCGTGCCATCGCCAGCGCGCTTGCGTTCGGTTCGGTGGCCGCCCTGGCGGCGGTGGCAATGCCGGCCTTCGCGCAAGATGCAGATGACGAGAACGGCGAATCCGCCCGTATGGACACCGTCGAGGTGACCGGCTCGCGCATCAAACGTACGGACGCAGAAGGTTCTGTGCCCGTGACCGTGATCGACCGTCAACAACTGGAATTGTCCGGTGACGTGTCGGTTGCCGATTATCTGCGTAACACCACGTTTAACTCCTTCGGTTCCTTCCGCCCGCAATCCGGTTCGTCGGCGCAGTCCTTCGCCGAAGTGTCGCTGCGCGGTCTTGGCGGCGCCCGCACCCTGATCCTGGTCGACGGCCGTCGCGCCCCGATCGCGCCGCAGGTGGGCCAGGGCCAGGATCTGAACTCGATCCCGCTGGCAGCCGTTGAGCGCATCGAAATCCTGTCAGATGGCGCATCTGCCATCTACGGTTCCGACGCAATCGGTGGCGTGGTCAACATCATCACGCGCAAAGATTTCACCGGCGTGGAAATGTCGATTGGTGCGTCCAACCCGTCGGCTGAAGGTGGCGAAACCGAAGAAGGTTCAGTGATCTTCGGCGCAGCGGGCGATCGCGGCAACATGCTCGCCGGCGCTTCCTACAGCAACCGCGGCATCATCTTCGACCGCGACAGCCCGTTCAAAGGCATCGGCGCGTCGAGCTTCTCGAACAACTTCATTAACGCCAATGTCGCTCCGGGAACGCTGTACGGCTTCAGCCCGGGTGGGTTCGTGGCGAATCCGACCAATGGTTCGGTGGTTCCGGGCGGCTGTAGCGCTCCGGGCTTCTACACGAACACTCCGGCGACCGCGTCGGCGCGTCGCTGCTTGTACAACTTCAACCTCGTGTCCGCGGCCGAAGCGGAAATCCGCAACAGCTCGCTTTTCGCGCGCGGTAATTACGAGATCAATGAAGACTGGTCGACGTACTTGAGCGCCAACGTCAGCCGCGTGACCTCGTTCGGTCGCTATGCTCCGGTGCCGTCCTCGCCGTTCCCGGGCGGTGCGCCGTTCATCCCGGTTGGCTCGCCGAACCACCCGGCCGTGCGTTTCCCGGGTCAGGGTTACGATCCTAACCGTCCGGTTTTCATCCGCCACCGCTTTGCGGCGCTGGGTAATCGCGACACTACGACCGATGCCAATGTCTATTCCTTCGACATCGGCTTCGAAGGCCGCATCGGCGCATTCGACGTCAACTTCGGCGGCCGTCACATCGAGTCGAAGTACCTCGAACTCGGTCGCAACTACGTCGTCGGCGGTCTCGCGCAGCAGGCAATCGCCAGCGGTGCATACAATATCTACAACCCGGGTGGAGTTCCGCGCAGCATTCTCGACTCGCTGATCGCCACGATCAACCGTGAAGGCGTGTTCAAGATCGAAGAGCTGTACGCGCAAGCCAACGTTGACTTGTTCGAAATGGGCGGCGGCGTTGCTGGCTTGGCCTTCGGCGCAGAATACCGCGACGAGACCTATGCCGACATCTTCGACACCCTGCAGTCCTCGGGCCAGATCGTCGGTTCGGCTGGTAACTCGGCCTTTGGTGGTCGCGCTGTTGGTGCCGCGTACGCTGAGATGCTGCTCCCGGTTCTCGAGAACCTGGAATTCAACCTAGCCGCGCGTTATGACCGTTACAGCGACTACGGTTCGGACACCTCGCCGAAGATCTCGGTGCGCTTCACCCCGATCGACAGCTTGGTGCTGCGCGCCAGCTATGGTCAGGGCTTCCGTGCGCCGACCTTGGACATCCTGTCGCAGCAGCCGTCGTTCTCGGCCGATTCGGTCACTGATCGCCAGACCTGTGTTGCTTTTGGCCTGGCGCCGACCTGCTCGACGCAGATCAATGCCTACGTCATTGGCAATCCGGACCTGGTCTCGGAAAATTCCGATCAGTGGTCTGCTGGTCTGGCGTGGGATGCCACCGACTGGTTGAACCTGTCGCTCGATTACTGGGATACGCAAGTCGAAGGCCGTATTGCCGGGATCTCCAGCGGTCAGATCATCAACTGCTTGGCGGGTGCGTCTTCCAACTGCCCAGCGGGTCTGAGCAATCTGCCGGGTAACGTGAATCCGCCGGTACCGAGCAACGGTCTCGGTCTGGCGCGTCAGCCGGGCAGCGGTGAGATCCTGTACGTGCAGCGCGGCTTCACCAACTTGGGCACGCTCGAGGTGACCGGTGCTGATCTTAACTTGCGCACCAACTTCGACTTCGCCGACTTCGGCAGCCTGCGCAACCAGTTGCAGATCAGTCGCGTGTTCGACTACTTCGTTGATGGTGGCGACAATGTCGTCGATGAAGCCGGCAACCCGAAGTATCGCGCCAACATGAACTCCGAGTGGACCTTCGGCGACTTCAGCTTCGCGTGGAACCTGAACTTCATCGATGGTTACGCGTCGACGGCATTCGGCCTTGGCGATACGGACTACCCGGCGCGTTTGCCGTCGCACACCACGCATGACTTCCAGGCGAGCTGGAATTCGCCGTGGCAGGGTCGCTTCACGGTCGGTATGCAGAACGCGTTCGATCGCGAGCCGGTCATCGATCCGTATGATCCGAGCGGTCGTGGCTTCCTGTTCTCGCTGTACGACCAGTACGGTCGCGTTCCGTACTTCCGATACACACAGACGTTCTAATAACCAGCGGTATTGGTTGACTTTGGAGGGGCCCGCAAGGGCCCCTTTTTTTTTCGTGCGCCCGCCCGGGCGCACCTGCTTGGAGGTGAGAGTCCTCTACTCGCCCGGCAAGGGGAAGCGTTAGCCGAACGGCAAGGGTGGCGAGGGTAACTGCGAATCTTTAGGAAGCCGAAGGCAAAGCGTTGGCCTGACCCACAGGAAGCGGATCCGAGGCGGCACAGCGGGGTAAGGCGGCCAATATCGTCAAAGCCCAACACTTGCACGGAACGCTGTCACGTGTATCCGGCAGGCATCAACGTGAAGGCGGGTGCGTCATACCCGGGGAGATCCTCATCGGTGCCGGAAGTGCTACTGACATCGAGAGGTGTCGGGATGCCAATGAGAATTCAGCAGAGGCCGTAGTAGGCGCCGGGATGGCCTGAAGGGCCGAACATGGAAGAACGCGCGTAGGCGATCAGACCTCGATGACATCGAAATCGGCAGAAGTCCGTTTAGGAAACCGAGCGCGGGCAGGAGTATCTGGACGGAATCCTTAAGAGGGTTGCGCTGCGTGTCGAGCGGGAGTCGGTGGCGGCAGAGCAAGGCGCTTGGCTTTTGCTCTGGTAGGCCGTGTCCTATGCGCCCGCCAGTCGAGATTTTCGCGATCGCTTGCCGAGCGCAAGGCGTCCGGCTCTTGCCACGTATCGAGACGCTGCCGCCAGTGCGCTTGGCCCTTGCGGACATATCCCTCACCAACCGCACGTGGCCGCGCTGCGCGTTACTGGTCCCACAAAGCCGCATCCCAAACGCCCGCGCGCTCATGCAGTATTCGCGCATGTCAGACCCCAACAACCTCGCCACTAATCGCAACCAGAGCTGGAGCCGCTATTGGGCAACCGGCGCCTTGCATTCCTGTGTCGGGAGCTTCGCCGACAACTACGACGGGCAGATTGCCGCGTTCTGGAATCAGGTATTTGCTCGTCTGCCGCCTGCGGCGCGGGTGCTCGATCTGGCCACCGGCAATGGTGCATTGCCGCGATTGTTGCTGGAATCCGCGAGCTTAGCGCACGCGCAGATCGATGCGGTCGATCTGGCCACCATTGCACCGCGCTGGCCACAGACACTCGATCCGGAGCAGCGCGCGCGCGTTCGTTTTCAGGGCGGCATCTGTGCCGAATCACTGCCCTTTGCCGACGCGAGCTTCGATCTGGTGATTAGTCAATACGGCATCGAATACACCGATCTTGCCGCGAGCGCCGTTGAGGCGCGACGTGTCCTTGCCGACCGCGGCAGCATCGCGCTGCTGATGCACCATGCCGAATCGCTGCCGGTCCGCCTCGGGCGCTGCGAGCTCGCCGAGCTCGACTGGATGGAGCAACCAGACGGCCTGCTCGACGCTGCTCGCGCGCTGTTGCCGTTTCTGGCACAACTGGGGACGTCCGCGGGCCTCGCGCGCGTGCGCTCCGATCCGCTCGCGGCGCAGACTCGCGCGGCGGTCAATCAATGCATGCGCGAGCTCGATCAGCGCGCCGACGCCAATGCCGATGGCGCCGCAATCCTGCGTGAGACCCAGGCGAATCTCGCGGGATTGTTCAATGCCAGTGCGCAGCTTGGGGCCGTACATGCGCAGGCGCGTCTGCAGGCGCTGCTCGCCGCGCTGGCGCAAGCGCGTCTGCGCCAAACTGAGCTGGTCGGCTGCGCGCTCGACGAGGCGGCCTTGCACTCGCTCATCGAACACCTAGCGGGCGCTCGCCGCTACAACCGCGAAATCAGCCTGATCCGTGTGCGCGGTCATCTGTTCGGGTGGGGATTGCAGCTACGCCCGCAGAATTGACCGGGCCGCGCAGACGCCATCAAAGATGGGGAATCCTTTAGGCGCACGAGAAGAACCGTTCACGACTTTGCGCGTACAGTGCACTGACCGACCGGATGAGGTGTTGAAGATGAAAGTCCCCGTCAAGATTAGCGGTCTGCTGCTTGCACTCATCGCGGCGCCGCTGGCGGCCGCTGAAAAGGGTCAGGTTACCAGCGTCCTCACTCAGGACAGCCAGCGCCTGTACGCGGTGCGCATCATCAGCGTCGATGGCCAAAACCTTCCTGAGGGCGGCCGCAATCTGTTGCGCCTGGAAGCCGGCAAGCGCCGTCTCGGTTTGGTTGCGCTGATCGAGCGCGACAATTCATTCGCGCTGCGCCGCAGCGAGCGCCCCAAGCCACAACACGTCGACATCGATGTCGAGTCGGGCAAGCACTACCGCATCGGCGCCAAGGTACTCGACGCGGGTTATCAGAACTGGACGCCGGTGGTCGAATTCCGCTGAACGCGCGAGTGCGGGTCGACCGCGAAGCGCACAATCCGCAGCCCGAGGTAGCGCAGTTCTGTGCGCGCGTATAGCTGGATTTTCGCGAGCTCTGTATTCGCGCCAGCGGCCGCGTGGTTCGACGGAGTGTGGCCCGACGGAGTGTGGCCCGACGGAGTGTGGCCCGACGAAGCGGGGTTCGCTCCGTTGCGATAGCCGGGCGCCTCGCGCTCGGTGCGCTGAGGCGAAAACCCACCCGGCGGACGCGAAGCACCCGGCCTACCTCAGGCTCGCCTTGCGCTCTGTCCACCCCGGAAGCGCACAATCTGCTCAGGCTCGCAGCGCGCGCTCCATTGACCCCGACGCGCACAATCTGCGCGGCCGGCTGCCGCTATTCTCGGCATCTTGCGCGCCCGGATGGGGCGTATCGCTGCCGAGGTGAGCTTGTCCAATTTCAGCGCTTGCGAGACTGCGGCCCTGCACATTCGTGCCGGCCATCCTGACGAGGCCGAGCGACTGCTGCGAGCAAACTTGAGCAATCGCAACTGTGCCGCAGCGCTGCGAGATTTGCTGGTGGGCGAGCGGCGAATGCCCGAAGCGGCGCAGATCGCGAACTCGCTCGCGGCCGGTCTGGACCTTGAAGCACTGGTCAGCGCGGCGCTGCTGCGCCATCTCAACAACGATTTTCCGGCCGCCGTCCGCCTCTGCCAGCAAGCCTTGCAGATTGACCCCAAGCACACGGCGGCGCTCAATCATCTCGGTCGAGCGCTGCACAACCTCGGTCGCGCCAACGACGCGCGGGCGATGTTTGAACGCGCGCTTCTGACGGCGCCGGGCGACAGCGCGAGCCTGCAGAATCTGGCCTTCGCGCTGCGCGCCAGTGGCGACCTTGAGGCGGCACGCCAAGCTTTCGAGTCGGCTCTTGAGAGTGCACCCGGATCGCGCGCGGCGCGCCTGCAGCTTGGCATCACCCTGTACACACTCGAGCGCGCGGCTGACGCTCTGACGTGCTTTGAGACTCTGCTGACGCAGGCACCCGACGAGGTCGAGGCGTTGATCGGTGCCGGGTTATCGCTGCATCTGCTCGGCCGCCAGGCCCAGGCGCGCGCGCGCTACGACCACGCGCTCAAATTGGCGCCCGAGCACGCAACCGCGCACTACTACCTGGGCTGCCTGCTCAACGAGAGCATGGACAGCACCGGCGCCATCGCGGCGCTGACGCGCGCACTGCAGTTGCAGCCGAACGATGTCGATGCCTGGACCGAGCTCGCGGGCGTCTATGAGCAGTCCAGCCGCATCGACCTTGCCAGTGACGCGGTGGCGCGCGGGCTGCGCCTGAATCCGCAACACCCCGCACTCAATCTCGAAGCCGCCAAGCTAGAGCGCCGACGCGGCGATACCGCGATCGCCGTGGCCCGGCTAAAACGCATCGATCCGCGCCAACTGCAATCCCGGATTACCCAGCAATACTGGTTTGAGCTCGGCCACGCGCTCGATCGCATTGACGAGCACGCGGGCGCCATGCAGGCGCTGGAAACGGCCAATGCGCTGGCCGCGCGCAGCGTCCGCCGCCAAGCGATTGATCCGGGCGCCTTTGATCGATTGCTCGATCGGATTGCCAGTTGGACCGCACGTGGAGCGCCGGGTGCCTTGCCGCAGCCAGGCGACGGGTCCGAAGATCGCGGTGGCGATTTGTGTTTCCTGGTCGGCATGCCGCGTTCCGGCACGACCTTGCTCGACACCATGTTGGCCGCACACCCGGACGTGCTTTCGATCGAGGAACAGCCGACCCTTGAGCATGCCATCGCGGATCTGGCGACGTACGCGGCGGGCTATCCGGACGCGCTGGAAGATCTCGATGGCGCCCAGATCCGAGCTTTGCGTCAGCGTTACCGCCAGGCACAAAGCAGACACCTCGGCGGCCGCAGCGCGCCATTGATCGTCGACAAGCTGCATTTGCGCTGCATCCACGTCGGCTTGATCCAGCGGCTGTTTCCGGACGCGCGCATGTTGTTCGTGCTACGCCATCCCGGTGATGTGGTGCTCAGCAATTTCATGCAGCAATACGCACCCAACGATGCCTTCGTGCATTTCGACACGCTTGCCAGCAGTGCGCGCATCTATGCGCGGGTGCTCAGCCTCTGGCGGGCCAGCCAGCCATGTTTGCAATTGCGCCGCGAGATCATGCGCTACGAGGTACTGGTGGCCGATACCGCCGGTGAGCTGGCACGCATCTGCGAATTCCTGGGCATCGCCCCCAACGCCGCCATGCTCGACCGCGAGGCGCGCGGCGCGACCCGCGAGCGCGTCCGCACCAACAGCTACCAGCAGGTGGCCGAGCCGATCTATCAACGCTCCAGCGGTCGTTGGCAGCGCTATCGGCGCTGGCTTGAGCCACAGTTCGCGCTGCTGCAGCCACACGCCGAGGCGCTCGGCTACAGTTTCGATTGATCCTCTCCCCATGAACCCATAACGTTAAGTGTTGATCTCGCGTCGCTCCCCTCTCCCACTCTTTTTGGGAGAGCAGTCGGGGGGAGAGGCGCCTCAGGCGCACGGCAAAGGCTCTGTCCAGGACAGGGCAGCTTCCATCGAACTCCGGTCTCCAAACGCTTATTAAGGTCCCGCTTTGCCTTTGGAGGACGGCGCTCCTGCGCCGCCGGACTTTTTCGCGCCAGAATGACTCGACGCGGAGCGCGACCCTCCCTTCGCGACGGCTGCTCGCTCGTCATTTTTTCGCAATCAAGCTGCCATAGGCTGTCTCCGACAGAACGAAAAAGAAATCGGGCGGAGGGCCGCCCGCAAAGGAGCGGCAAATGGAGATCTGGTTCGTGATGACCTTAAGCGGGTTGTTGATCGGCACTTTCCTGATGTGGTGGGCAGCACGAAAAAATCATCGCGGCGGCAGGGAAGTGGATATCGACGTCGGCTCAGACTGGGGTGGCCCGGATACGGGAAGCGCCAACTGCGCTGGCGGAAGTGACGGTGGTGGTGGTGGTGGTGGTGGTGGTGGTGGTGGTGGTGGCTGCGGCGGCGACTGAAAGCAGCGCTCGT
>Ga0209181_10006698_pt1 | contig 16050 bp, 14 predicted proteins | sample MAT05_FD_187208 | JGI IMG/M metagenome (GOLD analysis project Ga0209181, IMG submission 187208) | Freshwater microbial communities from Lake Fryxell liftoff mats and glacier meltwater in Antarctica - MAT-05 (SPAdes) (version 2) | ecosystem: Environmental > Aquatic > Freshwater > Ice > Liftoff... | reverse complement strand
GAGGGCGATTTCCATGACGCCTACTTTCTCCGCAGAATCAGGATGAAAAAAACGACGCCGCCCGCGAGCAGCGCGGTGCCGAGCAAGATGGGACTGCTGGCCTGTCGCGGGCTGGCGATGACTTGCGGTGGGGCGGAAGGGGCCGGCGGCGCGGGGTCCACAAAGCTGGCGGCGATCAGCCAGAGGCCGAGAAAGATCATGCCGGCGGCGGCGATGGCGAGGATCGCGCGCATCATTCGCGCGCGCCTGGTTCCTGCGCGGGGTGCAGGCCGAAGTGGATGAGCTTTTCGCGCATGGTGATGCGCGAGACGCCGAGCCAGCGGGCGGCTTTGGCCTGGTTGCCTTGGGCGAGCTGGAAGGCTTGCGCGAAGAGCTCGCGGTCGGCGGCTTCGAGCAGTCCGGCGCGCACGTTTTCCAGCTCTCCGCGGCTGGCGGCAGCGAGCAGTTCGGCGACGTGGCTGGCGAGCGGTGAGGCTCCGGCGGCGCGCGCCGGGGAGCCGCCTAGAGCCTTGCGCACATCGGTGAGCCCGATGCTGAAGCCGCGCGAGAGGAGCAGCGCTTTGCGCACGGCGTTTTCCAGTTCGCGGATGTTGCCGGGCCACGGCTGTTCGCTGAGCCATTGCACGGCTTTGGGATGGATGGACGCCTGCTCGGCGCCCAACTCCTTTCCGTAGCGCCGCAGGAAATACTGCACCAGCGCCGGGATGTCGTCGCGGCGCTCGCGCAGCGGCGGCAGCGTGATGACGAGGACGCTGAGCCGGTAAAATAAGTCGTCGCGAAACTGCTGCTCGTGCATCGCCGTTTCGAGGTCGCGATGGGTGGCGGCAATGACCCGCGCGTCGATCGGGATCGTCTCGCGCCCGCCCAGCCGCTGGATCGATTTTTCCTGGAGCACGCGCAGCAGCTTGGATTGCGTGTTCGGGCTGAGGTCGCCGATTTCATCGAGGAATATGGTGCCGCCGTGCGCCTGCTCGAAGCGCCCGATGCGCCGCGCGTCGGCTCCGGTGAAGGCACCGCGCTCGTGGCCGAAGAGTTCGCTCTCCAGCAACGTCTCGGGGATCGCGGCGCAGTTCACGGCGATGAATGGCTTCTCCGCGCGGTCGCTGTGCTGGTAGAGCGCGCGGGCGACGAGTTCCTTGCCCGTACCGGTCTCGCCGCGGATGAGCACGGTCACGGGCTTCGCGGCAACGCGGCCGATTTCCTTGTAAATCTCCTGCATCGCGCGGCTCTGGCCGACGATCGAGTCGCGCGCCGCGGAGGCGCTGCCGATGGCCACGGGCGCGAACATGAGCCGGCTACTGGCCAGCGCCTTTTGCACGAGCGCGAGCAGCTCGGGCATCTCGAAGGGCTTGAGCAGATAATCGTAAGCGCCGAGCTTCGTCGCCTCGATCGCGGTCTCGGTGGTGCCGTGCGCCGTCATCAGGATCACCGGCAGGCGCGGTTGCGCGGCGTGGAGCGTCTTGATGAGTTCCAGCCCGTTCGCGCCGGGCAGGCGGAAATCGGTGATGACGATGTCGCACTTTTTCTCCGCCGCCTGGGCCAGCCCGGCCTCGACGGTTTCCGCGAGGAGCACCTGCCAGCCTTCGCTTTCGAGCACACGCCGCAATTCCCCGGCGATCCGGGCATCGTCTTCGACGAGCAAAATCGTGGCGGCGCTCATGGGGTTTTCTCCAGATCGATTTCCAGCACCTGCCCCGGCTTCACTTTGAAAGCGGCAGCGCGCAGTGTGGCGAAGTGCGGGAGGAATGTTTCGATGCGGTTGGATTCAGCGCGGAGAACGCGAAAGCCCACCCGCCGGCGAGCGAGGTCGTGCTGGAAGCGCAGGCTTTTATCCACCGTCACAAACACCTCGAACCTTCCCTCCATCGCATCGAGCAACGCCGTGTCGCTGCGCGCCGCCAGACCAGCTTCGGGAACGCTCAGAATCTCCGCGGCCCGAAACGCTGCCATGATCTCCTGCGGCAGGCACTCGTCGATAAGGATCCGCACGAGCGCTTAGCGGCGTTGGGTCTGTTGAACGAGTGCGTGCGTGGACTGCTCGAGGAAAGCCAGCACCTGCTCCCGCCGCACCGTCGGGAACGAGCGCAGAAATTTGTCGATGGTGTCGCCCGCTTCCAGATGATCGAGCAGCGCCTGGACGGGCACGCGCGTTCCCGCAAACACCGGCTCGCCGCCCAGCACGTCGGCGCAGATGGAAACAACGGGCGTGGGATCAAGCGTCTTCATGGGTGCAAGCTACCCTTTGCTTTCGCCAGCGCCAGCCGCGCTGCTCCCCTCGGTGGCCTGAACATCCGGCGCGGCTACCGGCAGCACGAGGCGGAAGGTCGCGCCCTTTGCGCTCGTGGAGAAGCGGAGCGCGCCGCCGTGCTTCTCGACGATGCGCGCGGCGATGGAGAGGCCGAGGCCGGTGCCGCTCGCCTTGGTGGTGAAAAACGGATCGAAGAGCTGCCTCTGCACTTCCGCCGGAATGCCGGGGCCGGTGTCCTTCACCTCCAGCGTCACGGCATCCCACACGCGCCCGCCGAAACCGACCCGCCCCTGCCGGGCGTGCAGCGTGATGCGGCCATCGTGCCCGATGCTCTCGGCGGCGTTGCGGACGAGGTTGATGAGCACCTGCTTGATCTGCTGCCGGTCGGCGCGAACCGGCGTGGCCACAGCATCCGCGAGCGAGAGCTCGATGGAGGATTTCGCCAACTGCGGCGCCAGCAAATCGCGCACCTCGCCGAGCAACTCCGCCGGCGAGACCGGCGCGAGCAGCGGATCGCCAGGTCGCGCGAATTGCAAAAACTCGCGCACGATCCGCTCCAGCCGCCCGATCTCCTCGGCGATGAACTCGGTGTCCTCGGCTTCGGGCGAGCCGTTGGCCAGCCGCTTTTGGTGGGTGAAAAGGCGCGCCTTGATCGCGGTGAGCGGGTTGCGGATTTCGTGTGCCACGCCGGACGCGACCACCGCGAGGGAGGCGAGTTTTTTCGACTCATGGAGCGCGGCATTGCTAAGCGCGGTGCTGACCAGACCCGCCAGGATCGTTGCGAGGCGGACGTCCCGGTCGTCGAAGATACGCGGCTCGTGCGAGAGCACTTTCAGCACGCCCGCCGCGGCGCCGTCGTGGTGGAATGGCACTACGAGCATCGCGCGGAGGCCGACTTTGCGGCACGCCGCGCGATCCACGCGACGGTCCGTTCCGGTATCTTCGCAGCGGAAAACGTCGCCGCTGCGGAAACACTCGCGCGCCAGGCTGGCGGCGATGCCCAGCCACACCGGGACATGCCGCGTCGCGATGCCGGTGGCGAAGCGCGAGACGAGCTCATCCTGTTCGAGCAGGTCGATCGCGGCGCCATCCGCACGGAAAATTTCCTGGGTTCGCTCGGCAATCAAATCCATCGCCGCGCTGGATTGACTCACGCTGCCCGCCAGGCGCCGCTGCGTGGCGATGACCGAGGAAAGCCGTTCCGCATCCTCGCGCAGCGCGGCATTGGCGCGCGCCAGCTCTTCGGTTCGCTCTCGTACATGCACTTCGAGTTCGTCGTGGGCGGCCTTGAGTTCCTGCTCGATACGTCGGCGCTCGGTGAAGTCGCGCACCGTGGCGATCACGCCGCGGCCCTCGGGCGCCTCCACCGGGCTGAGCATGATATCCACGGGAAACTCCGTCCCGTCTTTGCGCCGCGCCGCCAGTTCCAGCCCCGCGCCCATCTCGCGCCGGTGCGGTTCCTCCGCGTAGTGCGCGCGGTGCTTTCCGTGCCGCTGGCGAAAACGCGCCGGGATCAGAACCTCGATCTTCTTGCCCCCCAGCTCGCCGAGCGTGTAGCCGAACATCGCCTCCGCGTGTGCATTGAGCCGCACGATGCCGCCGCCCGCATCCACCAGCAGCATCGCGTCGGGCGCGAATTGAAACAGCGCGGCGAGCGTGTCGTTGAACTTTTGAGATGCAGTGGCGGGCATTTTTTTTGCCTTCGACTTCATGTGTGAAGGTGTAAGCAACTTTTCACTCGCAGGCAATCTGCTTGTCACATGGCGCGGTCGCTGGCTTTTGTGCAAACTTCATAACAGTCACGGCATCAGTTGTTTCGGACTCTTCGTCGTGGGCGGCACGGCGAATGTTAAAGGGGGGGCATTAGTATGAATGCGCTCTTCCTCCTCGTCTTCGTCTCGACCCTTGCGATCTCGCTCCTGGCCGTCTGGCGGGTCAAGCGCACCTACCTGCGTTACAGCCGCGTGCCGGCCTCCTCGGGGCTGAGCGGCGCGGAAGTGGCAGCGCGGATTTTGGAACGCGCGGGCATCACCGACGTGGAGATTGCGGAGCACGACGAGTTGCTCGGCGACCACTACGATCCCATGAACAAGCGCCTCGTGCTTTCGACGCAAAACTATCACGGCACCTCCTGCGCGGCGCTCGGCGTGAGCGCGCATGAATGCGGGCACGCCATCCAGCATCAGATCGCCTACGCCCCGCTGAAGTGGCGCATGGCTGCGGTCGGCGCGACGAACTATGCGAGCCAGGTAGTGATGTGGCTGCCGCTCATCGGCATGTTCACTGGCCTCATCTCGCCTTACACCGGCGGGCTGGTCATGGCCGCGGCGTGGGGCGTCATCATGGTCTTCAATCTCGTCACGCTGCCGGTGGAGTTCGACGCTTCGCGCCGCGCCACGGCGATCCTCGGTGGCATGGGCTTCATCGGCACGGACGACGAAATGTCCGCGGTGCGCAAGGTCTTGAACGCCGCCGCCTGGACCTACGTGGCCGCCTTCGTCACCTCGCTGCTCTACTTCCTCCTCCACCTGCTGCCGCTCCTGATGGGGCGGCGCGACTAACCAGCCAACGCACCCCGTTCACCAAACTCACTACATTCCATGCAAATCCATCTCAGCCCTCGCAACGTCCGCCTCACCGGAGCGATCCACGCCTACGTGGCGGAGAAAATCATCCGTCTGGAAGAAATCGACGAAGAGATTTTGGCGGCTCACGTCGTCCTGCTCCACGACGAGCAGACGGACTCCGGCGGGCTCTACTGCGTGAAGGTCCACCTGGCCATCCGCGGCCCGGACATCCACGCCAGCGATGAGGATGGCGACCTCTACGCCGCGATCGACAAGATCAGCGACAAGCTCGCCCGGCAGCTCCGCAAACGGAAAACGCGGGTAGTGGACAAACGGCGCAACTCCTCACGGGATGAGCCAGCGCTATGAAGACCAAGGTCTTGCTCGTCGATGATGACTCCTCGGTGGTTGCGGCGTTGAGCGGGGTGCTGCGCGGAGAAGGTTACGACGTGATCGTAGCCTTCGACGGTCACGAGGCGGTCGAGAACTTTCATACCGTCGCCGGCGCCGACATCGTGCTCCTCGACCTCAACATGCCCGTGAAAGGGGGCTGGGACACTTTCGAGCGGCTCACCGCGATCAATCCGCTCTTGCCAATCATCGTGATCACGGCGCGGCCCGACCAGTATGCGATCGCCACCGCCGCGGGAGTCGCCGCGCTGATGGAGAAGCCGCTCGATATTCCGGTGCTGCTGGAAACCATGCGGAAGCTTTTGGCCGAGCCGCCGGAGACGCGACTGGCGCGGCTCGCGGGAAAGAACCCGCGGACCCTTCACCTGGAAGCGCCCACCGGCGCTGCCAAATCCCCACCGAGTGCGCCATGAAACCCACCGAGGACAAACCGAAGAAACCCAGGGTGCTGCTGGTCGATGATGAGCCGAAGATTTGCGCCGCGCTCGCGAGAGCGCTCGTGTCGGAGGGCTACAACGTGATCTTCGCGGAGAGTGGCTTCGAGGCGATCCGCAAGTTTCGCGACGGCATTTTCGACATCGTCCTGCTCGATCTCCGCATGCCCGGAATGAATGGATGGGAGACGCTCGCGCAGCTCACCTTTTTGCGGCCCTTGCTGCCCGTCATCATCATGACCGCGCTCCCGGACCAGCAGGCGGCGGCGGAGGCTGCCGGGGTGGGCGCGCTGCTGGAGAAGCCTTTGGACCTTCCGGTGCTGCTCGAAACCATGCGCCGCCTTTTGTCGGAGCCCATCGAAGCGCGGCTCGCCCGGATCGCGGGGAAAACTCACGCCCATGCACAGCCAGCCCAATCCCCATGAAAACGATCACCGAAAAATCCATCACGGCCATCGCGTCAGTGATTGCCCTGGGCGCGCAAAATCCGGCTCCGGGGCAGGGATGGCCGGCGCGGCGGATTCCGCGCACGACTTCCGTCAAAGCGGGCGTGAACAAGATCCTCGTGCCGGTGGATTTTTCCGCAGGCTCGCGGCTGGCGCTGCGCTATGCCGCGCCACTGGCTCAACGGCTCGGCGCGAAGATCACCCTGGTTTACGTCGATCCAATTCCCTTCCTCGCGGCCGAACTCCACAACCACCCGCTGGTGCTGCCGGACGACGAGGCGGACGCGGCGATCGCGCGCGAGCTGACCAACTTGGCCGCGCAACAGATCGGCGCCGCTTTCCCGGTCGAAACGCTCGTGCGCCGGGGCAAGGCGGGCGTCGAGATCGTCGCGGCGGCAGAGGAGCTGGGCAGCGACCTGATCCTCATGCCGACCCACGGTTACACGGGCCTGAAGCGGACTTTGTTTGGCGGCACGGCGGACCATGTGGTGCGTCATGCGCCGTGCCCGGTCTGCACCATCCGCAACGAGGTCGTGGCCCAAGCCGCCACGGCGACCTTCACCCGCAAGAGATGGCGGAACATCGTCGTGCCGGTGGATTTCTCGGAGTGCTCGCGGCAGGCGGTCCGCTTCGCGGGCCTGCTGGCCAAACAGACGGGCGGCAGATTGACGCTGTTTCATGCGGTCGAGCTGAACGAGGCGCACGCCTCGGTCGCGCTGCTCTATGTGCGGCAGGCGCAGGCCCATCTGCGCCTGGAGGCGGAGCAGAAACTCCAGGCATGGATCAAGCGCGAGGTGCCCGCCTCCGTGCCGGTGAAGACGCTCGTGCGGGTCGGCGCTCCTCCGCTGGAACTCATCGAGCGCGGTATCCGGTTGCTCGGCAGCGACCTCATCGTCATGGGCACGCATGAATACTCCTGGATGCGGCGCCTGGTCGAAGGCGGCGGCACCGAACGCATGATGCGCCTCGCGCCGTGCCCCGTCATCAGCGTGCGCCCCGTGTGCCACGCAACTGCTGCTCTCCACGATCTCGAAGACTAACCCAGACCATGAAAACGAACGACACCCGACCAATCATCTGCCTGACAGACTTTTCCGAAAACGCGGCGCGCGCTGCCGAGGCCGCCGCAGCCATCGCGGAGCGTCTGAAGGCCACCCTCATCGTCGCCCACAGCGTGGACGAACGGGGCGAATTTCCCGACCACCTGCGGCCGCGTTTCATGAAGGAAGATGCCCCGCGCCTGGCCCAGGAGGCGGCGCGGCTTTCGCAGCTTTGTGGGAGCGTGAATGAAAAAATGCTCGCCGGCGTGCAGTGTCTCGGCGGCGTGCCGGACGACGGTGTCGTGACTTGTGCCACGAAAGCCGACGCGCGCCTCGTGGTGGTGGCCTCCTCGGGAACCGGCGCGCTGGGGCGCTGGATGCTCGGGAGCGTCGCCGAGCGCACCGCGGAATCCGCGCCGATGCCGACGCTGGTCGTGCGCGCGGCGGAGCCCTTCGTGGCCTGGGCGCGCGGGGAGCGGGCGCTCGAGATTTTTGTCGCCGCGGATTTCACGGAGACCTCCGATGCAGCGCTCCGCTGGGTGGGAGAGTTGCGGCAGATCGGGCCTTGCGAGATCACCCTCGGCTACATCGATGGTCCCGCCGAGGAACGTGCCAAACCCGCGGTCTTCGACGGAATGGGAAAAGATGTTTTGACGCCGGAAGTGCAGCAGGTGCTCGGGCGTGATCTCCGCGAAAAGGCCGAGCGGCTGCTCGGGACAGTGCCCGCAATTCGCGTCATGCCGCGCTCGGCGCGGGTGGACGCGCATCTCATCGCGCTCGCCACCGAGGCCGGCGCGGACCTGCTCGTGCTCGGGACGCATCAATGGCACGGGCTCGACCGGCTGCGGCACACCTCGATCTCGCGGCGCATCCTGCGCGATGCGCCGATGAGCGTGGCCTGCGTGCCCGTGCCCGCCGCATCGCGCGGCGAAGCGGCACCGATCCCGGAGCTGCGCCGCGTGCTGGTGGCGACGGATTTTTCCGACGACGGCGGGCGCGCGATTCCGCACGCGTATTCGGTGCTGGCAGGGGAAGGCGCGGTCTGCCTGCTGCATGTCGCGAAGCTGGGTGAGTCCGAGCCGAAGGACGCGCTGGAGGCGCAACTCCACGCGCTGATTCCCGCGGAAGCCGCCTCGCGCGGCCTGGTGACTGAAGTGCGCGTCGTCGAAAGCGGCGATCCCGCGAGCGCGATTTGCGAAGCGGCGGGCCGCTTCGGCGCGGACCTTTTGTGCATCGGCTCGCATGGCCGTTCGGCGCTGGCGGCGGCGGTCATGGGCTCGGTGGCCCAGGCGGTCATCGCGCATAGCGCGCGCCCCGTGCTCGTCGTCCGCCCGCCGCTCACCTGATGCCTGATCTTCCCAACCGAAGCCATGAACACCCACGAAACGAAACCGATTCTCTGCGGCACGGACTTTTCCGAAAACGCTACGCAGGCGGCCAATGCGGCGGCGGCGCTGGCGGTGCGTGCGGGCCAGCCGCTGCTGCTGGTGCATGTGGCCGATGAATTCGGCGGGCATGCTGGCTCCAAAGAATCGCTCGCGGCGTTTCTACGGCCACTGCGCAAACACCTGCGGGCCGAGGCCGCGCGCTTGCGCCAAGCGGGCGCGGAGGTCGAGGTGAAGTTGTTGGACGGAAGCGTGCCTGAGAAGGCGATCGAGGAGCTGGCCGGCACGCAGCGACCGTCGCTCGTGGTGGTGTCTTCGGTGAGCAAGTCGGCGTTTGACCGCTGGACGCTCGGCAGCGTGTCCGAGCACCTCGCGCAGTCGGTCGCCTCGCCCACGCTGGTCGTGCGCGATGCCGCGCCCTTCGAGGCGTGGGCGCGCGGGGAGCGTGCGCTGAAAGTTTTCGTGGCGGCGGATTTTACGAGCGTGTCCGAAGCCCCGCTGTGCTGGGTCGCGGCACTGCGCAGGATCGGGCCGTGCGAAGTCACGGTCGCGCATGTGGACCGCCCGCAGGAAGAGCGCGAGCGGCTCGGCGACGGCTCGTTCACATTCACGGAAAACTCGCCGCTCGTGCAGCGGGTGCTGGAGCGCGACCTGAAGAAAAAAGTCCGCGCACTGCTCGGCGGAGAGCGAGTGAGCATGGTGGTCGAGCCGCTCGTCAATCGTGCGGATGCCCGCCTCATCGAGCTGGCCACGCAAGCGCAGGCCGACGTGATCGTCATCGGCACCCGCCAGCGGCAGGGCCTCAGCCGGTTCGGGGAGCACTCAGTGTCGCGGGGCATCCTGCGCCATGCGCCGATGAACGTCGTTTGTGTGCCGGCGTCGGCCAGGGCGGAGGAAGCGACACCCATCCCGAAGATTCAGCGCGTGCTCGTCGCGACGGATTTTTCGGAAATCGGCAATCGCGCCGTGCCTTATGCGTTTTCCCTCGTGCCCAAGGGAGGCACAGTTTTCCTTGTCCACACCACCCCTTCGATGCCGGTGCCGGGGTTACTGGCGCTGAATGTGACCGGAAAAATGAAAGCGTCGCGGGCGGAGCATGCCACCCGGCTGCGCGAAACTTCCGCTCAGTTGCAGGCGCTCATCCCGCGCGCTGCGGCTGAACGCGGCGTGGCCAGCGAGGTGAAGGTCATCGAAAATGCCGACCCGGCGAACGCCATCTGCCAGGCGGCGAGACGCCTGGGAGCGGAGGTGATCTGTCTCGGTTCGCATGGGCGTTCCGGGCTTTCCGCCACGCTGCTCGGCTCAGTCGCGCAGGCCGTGATGGCGCAATGTCGCCGACCGGTGCTGGTGGTGCGCCCGCCCGCCGCATGAATTTTCCAAACAAACCAACCCACACTCGCCATGAATAATACCAACTCCAAACCCATCATCTGCGGCACCGATTTCTCCGAACCCGCGCGGGCCGCCGCGGACGCCGCCGTCACCCTCGCGACGCGGTTCGGCGCGCCTTTGCGGCTCGTCCACGCCTCCGAGAATACCGGCTCGCACACGCACGAGCAGTTGAAAACAGAGTCGCTGCGCCTGCGCGACGCCGGTGCGCACCTGACCTCCGAAGTGGTGGAAGGCGACGCGGATGAAGTGCTCGTGCATGCCGCGAAGAAACACGAGGCGCGGCTGATCGTCGTCTCCTCCCTCGGGCGGCGCGCGCCTGCGCGCTGGCTCATCGGCAGCGTCGCGGAGCGCACCGCCGAGTCCGCGCCGGTGCCGACTCTGGTCGTGCGCGATGCTGCGCCATTCCAGGCGTGGGCGCGTGGCGAGCGGGCGCTGAAGGTTTTCGTGGGCACGGATTTCACCGCCAGCTCTGATGCCGCGCTGCGCTGGGTCGCAGAGTTGCAGAAGATCGGCCCGTGCGAAGTGACTGCGGGCTATGCCGATTGGACGCCGGAGGAAGCGTCGCGGCTCGGAGTGCATGGGGCGATCAAGTTGGTCGGGAATCCGCTGCTTGTGCAGCGCATCCTGGAGCGGGATGTAAAAGCGAAAGTGGCCGCGGTGCTCGGCGAAGAAAATGTGAGCGTCGTCGTGCAAGGCGGCTGGGGGCGCACCGATGCGCAGCTCATCGGCATGGCCGCGGAAGCGCAGGCCGACATCATCGTCGTCGGCACGCATCAGCGCCACGGGTTCAGCCGGCTGGGCGAAGTCTCCGTCTCGCGCGGCCTCCTGCATCGTGCGCCGATGAGCGTGGTTTGCGTGCCGGCACCCACTGCCGAGCGGATGGAAGTGCCGCGCGTTCACGAGTTCCGGCGCGTGCTGGTGGCGGTGGATCTGAACGAGAAATACGGCTTCGCCGCGCCTTACGGTTACGGCATTTGCGGGCCGGGCGGCACGGTGTGCCTCGTGCATGTCGTCGTCCCGTTTCGCCTGCCGAATCCGATGATCGGCGGCTACTATCAGGACTTCCCGACCGAGAAGGAGCACTTCGATGAAGTCGCGCAATTCGAGGCGCGACTGCGCGCGCTCGCGCCGCACGAAGCGGAGGCGCGCGGGATCACGACCGAAGTCGAAGTCATCGACAGCCGGGAGATCGCGCAGGACATCTGCGCGGTGGCGGAGCGCTTCAATGCCGATGCCATCTGCATCGGCAGCCACACGCGGCCCGGCCTGGGCGCGAAGGTGCTCGGCTCCGTCTCGCTCGGCGTGCTCCAGCAGAGCCGCCGCCCGGTGCTGGTGGTCTGGCCGCCGATGGAGTGAATGATCCGATGAAAAACCTCACCGCCATCGCCTGGCATGAACTCCCCGCCGAACAAGCCGCCACGCGGCTGGAGAGCGATCCGGCGCGCGGGCTGACCGCGGCCGAGGTCGAGGCGCGGCTGCAAGAATTTGGCCTCAACCAAATGACCGCGCGGAAGCGCAGGAGCGAATGGATGCGCTTCCTTTTGCAGTTCCATCAGCCGCTCATCTACATCCTGCTCGCCTCGACCGTGATCGCCGCCGCCATGGGCGCCTGGGTGGATGCGTCGGTCATTTTCGCGGTCGCCTTTCTCAACGCCCTCGTCGGCTATTTCCAGGAGGCGAAGGCAGAGCAGGCCATCGACGCGCTGGCGAAAATGGTGGTGACGGAAGCGACCGTGCGGCGCGGCGGCGAGAAGGTGCGGATTCCTTCGCCGCAGCTCGTGCCCGGCGACGTGGTGCTGCTGCAATCCGGCGACCGCGTGCCCGCCGATCTGCGCCTGCTGCTCCGGCGGAATTTGCACATCGAGGAAGCGGCGCTGACCGGTGAATCCGTCCCCGTCGAAAAACAAATCGAGCCGCTGCCCGCCGACGCGATCCTCGCCGACCGCACCAATCTCGCCTTCACCGGCACGCTGGTCACCGCCGGCCAGGGCGAGGGCGTGGTCTTCGCCACCGGCGATCAAACGGAGATGGGCCGCATCGCCGGGATGATCGGCCTGGCGGACGATTTGCAGACCCCGCTCACGCGCAAGATCGCGCAGTTCAGCCGCCTGCTGTTGTATGTCATCCTCGCGCTCGCCGCCTTGATTTTCATCGCCGGCATCCTGCGCGGCCAGCCGTGGCCGGAGATGTTCATGGCGGCGATCGCACTGGCCGTCGGCGCCATTCCTGAAGGCTTGCCCGCAGTCGTGACCATCACGCTGGCCATCGGCGTCGGGCGCATGGCCCGGCGGCGCGCGATCATCCGCAAGCTGCCTGCCGTCGAGACGCTCGGCAGCACCACCGTCATCTGCTCGGACAAGACCGGCACGCTCACGCAGAACCAAATGACGGTGCAGGAAATCCACGCCGGCGGGCGGCTCTACCACGTGACCGGCAGCGGCTACGAGGCGGTGGGAAAAATCCATTTCGAGCAAGCGCCGGTCGTCGTGGGGGAGAATGTCGCGCTGATCGAAACGCTCGGCGCTGGCTTGCTCTGCAACGATTCGCGGCTCGTGCGCAATGACGAAGGCCAGACCATCGTGCAAGGCGACCCGACCGAGGCGGCGCTCATCGTCGCCGCGCAAAAGGCGGGGCTTTCCGAAGGTGAAATGAGCGGGCGCCTGCCGCGGATCGAGACCATCCCCTTCGAGTCCGAATACCGCTACATGGCCACGCTCCACGGGACCGCCGAAGCGCCGAAGATCATCTACATCAAAGGCGCGGTGGAAGCCCTGCTCGGCAAATGCACGCACGCGCTCGACGAGGGCGGCGGCCTCGCGCCGCTCGACGGCGCTCTCATCCTGCGCCACGCCGATGAGATGGCCGCGCGCGGTCTGCGCGTCCTCGCTTTCGCCCGTCGGGAAATGCCGCCGGCGCACGACGGCCTGGAGCATGAGCACGTGGCCGACGGGCTGACCTTCCTCGGCCTCCAAGGCAAACTCGATCCGCCACGCCCCGAAGTGATCAAGGCGGTGGCCAAGTGCCGCGCCGCCGGCATCCAGGTGAAAATGATCACCGGCGACCATGTGCTCACCGCCAAAGCCATCGCCGCGCAGATCGGCTTGGAAAGTGGCGCTGGCGTCGTCGGGCTGACTGGACGCGATTTGGAATCCCTCAACGACGAGGAAATGGCCGACGCCGCGGAACGCGCCACCGTGTTTGCCCGCGTCGCACCTGAGCAGAAGCTGCGGCTCGTCAAGGCGCTGCAAGCGCGCGGCCACATCGTGGCCATGACGGGCGACGGCGTCAACGACGCCCCCGCGCTCAAGCAAGCCGACATCGGCATCGCGATGGGGATCACCGGCACTGACGTGTCGAAGGAAGCCGCCGACATGATCCTGACCGACGACAACTTCGCCTCGATCGAAGCCGCCGTGGAGGAAGGCCGCGCCGTCTTCGACAACCTCACCAAATTCATCCTCTGGATCCTCCCGACCAGTGGCGGCGTCGCGCTGATCCTGCTCGCCGCGATCATCGGCGGAATCACGCTGCCCATGCTGCCCACGCAACTGCTCTGGCTCAATCTGGTCACCGCCCTCCTCCTCGGGCTGACGCTGGTCTTTGAGCCGAAGGAAACCGACATCATGCAGCACCCGCCGCGCGACCCGAAAAAGCCGCTGCTCACCCGCTCGCTGCTCATACGCACTGGGCTGGTGACGCTCATCTCTCTTTGTGGCGCGTTCGGCCTCTTTGCTTGGGAGCAAAGCATCGAAGGCACGAACCTCGACGAAGCCCGCGCGGCCGTCGTCAACGTCATCGTGATGGTCCAGACCTTCTACCTGCTCAACTGCCGCAGCCGCACGCGCTCGATGTTTTCCATCGGCCTTTTCTCCAATCCCTGGCTGCTCGCCGGCATCGCCGCGACCTGGCTGGCGCAGATGGCTTTCACCTATCTGCCCTTGATGAACCGGCTCTTCCACACCGCCCCCGTCCGGGCCGAAGCCTGGCTCTACATCGTCGCCATCGGCGTCTTCGCCTTCGCCGTGGTGGAGCTGGAAAAATGGCTGCGCTTCCGCCGGGGTTGTGGTGCCGGAGTAACCAAATAACGCACCTGATGCACAGCAATTCGCTCTCGCAGTAAAACGGAGAAAACCATGAAACGAACACCCGCCTTGTCTCGCCCCGCCAAATCGAAACCGCCGCGCGCGCCGGTGAGCCAGCCGCTCGACCGCTACCTGCGCGCGGTCAACTACCTCGCCGCCGCGCAGGTTTATTTGCAGGCGAATCCGCTGCTGGAGAAACCGCTCCGGCCCGAACATATCCGCGAACGGTTGCTGGGACATTGGGGCACTTGTCCGGGCATCAACTTCATCTACGCGCACCTGAACCAGCTCATCCGCAAAACCGACGCGAGCGTGTTGCTGCTCACCGGCCCGGGCCACGGTGCGGCGGCCAATCTGGCCAACGTGTATCTCGAAGGCTCGCTCGCGGAAGTGTATCCCGAACTCACGCCCGACCGCGCCGGGCTGGAACGTTTCGTCAAGCGGTTCTCGTGGCCCGGCGGTTTCGCCAGTCATCTCAATCCCGAACTGCCCGGCGTCATTCACGAGGGCGGCGAGTTGGGTTACGCGCTGGCGACGGCGTTCGGCGCGGTGTTCGACAACCCCGATCTCATCGCCGCGTGCATCGTCGGTGACGGCGAAGCCGAGACCGGTCCGACCGCCGGAGCGTGGCACAGCGGAAAATTTCTGAACCCGGCCACGGACGGCGCGGTGCTGCCGGTGCTCCTGCTCAACGGATTCAAAATCGCCAACCCCACGCTCTTCGCGTCGATGACCGACGAAGATTTGCTCGCGTTGTTCACCGGCAATGGCTGGCAGCCGCGCATCGTCACGACGGACGCGCACGCTCATCGCGACATGTCGGCGGCGATGGATTGGGCTTACGGCGAGATTCGTTCCTTCCAAGAAGCGGCCCGACAAGGCCGCGCGGTGGAGCGTCCGCACTGGCCCATGATTATTCTGCGCACGCCCAAGGGCTGGACCGGCCCCGTCGCCGTGGACGGCAAGGCGGTGGAAGGTTCTTACCGCGCGCATCAAGTGCCCGCCAAGGAGTGCAAAACCAACCGCGCCCATCTCAAGGTGATCGAACGCTGGCTGCGCTCCTATCGTCCCGAAGAACTTTGGGATGAACACGGTAAGCCGCACGCCGACATCGTCGCTCTTTGTCCCCAAGGCGAGCGGCGCATGGCCATGAATCCGCACACCAACGGTGGCAAGTTGCGCCGACCGCTCGACCTGCCGCCGCTGAAGAACTTCTCCGTGGATGCGCGCGGTCGCGGCGAGGTGCGCGTGAGCGGCATGGAGACGCTGGGAAAATATCTCGCCGAAGTCATCCGCCGCAGCGAGCCACAACGCCACTTCCGCATCGTTTGTCCCGACGAACTGGAGTCAAACAAGCTCAGCGCGGTGTTTCAAACGACGCAGCGCCAGTTCGCGTGGCCCGTGCCGCGCCACTCCGAGAACATCGCCCACTCCGGCGCGGTGCTCGAAGTGTTGAGCGAGCACAATTGCCAGGGCTGGCTGCAAGGCTACCTCCTCACGGGCCGGCACGGGCTGTTCCCCTGCTACGAGGCGTTCATCTCCATCGTGGACGGAATGATGAACCAGTATGCGAAGTTCCTTAAAGCTGCGGGCGAAGTGCCGTGGCGCGCGCCGGTTTCCTCGCTCAACTACCTGCTCACCTCCGAGACCTGGCGGCAGGAGCACAACGGTTACTCCCATCAAGGGCCGGGCTTCATCAACAATCTGCTCACCAAGAAGGGCCACACCTACCGCATCTATCTGCCGCCCGACGCGAACACGCTGCTCAGCACCGTCCGCCACTGCCTCGGCTCGACCGGCTATATCAATCTCATCATCGCCGCCAAACATCCGCTGCCCCAATGGCTGAGTCCCGCTGAGGCGGACGAACACTGCCGCGTCGGCGCGTCGGTGTGGCGTTGGGCCAGCACGCATGCTGACGAGGAACCGGAAGTCGTGCTCGCCGGTTGCGGTGACAATCTCACCGTGGAAGTGATGGCGGCGGCGCAAATCCTCAGCGAAGAAGCCCCGGCCTGGCGCGTGCGCGTCGTCAACGTGACCGACCT
>Ga0209181_10006696_pt1 | contig 16050 bp, 15 predicted proteins | sample MAT05_FD_187208 | JGI IMG/M metagenome (GOLD analysis project Ga0209181, IMG submission 187208) | Freshwater microbial communities from Lake Fryxell liftoff mats and glacier meltwater in Antarctica - MAT-05 (SPAdes) (version 2) | ecosystem: Environmental > Aquatic > Freshwater > Ice > Liftoff... | reverse complement strand
CGCAGCCCCCACCGCGGAGTGCGCTGCTAACCGCGCCTGTCAATCCGACCACTGTAGTCCGGAATTCCAGCGACTGCGCATCACCGAATTCCTTCACGAGTTCCCGCTCATTGCGGTATCCGATGACCAGCGGACAAGCACAGTCGGAGCACGGTCCCCAAGTGATCCAAGTCGGCAATAAGAGCCGCGCTCGCATTGTGCTCGCACCAGCCCAAGACTGCTGAGCCCATTTTTTTCCCGCACAAGCGCAGTTTGTGCATATAGTGACGGCCCTCTGCCGCCGAACCTCGCGATGATTGGACGCCGCCAAAAGATAAATCTACAGTTTCTCCAGATCGTGGATGCGTTCCTTCTGGTCATGGCACTTTGGAGCGCCCATTGGCTGCGCTATCACGGCTTCGAACTCGGACTCTTCGATCTCCCCATCCTGCCATTCAGCGAATTCCAATGGATCCTCTTCGTTCTTATTCCATTCGGACCCATCTGTCTCCACGCCCATGGATACTACGAGCACCCGGAGCGCAAGACGGCGGGCAGAAGCCTCAGCCAGCTCGGCAGGGCGGGCATCGTGCTTGGTCTGATCATTGCGCTGTCGTCCTACTTCCTGCAGCTCAGGGTCGAAAGCCGGGCGGTCATGCCGATCTTCGCGGCGTTCGCACCCGCGCTGTTGCTCGCACGAGAATGGTTCACGGTTTCGAGCTACAGGAGCAGGGTGAGAAGCGGCGAAATCCGCGAGCACGTGATCCTCGTTGGCACTTCAGCAGACATCTTCACCTTCCGCAACGGCTTCACGGCCGAGGAGATCATGGAAGTCAAAGTCGTCGAGGAGATCGACGTGGATGCAAAGACGGTTTCCTACCTCATCGAGGCGCTGCACAAGCATTCTCCCGAGCGGGTCGTCTTCGTCGGCAGCCATAGCGAACTAGGACGCCTCCAGGAATACATCGGCGCCTGCGAAATCGAGGGAGTCGAGGCGTGGCTCTGCGCGGACTTCATGCAGACCACCATTGCCCGCCCGGACTTCGACCATTTCGGCGCCCGCCCGATGCTCGTCTTCCGCGCCGCGCCCAGCGTATCGTGGGCTCTCCTCACGAAGCACACGCTCGACCGTGTCATCGCCCTGATGCTCCTGGCATCCGTGTCATGGCTGTTGCTCATCATCACCCTGACGATCAGATTTAGCTCCACCGGCCCGGTCATCTTCCGCCAGTCCCGTGGCGGCAAGAACGGGCGGCCATTCATGATGTTCAAGTTCCGCACGATGAAAACGGACGCCGAGATGCAGCGGGAGGAGCTTCAGAAATTCAACCTGATGTCCGGGCCGGTCTTCAAAGTGGAGAACGATCCGCGTATCACGGCGATCGGCAAATTCCTGCGCAAGACCTCCCTCGATGAACTGCCCCAGCTATGGAACGTCCTCAAAGGCGACATGAGCCTCGTCGGCCCCCGGCCCCTGCCCATGTATGAAGTGGAGCGGATCGAAGCCACGGCCCACCGCCGCCGGCTGAGCATGAAACCGGGCATCACATGCCTATGGCAGATCAGCGGACGGAATAACGTCACGAGCTTCGAACGTTGGGTGGCGCTCGACTTGGAATACATCGACAACTGGTCGCCTCTCCTAGATCTGCGGATTCTGCTGAAAACCATCCCCGTCGTTCTCTTCGGCTGGGGAGCGAAGTAACCCCACACTCGGCAACCGCCATTCCCCTACGGTCGTTTCCCGTTGGCCGCGGGAGTCGCGGGTGATGCCGTTCCAGAGGCCGGAACGGGCTGCACCTCGGCGGCCACCGCCGGAGTCGCCGGTGCCTCCCATGTGAAAAGCTTCCCGCGATAATCATCCAGTTCCTTGAGCAGCACGTCACACCGCGCCTGCCAGACCTTCAAGTCCGGCGGGCCCCATTCCTTGTCCCCCGAATCCGGGAAGATGAGATACGTAGCCTTCAAATCGTTCATCGGGCGAAACTCACCATTGGCCTTCGGATTGATCTGTCGGCAGACCTTCAGCGACGCCTCACCGATCTTCGTCGTCGGCCCCGCGTCTCCGACGATTGCGGGATAGAACGTGTCCCCCGCAAGCACCAGGCAGAAATCACCGATTCGCGGCGTGAATCCAGCCTTCTTCCCGGTGAACATCTGCGTCGGCAGGACGATGAAAGGATCCATCGACGCAACCAGAAAACTGTGTGCCTGGAGATCCTTCACCTCCATCCGCAGGCGCGCCGTGTCGGCTCTCAACCGCTGCACCTCCGCAGATGAAGTCTTCGGATCCTTCGCCTTCGCCTCATTTTCCGCGATCCGTTTCTCCCAGATCGGCAGACACGGGCTGGGAGCATTCGTCCGCTTCTTCCACCGGTAACTCGTAAACGGTTGAAACGTTCGCGACCCCGCCTCAAACGCCGGCATCCGGTCCCCGTCCGTCCCATCCGTGTCCACGTCCATGTCCGACTGGATCAGCAGCGCCTTTCGCTTTGTCTTCGCATTCTGCAGTTCGAGGATCGTCTCACAGTCGTAAAAATTATGCCGCGAGATGAGTTGATCGAGCCGATCGAGATTCGAGCGGATCGATGTCACCTTGCGCCTGTAAAGCTCGCCGAATTCCGGTGAAACTTTTGCCGACACAAGCATCGCCTGCAGCCCCGGAAGAAAGTCCCCGATCCTGTCATTGAGCCTCGCAAGCTCCTCGATGCTCTGGTGCGGCCTCGGCACCGCCAGCTTCACGGTGACCTCGACCGAATAGCTGTCGGCATTGTTCCGTTCGACCGTCGCCGTCCTGCCATTCACGGTCTCGAGCTTTGCCTTGAAATGGATCCCGTTAAAGATGCTGCCCACATTCAGCGTCTTATTCGGCACGTACGGGGTCGGCACCGGAGTCGGCGTCGGCTCCGGTGTCGGCGCAAGCGCAGGCGCGGGAGTGGGAGTCGGCGTGGGCGGCGGCGTGGGCGGCGGCGTCGGCTTCACCGTCGGTGCCGGGGTGGGCGTCGCGCTCGGCGTCTCGGGCTTCTTGTCGCAACCCACTGCACACAGAAGCAACAGCCCCCCGGATACCAGTCCGGCGCAGCGCATCATCTTGCTCTTCATCCCGGGAAACAGACGGATCATCGGCGAAGAATTCAAGCTTTGCCCGCCTCTCTTCTCCGCGGCACAAGAAACGGCCGAAGCAAAAAAATCGGCACCAGCGCCGTGAGAAACATCAGCACCGCCAGCGGAAGCCCCGGTATCCACCTCGCCTGATTCCGCCCGACAGCACGCAGACCTTCGCGCGCGATCCGCTCGACCGGCAGCTTCAGAAATTCCGGTGCCGGCGCCGCATCGCTCTCCCCGGCCCGCAACGCACGCGCTCCAAACTCCGTCGCCACCGGCCCCGGACACAGCGCGCACACCGACACACCCGTCCCGCGCAGTTCCGCGCGAATCGCCTCAGTGAAACTGTTCACATATGCCTTGCTCGCCGCATACACCGCCATCATCGGCATCGGCAGATACGCCGTGATCGAACTCACATTCAAAATCGCCCCGCGCCCCGATCGGATGATCCCCGGCAGCAACGCATGCGTCAGCCGCGTCAGCGCCTTGATGTTCACATCCAGCATCCCCTGCACCCGCTGCCAGGCGCTCGCCTCGAACAGCCCGTGATCCCCGAGCCCCGCATTATTGATCAAAAAATCCACCTTCGTCCCGCTCGCCGCCAGCGACGCCAACATCGCCTCCACCTGTCCCCCATCCGCCAGATCCACCGCGTGACACTGGATTTCCATCCCGCTCCGCTCGATCTCCGCCTTCAGCGCATCGAGCCGCTCCCGTCGCCGCGCCACCAGCACCAGCGCCCGCGCATGCGGAGCAAGCTGCCGCGCCAGCTCCGCCCCGATGCCCGAAGACGCGCCAGTAATCAATGCAGTGCAACCTTGGAGCGAAGTCATTTTCGTCCGCGACTTATTCCGCTTCGCGCATGGTGTGTCGAGTGACGAGTGCGCCTTCATTCTCCGCCGCCGCCGCCACGCCCTCACTTCCGCGGATTCATCGGAGTGATGCCGTCTCGCATCAATATAGCGACTCCAGCGGGGGCGATCTGCCTCGGGTAGCGCGGGCGTCCCGCCTGCCGTGTTCCGCGTCTCGCGGAACACACCCGGACGTCCTCATGCGTGCCCATCTCGATCGACGCCCGCGCTACCCGGGGCACGCCATCCCGCTGCGTCGCGCACGCAACGCTCACTCACATTTCCGAGAGGCCGTATGATGCCACCTTTTCGAAACAAAATGACCGACGTGCGACGGCCCGGGCGCGAGCCGCTGAGGCAGAAGTTGCCAGCCGGCCGCGGCGACATTCACCATCGCCCGCATGACCATCCTCAACATCGCCTCCAACGCCCCCTTCATCACCAAGGACGGCTCCACCATCCGCAGCATCCTCGACCGCGCCAACGCGCCCGTGCAAAACCAATCCCTCGCCGAAGCCACCGTCCCCGCCGGCACTTCGACGCAACGCCACTGCCACCGCCTCAGCGAGGAGTTCTACTTCATTCTCGAAGGCCGCGGCACGATGGAGATCAACGGCGACACCCGCGCAGTCGCCCCCGGCGACGCCATCCTCATCCCCAGCGGCGCGTGGCACACCATCACCGCGAGTGAAAAACTCCGCTTCCTCTGCTGCTGCGCCCCGCCCTACAGCCACGACGACACCTATTTTGAATGACGGTGGACGCATTCCATTTCCCCGCCGCTTGCCACGCACGCCGACTTTCCCCACGCTCCGCCGCCCTATGTCTGAACAAGTCCGCGTCCGCTTCGCCCCTTCGCCCACCGGCTACCTCCACGTCGGCGGCGCGCGCACGGCGCTCTTCAACTGGCTCTTCGCGCGGCACACCGGCGGCAAATTCATCCTCCGCATCGAGGACACCGACGCCGCGCGCAACACCGACGCCGCGATGCAGGCCATCTACGACGGCATGCGCTGGCTCGGGCTCGATTGGGACGAAGGCCCGCTCGTCGGTGGCGACCACGGCCCGTATTTGCAGAGTGAACGCGGCGCGATCTACGAGCGCCACGCGGAGAAGCTGCGCGCCTCCGGTCACGTGTACGCGGATGAAAATGGGGCACTGCGCTTCCGCCTGCCGCGCAAGATGGTGGTGATGGACGATCTCGTGTGCGGACGCATCGAGGTGGACCGCAGCAAATCGCAAAACCGTGACGGTTCGCCCGAGGCCGACATGACGATCCGTCGCGCCGATGGCGGATGGATTTTCCATTTCGTGAATGTCGTGGACGACCTTGAGATGAAGATCACACACGTCATCCGCGGCGAGGATCACCTCTCGAACACGCCCAAGCACCTGGAACTTTTCGAGGCCATCGGCGCGCCGCCGCCGCGCTACGCGCACATCCCGCTCATTCTGAACAAGGACGGCACAAAGATGAGCAAGCGCGATCAGGGCGCGTCGGTGGACGGCTACATCGAGGGCGGCTACGTGCCCGAGGCCGTGCGCAATTTCCTCTGCCTCCTCGGCTGGTCGCCGAAGGACGACCGCGAGATCATGCCCATCGCTGAAGTCATCGAGCGCTTCGATCCCGCGCAGATCAATCGCAAGGCCGCGCAATTCGACTTGGAAAAATGCGACTGGATCAACCAGCAGTACATTTTGCAAATGCCGCTCGAAACACTCGCGGAGAAAGTCGAGCCGTGGCTCGCAAAGGCGGGCGTCCCTTTCGGCACGCGCGCCGCGATGCTCCCCGTGCTCGCCCTCGTGCGCGAGCGACTGAAAAAACTCAGCCATGCGCCCGCATGGATGGACTATTTCTTCACCGAGGATTTCCCCTTCGACGCCGAAGCCACCGCGAAAGTCCTCGGCAAACCCGCCGCCCTCGATCATCTGCGCGCACTCGCGGCCGCATACCACGGCGTGGCCGAATGGAACGCCGCCACGCTCGAAACATCACTGAAATCCGCCGCGACCGTCGCCGGCGTGAAGGTCGGCGAATTCGTGCATCCCGCGCGTCTCGCCGCGACCGGACGCAGCGTCGGCGCGAGCCTTTATCACACGCTCGAAGTGCTGGGCCGCGAACGCGTGCTCGCGCGCTTCGACCGCGCGCTGGCGAAACTTTCCGCAAAACCGTGACCGCGAAATCCGCGATCCATTCGCCGCAAAAAGACGCAGCAGGCGCAAATGTAGCGCCGACGATTCGTCGGCTGGCGAGATGGGCGGAGGCGGTGGGATGGCGCGATGCGCGTCCCGACCAGGGCGACGTGAAAAATTTGCAGCCATGCCCCGGAACAGCACATCCGAAGTCCGCGCATCCTGTGGATGCGGGACTGCTGCGCAGGACACACCCACAGCGCGACTCCGCACATCGCCCGTGCGGCTCGCGCCTTTTGCCGACAACTCGTCGGCGCTATATTTTGCGCCGCACTCAAGCTCCATGTGTCTTTCATGATCCGAACCGCCGTTTCCAGAACGGACCAGTTTCGCCAGACCCAATAGCGTGAAGGACGTTTACACCATCGCGGACTTGCGCGACTGGCGCGCGGCGACTGCGGACTGCGACCCGCCGCTCCGCCTCGCGGTCATCGGCGATCCCGTCGCGCATTCCGCTTCGCCACCGATGCACAATGCCGCGCTCGCCGCACTCGGCATCCTCGCGCGCTACACGCGGCTCCACATCCGGCCCGAGGAACTTACCGAGGCGCTCGGCCTGCTGCACGGCGCGGGCTTCATCGGCATCAACTGCACCATCCCGCACAAGCCCGCCGTGCTCGACGCCGTGGACATCGCCGACGACGGTGCGCAGCGCGCGGGTGGAGTGAACACCATCGTCGTCCGCCCGGATGGTAAGCTCCACGGCTTCAGCACCGACGGCCCCGGCTTCTCGCGCGCCGTGCGCGAGAGCTTCGGCGTCGATCTCCGCGACCTCCGCGTGCTCGTCCTCGGCGCAGGCGGCGGTGCGGGACGCGCCATCGCCATGCAATGCGCCGGGGAGCAATGCCCCGCGCTCACGCTCCTCAACCGCAGCCTCGACAAGCTCGAACCGCTGCTCGACGACATCGCGAAAGTCTGCCCCTTCGACCGCATTTCCTCCGGCGACCTCTCAGACCTCTTCCTCAAGCTCGGCCTCGCCAACAGCGACCTCGTGGTGAACTGCACCGCCCTCGGCATGAAGCCCGGCGACAAATCCCCCGCCCCCGCCCGCCACATCGAGGCCCGCCACCTCCTCTACGACACCATCTACGTCGGCCACCGGACCCCGCTCCTCACCGCCGGCGAAACCGCCGGCGCACGGGGAGCAAACGGCCTCTCGATGCTCCTTCACCAAGGCGCACTCAGTTTCAAAATTTGGTTCCAACGCGACGCGCCAATCGAGGAAATGCGCCGCGCCTTGCTGAGCCGGTTTGATTCCCCTGCGAAGTGATCGACAGCGGGATTTTTCCGCATCGGTTCGCTCTCAGAGCATGAGGATGATAGCGGTGGATCCCCGTGCCGCCATTCCCGTAGCCTGCGTAGCACCATGATTCTACCACGCCGTTTCACCCTTCTTCTCCTCGCCCTGCTTCTCGCCGCTTCCACGCAGGGTCATGCCGATCAGTTTGTGCTCTTCGACGTGACCTTCCCCTACACGAAGGCCGATGCGGACAACGCGAAGCCGAGCCCGTCACACTACTACGTGAAGGGCGACCGGCTGAATCCGCAGCGCCCGAAAGACTGGACGGCACCCGCGGATTTTCGCAATGGCACCGTGCATGTGCGGCTCGAAGTGATCGAGAAACCCGCGGGCGGCGAGCCGACGACATGGAGCGTGTGCTACATCCCGAACAAGGGCCAGGGTCACGGCTACGGCTGCATCGGCACGGACGTTTACAAGGAGGCGGGCGTGTTTGAGAAGGACGTGGATATGACGAAGTTCTGGCAGAACAACGACATCGTCTGGAGCGAGGGCATCAAGGAGATGCACCTCGTGATCAAGGACAACAGCGGCGGCAGCGGCCACGCGCACAAGCGCCCCGACCACGAGAAATTTTTCCCCACGAAAGTCCGCATGACGCTCATCCAAGTCTCGAAGGGCGCGAAATACGATCCGGCACTGCTGCCGAATCTCCCCGCGGCGAAAAAGTAAGCGCACTCGCGCATCGTCATCCGGCAACGGATGCGGGACTGCCGGGAAATGGCGTCCCGGCGATCTTCAGCACCGGTGTGCGATGCGAACGCTGGCGACATCGCAGGCGATCTGGGCGCGGAGGGCGTCGAGGCTGGGGAATTTTTGTTCGGGACGCACGAAGCGCATAAAGAAGACCTCGATGTCGCGACCGTAGATTTCCTCGGCGAAGTCGAACAGGTGGACCTCGATGAGGCGCTGGGTGCATTCGCTCGAAACGGTCGGGCGGACTCCGACGTTGGCGATGCCGGGGTGGGACTTTCCGTCAATCGCGGCGCGCACGGCATAGACTCCGTTCGGCGGGAGTTGCTCGCTCTCGGGGCGGACGTTGGCGGTGGGAAAGCCAAGTGTGCGTCCAAGTTTGCGGCCTTCGATGACGGTGCCGAGGACGCTGAAATCGCGACCCAGCAACTGAGCGACGAACGCGAGTTCACCTTGCTCGACTGCGGCGCGGATGCCGGTGCTGCTCACCGATTTTCCATCGACCGCGACCGCCGGAATCCCGACCGCTGTGAATCCAAGGGTGCGACCGAGCGCGATGAGGGAGGCGAGATTGCCGGAGCGGCCTTTGCCAAAGGCCCAGTCTTCGCCCACGCAGATCTCCGCGAGTGGACTGCATGCGGCGGCGAGTTCGCGGATGAAGACTTCCGGCGGCTTCGACGCGAACTCGCGCGTGAACTCGACGACGAGCGCGTGCTGAACGCCGGCCTGGGCGAGCAGTTGCAGCTTGTGCCGGGTCGATGTCAGCAGCGACGGGGCAGACTCGGGACGGAGGATTGCGGCGGGATGCGGATCGAAGGTCAAGGCGACGGCGAGACCGCGGGCCGCACTGGCATCGGCGATGGCCCTGCCGACGACAGCCTGGTGGCCGAGGTGGAAGCCGTCGAACACGCCGACCGCGAGTACGAGCGGACCACGAAGGGCGGTGAGCGCATCGATGGAACGGAGGACATTCACAGCCACTCGGCAATTCGTACGGGACTATGCGCCGCGCAGGATGGAGACCTGCGGCAGCGTCATCACTCTGGCGAGGACTGCATCGAGCGGACCGTTCTTAAGTTCATGCGCGGTGACGGTGTTCTCGACGGAAAACTTGCCGCTCTTCGTGCGGCGGAGCGATTTCAAATGCGCGCCGCAGCCGAGTTCCTGGCCGATGTCGTGCGCGTAAGTGCGGACGTAGAAGCCCTTGCTGCAGGTGACGCGGAAGTCGATCTCCGGGAGGCGAACTGCCTGGATTTCGTGGGAGTACACATGGACGAAGCGCGGCTCGCGTTCGACGGTCTTGCCCTGGCGCGCGAGTTTGTAGAGCGGCACGCCCTCTTTCTTGATGGCCGAGACCATGGGCGGCATCTGGTAGAAGTCGCCTTTGAATTTCGCGAAGGCGGCATCGATCTGCTCGCGGGGAAATTCCGGCACGGGCTTGGTCTCGGTGATCTTTCCGTCAGCGTCCTGGCTGTCGGTGACTTCGCCGAGCTTCATGGTGCCGACGTATTCCTTGTCCTCGGCCATCAGGAGATCCTGGATTTTCGTCCCGCGACCGACGGTGAGAATCAGGAGCCCTGTGGCCAGCGGATCGAGCGTGCCGCAATGGCCGATCTTTTTGGTGTTGAGCGTGCGGCGCGCGATCGCGACGACGTCGTGGGATGTCATGCCGGTGGCTTTGTCCACCAGCAGGACGCCATCAATTTCGCGGGAGTTCGTCATGGATTGCCTTGAGTATTTTTTCCTGCACTTCAGCAAGCGTGCCGCGCGTCCGGAGCCCGGCGGCGAGAGTGTGGCCGCCGCCGCCGAATGCCGCGGCGACCTTGCATACGTCGGCCTTCGGATCCTTGGAGCGCAGCGAGCCGCGCACGAGACCGCCATCGAGTTCCTCGAAGAATGCCGCGACGATGACGCCCTCGACGGAGCGGATGTGATCGATGAGCCCTTCGTTGTCCTCGGGCTTCACGCCGAGCGCCTTGGCGGTTGCCATGGTGAGCGCGAAGCTCGCGACGCGGTCGCCGCTGGTGAACTGGAGGACGTTCAGCATCGCCTTGAGGAGTTCGATCCTGCGCCGCGGATAGCTCTCGTACAGGCGCTGGGAAAGGGCGCCGGCATTGACGCCCATGCGGACGAGTTCCGCGCCGATCTCGTAGGTGCGCGCGGTGGTGTTCGGGTACTGGAAGCTGCCGGTGTCAGTGCTGATGGCGACGAAGAGATTGTCGGCCATTTCGTGGGTGATGGGCAGCCCGCCAGCGCGGAACAGTTCGAACAGGATCTGCCCGGTGGCGGGCGAGGCGGTGTCGATGTGGTTGAGGTCGCCGTAGCGCGGATTGGAGACGTGATGGTCGATATTGATCCACACGCCGGCGCTGTTCACGGAACGGACGCACTTGCCGCCGCGGTCCTTCACAGCGGTATCGAGCATGATCGCGACTTCGAAATCCATCGGCGCATCCGGAGGCTGCTGGACGAGGGCAGCACCTGGGAGGAAGCTGAATTTCTCCAGGCAGCCGTCCTCATTCCAGAACTGCACGTCCTTTCCCATCTGCCGCAGGCAAAGGCCCATCGCTATGGTGCAGCCGAGCGCATCGCCGTCGGGCCGGACGTGCGAGATGACGACGAATCGCCGATGCGTGCGGAGCACCTCGGCAATTTCGGCGAGAGTTGAGTCAGACGATTTTGTCATCGGGTTTCGAGTCCGGCTGTTCTGGCGGAAGATGAAGGTCGTCGAGGATCTGCAATACGCGGTCGCCGCGCACGCCGGTCTCGTCGAGCTTGAAGTGGAGGTGCGGTGTGAACTTCAAAATGACGCGCTTGCTGATTTCCTTCTGCAGCCGGTGGCGCGCGTCGTGGAGCTGCGCCATCGCGGCATGCTGTTCCTCCGGCGCGCCGATGACGCCGATGTAAACGTGCGCACTCCTGAGATCGGGTGCGATGTCCACCTCCTGCACGGTGACGAGCTTGGCCTGGAAGGTGATTTCACGACGGACCAAGGCGCTGAGTTCGCGCTTGATGGATTCGTTGACTCGGTCGAGACGGTTTTTCACTGCGTGAGTTGAGTGTTGAACGTCGAGTGTCGAGAGTTGGAGAGCCGAAGCGTTGCGCGCCTCTCAGCTCTCAATGCCCAACTCTCAACTGTTCCGTCACAGCGTCTGCGGGACCTTCTCGAGGATGTAGCACTCGATGATGTCCCCGGTTTCGTACTCCGTGTAGTCGCCGAGCTTGAGGCCGCATTCGACGCCGCTGCGGACTTCCTTCACGTCGTCGGTGAAGCGGCGCAGCGTCGCGATGCCGCCGTCGTAGATCGGCTGGCGGTTGCGCAGCACGCGCGCCCGCGCGGTGCGCTGGATGCGACCGTCGCTGACGTAGCAGCCGGCGACGATGCCTTTCGTGAGTTCGAAGACCTGCTTCACCTGGGCGTGACCGATGATCTGTTCGCGGTTCTCAGGTTCGAGCAGGCCGGCCATGGCTTCCTTCACCTGATCGATCAGCTCGTAGATGATGGAGAAGAGCTTGATCTGGACGCCTTCCTTCTTGGCTGCGTTCGAGGCGTTGTTCTCGACCTTCACGCCGAAGCCGACGATTACCGCGTTGCTCGCGGCCGACAGCAGGACGTCGCTTTCGGACACCGGGCCGACGGCGGAGTGGATGATGTCGAGGTCCACCTTCTTGCTGTCGATCTGTTTGACGGAGGTAGCAATGGCTTCGAGCGAGCCCTGCACATCGCCCTTCAGGACGAGTGTCAGCACGGGCTTCTGCCCTTCGGCGATGGTGGCGAAAAGGTTTTCCAGTGTGGCACGGCGCGGTGAGGACAGTTTGCCGAGTCGTTTGCCTTCGAGTCGCTCTGTGCTGAGGCGCTGCACGTCACGCTCGCTGTCCATGACGATCAATTCGTCGCCCGCATTGGGCATCCCGGAGAAGCCGACGATCTTCGCCGGAGTCGCCGGACCGGCTGATTTGATCTGGCCGCCGTGCTCATCCACGAGCGCTTTCACTTTCCCGCAATAGTCGCCGCAGATGAATGGCTGCCCGACCTTGAGCGTGCCCATCTTCACGATGACGGTGGCGGTCGGGCCGCGGCCCTGTTCGATTTGTGCTTCGATCACTGATGCGCGGGCGGGCACCTGCGAGCTCGCCTTGAGTTCGAGAATCTCGGCTTCCAGAAGGATCATTTCGAGCAGCCTGTCGATCCCCTGCCCTTTCAATGCGGAGACCGGGCAGACGATCACCTCGCCTCCCCAGTCTTCGGGTACGAGGCCTTTTTCCTGAAGCTGGCCTTTCACGCGATCGATATTCGCGCCGGGAAGATCGATCTTTGTGATGGCGACGATGATCTTCACTTTCGCAGCCCGCGCATGGCTGAGCGCCTCGATGGTCTGCGGCATGATGCCGTCGCTGGCGTCCACCACGAGGACGACGATGTCCGTGACAGTGGCGCCGCGTGAACGCATCGCGGTGAATGCCGCATGGCCGGGAGTGTCGAGGAAGGTGATGGAATGTTCGACGCCGGCCTTGTCCTTGGTCTTCACCGAGTATGCGCCGATGTGCTGGGTGATGCCCCCGGCCTCGCCCGCGGCGACCCGCGTGCGGCGGATGGTGTCCATGAGCGTCGTCTTGCCGTGATCCACGTGCCCCATGAAGGTGACCACGGGTGGCCGCGTCTTGAGCACGTCGGGCTCGTCGGCGGCGATCTCCTTTTCCTTGGGCTCCGGCGGCGGCACGACCTTTTGCTCCTGCTTGTGAACGCCCGCCCCTTTCTCCCGCCGCTCCTTTTCAAATTTGAAGCCGTGCAGTTCGCAAATCTTCGACGCGACCTCGGTCTCGATGGTCTGGTTCTGGTTCGCGAAGATCCCGATATCCATCAGGTTCTTGATGACCACAAATGGCTTCTGCTCGATCGCCGCGGCGAGATCCTTCACCGTGAACGGCGGCTTCAGGTGTACCAATTTTTCGCCGGTCGGAGAAAGTTCGGTGACCGGCGATGCAGGACCGGCATCCGCAGGGACGGGCTCGCTCACGGGCGGCGCTACGGGTTCGGGGACGGCGTCTGGCGCCCTGATCCGGGAGATCGTCGGCAGGACCGGATTGGAGAGCGATGCGAGTTTGCGGATCCGTGGAACCCTGGGCTTGTCGTCCTGATCGATCAGGGACAGGACTTCCTTCGGCGGCTCCGGGGTGGCGGCTGCTCCCGCTTTTGCACCCCTCTTGGAAGCAGGCTTCTCAGCCGCTTCTCCCGCACCCCGCGTGGTCGTAGTTTTATCCTCGGCCTCCGTCGCCGGAGCGGCCTTCTTACCAGTGATAGGCTTGAGCAGCGACCTGACGGGCTTGTCGCTGCCGGAATTTCCAGTGGGCTTGCTCTTGATGGGCATGAAATGGGATCTGATGCAGGTGTTTCATGGCTTCACCTATTGTGAAGCCACAGTGGCGCTCCTGGCTTTGTTGACAATTTGTTCCGCGGCCGCGAGTTCGAGGCCCGTCGCATCGACGACATCCTGGGCGGAGACATCCGCGATGACTTCGACCGCATTCATTCCGACGTTGACGAGCTTCTGGGCCACCTCTTCGTTGATGCCGAGGCTGTCCATCAACTGCCGCGCCGCGCCGGAGACGCTCGCGTTAAAGGCGTCCTTCGCCGTGCGATCCTCGTCGATATTGATCTCCCAGCCGCAGAGCCGCGCCGTGAGCCGCGCGTTCTGGCCGCGCTTGCCGATGGCGAGCGAAAGCTGGTCGGCATCCACCCGCACCTCGACTGTCTTCTTCGCTTCGTTGAGCGTGACGTTCTTCAGCTTCGCCGGCTTGAGCGCCTCCAACACCAGTTCCCGCACGTCGGACGACCAGCGGATGATGTCCACCTTCTCGTTGTTCAGTTCGCGGACGATGTTCTTCACCCGCGCGCCCTTCATCCCGACACAGGCGCCGACCGGATCCACCTTCTCGTTCGCGCTGAAAACGGCGACCTTCGTGCGATAGCCGGCTTCGCGCGCGATGGCTTTGATCTCCACGGTCCGATCCGCGATTTCCGCGACCTCAGTCTCGAACAGGCGGCGGACAAAATTCGGATGGCTGCGCGAAAGGATGATCTCCGGGCCGCGGGACGTATTCTCGACCGCCACGACATACGCGCGAACGCGGTCACCGATGGCGTAATCCTCCGTCTGCACACGCTCGCGATTCGGCATCACCGCCTCGAACTTCCCGAGGTCGATCACCACATCCTGCCGCTCGAAACGCCGCACGATTCCCGAGACGATTTCCCCCGCCCGATCGCGGAACTCGGCGTAGATCATCTCCTTCTCCGCCTGGCGAATCCGCTGCATGATCGCCTGCCGCGCAGTCTGCGCCCCGATGCGTCCGAGATCCCTCGGCGTCACGTCCACCCAGACTTCATCGCCCACCTTCGCGTCGGCCTTCAGGGCCTTCGCCTTTGAAAGGCTGATCTCGTCGTGCTTGTTATCCACCTTCTCCACGACCACGAGCTGGGCCTTCGCGCGGATCTCCCCTGTCTTCGGGTCCATCACCACTTCCAGATTCCTGCCGGCTTCCACCGATTTCTTGGCGGCGCTCAAAAGCGCATTCTGTACAGCCTCGATGAGAACATCCCGTTTGATGCCCTTCTCTTTCTCGAGGTACTCGAGCATGGCGATAAATTCTGCGTTCATGGCGTTACTAAAATGTCATCTGAGGAACAAAAAAAGTGGGCTGTGAACCCACTTTCCATGCTCCGGATCGGCGTTGAATGGCCGCAAAGTATTCGGAACTCCACATGCCGTCAAGCCATGCGTTCAGCCTCCACGCCTCTGCGGCGCTATTCCTCCGCCTGCCAGCGCATTGCAACGCCCGGCCTTTTTCAAATCCGTCAGCCTCCGCTCACCGCGGCGGCCATTTTCACGGGAAAAGAATGACCCAAACTCTACCCGCGCCGCCGAACCCCACTCAGGAACGCGAACTCAGCACTGCGCCCGCGACGCCGACCACCATGGCGACCACAAAGATGCCGATGAAAACGAGCGTCACGATGCCGACGAAACGCCAGAACGCGCGGTGCTCATTGAGGGCGGCCTCCAGATCGCCCGCCCGCCCGCTTTGCAGGAGCACGCCGATGCGGCGGGCGTAGCTGTTCAGCTTCACGGCAGGGTAGATGTAAAACAGCAGCGCGATGGCGATGCCAACAACCTGTCCGACTTTCTGGGCGTCTCCGTTGGGGAGGCGCGCCGAACTCAACGTCACAATCACATTGATGATCGCGACGACGACGTTCACCCACAGCATCACAGCGATGAATCGCACCCAGCCCTTCGTGCGGGACATGATATCGAATACGCGCGGCGAGACTTCGCCGGAGAAGCCCCGGCCACCGGGGTTTGACGCAGGGGGGACGTAGGGACGATCCATTGGCTCAGAATTGTGTAACGACGCCGGCGATGATGGCGACGATTGCGATGATCAGGAAGATGAGCATCATCACTCCGCCGAAGACCCAGAAGCTGCGCTGCCGATCCAGCGCATCCTCGAGGTCGCGTTCCTGCCCAGAGTGCATCAGGCGCTGCACGGCGGAGGAAAAGCCGCCCAGCTTGAAGCCGATGACGAGATTCAACACGCCCATCACCCCATAGATAACCAGGATGATGCCGAGAAAGGCGCCCAAGCCGCGCGTCGAACGGCTCATCGTGGAAATGAAGCTGCCGCCGAAAATCGCGAGAAAGAACAGCACCACACCGAGGATGATGAACAGCACGCCGATGAATCGCGTCCACCCTTTCGTCCGCCGGAGTTGATCGACCACTCCCTGCGTCACGCCTCCGCTCTCCACGCCAAACGTTTCGTTGCCGCTGAGGTTCGCGGAGGGTGCTTCGTAGGGATTGTCAGCCATGATGTCCGGAAGGGATTGGGTTCCTCGCCGTGGTAGCGGGCTCCGATGCGCGGTCA
>Ga0209181_10006694_pt1 | contig 16053 bp, 9 predicted proteins | sample MAT05_FD_187208 | JGI IMG/M metagenome (GOLD analysis project Ga0209181, IMG submission 187208) | Freshwater microbial communities from Lake Fryxell liftoff mats and glacier meltwater in Antarctica - MAT-05 (SPAdes) (version 2) | ecosystem: Environmental > Aquatic > Freshwater > Ice > Liftoff... | reverse complement strand
GCATGATCAGCGATCGCAGCTTGATATCTACAGGCGGCGTTTCAATTAGCTCGGCATGGGTAAAGTATTGTTGTATTGATATTCCAGCGGATTTCAACAACTCCCGGCTCATGGCTCCCGCACAGACGACCACATTGGCACCCAAAAAGGATTCATTCTCACAGGTTACGCCACTCACTTTTCCTGCTTGTTGCAGCAATCCGGTTACCTGACCAATATGAACCTGACCGCCCAGCCGCGTAAATGCCTGAGTGTAAGCGTTAATAGTTTCTCCAAGATGGAGGTGTCCATGCTTGACGGTTAATGCACCTGCGATCGCATCAGGATTGAGCAATGGCTCTAAGTCACAGGCTTCTTCTGCGCTGACTAACCGAGGTGGAACCGCAACAGCGGCGTAGGATTGGGCGATCGCCAGCGGATCGGTTTCTAGGGCGATCGTCAGCACCAAATCTATTTCTCGAAATTGGGTGCTTTCTCCTAATTCATCAGACAAGATTGGATGTATGGCGCGTGCCTCAGCACACAGTTGGCGAGTCAAGTCTGTGGTGCCTGCCCAGTAAGCAATTCCTCCATAGCCATAGCGAGAGGAGCCTTGCAGCGTGGCATGTTGCTCTAGCCTTAAGACTGAAAATCCTTGCCGCACAAGCTCGTATGCGATCGCTGCACCTGTGATTCCGGCACCCACCACAATCCAATCAACCGATTTCGTCATGCTAAAGGCTTTCGAGATAGCGAAGTAAATCTGCCATTTCTTGAGGCGATGGCTGAAACTGCGGCATTGGAGGAGTGCGACCGCTCGTCACCTGGTGAATCATGCCCACTTCAGATTTGCGAGAAGAGACATGCCGGAGGCTGGGTCCTACAAGCCCATCTGCAAAGGTGCCATGACATCCAGCGCAATTCATCTGAAAGATAGCATTTCCCTGAGCAATGTCTCCGTGAAGCACTAAAACGCTTTGAATGTAAGGATCAGCCGTGCGAAATTGATGAAACCCTAGCAGCCCCAAAAAGGCGATCGCGATCGCTGCCAAGATACCCAGCGCAGCTTGATAAGGAAAAGTGGCTTTTCTAAGAACTTGATTGTCCAAAAGTTTTTTAAAGAATGTTTTAAGATCCGTAGGCAGTCGATCTCTTACGGATTTCCTTAGTTTAGAGCTTCTTTAGATAACTTTGCAAAAATACAACCTTAAATTGCGAACTTTAATTTGTGTATATAACTTGGCACACTCGTTCATGCGTTTCTAAAAGATCCATTTCGCTACCCTCAATTTTTGAGGCTGAACCCGGTAACATGGGAAAGAAGCTGATTTGTTGGACTTATAAGAACTAGAGGGAGTTTTACAGTGATCGAACCAATTCTTCTGGGTATTGTGCTTGGTTTAGTTCCAATCACCTTGGCTGGCTTATTTGTTGCTGCTTACCTGCAATATCGTCGTGGCAACGAACTGGGTTTATAAGTCAGGTATCTGACTGACAAAATGCCTGTAAATAGAAAGCCCAGTCACCGACTGGGCTTTCTATTTGTAATCGTATGCGGATGGCGAGACTCGAACTCGCAAGGCAAAGCCACACGCACCTCAAGCGTGCGCGTATACCAATTCCGCCACACCCGCACAAGGAACACTTAGTCTATCACGCTCTACTGCTCTTAATCACGGCGTTCAATCTAAGCTTTGCCAGCATAGCAAAAAGGTGAGATCGCAATACAACGATTCACTTAGGCAATTAGGGACGGTAAAGCCATAGCGGTAGTCCATTGGTAGACAGCTCAAACTCTAGCCAGTTTGCCCCAGCCGCCATACCCGGTAGGTTGATGATTGAGCTAAGCTGGCTTGACTCACGTGACAGCAGCCGACTGACCAAAGGCTTGCGTTCTTCTAACGTGAAGCAGCGAGTTTTTTCAGGATCTAGACCGACTAATTCGGCTGTCCACCGACGAGCATCTTCTTCTGAGCCTAAGCGATCAACTACGCCCAATCCCAACGCTTGCTGCCCACTAAATACCCGCCCATCTGCAAAGGTTTTGACGGTATCCACGGCAAGGTGGCGAGCGTCGGCAATGGTTTGGACAAACTGTTGATAGGTGACATCAATCAGTTCTTGCAAAATATGGCGCTCTGGCTCGGTCATTTCGCGATCGAATGCCAAAATGTCTTTGTAAGGACCTGACTTGATCACCTTAAAAGACACACCGACGCGCTCTAATAAACGCTCCAGGTTATTTCCGCGCAAAATCACTCCAATGCTGCCAGTAATCGTGCCGGGGTTTGCCATGATGTGTTGGGCACCCATGCCGATGTATACACCGCCGGATGCTGAAATATTGCCAAAACTCGCGACAATTTTGATCTTTTCTTGAAGGCGCTTGAGGGCAGTATAGATTTCCTGAGAGTCGCCTACTGTGCCGCCGGGGCTATCTATCCGCAGCAGCAATGCCGGAAATTTGCGCTCCTCAACCGTCTTTAATGCTTCTAAGACGTGCTTGCGAGTTGCCCCCGCGATCGCGCCATTGATTTCAATCCGAGCAATTTGTTTCTTAAATCGAGGCTTAAACGGCCAAACCATGATGCGTGTCATTCACTAAAAGGATTCAACGCTAGACGTATCGCTAAACACGTCTAGCCCTTAACATAAGTATAGAATTAGTTACGATTGGATAGGTTGACGTTAGGTTGCAATCAGTTAATTTGCCTGAGTGCAACTGACGCATCGACTTTCTCTCCTGACATCCCAGCACCCAAAATCCTATGAATACCGAGTCCGCTAGGTCTAAACTCCCATTGTATCCATTGCTGCTGATTGCTCCTTTTTTCTTTTGGGGAACGGCGATGGTTGCGATGAAAGGAGTAATGCCAAACACGACTCCGCTATTTATGGCAGCAGTGCGACTGGTTCCAGCGGGTTTTTTGGTGTTGGCAACTGCAATGATTAGCGGCAAGCCGCAGCCCAAAGGCTGGCAGGCTTGGCTATGGATTGCGCTCTTTGCCTTGATTGATGGCGCGATGTTTCAGGGTTTTTTGGCAGAAGGCTTAGTCAGAACTGGGGCAGGGTTAGGCTCGGTGATGATCGATTCCCAACCGTTAGCTGTAGCGCTGATGGCGTGGCTGTTGTTTGGCGAAACGATTGGGCTGTGGGGTTTGCTGGGGCTAGGCTTTGGCATTGCGGGGATTAGCCTTTTGGGGTTGCCCGATGAGTGGATTGCAAGTTTGCTTCAGGGTCAGGTATCGGTAAGCAGCACTCAGTTGGGAATCGATCTAGTCAATGATTTGTTTCAGAATGGGCAGTGGTTGATGCTATTGGCATCGTTGTCGATGGCGGTGGGAACGGTGCTGATGCGATATGTGAGTCGTTATGCTGATCCGATCGCGGCAACGGGTTGGCACATGATTGTGGGTGGATTGCCGCTGTTTGCTCTCTCGGCTCGGTTTGAAACAGAGCAATTTGTTCATCTAGATGCGGCGAACTGGCTGGCAATGGGCTACTCCACTATCTTTGGTAGCGCGATCGCCTATGGGTTATTTTTCTACTTTGCCGCTAGCGGTAGTCTGACTAGCCTCAGTTCTTTAACCTTTCTCACGCCTGTGTTTGCGCTCTTCTTTGGTAATCTGTTTCTGGGTGAAATGCTAAGCCAAATTCAGTGGATAGGCGTTGGGCTAACGCTGGTCAGCATTTATCTGATTAATCAGCGCGATGTGCTGGCTGAGAAATTTCAAACCATGCGGCAAGTTCCCATATCGGAAGTATTGCAACTCGATCAATCGGCGACTCCACCGATTCCAGAATCCGCTCAACTGCCTGTGCCAATAGCAGAGCAGGACTAGACACGCCATGATGGATTCTGTTTCGCCTTTAAAGCTGCTGTTTCTCTCGACCTCGGTGGGTCCGTTGGGTTCTGGGATGGGCGGCGGCGTGGAACTGACGCTAAAAAATATTGCTCAAGCATTGCGCGATCGCAATCACACGATCGAGATCGTTGCTCCAGCAGGCTCGATTCTGCGAGGCTTTCCGGTAATTGAAATTCCGGGTCGGCTGCAAAGTACGGCACAGAGTGAAGGGCGTGATGCTTGGGTAGCGATGCCGCCGGAGTCGGTCTTGGCAAATATGTGGAGCTATGCTCGACAGGTGCAAGCAAACTACGACCTGATTCTTAACTTTGCCTATGACTGGCTGCCCTTTTACCTGACTCCGTTTTTTCAAACACCGATCGCTCATCTAGTCAGCATGGGTTCTCTAACCGATGCGACGGATCAAATCATTGGGCAGATTGCCACTGATTTTCCTGGCACGATCGCCGTTCACAGTCGCGCTCAAGCAGCCACCTTTGAGTTCGGCGATCGCTGCCGCGTGGTGGGCAACGGCTTTGATCTAGCTCAGTACCAGTTTTGCGCTCAGCCTGAGAATGCGCTGGCGTGGGTGGGGCGGCTTGCCCCCGAAAAAGGCTTGGAAGATGCCGTGATTGCTGCACAAGCGACCGGAATTCCCCTGAAAATTTGGGGCTTGTTGCAGGATGTTGCCTACTGGCATGACATTTGCGACCAGTATCCTGATGCGCCTGTGACCTATGAAGGATTTTTATCGACGACGGAGTTGCAGCAAGAATTGGGCAACTGTCGGGCGCTGCTGATGACTCCACGTTGGGTAGAAGCCTTTGGCAATGTGGCGATCGAAGCGCTTGCCTGTGGCGTTCCAGTGATTGCCTACGATCGCGGTGGTCCTGCGGAAATTGTTCAACATGGCAAAACAGGCTGGTTGGTGCCGCCCGATCGCGTCAAGGGATTGGTTGACGCGATCGCCAAAATTGACCAGATCGATCGCCGCACCTGTCGAGAATCTGCTGAACAAGATTATTCTCTTGAAGCAATGGGCGATCGCGTGGAGCAATGGTTCGCCGCAATCCTTCCAAGAAAAGTTCCCTAAAAAAATTACCTACTTCATCATGCAAAGATTTTTCTCTTTACGCCAAGAAAGACAGCATTCCCTTGGGTTTGACCGTGAGCAACGTGCGACCCTGCAAGCCTTCTTGCTCCAAAATGGCGTTGCTGGCAAGTAAACCGCTGCTAACGGCGCGCTCCATTAATCCGCAGGGGAAGGGCATTTTTACCCAGTCTCCCGCAAACAGGAGGTTGGCGGCAGCAGTTTGGTTAGAGGGGCGATCGCGATAGCTGCCTGGTGGAAATCCGGCAAAGTTCTTCTGATTCACCAATTCGCGATGCAGCATCACGGCATTTTTTAGATCGGGCACGATTTCGTATAGCTCCTGCTCAAACGTGCTGAGCAAGTCTGCTTGCGTGGGAAATTCTTTTTCCTTGTAGCAGTAAGCATGGAGTTCTACGACGCTACCGCCAGTTTTCTCTGCCCAAGCAATGTAGTCATCTTGAATCCGATGGTAAAGTGTGATGCTGTCGGTGAGGCGATAGCCAGAAAGCGACGTGAACCAGCTTTGATCCCAGTCAAAGTCGCGATCGAACCAAAGGCGACAGACGGCAAATGGGTCGGCAACGGCAAGCTGTTTCACCTGTTGTTTCACTTGGGCGTGAACCTCGCCCGTCATCCCAGAAAAAAGATTTTGCACGCCCGGAATATCTGCGGCGATCACGTAATAGTCAGCCTGCAAGGTTTCCGGGGGATTCGATTCGGGTGCGGCAGTTTCTACCGCTACAAGCTGAACCGTGTCTTCTGCTTTGCCCATTACTGTGAACTGCGGTAAATCTCGTTGGGCAGGTCCACTCAACACTTTGCCGTTTTGATCAAACACGGCACCATGGCAAGGGCAGTGAAATTCGCCGTTATCTTGAGGATGAACGGTGCAGCCCTGATGAGTGCAGGTGAGCGAAATCGCCGCTTTTTTAGCAGCGTTGATGGCATACACGCGATCGCCCGCTCCATAAAACGCCAGTTCGCTTTGACTTGCAGCATCTAAAGCTGGGTTTGCTTTCACCCAAAAAGGAATGGTCGCGGCTTCATTGCCCTTTTGATAGGTGAGCGATTCAATTTTGCCCTGGTTCCAATGAATATTGCTGACGGAAACCTCGGTCAAAATCTTGCCGCCTTGGTTCACAATTGACTGCGCGATCGGGTCTACCAAGCTGCGCCCCATGTCTTGCTTTGTGCCGTTAAACGCCAAGCCCTCTGGATTGCCAAAGAAATAGAAGTGGAAGAATTGCATCAGTTCCCCAGCACTTAGCATATCCGGCGAGTTGAGGCTAGATTTAGCAAACGGCAAAAAATATAGATCATACAATCCACGGGGAATGCCCTTGTTGACCCATTCTGTAACCGACATATTATCTAAACGCTCGTAGCTATGAGCCGAATTGAACCCCGTGATTTCGCGAAAGACTTGCCAATGTTGAGGGCTAGTCAGGTTTAATCCCCAGCGCAAGCGATTAGTGGAAGATATTGCCAAATCAACAATATTCCAAGGAAAGGCAGAATGACTGGGGCGAAACACTTCTGGCTGATAGCGATCGCCCTTATAAACCACCGAGTAATAGTCGAGCGACTTAAAATTATCGCGAATTTTGATCTCTTCTATCAAACTCCAGAGATTGTAATATTGCGGAAAAAAGCCGTGAAATCCATGTTCCATCATCATCGATTCACCGTTGACGTTAATTTGCCAACTGGCAACTTTGCCGCCTAACTGGGGCGATCGCTCCAGCACTGTCACCTGAAAACCGCGTTGGCTTAACTCGTGAGCAGCCGCAAGCCCAGCCAACCCGCCGCCTACCACAATCACGCTTTTTGGTTTATTGATCCGGTAAGGTAAAGAAAGAATCGCGGGTTGAAACACACTCGGCTGTGGTTTAGAAAATCGAGAATAGCCCACAAACCCGCCAAAGGTGCTAACGCCAGCCAGTTTTAGTAATGCGCGTCGCGAGATTTGACGTTGGAAAGAAGAATCAAACACTGACTTCATGTGAAATGTATAAAACCTATTGAGGCAAACGTTAAGGTTGAGGCAATAGCTTGAGGCGAATGAAACAAGTCGTACCGCATCTTACAGCCGTTTAACAGGAATTTTCGCAATAATTTCTCTGCCGATGGTCACGACCATACGTCACGCCGAAAATGATGTAATTCGCGTCTTTAAAGAACTATTCAAGTTCATATTGGTATACGCCATTTAGTCTAATCAAGGTTTTAAAAAATAGCTACATCGGAGAAACAGCAGTCATCTCCAGTATTGATAGTCTGAATTTATCGAAAACCGGACAAACTTTGTAATTTCTTCGGAAACACAAAGTTTTAGCCACCTATAAATTTTTGTTGATGTCCAGATTTCCGTAGGGGCGTAGCATTCGGGCATCATTTTAACGATTCAATCGGAGATCGACTGCCGAATGCTACGCCCTTACACAAGATTCTGTAGCGGCTGAATCATAAACCAAGAGTTACAAACCCAGATCAGCCGAAGATTTATAGACAGGCAGCAGCACATTGAATGTGGAGCCTTCCCCGACTCTGCTTTTAACTGAAATCGATCCGCCGCAGTGCAACAGTAATTGCTGCACAATCGTTAGCCCTAATCCAGCGCCGCTAGAGTCATCGGCAGATTGGCGAACCCGATAAAAGCGATCGAAAATTTTAGGGACTTCGCTAGGTGCAATCCCCACACCCGTATCCCGAATTTCTAGCTGCACATAGTCTCCTTGTTGTTTCGCACGAACCGATACCTGCCCTCCAGTCGGAGTGAATTTAATCGCATTGTGCAGGAGATTAATCACAATTTGCTTCAGCCAATTACTCATGCAGGCAACTGGCAAGAGGTCTTCTGGCACTGTGTAGACTAGCTGAATTCCTTTTTCCTCTGCGACAGGCTGATAGGTCGTGACGACACCCGGAACGACATCGCTTAACCGTAATGCTGGCAGCGCCGATTGATCGACCACCTGATCGAGATCAACTAGATTTAGCAGGCTGGTGATTAAAGAACTTTGGCGATCGCACTCCTTCGCAATCAACTCCATATACCGCTGGCGCTGAGGCAGCTTAATTGTGGGCGACGCTAATAGCGACAGCGCCGTTTTGATCGTCGTTAACGGGGTTCGCAATTCCTGCCCTACTGTATTGAGGAATTCATCTTTTAACCGCAACGTATCCAACAACTCCTCATTTTGTAACCGCAGTGAATCTGCCCCTTCTGCCTGTTTGCGATAGGTATTATTCCGTTGCCAAAGGTCTTCTTGTTGCTGCAAAGTTTGACCAAATAATTGCTCTATTACCCTTAAATTTAATTCGTTAGAAGTCAAGGCTAGCCGTTGATTTGTCCAATGGGTCACTAAGTCAGCAGTAAACGTTTGCAAGGTTGCTAATTCATCAGGATGCAGCGCCAATTTATCAGCCATTAGACAAGCAAGCATTTGTTCAAGCCTATGCAAGGCACGTTTAATTAACGTTGCATCCCATGAGCATCGTGCCAAAAGCATCTGTTTGCGATCGCCCGTGTCTAATAGCTGAGAAACCTGCCCGTAGCTGCTGATTGTATCTAAAGCGGCAAGATCGGCAATCTTAGAGGATTGAGCAGACTGAGAGCGACGAGCAAACAGCGCGATAGGAAACTGCGCCGACCAGATCATTAAGAAATACTCTCGCCGCAACGCATTTTCTGGAGCCAACTGCACCGGAAAAATTGGCATCGTGCTTACCCGCTCAGCAATATTAGTCATCGCCGAAATATCAGGTAGCAAGCTGAATCGAGTAGTAGTTGGAGAATCTGGATGAGAAGCTCTGATCGGTTCAAGCTCCTCTCGTCGATGGGCAAAACTGTAAATTGTTTTAGAAATTCCTTCTAGATGGGCATATTGCTCAAGCGCTGTGTGCCACGTCTCTCCTTTAGGAAGTTTTGCCCATACCAAGGCTGGAATTTTTTGCTCAACTAGTAGATTGATTATGGAGTCACTAATGGACTTAAACGAAGTGGGGCTAAGCTGAAGTGCAGGCGGAGAAAACTCATCTTGCAATGCCAACTCATGTAGAGACATTTCTGACGCTGAATTCATGGATTCTAGGAAGAACTAGGGCTGAGTTCAATTAGACGTAACAGAACCTGCAAAATTTGGTGAGACAGCGTTACCTAGCGACTGCATAGGGCAGCTTTTTAAAATGGACTTTGATCAATGCCTACACTTTAAGGCACACTAACCCAACGCGTTAGCGCTTATCTTAGCAAAAAGCCCTTATAAAAAAGACAAAGCAGGAGTGCGGTTTATTAATGCGGGCAAAGATTCGAGATACAGAAATTTATTTTGATGTGGAAGGTGCGGGATTGGTGCCCGATGGCGATCGCATGAGGGAGAAGCCGATCGCCTTTGTAGTGCATGGTGGACCCGGAGCCGACCACACCTCGTTTAAGCCCACTTTCACACCGCTCAGTCAAAAAATGCAGCTTGTGTATTTTGACCATCGGGGGCAGGGGCGATCGCAGCGCGGCAACCCAGCCACCTACACGCTCGACAACAACGTGGAAGACATGGAAGCGCTGCGCCAGCACTTGGGTCTAGGCAAAATCGTTGTGATTGGCGCATCCTATGGCGGCATGGTGGCACTCACCTATGCCAGCCGCTATCCAGCAAACGTGTCGCATCTGATGGCGATCGTGACCGTGGCAGATTCGCGATTTTTGCAGCGGGCGCAGGCGACTCTAGCGAAGAACGGGACGGCATCACAACAGGCGACCGCCGAGCATCTCTGGAACGGCACCTTTCGGGATGAGGCACATCTACAAGAATACTTCCGCATCATGGCACCCCTTTATTCCATCACCTACAACCCCGCCGCTGCTCAACCCAACTTACACCGCGCCATTCTCTCCGCCGATGCGATCAATGTGGCATTTGGCGGCTGGTTGCGAACCTACGATATCCGCGATCAACTGCATCGGATTACCGCTCCAACGCTGGTGATTGCGGGACGACATGACTGGATCTGTCACCCCGAATTTTCAGAGGAAATCGCCCAACTCATTCCTAACGCGGATCTGCGAATTTTTGAAAACAGTGGGCACAGCATTCGAGTCGATGAACCAGAAGCATTACTAGACGCGATCGCGGGCTTCATCGTGTATCAACAATAATTTTGAACCCCAAGCCACAAGTGGAGAAGCGAAGATGAATTTTTGCGCTCCGAACTCTGCGTATTCCACTATCATGCTTCCTGAGAAATTGAAGCTGAGTTTGCCAATGAAACCTTAAAGCGGCAATCGGTCTACAATGCAGCACGAGCGGTAAAAAGCAGGACAGCGACTGCCCTAAAGAAGTAAGGTGTGGTTGTTGATTGGATGAAAAATAAGTTAAATTTAGTTAACAATTCGAGTTCAACGGTAACAGATTCATCTACTGATTGTTGATTAAGCAATTCTAGTAATAGACATTGCTAGCAACGGTAGAGCGAGTTAAAAGCATGGGTGCTGTCGGGTTAGTGAAGGCATAGATGTGCTGTTATTAGGTGGTTAGTTACGGCTGTAGTTAAAGGGCGCGATTTATGAAATTTTCTTGGAGAACGGCTTTACTGTGGGCATTGCCAGCTTTGGTAATTGGCTTTTTCTTGTGGCAGAGTTCATTTGTTACTCCTACGGCAAACGTCAACAGCAAGAATGCAGCAAGTACCCGGATGACCTATGGACGTTTTCTGGAATATCTGGATGCATCACGGGTTGTGAGCGTTGACTTATACGATGAAGGTCGCACGGCGATCGTGGAAGCGGTCGATTCAGAGCTAGATAACCGGGTTCAACGGCTACGGGTCGATTTGCCTGGAAACTCGCCCGAATTAATTTCTCGCTTAAGAAAAGAAAACATTAATTTGGATGTTCACCCTACTCGCAACGATGGCAGTGCCGTTTGGAGCTTGTTGGGCAATTTAATTTTCCCAGTGCTGCTGATTGGGGGCTTGTTTTTCTTATTTCGCCGCTCAGGCAATGTGCCCGGTGGTCCTGGACAGGCAATGAGCTTTGGTAAGTCGAAGGCTCGTTTTCAAATGGATGCTAAAACTGGAGTCATGTTTGATGATGTGGCTGGGATTGAAGAAGCGAAAGAAGAACTGCAAGAGGTTGTTACATTCCTCAAAAAGCCAGAGCGTTTCACCGCAGTAGGCGCGAAGATCCCTAAGGGTGTGCTGCTAGTCGGTCCTCCTGGCACGGGTAAAACGTTACTTGCAAAAGCGATCGCGGGGGAAGCGGGGGTTCCATTCTTCAGCATCTCTGGCTCGGAGTTTGTAGAAATGTTTGTGGGCGTGGGTGCCTCTCGTGTTCGCGATTTGTTTAAGAAAGCGAAAGAAAATGCTCCCTGCATCGTATTCATTGATGAAATTGATGCAGTTGGTCGGCAGCGGGGTGCAGGCATTGGCGGTGGCAATGACGAACGCGAGCAAACCTTAAACCAGTTGCTCACCGAAATGGATGGGTTTGAGGGCAACACCGGGGTGATCATCATCGCGGCAACTAACCGCCCCGATGTACTAGATTCCGCATTGCTTCGCCCAGGGCGATTTGACCGCCAAATTGAAGTCGATGTGCCGGATATCAAGGGACGGTTAGAGGTACTACAGGTTCACGCTCGTGACAAGAAAATAGCAGATGATGTTTCTTTGGATGTGATCGCCCGTCGCACTCCGGGTTTCTCTGGGGCTGACTTGGCAAACCTGTTGAATGAAGCCGCTATCCTCACCGCTCGTCGCCGTAAAGATGCCGTCACTATGTCGGAGATTGATGCTGCGATCGATCGCGTAATTGCAGGCATGGAAGGCACTCCACTAACCGATGGCAAGAGCAAACGACTGATTGGTTACCACGAAATTGGTCATGCGATCATTGGCACTCTGGTGAAAGGTCATGACCCAGTACAAAAAGTCACTCTAGTTCCCCGTGGTCAGGCGCGTGGGTTGACCTGGTTCTCGCCCAGTGATGAACAAAGCTTGATTTCGAGATCGCAAATTTTGGCGCGAATCACTGGAGCCTTGGGCGGTCGTGCGGCTGAGGAAGTGGTGTTTGGCGATGCCGAAGTGACCACAGGCGCAGGCAACGATTTGCAGCAGGTTAGTTCCATGGCGCGCCAAATGGTTACCCGTTATGGCATGTCTGATTTGGGTCCTCTTTCCCTGGAAAGCCAGTCTGGCGAGGTGTTTTTGGGTCGAGATTTGATGACGCGATCGGAATATTCCGAAGAAATTTCGTCTCGGATTGACGCTCAAGTGCGTTCCATTGTGGAGCATTGCTACAACGATGCTCGTCGAATTGTGCGAGAAAATCGCGTGGTCGTCGATCGCCTAGTGGATTTATTAATCGAAAAAGAAACCATTGATGGCGACGAGTTCCGGCAAATCGTGGCTGAGTATACAGATATACCTGAGAAAGAGCAGTACATTCCAGTGATGTAATCTCGAAACTCTCAGTAAGTAGACAAACGGGGATGATGTGTATCATTCCCGTTTTTATTTGTCTATGTATATTTGTCTATGCAATTACCAAAGGAATCGTACATTGAATTCGGGTTTGATTCAGCGACACTGACTCTTGCCAAGAAAGAATCTCCAAGCTTCCACCCATGGAAACCAATAGTTTTTGAGTTAACAATCGGATAAAGCTAAGCGACGGAAACGGCGTAGTCGCCTGCTGCACGATCGCACCTTTCTTTAAGGCATTCTTCAACCCTAACTCCAGTGGTGCGATCGCAGGCGGAAGAAATTCTAGCGGTTGATTCCACACATTGGCTGGTAGCGGCTGGTCAATCCAAAGCTGGATCGAGGCTGAATCCACTGCACCCAGAAACACTGTGATGCTGCCATCCTCTGAATTTGCGATCGCGCCATCCACCAAGTGAATCAATGCCTGCTGCAACCGACGAGGATCAGCCATCACATAAATCGCTTCATTCACCGCCGGAATATATAACTGCAAGTTGCGATTTTGCGCTTGTAAATGGGTCGCAGTATATAGATTGAGCAGCAGCATATTGAGTTGTATCGGTTGAATAGCGAGTTCGCTGGTGCCATGTTCCACTTTGGCAATATCAATCACATCATCCAGCACCTTTACCATGCGTAATGCCGCTGCATTTGCCTGAGTAAGAAAGTCTCGTTCCTCTGCTGGGCTATCGCACAAGTCTGCCAAAATCAACTGCTGCATACCAATCAACCCGCTCATGGGCGATCGCAGTTCATGCGAAGTTCGCGCCAAAAAACCTCCCTTTAAGCGGCTCATCTCTGCCGCCATATGATATGCCAGTTGGAGCGATTGCAGCGACTGAGTGTCTTCTTGATAAGTATCTTCTTGAATAAAGGATACGTTTTGATTACTCAGGTCAGTTGATGCGGTCGTTTCTGATTTAGGCGGGGACGGACGGCGGATTTGCCAGCCCACCACCAAACCACCCAAAATTCCAATCATTAGCCATCCTAAATTCATCAAATTTTCTCTCGTTATGACCTGATGTGGCAGGTGATAGGGAACAGGGAATAGGGAATAGGGGACAGGGAATAGGGGACAGGGAACAGGGAATAGGGGACAGGTATGAAAGAGCTTACAGCGTCCACGCCCATGTCCTAATCTTTGTAGTTACTGCTGTGCAAGTCAACAGCTCCCTGTCGCAAAATCTCCCAGCCAGTGCCATGCCAGCGAATAACGGTAGATGGAATCCCCGAAGATGGAATGTTTGAAGATGGAATGTTTGAAGATGGACTGCTTGAAGATGGACTGCTTGAAGATGGACTGCCTGAAACAATAGGCGGCTGCATTCCTGCAATCTGCTGAATCGCATCGGGTGACAGGGTTAGCACCGTCGGAAATTGGGCTTCGATGTCGGTCATTGCTTGCAGCGGTGGCTGCCCAGAAAGATTTGCGCTAGTAGTTGCGAGGGCACCGGTTTGAGCCAGAATTGCCTGGGCGATCGCATGATTAGGGACACGAATGCCAATGGTTGAACGGTTCTGAGACCTCATGATAGCGGGGACGCGATCGCTAGCAGGTAGCACCAATGTCAACGCCCCTGGAAGATGCTGATTGACAATCAATTCCCACTGATAGCGCTCTGCCTCAGTTCCGTCTACATAATCCCAAATATCCGTCACAGTCGCCACCATCAAAATCAGCGGCTTATCAAAACTGCGTTGTTTTGCAGTAAAAATTAGTGCCGCCTGCTGAGGATGAGCCGCCAAAGCGGGCACCGTATCCGTGGGGAAACTAGCTAAATGCGAACCAAAGCAAACTTGGGTCGTCAATTCATCGAAAGAAACTTGAGGCATGGGAATGAATGAGGTTTGTTTTAAGATGTCATACTCTCAGTGTCTTCTCTCAAACAAATATTCACCAGGTTTCTCTTTAAGATCAGCCTAGATTTGGGCACTCTTAAAATGAACAGCGTTGCTAACTGACCTAATGGGCAACTAAAGTCATTACGTCAGCTAGTACAATTCAGAGCCGATTTAACTTATAGCGCTTTAAGCAAATTTGTTGAGTTTTCTTTTTAGGTTAAACACAGTATGGAATTAATTTTGCATCGTGAAAAGCTGTGAAAACATAGAAAACTTTGATGGCAAGGATAGGGGTTTGAGTTCCATCTCCGACCTGCGCCAATATTGCCGCGATGATGATGCATTTGATCAATTGCAGCAAATACTTTTGTCTGCGGAAGCTGAGCGTTGTCACCTTCAGGCACATTTGAAAACGATTCAGCAGCAACAGCAAACACAATTTGATCAGCTTAGCTTTCAAGCTTCTCTGCTCAAGCAAGTTTGCAATGCAATTATTGCCACCGATTTGCAAGGCTGCATTACCCATTGGAATTTTTATGCTGAAAAGCTTTATCAATGGCAGGCAGCAGAGGTTTTGGGAAAAGAGATTCTGGCTGTGTTAAAGCCTATGCAGGATCAGGCAAAGGGACAAGCGATCGCCCGCCAAATGATCAGTCAGGTGTTTGAGTCAGAATTATGGGAAGGGGAACTAATTCTTCATCGCAAGGATGGTTCTCAATTTTGGGCTGAGGTGAAAAATATGGTGCTGCGAGACGATCGCGATCGCCCGATTGGTTTTGTCGGTATTTCTGTAGATATCACCGAGCGCAAGCAAGCCCAAGCTGCACTCGCCCATCAGGCTGCTGTTTTGCGGTCTCAAGCGAAGTATCGCAGCATCTTTGAAAATGCCACGGAAGGAATTTTTCAAACTTCGCCGAATGGGCATTACCTTAGCGCTAATCATGCCCTTGCTAATCTTTATGGGTACACATCGCCAGAGGAGTTAATGACCCAATTAACGAGCATTGAGCATCAGCTTTATGTTGATCCTGATCGACGGACTCAGTTTTTAGCGATCATGCAGCAGCAAGGATCAATTTCTGAGTTTGAGTCCCAGGTCTACCGCCATGATCTCTGTGTCATTTGGATTTCAGAGAATGCTCATTGTGTGTATGGCGCAACCGGAGAAATTCTCTACTACGAAGGAAGCGCTTCTGATGTTACCCAGCGCAAACAGGCAGAGCAACAATTGCAGCAGCAAGCCGATCGCGATCATCTGCTAGGGGCGATCGCCCTCCGAATTCGCCAATCGTTAGATCTAGAAGAAATTTTGCATCGCACCGTAGATGAAATTCGGCAGTTTTTGCACACCGATCGCGTTTTGGTTTATCGCTTTGATGCCCATCATGGGGTTTTGGTCGCCGGTTCAGTAGCCCCCGAATGGGCACTCAGCAGGACGTGCGACTCGCATCAAATCTGGTATCGAGATGAGAACGCCCGTTATGAACAGGGGCAAACCTATGTTGTGAATGATATTACCCAGCAGCATTTGCCCCCAGACTATCTGGCTTTTATGCAGCAGATTCAGGTGAAAGCCAAGCTGGTTGTTCCCCTTTCTGAGGGTGACAAGCTTTGGGGCGTTCTAGCCGTGCATCACTGTGGTGCTATTCGCCAGTGGCAAGCCTTTGAAATCGATTTGGTGCAAAAACTAGCGGTGCAAGTGGCGATCGCCATTCAGCAAGCCCAACTCTTCAGTCAGTTGCAGCACCAAGCACAGCGAGAACAGGTGCTTAACCAATTGGGGCAAGCAATTAACTCCAGCCTAGA
>Ga0209181_10006692_pt1 | contig 16054 bp, 11 predicted proteins | sample MAT05_FD_187208 | JGI IMG/M metagenome (GOLD analysis project Ga0209181, IMG submission 187208) | Freshwater microbial communities from Lake Fryxell liftoff mats and glacier meltwater in Antarctica - MAT-05 (SPAdes) (version 2) | ecosystem: Environmental > Aquatic > Freshwater > Ice > Liftoff... | reverse complement strand
CCGGGTGACAACGTGAAGATGGTGGTGAGTCTGATTGCACCGGTTGCGATGGACGAAGGTCTGCGTTTTGCTATTCGTGAAGGCGGCCGTACGGTTGGCGCCGGTGTGGTAGCTAAAATCATTAAGTGACACCCGGCTCGGCTTGCGAGATGCGATGAAACGCATGTCGCGGGACGGGGGTCGGTGAGGCAGCATGCCGAACGTTTACTTTCAGTCAATGGATGAAACGAACGGCGTTAAGCCTGCGGAAATGGCGGACCGGTAGCGGCCCGCCATCGCCCGTTTAGAAAGCCACACGCTAGTAGCTCAATTGGCAGAGTAGCGGTCTCCAAAACCGCGGGTTGGGGGTTCGAGTCCCTCCTGGCGTGCCACTAATTTGGTTTTGCATGAAAGTGCAGGGCAATAACAACGAAAGTTGATAAGAGTCTGAATGAATACGAAAGTTGAAAATGTTAACGCTGCGACCAGTGGCGCTGACCTAGCAAAATACGCGGTAGCAATCGCGCTGGTAGCGGGCGGAATATTTGCTTACACCTATTTCACCGAATGGAATTCGGTGTTGCGTGGCTTGGTTGCATTTGCTGGCATCGTATTGGGCGGAGTCGTTTTTGCGACCACATCGAAAGGTTTGGCATGGCGTGATTTCTTTTCGGAAGCCTTGTTTGAACTGCGTAAGGTCGTTTGGCCGACCCGACAAGAAGCCTGGAAGGTGACTTGGGTAGTAATGGTAGTGGTGGTGATTATCAGCTTGATTCTTTCGCTGTTTGATCTGGTTATTTCGAAACTCATCGCGCTGTTACTGGCATAAGGACTGGATCATGGCAAAACGCTGGTATGTAGTTCACGCTTATTCTGGTTTTGAAAATCAGGTTGCCCGCAATGTGGAAGCCCGCATTGCACGCGACAGCATGGAAGAAAAATTTGGCTTGGTGCTGGTTCCTACCGAAGAAGTGGTGGAAATGCGCGCAGGTCAGAAACGTAAATCCGAACGCAAGTTTTTTCCGGGTTACGTGTTGGTTCAAATCGAAACCAATGAAGAAGGCGGTATCCCGCGCATTGACGACGAAAGCTGGCATTTAATCAAGGAAACACCAAAAGTGATGGGTTTTATCGGCGGCACGCGCGAGCGTCCGTTACCCATCCTTGACTCGGAAGCCGACATGATCCTACGCCGTGTGCAAGATGGCGTTGATAAGCCCAAGCCGAAAGTATTGTTTGAACCCGGTCAATTGGTACGTGTTACCGACGGCCCGTTCAACGACTTCAACGGAACGGTGGAAGAAGTAAATTACGAGAAGAGCCGCCTGCGCGTGGCTGTTCTGATTTTCGGGCGTTCAACACCAGTCGAACTTGAGTTCGCGCAGGTGGAGAAAGCCTAAGAGGTGGGTTTGGGGGCTGGGAACTGGGGGCTAGTGAAAATCACGAAGCCCTCAGTTCCCAGTCTCTAGTCCCGATTTAAAACTAAGGAGGAGTCCCGCAGTCGCAAGACGTGCAGACGCTTGAACTCCAGGAGTAAATAACATGGCAAAGAAAGTAGTTGGTTATATAAAGTTACAAGTGAAGGCTGGCCAAGCCAATCCTTCGCCGCCGGTTGGTCCAGCATTGGGTCAGCGCGGTCTGAATATTATGGAATTTTGCAAAGCGTTCAACGCAGCAACATCAAAATTGGAACCGGGTCTGCCGATTCCTTGCGTGATCACTGCTTATTCCGACCGTACCTTTACCTTCATCACCAAGACGCCACCGGCGACCATCTTGTTGAAGAAAGCTGTCGGCATCACTTCGGGCTCGAAACGTCCGAACACTGACAAAGTCGGCAAGGTAACCCGTAAACAGCTCGAAGAAATCGCGAAAGCGAAAGAACCCGATTTGACAGCAGCTTCGCTCGATGCAGCCGTGCGCACCATTGGTGGCAGCGCGCGCAGCATGGGCTTGATTGTGGAGGCTTAAGACATGGCTAAGATCACTAAACGCTTCAAGGCTATGCAGAACACTGTCGTAGCAGGCAAGGCTTATTCCATCGAAGAAGCTCTGAAAATCATTCAAGCCAATAGCAAAACCAAGTTCGTCGAAGCCGTTGACGTAGCAGTACGTCTGGGCGTTGATGCCAAGAAATCCGACCAGCAAGTACGCGGTTCGACCGTATTGCCAGCCGGTACCGGTAACTCGGTACGCGTCGCTGTATTCTGCCCTCCAGGTGCGAAAGCTGATGAAGCTTTAGCCGCTGGTGCGGAAGTCGTGGGTATGGATGATCTGGCTGAAAAAATGCTGGCTGGTGACATCAATTACGACGTTGTGATTGCTACCCCGGACGCGATGCGTGTTGTCGGTAAACTCGGTACCGTGCTGGGCCCACGTGGTCTGATGCCTAACCCGAAAGTCGGTACTGTATCGGCTGACGCCGCAGGCGCCGTGCGTAATGCAAAAGCGGGTCAGGTGCGTTATCGCACTGACAAGGCCGGCATTATCCATTGCACTATCGGCAAGGTGAGTTTTGCCGCTGACGCATTGGCTGGCAATCTGCAAGCATTGTTGCTGGACTTGATCAAAGCCAAGCCGTCATCGGCCAAAGGTCAATATCTGCAAAAGATTTCGCTTAGCTCAACCATGGGCCAGGGCGTGACGGTGGATCAATCGTCGTTAACCCTGAAATAAGCAATAAAGAATAACGCCTTCGGGAGTGTCGCCCCGAGGGTTCGATTTTGAAGGCGCTGTCCGGTGCAAACCGGGCAAGCTATCAAAGACCGCAGGTGCGAACAGCGCACATCAACGTCGGGCAGGGATGCTTGATAACGGCAAGGATTCGCCGTTGATGGAAGCGAGCTAGCTTAATGATGCGAAAGCAAAACCGGCGTAGATGGTGTAGCCCTCTGGATTTTCATTTAGAATTTTTCTGGAAAGGCCACCACTGGGACACCCGTCCCCGGTATCGAAGGATCGATATCGCCTTGGACCACAATCGGCAGGAGCCGAAAGTGGATTTAAACTGAAGGAGTAACAATGGCTCTCAATCTGTCACAGAAGCACCTAGTTGTCGCTGAAATAGCAGACGTTGCATCGAAAGCTCAATCCTTGGTTGCAGCAGAGTACGCAGGCGTGACCGTCAGTCAAATGACGGCCATGCGCAAGAAAGCTCGCGAAACCGGTGTGTACTTGAAAGTTGTCAAGAACACCCTGGCTGAGCGTGCAGTCAACGGTACCGAATTCGAGAATGTCAAAGATTCTCTGACCGGTCCGTTGTTGTATGCGTTCTCGATGGAAGACCCTGGCGCAGCCAGCCGTCTGATCAAGGATTTTGTAAAAATCAACGACAAGCTACAAGCGAAGATCGTTTCCATTGGCGGCAAGATGTACCCGGCCTCGCACGTTGATGTGCTGGCTTCGCTGCCAACCCGCGATCAAGCGTTGTCGATGCTGGCACGCGCCCTTTCCGAACCAGCGGCGATGTTCGCTCGTGCGGTCAAGGCTATTGCCGACAAGCAAGGTGGCGGCGACGAAGTCGCAGCCGAGGCTACTGCCGAAGCTTGATGGTATTCACGACACAACGCATTCCTAAACAATCCAGTAAATAATTCAGAGGTAAATACAATGTCCCTTTCCAATGACCAGATCGTTGAAGCGATCGCCAGCAAGACCTTGATGGAAGTGATGGAGCTCGTTCGCGCCATCGAAGAAAAATTCGGCGTTTCTGCTGCTGCCCCAGTTGCTGCTGCCGGCCCTGCCGCTGCCGCTGCCGTCGTTGAAGAACAAACCGAATTCACGGTTATTCTGAAAGCAACCGGCGAGAAGAAAGTTGAAGTGATTAAAGCCGTCCGCGCCATCACTGGCTTGGGCTTGAAAGAAGCGAAAGATTTGGTCGAAGGCGCACCGCAAACCGTTAAGGATGCAGTGTCCAAGGCCGATGCCGACAAGTTCAAGAAAGAACTCGAAGCCGCTGGCGCTACTGTCGAACTCAAGTAAGCAATTGCTTGCTTCGCCGGCGTGAATTGGCGAGTAAAGGCTGGGAGCGAAAGCTCCCGGCCTTTAGCCGTTAATTTGCTCAGCGAGAAATACTGCTAAAGATTTTGATCACGAGTTGTCAGTCGGAAGTAGCGGGAGAAGGCGTGCTAGTGCCGACAATACTAGCGATTTCCCACTGACAATTTACTTTTTGTTTTACCCGCAGATCACACCCATCTGCATATCAAAATGAGGCGATAGCTCCCATGAACTACTCCTTCACCGAGAAAAAGCGCATCCGTAAAAATTTCGGCAAACGCCGTGATGTTTTGGAAGTGCCTTACTTGCTTGCCATCCAGATGGATTCTTACCGTGAATTCCTGCAGGAATTCTCGCCGACAGCCAATCGCGAAGATCGCGGTCTGCATGCCGCGCTGAAATCGGTATTCCCCATCTCTTCCTATTCCGGCAATGCCGCGCTCGAATACGTGAGTTATCGCTTAGGCGAACCACCCTTCGATGAACGCGAATGCCGTAACCGTGGCCTGAGCTACGGCGCGCCTTTGCGCGTCACCGTGCGTCTGGTGATTTACGATCGTGAATCCTCGACCAAAGCCATCAAATATGTAAAAGAACAAGAAGTTTACATGGGTGAATTGCCGTTAATGACCGGCAATGCCACCTTCATTGTGAACGGTACCGAGCGCGTTATTGTGTCTCAGTTACATCGTTCTCCTGGCGTATTTTTTGATCACGACCGAGGCAAGACCCATAGTTCGGGTAAATTGCTGTACTCGGCTCGTATCATTCCTTATCGCGGTTCGTGGTTGGATTTTGAATTCGACCCGAAAGACTGCGTCTATACCCGTATTGATCGTCGTCGTAAATTGCCAGTCTCGATCCTGTTGCGCGCTCTGGGTTACAACAACGAGGAAATGCTCAACATTTTCTTTGACATCAATACTTTCCACATTGCCAATAAAGACAGCGTGGAATTGGAACTGGTACCGGAACGTCTGCGCGGCGAAACCCTGAACTTTGACCTCGTGGTCGGTGGCAAGGTGATTGTTGAAGCCGGCAAGCGTATTACCGCACGTCACGTCAAATTGCTCGAACAAGCCAATATCAAGACACTCGAAGTGCCGGATGAATACTTGATCGGCCGTATTTTGTCGCACGACGTTGTCGATACCAATACCGGCGAATTGCTGGCAACCGCCAATGACGAACTCAATGACACCTCCTTGGTGAAATTGCGTAAAGCGGGCGTCGCTCAGATCGGTACCTTGTGGGTGAATGATTTGGATCGCGGCCCATACATTTCGAACACCTTGCGTATCGATCCGAGCAAAACTCAGCTCGAAGCGCTGGTCGAAATTTATCGCATGATGCGTCCAGGCGAGCCGCCAACCAAAGAAGCTGCCTTGAACTTGTTCTATAACCTGTTCTTCACCTTCGAGCGTTACGATTTGTCGAACGTGGGTCGCATGAAGTTCAACCGTCGTGTGGGCCGTAAAGAAGTGACCGGCGCCTCGGTGCTTTTCGATCACAAATATTTCAGCGCCCGTAATGACGAAAATTCCAAGAATTTAGTCAGAGAGCGCGGTGAAACTTCCGACATCCTGGAAGTGATCAAGACCCTTTGCGAAATCCGCAATGGTCGCGGCACCGTCGATGATATTGATCACTTGGGTAACCGTCGTGTTCGTTCGGTCGGTGAAATGGCTGAAAACGTATTCCGCGTAGGCTTGGTCCGCGTTGAACGCGCTGTAAAAGAACGTTTGTCCTTGGCTGAATCAGAAGGTCTAACACCGCAAGAATTGATTAACGCCAAACCTGTTGCGGCCGCGATCAAGGAATTCTTCGGTTCCTCGCAACTTTCGCAGTTTATGGATCAAAACAATCCATTGTCCGAAGTTACCCACAAGCGTCGTGTATCGGCACTTGGCCCAGGTGGTTTGACTCGCGAGCGTGCAGGCTTTGAAGTGCGCGACGTGCATCCAACCCATTACGGTCGTGTCTGTACAATTGAAACCCCGGAAGGTCCAAACATTGGTCTTATCAACTCGCTCGCGGTCTATGCGCGTTCGAATAAATATGGCTTTTTGGAAACGCCTTATCGTAAAGTCGTTGATGGCAAAGTCACCGAAACCGTGGAATTCCTGTCGGCGATCGAAGAACACGAGTTTGCAATTGCCCAGGCGAATGCGGAATTGAAAAGCGACGGTGGCTTTACCGCTCCGTTTGTTCCTTGCCGTTACCAAAGTGAAACCTTGCTCAAGCCACCATCAGAAATCCAATACATGGACGTTTCGCCCATGCAGTCGGTTTCGGTCGCAGCCGCATTGGTGCCCTTCATTGAGCACGACGATGCTAACCGCGCCTTGATGGGTGCGAACATGCAACGTCAAGCCGTGCCAACTCTGCGTTCGCAAAAACCATTGGTCGGTACCGGTATTGAACGTGCCGTTGCACGCGACTCCGGTGTGACCGTGAACGCGCTGCGCGGCGGCGTCATCGATCAAATCGATGCTGGTCGTATCGTGGTTCGCGTTAGCGAAAAAGAAGTGCGTGAAAATGACGCTGGCGTCGATATCTATACGCTCGTGAAATACACCCGTTCCAATCAGAACACCTGCATCAATCAGCGTCCGCTGGTTCGCGTCGGTGACAAGATTGAACGGGGCGACGTGCTGGCCGATGGTCCATCCACCGATATTGGTGAATTGGCTCTGGGTCAAAACATGTTGATCGCCTTTATGCCGTGGAACGGCTACAACTTCGAAGACTCCATTTTGTTGTCAGAGCGCGTGGTTGAAGAAGATCGCTACACCACGATTCATATCGAAGAACTGACCTGCGTTGCACGTGATACGAAATTGGGGCCGGAAGAAATTTCTGCCGATATTCCGAATGTGTCCGAGCAAGCGTTGGGTCGTTTGGATGAATCGGGTGTGGTCTATATCGGTGCAGAAGTTCGCGCCGGTGACATCATGGTCGGTAAAGTCACGCCAAAGGGCGAAAGCCAATTGACGCCAGAAGAAAAACTCCTGCGTGCCATCTTCGGTGAAAAAGCTTCGGACGTTAAAGATAGCTCGCTGCGCGTGCCACCCGGCATGGATGGAACTGTCATTGACGTTCAAGTGTTCACCCGCGACGGTATCGAAAAAGACAAGCGTGCCCGTCAAATCGAAGAAACCGAAATCAAGCGCGTCAAGAAAGATTTCGACGACCAATTCCGTATTCTGGAAGCGGCGATTTATTCGCGTCTGCGTGGCCAATTAATCGGTAAGCCTGCCAATGGCGGCGCGAACCTGAAAAAAGGCGACGCCATCACGAGTGAATACCTCGACACCCTGACTAAAAACGAGTGGTTTGCCATTCGCATGAAGGATGAAGACGCGTCTGACAACATCGAGAAAGCACAAAAACAAATCGAAGCCCACAAGGCCGAGTTTGATAAACGCTTTACCGACAAGCGCGCGAAAATCACTCAGGGTGACGACCTCGCTCCTGGCGTGTTGAAAATGGTCAAGGTGTATTTGGCCGTTAAGCGTCGTATCCAGCCGGGTGACAAAATGGCCGGTCGTCACGGTAACAAGGGTGTGGTCTCAACGATCGTACCGGTGCAAGACATGCCTTATATGGCTGACGGCACCACCGCTGACATCGTATTGAATCCGCTCGGTGTTCCAAGCCGGATGAACATCGGTCAAGTACTCGAAGTTCACTTGGGCTGGGCCGCGAAAGGTTTAGGCAAGAAAATTCAACGCATGCTCGAAGCGCAACAAAAAGTGGCCGAGCTGCGCGAGTTCCTCGACAAGATTTACAACCATGACAAGAAGCTGATGGGCGTTCGCGTTGATCTTGAAAAGTTCAGCGACAAGGAACTGCTGCGTTTAGCCGGCAACTTGACCGACGGCGTGCCAATGGCAACGCCAGTGTTCGACGGTGCATCGGAAGAAGAAATCAAAGCCATGCTTACGCTGGCCGATTTGCCAACTTGCGGTCAAACCATTCTGCACGACGGTCGTACTGGCGAAGCTTTTGATCGTCCGGTAACGGTGGGTTACATGCACATGCTCAAACTCAACCATTTGGTGGATGACAAGATGCATGCGCGCTCAACCGGTCCGTACTCGCTGGTCACACAGCAACCGCTCGGCGGCAAAGCACAATTCGGTGGTCAGCGCTTCGGTGAAATGGAAGTCTGGGCACTCGAAGCGTACGGCGCGGCTTACACCTTGCAGGAAATGTTGACGGTGAAATCCGATGACGTGCAAGGCCGTAACCAGATGTATAAAAACATCGTGGACGGAGAGCACGAAATGGTCGCCGGCATGCCGGAATCTTTCAATGTGTTGGTCAAGGAAATTCGTTCGCTCGCTATCAATATCGAGTTAGACGAAAAATAATCGGCGCTGAGAACTGGAGTGAAGAATCGTTTCGACGATTCTTCCAATCAAGGAGTACAAGATGAAAGATTTATTAAATCTGTTCAACCAGCAGCGTCAACCGCTGGATTTTGACGGCATTAAAATTGGTTTGGCCTCGCCGGATTTAATCCGTTCGTGGTCGTTTGGTGAAGTAAAAAAACCGGAAACCATCAACTACCGTACCTTTAAGCCTGAACGCGACGGCCTTTTTTGCGCCGCCGTCTTCGGTCCGATTAAAGATTACGAATGCTTGTGCGGCAAATACAAGCGTATGAAACATCGCGGTGTTGTCTGCGAAAAATGCGGAACCGAAGTGACGCTGACCAAAGTCCGTCGTGAACGCATGGGCCATATTGAGTTGGCATCACCAACTGCACATATCTGGTTCCTCAAATCGCTGCCATCGCGTATCGGTTTGATGCTGGACATGACCCTGCGTGATATCGAACGCATTCTTTATTTTGAAGCCTTCGTTGTTATTGAGCCAGGTTTGACCACGCTCGAACGTGGACAGCTGCTGACCGAAGAACAGTTCATGACCGCACGTCAGGAATTTGGCGAAGATTTCGATGCCTTGATGGGTGCCGAAGCCGTCCATCATTTGCTGCGGACGATTGATCTGCAATCAGAACTGGTTCGTCTGAAAGAAGAAATTGCCTCGACTAATTCGGAAACCAAGCTCAAGCGTCTAACCAAGCGTATCAAGCTGGTCGAAGCCTTCTTGGAATCTGGCAACCGTCCTGAGTGGATGGTATTGACCGTATTGCCAGTGCTGCCGCCAGATTTGCGTCCGCTGGTTCCGCTGGATGGTGGTCGCTTTGCAACCTCCGATCTGAACGATTTGTATCGTCGCGTTATCAATCGTAATAATCGTCTGAAGCGTTTGCTGGAATTGAGCGCGCCAGACATTATCGTTCGTAACGAAAAACGCATGCTGCAGGAATCGGTGGATGCCCTGATGGACAACGGCCGTCGCGGTCGTGCCATCACCGGCACCAATAAGCGCCCGCTGAAATCTTTGGCCGACATGATCAAAGGCAAGCAAGGTCGCTTCCGTCAAAACTTGCTCGGCAAGCGCGTCGATTACTCCGGCCGTTCGGTCATTGTGGTTGGCCCGACTTTGCGTTTGCACGAATGCGGTCTGCCGAAGAAAATGGCATTGGAATTATTCAAGCCTTTCATCTTCGCAAAACTGCAACGTCGTGGTTTGGCGACAACGATCAAAGCTGCCAAGAAATTGGTTGAGCGCGAAGAAGCACAAGTCTGGGACATCCTGGAAGAAGTGATTCGCGAGCATCCGGTGTTATTGAACCGCGCACCCACACTTCACCGTCTCGGCATTCAAGCCTTTGAGCCGGTGTTGATTGAAGGTAAAGCGATTCAATTGCATCCATTGGTCTGTACCGCATTCAACGCCGACTTCGACGGTGACCAAATGGCGGTCCACGTTCCCTTGTCTTTGGAAGCACAACTCGAAGCCCGCGCTTTGATGATGTCAACCAACAATATTCTTTCGCCAGCTAACGGCGAGCCGATTATTGTGCCAACGCAAGACGTCGTGTTGGGTCTGTACTACATGACCCGCGCACTGGAAAACAAGAAAGGCGAGGGCATGGTATTTGCCAACGTCAACGAAGTGCGTCGTGCCTACGACAATCGCGTGGTTGAACTGCATGCGAAAGTAAAAGTGCGTCTGCCGATTACCGAAGTCGATGAGAATGGCGTTGTCAGCAATCGCACTGCAATCGTGGATACCACCATTGGCCGCGCATTGCTGGCCGACATCATTCCCGAAGGCCTGCCGTACTCTTTGATCAATACCGAGCTGACCAAGAAAAACATCAGCCGCCTGATCAATACCTGCTATCGCATGTTGGGTTTGAAGTACACCGTCGTGTTCGCTGATCAGTTGATGTACACCGGCTTTGCCTATGCAACGCGTGCCGGCGTTTCGATTGGTATCGACGACATGATTATTCCGACCGAGAAAAAAGGCATCCTTGGCGAAGCTGAGAAACAAGTGCTGGAAATTCAAGAACAGTATCAGTCTGGTTTAGTTACTGCCGGCGAGCGCTACAACAAAGTGGTCGATATCTGGTCACGTACCAATGAGCTGGTGGCGAAAGCCATGATGGAAGCCATCGGTACCGAAAAAGTAGAAAACGCCAAAGGTGAAATGGTCGCGCAAAAATCGATGAACTCGGTTTACATCATGGCCGACTCCGGTGCCCGTGGTTCGCAAGCGCAGATTCGTCAGCTCGCTGGTATGCGTGGTTTAATGGCCAAGCCTGATGGCTCGATCATTGAAACACCGATCACCGCGAACTTTCGCGAAGGCCTGAACGTGCTTCAATACTTCATCTCGACCCATGGTGCACGTAAAGGTCTCGCCGATACCGCGCTGAAAACCGCGAACTCGGGTTACTTGACCCGTCGTCTGGTCGATGTGGCGCAAGACATGGTCGTTACCGAAGTGGATTGCGGTACCCATCAAGGTCTGACCATGACACCCATCGTTGAAGGCGGCGATGTTATCGAACCCTTACGCGATCGCGTGCTGGGCCGCATGGTGGCAGAAGACGTTTATCTGCCGGGCAATGACGCCGATCCAATTGTGACTCGCAATACTTTGCTTGATGAAACCTGGGTCGATAAGCTGGAAGTTGCCGGCGTTCAATCGATGCTGGTTCGTTCTTCGATTACTTGTGAAAATGCATTCGGCGTTTGCGCCTATTGCTATGGTCGTGACCTCGGTCGCGGTCATCTGGTCAACCTCGGCGAAGCTGTTGGCGTTATTGCAGCGCAATCGATTGGTGAGCCGGGTACTCAGCTCACCATGCGTACCTTCCACATCGGTGGCGCGGCATCGCGTGCGGCGGCAATTGACAACATCACGGTTAAAACTACCGGTAACGTTAAGTTTAACAACTTGAAGTTCGTGCAGCATGCCAACGGCCATTTGGTCGCGGTATCGCGTTCGGGCGAATTGTCGGTACTCGATTTAACCGGCCGTGAGCGTGAACGCTACAAGCTGACCTATGGTGCCGTGATCAACGTGAAAGATGGCGCCTCGGTGAAAGCCGGTCAAACTGTCGTCAACTGGGATCCGCATAATCACCCAATCGTTTCTGAAGTGGCCGGTTTCGTGCGCTTCGTCGATTTTGTGGAAGGTGTCACCGTCGTCGAGAAAACCGATGACCTGACCGGCTTGGCTTCGCGCGAAATTACCGATCCAAAACGCCGTGGTTCGCAAGGCAAGGATTTACGCCCCATCGTCCGCATTGTGGACAAGAACGGCAAAGATCTGAACATTCCAGGTACCGATTTACCTGCGCAATACTTGCTGCCGCCACGTTCGGTCGTGAACTTGCTCGATGGCGCGCCGGTAGGCGTGGGCGACGTGGTCACGAAAGTGCCGCAAGAGGCCTCGAAAACCCGTGACATCACCGGTGGTTTGCCGCGCGTTGCCGATTTGTTTGAAGCTCGTAAACCTAAAGATCCAGCCGTATTGGCAGAAGTTTCCGGCCTTATCAGCTTCGGCAAAGACACCAAGGGCAAGCAGCGTCTGATTATTCGCGACAATGACGGCAATGAGCACGAAGAGCTGATTCCGAAATATCGTCAAATCATCGTGTTTGAAGGCGAGCACATCGAAAAAGGCGAAACCGTTGTCGATGGCGAACCCAATCCCCAAGACATCTTGCGTTTGCTGGGCGTCGAACCTTTGGCCGCTTATTTGGTCAAGGAAATTCAGGACGTTTACCGCCTGCAAGGCGTGAAGATCAACGATAAGCACATCGAAACGATTACTCGCCAGATGCTGCGTAAAGTGGAAGTCACCGATGCCGGCAGTACCCGTTACATGAATGGCGAACAGGTTGAGCGTATTCGTATGCTGGAAGAAAACGTCCGCATGGTGGCACGCAACGAAATTCCGGCGAAATATGATCCGGTCTTGTTGGGTATTACCAAGGCATCACTGGCGACCGAGAGCTTCATTTCGGCCGCTTCCTTCCAGGAAACGACGCGCGTGCTAACCGAAGCTGCCGTTCGCGGCACCCGCGACAGTCTGCGTGGCCTGAAAGAAAACGTGATCGTCGGTCGTTTGATCCCGGCCGGTACCGGTTTGGCTTACCATACCGCGCGCCGTCAGGCAGCGGAGGCTTTGACCGATGCTGATTTGAAAACGCTGCATGCTGTTTCGGCTCCTGCCGAAGTGGTTGCTGCACCTGCTGCCGAGGCTGCCGATACTTCAGAAAGCTAAGCAATATGAGCGTTGGCGGCCCGCACTAGGCCGCCCACATTCGAAAAGAGGGGCTAGGATGGCCCCTCGTGTTCGATTCACGGATGATTGAATGCTAGTTCAATGATTTTGGCTGTCTGTCTCGTTGACAGCATTGCCAATTTCAGAGTAAAATCCCGCTCCTTAGTGGGTACCTATCAATTGGCTGCGGTTTGGGCCGATTTCTTTTTCACTCTAAGTTTTACTTTAAACACCCAGGATTCGTAACGCATGGCGACGATCAATCAGCTGGTACGCACACCGCGTCAGCCTTTTAAATACAAGAGCACTTCACCTGCTCTGGCCAATTGTCCACAGCGTCGTGGCGTGTGCACTCGTGTGTACACCACAACGCCCAAAAAACCGAACTCGGCGCTTCGTAAAGTTGCCAAGGTTCGTTTGACGAATGGTTTTGAAATCATTTCTTACATCGGTGGCGAAGGCCATAACCTGCAAGAGCATAGCGTCGTGTTAATTCGCGGCGGTCGTGTAAAAGACTTGCCGGGTGTGCGTTATCACACCGTACGTGGTTCGCTCGATGCCTCCGGCGTTGCCAAGCGTCGCCAAAGTCGTTCGAAGTACGGCGCCAAGCGCCCGAAATCCTAATTTAAAGGCAGGATTTTCAAATGTCTCGTAAAGGTTCTCCCGGTACCCGTTCGGTTCTTCCAGATCCGAAACATAGCAGCGAAATGGTTGCCCGTTTCATCAATATGGTGATGAAGAGCGGCAAGAAATCGATCGCTGAAAACATCGTCTATGGTGCAATGGATGTCATAGGCCAGAAAAATGCCGACACACTCGGTTTAGTCGAGAAAGCGCTCGGAAATGTCGCACCTGCGGTGGAAGTAAAATCCCGTCGCGTTGGTGGTGCCACTTACCAAGTGCCAGTTGAAGTTCGCTCGTCGCGTCGTCAAGCCCTCGCCATGCGTTGGTTGATTGAATCGGCACGTAAGCGTGGTGAAAACTCGATGCCGCGCAAATTAGCCGCTGAATTGCTCGAAGCCTCGGAAAACCGTGGCGGCGCAGTCAAGAAGCGCGAAGAAACACACCGCATGGCAGAAGCTAATAAAGCCTTCTCGCATTTTCGCTGGTAATAAAGTAGAGAGGGATCTCCCGTGGCACGTACGACCCCCATTGATAGATATCGCAACTTCGGCATCATGGCTCACATTGATGCTGGCAAAACCACGACCACAGAACGCATTCTGTTTTACACCGGCGTCAATCACAAGATTGGTGAAGTGCATAACGGCGCAGCGACCATGGATTGGATGGAGCAAGAGCAAGAGCGCGGCATTACGATTACTTCTGCTGCTACGACCTGTTTCTGGTCGGGCATGGACAAGTCGTTTGAACAGCATCGCTTTAACATCATCGATACGCCTGGACACGTTGACTTCACCATTGAGGTAGAGCGCAGCTTGCGCGTACTCGATGGTGCAGTGTTCGTGCTCTGCGCTGTGGGTGGCGTGCAGCCACAGTCGGAAACCGTATGGCGTCAAGCGACCAAGTACAGCGTTCCACGTTTGGCTTTCGTCAACAAGATGGATCGTACCGGCGCCAACTTCGGCAAAGTCGTTGAGCAATTAAAATCGCGCCTAGGCGCTTATCCAGTGCCGATGCAATTGCCAATCGGCGCCGAAGAAACTTTTGAAGGCGTGGTTGATCTGCTCAAAATGAAGTCCATCGTATGGGACATGGCGAACCAAGGTACGTCGTTCACCTATGCTGAAATTCCAGCCGCAATGTTGGAAGAAGCAAAAACTGCGCGTGAATTCATGGTCGAAGCTGCTGCCGAAGCCAATGAAGAAATGATGGACAAATATCTTGAAGCCGGTGAATTATCTGAAGAAGATATCATCGAAGGTATTCGTTTACGCACGCTGGTCTGCGACATTATTCCGATGTTTTGCGGCACTGCGTTCAAGAACAAGGGCGTTCAAGCGATGCTTGATGCCGTGATCCATTATTTGCCAGCGCCGTCCGATCGTCCGCCAGTAAAAGGCATTGACGACAATGAAAAAGAAGCATTCCGTGGTACCGGCGACAAAGATCCGTTCTCCGCACTAGCGTTCAAAATCATGACCGATCCGTTTGTAGGTTCTCTGACCTTCTTTCGCGTCTATTCGGGCACCTTGAATGCTGGCGACCAAGTGTATAACCCGGTCAAAAGCAAGAAAGAACGCGTCGGCCGTATTCTGCAAATGCATGCCAATCAGCGCGAAGAAATCAAAGAAGTGTTGGCCGGTGATATCGCCGCCGCCGTAGGTCTGAAAGACGTGACGACGGGCGACACGCTGTGCTCGATCGATCACATCATTACGCTTGAGCGCATGATTTTCCCAGAGCCGGTTATTTCGATGGCGGTGGAACCAAAAACTAAGGTTGACCAGGAAAAAATGGGTATTGCCTTGGGCCGTTTGGCGCAAGAAGATCCTTCTTTCCGGGTTCATACCGACGAAGAATCCGGTCAAACGATTATTTCCGGCATGGGCGAGCTGCATCTGGAAATTCTGGTGGACCGAATGAAGCGCGAATTCAACGTTGAAGCTAACGTTGGCAAGCCACAAGTGGCTTATCGAGAAACCATTCGTAAAGCGATCAAGCAAGAAGGCAAGTTTGTGCGTCAGTCCGGTGGTCGTGGACAGTACGGCCATATCGTTATCGAAATGGAACCTCAAGAACGTGGCCTTGGTTACACCTTTGAAAACGCAATTGTCGGTGGCGTGGTTCCAAAAGAATACGTACAAGCGGCGGACAAAGGCATTCAAGAAGCCTTCAAAAACGGCGTGTTAGCAGGATTCCCGTGCGTGGATATCAAAATCCGTGCCGTTGACGGTAGCTTCCATGACGTCGACTCCAACGAAATGGCCTTTAAAGTGGCCGGTTCGATGGCATTCAAAGAAGGCTTCAAAAAAGCGAGCCCGGTTTTGCTCGAGCCAATCATGAAAGTTGAAGTGGTAACGCCTGAAGATTACATGGGTGACGTGATGGGTGATTTGTCGCGCCGTCGTGGCATCTTGCAGGGCACTGATGACACGCCATCGGGCAAAGTCATTAACGCCATGTTGCCCTTAGGTGAAATGTTTGGTTATGCCACTGCGATGCGTTCGATGTCGCAAGGCCGCGCTACCTTCACGATGGAATTTGATCACTACGCTGAAGCGCCGAATAATATCGCTGAAGCGGTAATGAAAAAAGCTTAAGCACACACATAATTAATAATTTAATTTTTTAGGACAGACAGTCATGTCAAAAGAAAAATTTGAACGCAAAAAGCCGCACGTGAACGTCGGCACGATTGGTCACGTGGATCATGGAAAGACGACGCTGACCGCGGCGCTGACCAAGATTGGTGCAGAACAATTTGGTGGTGAGTTCAAAGCCTACGATCAAA
>Ga0209181_10006687_pt1 | contig 16064 bp, 14 predicted proteins | sample MAT05_FD_187208 | JGI IMG/M metagenome (GOLD analysis project Ga0209181, IMG submission 187208) | Freshwater microbial communities from Lake Fryxell liftoff mats and glacier meltwater in Antarctica - MAT-05 (SPAdes) (version 2) | ecosystem: Environmental > Aquatic > Freshwater > Ice > Liftoff... | reverse complement strand
AGCAGCACACTGAACAGGCCCGACTGCTCGGTAGAGGTGGTCGACGCCATCACGACAGATTGCGCCTGAACACCGCTGGCCAGGCCTATAGACGCTACAAATAGTGAAGCGTCTAGCGCTTTACCCAAAAGGGCTAGAGGCCTAAAAGACATGTAACTCTGGATGATTTTCACAGGGTTTCCCCTTTGACAAAAAGATGGGCTTGCGGGTACTGCGTCTGTAGCAGCGACCCGTTGAAAAAATCATGCACCGGCAAGTCGGCCAGCAGGCGGCCCTGCTCCAGATAAATCACCCGGCTGGCCAGGCGCTTGACCTGGCCCAGGTTATGGCTGGCAAATATCAGCGTTACGGCCCCTGGCTGCTGAGCAAACTCGTGCATCAGCGCCTCCACTTCGCGCTTGGCGTGCGGGTCCAGGCTGGCGGTGGGCTCATCCAACAGCAACACTTGCGGCGCCAATGCCCAGGCACGCGCCATGGCCAGGCGCTGCTGCTGCCCACCCGAGAGTGTGCGTGCCGCACGCGGTGCCAGCGCCGCCAGGCCCACCCTTGCCAGCGCCTGCAGCGCCTGCGCTTTGGCCTGTGCCCAAGGCGTGCCGCGCAGCCACAAGCCCAGCGCCACATTCGCCTGTACCGACAAGCGCATCAGATAGGGCTTTTGAAACAACATCGCCTGAGCCAACAACGGTGGGCTTGTGAGTTGCCCCTGACTGGGCGGCACCAAGCCATGCAACACACGAAGCAGCGTGCTCTTGCCGCAGCCATTGGCGCCCACCAGTGCCACCCGCTCGCCAGGCTGGATCGTCAGGCTCACTGCGGCCAGCGCCTGGACCCCGCGGGTGCCGCCAAAACGCACCCCCACATCCGTCAGTGCAAACAAATCGCTCATGCCGCGCCCTGCTGGCGCTGGTATAGCTTCAAAACACCGCTCCGGACAAGGCGGGAGTGACTGAGCCCGCCTCCAGGCCCTGGCGCCAGCGTTTCAGCCCGGCTATCAGCGCGTTGAGCAACAACACCACGCCCAAAAGAATCAAGCCCAGAGCCAGCGCCAGCGGCAGGTCGCCCTTGCTGGTTTCCAGGGCAATGGCGGTGGTCATGACGCGGGTGAAGCCTTCAATGTTGCCGCCCACAATCATCACCGCCCCTACTTCAGAGATGGCGCGGCCAAACGCGGCAATCATCACGGTCAGCAGCGCATAGCGCTCGTCCCAGGCCAGCAAGACACTGCGAAGGCCGGTGCCTGCCCCCAGCGACTGCAACTGCTCGCCATGCAGCGCCTGCGCATCTTCCACCACCTGGCGGGTCAGCGCAGTGACCACTGGCAGCACCAGCAGCGCCTGCGCCAGCACCATCGCCTTGAAGCTGAACAGCCAACCCAAGGCACCCAGTGGCCCGCTGCGCGACAGCAGCAGGTACACCACCAGCCCGACCACCACCGAAGGCACCGCCAAAAAGGTGTTGAGCAGCGTGAGCAGCGCACCCCGCCCGGCAAATCGCGCCACCGCCAGCCAGGCACCCAGCACCAGTCCCACCGCCCCGGCCAGCAGCGTGGCCAGGGTACTGACGCCCAAGGAACGGCCAACAATGGCGACCAGTGAAGAGTTCAGCTCGGTGATGAGAGCCAGCGCGGTGAAGGCACTATCGGCAAATGTGGTCATGCAAAAAAGGGGAAGGGGCGCAAAGCGGTGGCGAGAAGACTTGCGGTATCGTAGCCACCGACTCAATCACTGACGATATGAATTCCCGTGCATAGGCTGCAACTCCACTACACCCTCTCCAGCGACGCCAGCTCGGCAGGGGTGCGCAACCCGCTGATCGACCTGCTGCGGGCGGTCAGCAGCCAGGGTTCTATCTCTGGCGGCGCACGGGCATTGGGTCTGAGCTACCGGCATGTCTGGGGTGAACTCAAACGCTGGGAAAACGAGCTGGGCAACGAGCTGCTGGTCTGGGAAAAGGGGCAAAACGCCCGCCTGACCGAGTTTGGCAACAAGCTGATGTGGGCCGAGCGCCAGGCCCAGGCGCGCCTGGCACCACAAATTGAGGCCCTGCGCGCCGAGCTGGAGCGCAGCTTTGCTCAGGCGTTTGACGACCAGGTGCAGGTTTTGACGCTGTACGCCAGCCATGACGATGCGCTGAGCGCGCTGCGCGAGTTTGTGCTGCAGCCCCCGCCATCTGAGTCTGCAACACCGGGCCAGGCAGCCAATCAGCGCCTGCACCTCGACATCCGCTTCACCGGCAGTGTGGACGCGATACGTGCCTTGAATGAAGGGCGCTGCGTGCTGGCTGGTTTTCACACACTGCAGGGCACTGGCAGGAAGACGCTCACCGAACGCACTTACAAACCCTTGCTGCAGCCTGGCCTGCACAAGATCATCGGCTTTGCGCGGCGCACCCAAGGGCTGATGGTGCAGCGCGGCAATCCGCTGGGCTTGCGCAGTCTGGCTGATGTGGCGCAATTCCAGGCGCGTTTTGCCAACCGCAGTCTGGGCAGTGGCACCCGGGTGGTGCTGGACGAACTGCTGGCACAGGCCGCGCTGCAGCCCACGCAGATCCATGGCTACACACACACTGAGCCGTCACACAGCGCCGTGGCCCAGGCGGTGGCAGCCAGCCAGTGTGACGTGGGCTTGGGCATTGCCGCTGCCGCGCTGCAGGCCGGGCTGGACTTTGTGCCACTGGCCGATGAGCATTACCACCTGGTGTGCCTGAAGTCAGCGCTGCAGCAGCCCGCTGTTCAGCATTTGTGCCGTTTGCTGCAAACGCCGCACTGGCAAGAGTCCTTGGCGCACATCCCGGGTTACGCCGCCCAGGACAGCGGCCAAGTGTTGCCGATGCGACGTGTCCTGCCCTGGTGGGACTACCGCCAAAAAAAGCATCACACAGTGGCGGACGCGCTAAACTTCGCGCTCCGTTAAGAACGTCGCGCAACTGTCTGGCGCGCTACCCCATCAGAGTTGGAGACACCATGCAAGCGCTACTCAAGTTGTCAGGCGCCATCGACGCGTTGAACCGCTTCATTGGCAAACACGTGATCTGGCTGATTTTGGCCTCTGTCATCGTCAGCGCCATCAACGCGATTGTCCGCAAGGTCCTTAACATTGGCTCCAACGCTTTTCTGGAAGTGCAGTGGTACCTGTTTGCCGCGACTTTTCTGCTGGCATCGGCCTTTACCCTGCTCAACGGTGAACACGTCAAGATTGACGTGATCTACAGCCGCTTTCAAAAGCGCACGCAGACCTGGATCGACGTGTTTGGCTTCACATTTTTCCTGCTGCCGTTTTGCAGCGCCATCATCTGGTTCAGCGTGCCGTTTTTTCTGAAAGGTTACGCCAGCGGCGAAATGTCGAACAATGCCGGCGGCTTGATCCGCTGGCCGGTGTACCTGATGATGCCGCTGGGCTTTGGCTTGCTGTGGCTGCAAGGCGTGTCTGAGTTGATCAAACGGCTGGCATTCCTGCGCGGTTTGATTGACGACCCAACCGAGAAGGTCGTCGGAAAAACCGCAGAAGAAGCGTTGGCGCAAGCCATCCAGAAACTGGCTGAAGAAAAAGCCGTTGCAGCCAAAGCGGCATAAAACCTTCACCGCCCAGGAGTCAGACATGGAATTTCTTGCGCACAACATTGCGCCCATCATGTTCATGGGCTTGATCGTCTTTTTATTGATGGGTTTCCCGGTGGCGTTCAGCCTGGGCGCCTGCGGTCTGTTTTTTGGTTTTGTCGGCATCGAACTCGGGCTGCTGCCTGAGGCGCTGCTGCAGGCGCTGCCGCTGCGCATCTTTGGCATCATGCAAAACGACACGCTGCTGGCGATACCGTTCTTCACGCTGATGGGGCTGATATTGGAGCGCAGCGGCATGGCCGAAGACCTGCTCGACACCATTGGCCAGCTGTTTGGACCGCTGCGGGGCGGCCTCGCGGTGGCAGTGATTTTGGTCGGCGCGCTGCTGGCTGCCACCACCGGTGTGGTGGCAGCCTCGGTCATCTCCATGGGCTTGATCTCGCTGCCCATCATGTTGCGCTATGGCTACGACCGCCGCATTGCCAGTGGCGCAATTGCCGCATCGGGCACATTGGCGCAGATCATTCCGCCGTCGCTGGTGCTGATCATTCTGGCTGACCAGTTGGGTCGCAGCGTCGGTGAGATGTACAAGGGCGCATTTATTCCGGGCTTCGCCCTGACCCTCATGTACCTGGGTTATGTGGTGCTGATTGCATTTATTCGGCCGAGTTGGGTGCCCGCCTTGCCCCCTGAGGCGCGCACCATCCGTGAAGACAATGGCAACAGTGGCCTGCCTTCACTGGGCATCCTGACCGTGCTGAGCACTGGTCTGGCCGTGACTCTGGGCCAGAATTACGCGCGGGTTGTGAGCTACTTCAAAGGGGAAGAAGTGCTGACGGTACCCGCCGACGAGACCATCGTGGTGTCCTTGTGTGTCGGCGTGATCCTTGCGTTCGTGATTGCTGTGATCAACAAAGTCACCCGCGCTGGCCTGCTCTCACGCATGGCTGAGCGCGTGACCTTTGTGCTGATTCCACCCCTGCTGCTGATTTTTCTGGTGCTGGGCACCATCTTTTTGGGCATTGCCACCCCCACTGAAGGGGGGGCCATGGGTGCAGTGGGTGCATTCCTGATGGCCATGTCGCGCAAGCGCCTAAGCCTGTCGTTGATGAAGCAGGCACTCACCTCCACCACCAAGTTGTCGAGTTTTGTGGTGTTTATTCTGGTGGGCTCCACCGTGTTCAGCCTGGTGTTCCAGGGTGTGGATGGCTCCAGGTGGGTCGAGCACCTGCTGACCTCGCTGCCCGGTGGCCAGACGGGCTTTTTGATTGTGGTCAACCTGCTGGTTTTCTTCCTGGCGTTTTTCCTGGACTTCTTTGAACTGGCCTTCATCGTGGTGCCCTTGCTGGCCCCAGTGGCGGAAAAAATGGGCATCGACCTGATCTGGTTTGGCGTGCTGCTGGGGGTGAACATGCAGACCTCATTCATGCACCCGCCCTTTGGTTTTGCACTGTTTTACCTGCGCAGTGTGGCACCCGGGCGCGCTTACACCGACCGTTTGACCAAGAAGCTGATCCAGCCGGTGACAACCATGCAGATCTATTGGGGTGCCATTCCGTTCGTCATCATTCAGATCATCATGGTCAGTCTGATCATTGCCTTCCCTGGCATTGTGTCGAGTGGCCTGGACAAGAAAGTCGCGGTGGACCTGGACAAGATCGGTGCCGAGATGATGCTCTCCATGCCCCCTGCGGAGCTGGACCAGCCTAATCTAGGCGCCGAGCCAGATGCCGAAGCTGCACCGCAAGACGCAGCGTCCGCAGCTGCCGACCAACCGGCCGCAGAAGACGACCCCATGAAGGCCATGGAAGAGGCGATGAAGAAGAAATAGCGCGGCTACCCAGGCCAGATAGGCCGCTGCGCCCATGCGGCGCAGCATAAAAAAACCCCGCAGTGCGGGGTTTTTTTAGCGGCGGAGGCGTCCGCTCAGAGCTTGCGGGTGGCCATGAACGAGTCGAACTTGGCCTCGGCAAAACGGAACCACAACACCTGGTCGCGTTGGAAGTTGCGGAAGTCGGCGTAAATCTTTTTCCACTCGGGGCTCTTGGCGTTGTTGGCCTCAAACACGACCATGGCTGCCTTGAACGACGCTTCGAGCACATCGTTGGGGAACGGCAACACCTTGGTCTTGGCTGCCACCAGTTGTTTGAGCGCAATCGGGTTAAAGGCATCGTACTTGGCCAACATGTCGGCCGCCGCCATGGCGCAGGCGGTCTCAAGAATGGCCTTGTTTTCGGCCGACAGACTATCCAGGGCTTTTTGGTTGACAAAAAAGTCGACTTCAGGGCCGCCTTCCCACCAGCCAGGGTAGTAATAGAACGGCGCCACCTTGTTGAAGCCAAGCTTCTGGTCGTCATACGGACCCACCCACTCTACGGCGTCGATGGTGCCCTTTTCAAGCGCCTGATACACCTCACCGCCTGGAATGCTTTGCGGCACGGCACCAAGGCCTTGCATCACCTCACCCACCAAGCCACCGCCCAAGCGCATCTTCAAGCCCTTGAAGTCGGCAACCGACTTGATTTGCTTGCGGTACCAGCCGCCCATTTGCACACCGGTGTTACCGCCAGCGTAACTGACCATGCCGTAACCGGCATACAGCTCATTCATCAGCTTGCGGCCATTGCCATGCATCATCCAGGCGGTCATCTGGCGTGCATTCATGCCAAACGGAATGGCCGAACCTATGGCAAACGCCGGGTTCTTGCCGTAAAAATAGTACGGCACGGTGTGCGTCATCTCGACCGTGCCGCTTTGCACGCCGTCAACCACACCAAACGGCGGTACCAGTTCGCCACCGGCGTGTACCGAAATTTCGAACTTGCCACCCGACATGGCCTTGACTGCCTTGGACATCACCTCGGCGGCACCGTAAATAGTGTCGAGAGATTTCGGAAAGCTTGATGCCAGACGCCAGCGCACTGCCGCCTGGGCATGCACGGCCGGCGCTATACCCGCAGCCAAAACACCAGCAATACCCGCGTTTTTGATGATTGAACGACGATCCATCGACTGTCTCCTGTGGTTGTTAACTGGTTGGTTCTGACTCTGCCAACGGCAAGCGTGACCGGTCAAGAAAGTTTTTCATTCTATGAAGCTGCCGGGCAGACGTGGCGCGGGTTTACCCTTGAGCAGCCTGGCAAAAACGCTCAAATAGCCGGGTAGATGGCGGCAAATCGGGTGCGCACCGAGGCTTCAATGCCAGCTGCATCCAACCCCAGCATGCTCATCAGTTTGACCGGGTCTCCGTGTTCGATGAACTGGTCTGGCAAGCCCAACTGCAGCAGCGGCTTGGCCACGCCGGCTGCCGCCAGGGCTTCCAGCACCGCGCCACCTGCGCCGCCCATGATGCAACCGTCTTCCACGGTCACCAGCGCCTCGTGGTCGGCAGCCACTTGCAGCAGCAATTCAGCATCCAGCGGTTTGGCCCAGCGCATGTTGACCACCGTGGCATCGAGCTTTTCAGCCGCCTGCAGCGCCGGGTACAACAGAGTGCCAAAAGCCAAAATAGCCACTTGTTTGCCGGTGCGACGGATGTCACCCTTGCCAAACGGCAGCGTTTCCAGCGCGCGCGATACCGTCACACCGGCACCCACTCCCCGCGGGTAGCGCACCGCCACCGGGGTTTCCTGGGCATAAGCCGTGCTGAGCAGTTGGCGGCATTCGTTTTCGTCTGAAGGGCAAGCCACACTCATGTTGGGAATACAGCGCATGAAAGGAATGTCATACGCACCCGCATGGGTGGCGCCGTCGGCACCCACCAAGCCCGCGCGGTCCAGGGCAAACACCACCGGCAGGTTCTGCAGGGCCACGTCGTGCACCAGCTGGTCATAACCGCGCTGCAAGAAGGTGGAATAGATCGCCACGACAGGTTTCAAGCCTTCACAGGCCAGGCCAGCGGCAAAGGTGACCGCGTGCTGTTCGGCAATGCCGACGTCGAAAAAGCGCTTGGGAAAGAGCTTCTCAAACTCCACCATGCCCGAGCCCTCGCGCATGGCCGGGGTGATGGCTACCAACCGGTTGTCAGCCGCGCCCATGTCGCACAACCAGTTGCCGAACACCTCGGTGAAGGTGGTCTTGGCTGGCGCACTGGCACTGGCCTTGGTCAGACCCACTGCCGGATCGAACTTGCCCGGGCCGTGGTAGGCCACCGGGTCGGCCTCGGCCATCTTGTAGCCCTGGCCTTTTTTGGTGACCACATGCAAAAACTGCGGGCCTTTGAGGTGCTTGATGTTCTCCAGCACGCTGACCAGGGTGTCCACATCGTGCCCGTCAATCGGGCCGACGTAGTTGAAGCCGAATTTCTCAAACAAGGTGATCGGCTTGACCATGCCTTTGGCCGACTCCTCAAAACGCTTGGCCAGTTCCCACAGTGGTGGCGCGCCCTTGAGCACGGTTTTGCTGGCATTTTTGGCCGCCGCGTAAAACTGGCCGCTGAGCAGCTTGGCCAGGTGACGGTTCAGCGCGCCCACCGGGGGGCTGATCGACATGTCGTTGTCGTTGAGGATCACCAGCAGGTTGCAGTCGGCCACACCGGCATTGTTCAGGGCTTCAAAAGCCATGCCGGCCGTCATGGCACCATCACCAATCACTGCAGTGACATGCCGGTCTTCGCCTTTCAGGCGGCTGGCCAAGGCCATGCCCAGCGCCGCCGAGATGGAGGTGCTGGAGTGCGCGGTACCGAAGGTGTCATAGTCGCTCTCGTCGCGCCGGGGAAAGCCGCTCAGACCGCCCAACTGGCGCAGGCTGTGCATGCGGTCGCGCCGCCCGGTCAGAATTTTGTGCGGATAGGTCTGGTGGCCCACATCCCAAACGATGCGGTCATAGGGCGTGTTGAGCACGTAGTGCAGCGCCACGGTGAGCTCCACCGTGCCCAGGTTGGAGCTTAAATGCCCACCGGTTTTGGCCACACTGTCGAGCAGATAGGCCCGCAGCTCGGTGGACAACGGCTCCAGCTGGGAGCGATTGAGCCGCCGAAGATCGTCTGGCGAGTTGATGGTGTGCAACAGCGGATAGGTATTTTTCATGGATAGATGCTCTTATTTAAATAGCTACTTACGCTTGATTTATATGGGCTGCAGGCACTTTTTATATGAAATTTGCAGCACTCAATGGGTGCGATCAACCACCATCTCAGCCAGCCCCTGCAAGGCGCGCACCTCGGCTAAGCCACTGCGATTCAGGGCATCCAGTGCCCTCAATTTGAGCGACTGGGCAAAGGCACTGGCCTCATTGAGTCCCATCAGCGACACATAGGTGGGCTTGTTGCCATCAGCGTCTTTGCCGGCGGTTTTGCCCAGGGTGGCGGAGTCGGCGGTGACGTCCAGCACATCGTCCACCACCTGAAAGGCCAGGCCAATGGCCGCGCCAAAATCCTGCAGTGCAGACCCGACGGCCGCCGTGGTGTGGCCGCAGGCGGCACCCATCATCACGCTGGCTTTCAACAGCGCGCCGGTCTTGAGCCGGTGCATTTCCTGCAACTGACCCTCGGTCAAGCGCAAACCGACACTGGCCAGATCAATCGCCTGCCCGCCAGCCATGCCGGTGCAGCCGGCAGCGCGCGCCAGCAAGCGGCACAACTGCGCCTGTTGCGCCACCGGCATCTCGGCGGGCTCAGGGGCCAGCAACTCAAACGCCAGCGCCTGTAAAGCGTCTCCGGCAAGCAGTGCGCTGGCCTCGCCAAACTTCACATGCACCGTGGGTTTGCCACGGCGCAGCACATCGTTGTCCATGCACGGCATGTCGTCATGGACCAGGGAATAGGCGTGTATCAACTCTACCGCGCAGGCAGCGCGTAGCGCAACGCGTTGCATTTCAAGCCTGTGGTGCGCCACTTGGTGGGCCGGTGGCTCCAGATCCACACCTCGGCGGGCCGCCTCGTCAAGGTCTTCTTCGTCGCTACCGACCAGGGCCATGCCGGACTGCACCGCCTCAAATGCCGCCATGACCAGCAGTGGGCGCAGGCGCTTGCCACCGTCCAGCACCGCATAACGCATGGCGGCCATCAATTTAGAGGGTGCCTGGTGCTCCAGATGTGCCGAGGCGTTGACCGAAACCCATTGGTCCAGCGCCTGCTCGACAGTAGCGAGCTGACGTGTGATCCAGAGGTTGATGTCAAAAGTGTGCGCAACAGGGGGTGTCATCGTTCGTCCGAGGTCCAGGTTTTCAAAACGCCTTGGTCCAGCACCTTCACCTGCGCTTCCACCGCAGCCAGCCGATCGCGGCAAAAATTCATCAACTCGGCACCGCGCTGGTACTGGGTGAGCAACTGCTCCAGCGGCATGTCACCCGACTCCAGCCTGGCCACCAGTTGCTCCAGCTCCTGCAAGGCAGCTTCATAGCTGGCGGGTGTTGCCGCTGGTGCGTGTTTGGAAGCTGTAGCCATAGGCGGATTATCCCTGGGTGCAAAACAGTGCATTTTAGGCGCTGACAACCCCGGTTATCAGCGCCACAAAATGCCTGTACGATCAAAGGGTCTTGGTAAATCATTGAGCTGGAAATCAACATTTTTGACGCACCGCCGTGAGCAGCATAAAAACCCTCTTGCAAACCGGGCGTTGGTTTGGCCTCTGGATGCTGGCCATGCTACTGCCAGTGCTGGCCTGCGCGGACACGTTACGGACGCTGAGCTGGCTTTGGGCATCAGCAATCCATTTCAGCTGGCTGACAACCCATGGCCTGCGGTGGTGAACCAGCTGATTGCCCTGTGGCGCCATGCGCTGGGTTTTTACAGCCAGCCCGACGAGTCCGCGGCGCTGTTTCGCCAGAGCGGTGCGGCCCTGATGCTGGCCAACTACGGCTCGCAGCAACTGCAGCTGCTGCGGGCGGCGGGCGCGGATGTGGGCTACGCCATTCCCGAAGAGGGGGCGCTTGCATGGCTGGAAACCGGGGCCATCACCCGCCAAACCAAAAACACGGCGCTGGAAATGCGCCAGGGCCTGGCCAACACCATCACTGAGCCGTCTCAGCTGCGACCCACAGACCGCCTGGTCTGGTTGCAGCCGGTGGAAGACCGTGTGCGCCGCCAGGAGCTTTGGGAGCGGATTTATTCCGGTGATCGTGCGGCCAAGGTATTGGCCCCATGAGGTGGGGGCTGGCCGCCCGGCTCGGAAGCGTGCTGGCGCTGGTCAGCCTGCTGATGGCGGGCATGACCGGCCTATATGCCTATCAGGTGGCGCGTGAGTTGCTGGTGCACGCCGCCAAAGACGAGCTGATGACCGCCACCCAGGTGGTGGCCCGGCGCGTTTCAGACATCCGCCAAGAGGCCTCGCGCGACCTGCAGCTGCTGGCGCGCTACCCGGCCAGCCTGGCGCTGCTGCAAGGGCCGCCAGCCAACCAAGCCGCGCAGGCCACGCAACTGGCCACCCTGTTTAGCCTGCTGATGCGTGATCACCCCGCCTACTTTCAGATGCGGCTGATTTCCGCCAGCAACTATGGGCTGGAGCGGGTGCGTGTGGACCGCGACGGCGACACCTTGTTGCGCGTGCAGGGGGATGACTTGCAGGAAAAGAGCCACTACCCTTATGTGTCTAGCACCTTGAAGCTCGCCTCGGGCAGCACGTACCTGTCGCGCATTGTGATCAACCACGAGCGCGGTGCCCATGCCGGGCTGGGCCAACCCACGGCGCAAATGGCGGCGCCGGTGACCAATACACAAGGCCAGGCGCTCGGGGTGATCGTGATCAATGTCGACCTGAAGGGCGCGTTTGCCCGGCTGACGGCCGATCTGCCCCCAGAGTTCCAGCTCTATCTGGCCAACCAGGAGGGTGACTTTTTGATCCACCCCGACAGCAGCAAGACCTTTGGCTTTGACAACGGGCAGCGGGTGTTGATACAACACGAGTTTCCCCCCACCCAAGCCCTGGTGGACACCCAGGTCAGCCAGCTGGTGCTGGAAGCCGATGCTGGCGTTCACGCCGGCGCACCGATGGTGGCTGCATTCATTGCCCAAAAGGTCATGGTGGCCAGCAGCGAAAGCAAGCTCATTTTGGGGCTGGCGCAGCCACGCAGCAGTGTGCTGAACCGCTCGCACGCGCTGGGCATGACCATTTTGCAAATTGCCGGCGGGCTTGCCCTGACCGGATTTGCGCTGGCTTTGCTGCTGGCGCGCTGGGTAACCCGGCCACTCAACATCATGAGCACGGCGGTGGCCCGCTTTACCCCTGAGCAACTCATTGCCGGGCTGCCGGTGCACCGCCAGGACGAGTTGGGCCAGCTGGCGCGCAGCTTTGACCACATGCAGAAGCAAATCCGCCAACAGTTCACCGAACTGCAGTCCAACCGCCAGGAGCTGGAACACCTGGCGCGGCACGATGCGCTCACTGGTCTGCCCAACCGGCGCTTGTTCATGGAGCGCCTGGAAAACGCCCTGCAGCGCGCCAAGCGAACCCAGTCAGCCCTGGCAGTGATGTTCATCGACATGGACCACTTCAAAAGCATCAACGACGCATGGGGCCATGATGCGGGCGACGCTGCACTGCAATGGGTGGCGCAGCAGCTACTCGCCAACACGCGCAAGACCGACACCGTGGCGCGCCTGGGCGGTGACGAGTTTGTGGTGCTGCTGGAAAGCCCGGTGCAGCGCGAGCAGATCGACAGCGTGGCGCAAAAGCTCCTTGACGCCATGCGCGAGCCCTGGTTTTATGACGGCCACTTGTGCAGCATCGGCTTGAGCATGGGGATCAGCATGTATCCGGAAAACGGCGACACGGCGGATGCCCTGCTCAGCAGCGCTGACAGCGCCATGTACAGTATCAAAAGCGCCAGCCGCAACAATTTTGGGTTTGCCCCTGAGGGTTGATTCGGCCGCCGGAGCCCCCGGCTACAATGGTTCCTGCTTTGTGCCAGCTTTTAGCTGGTTTTTTTCACTCTGCACCTTTGGTGCATCTCCCTGTGGGGAGTCTTTAGGTCAGGTCACTCATGTCTGATTTAAGTCTTCAACTGCAGCAGGCCACCGGCCAACTACCAGTTTCAGCTTATTTTGATGACGCGCTGTACCAGCGCGAACAAGCAACCCTTTTCCAGCGGGGACCACGTTACGTGGGTCACGCCTCAAGTGTGCCCAATGTGGGCGATTACTACGCCCTGCCGCAGGAAAAAGAAGGCCGTATGCTGCTGCGCACCGACAAGGGCGTCGAATTGGTGTCCAACGTCTGCCGCCACCGCCAGGCGCTGATGCTCAAGGGCCGCGGCTCGCTCGACCAGAGTGGCAGCGCAGGCAACATCGTCTGCCCGATCCACCGCTGGACCTACAGCGGCCATGGTGATGCGCCCGCTGGCACGCTGATCGGCGCGCCGCACTTCCCGCAAGACCCCTGCCTGAGCCTGAACAACTACCCTCTGCAAGAGTGGAACGGCCTGCTGTTTGAAGGCACCCACTGCGACATTGCCGCGGATCTGGCTGGCATGGACACGCGCGCCCAGCTTGATTTCTCGGGTTTTGTGCTCGACAAGGTGGAATTGCACACATGCAACTACAACTGGAAAACCTTTATCGAGGTTTATCTGGAGGACTACCACGTCGGCCCCTTCCACCCGGGGCTGGGCAGCTTTGTCACCTGTGACGACCTGAAGTGGGAGTTCAACGAACAGTACTCGGTGCAAACTGTGGGCGTGTCCAGCGGGTTTGGCCGCCCCGGCTCACCGGTGTACCAGCGCTGGCATGATGCCCTGCTGGCCTACCGCGACGGCAAACCGCCTGAACGCGGCGCGATCTGGCTCACCTACTACCCGCACATCATGGTGGAGTGGTACCCGCATGTGCTCACCGTGTCCACCCTGCACCCGATGGGTCCGGACAAAACCATGAACATGGTCGAGTTCTACTACCCGGAAGACATCGCGGCTTTCGAGCGTGAGTTTGTTGAAGCCCAGCAAGCCGCCTACATGGAAACCTGCATCGAAGACGACGAGATTGGCGAGCGCATGGACGCCGGACGACGCGCCCTGATGCAACGCGGCGACAACGAAGTGGGCCCCTACCAGAGCCCGATGGAAGGCGGCATGCAACACTTTCACGATTGGTACCGCCGCCAAATGGCGAGGTGAGGCACGGACACTTATGCCACTCAGATCGCCCCGCAAACCAGTCCTATCAAGTGCACAATGCCAAGGAAAACGCCCTCTGTCACCGCTGACCTGATTTCTTTCAGAACACATAAACCATAGCTGCTTGCCCTTTATTGATAAGGGCTAGAGCCTTATTTCTTATATAAAAATGCAAGCCCTGTGGATGGTGTTGGCGGCCTTCTTTTTTGCCACCATGGCGGTCGGCATCAAGGTGGCATCAGGCAGTTTCAGCCTCTGGGAGCTGGTGTTCTACCGTGGCTTGATCAGCGTGATTTTCATGGGGGCAGTTATGCGCGGCCGTGGCATGGCGCTGGCGACACCGGTGCCGATGATGCACGCATGGCGCAGCGTGATCGGCGTGTTTTCGCTGACCAGTTGGTTTTACGCCATCGCCCACCTGCCGCTGGCCACCGCCATGACGCTCAATTACATGAGCGGTGTCTGGGTGGCGGCTTTTGTGGTGGGCGGCGCGCTGCTGTATGGCAAATCCACCTCGCAAGGCCCGCTGATGGCCACCGTGCTGGCCGGTTTTGCCGGGGTGGTGATGATGCTGCGCCCCACGCTGGACCAGAACCAGCTGTTTGCCGGGCTGATCGGCCTGCTCTCAGGTTTGGGGGCCTCCATGGCTTACCTGCAGGTTGCGGCTTTGGGCAAGGTTGGCGAGCCAGAGGGGCGCACCGTGTTTTACTTTTCCATTGGCACCGCAGCAGCCGGGCTGATCGGCGTGCTGTTTGACGGCTTCACCGACTGGCATACGGTCAGCTGGCAAGCGGGCGCTTGGCTGCTACCCATTGGCGTGTTGGCCTCGCTTGGCCAGTGGGCCATGACCCGCGCCTATAGCCGTGGCCCCACGCTGCTGGTTGCCAACTTGCAATACGCTGGCATTGTGTTCGCCGCGTTTTATAGCCTGTTGCTGTTTGACGAGCAGATTGCGCCCATCGCCTGGCTCGGCATGGCAGTGATCGTGGTCAGCGGCGTGGCCGCCACCGTGCTTCGCACCCGTGTTTTGCCCAATACACCCGCCGAAGATCACTGAGGCCTTGCGTGCGTCTGGCTTCACAAACCGCGAAGACTGGCATGCCAATGAAGACCCTGGCGGCCCCCTGGCCGCTAGGGAGAAGACCGCTTCATATCACTTGGCGAAGACCGAACAGTTTTTCTTGAAATAGGGCACCAAGGCTTCAATGCTCGCCTTGGCTTGGGCGCGTCTGGCAGCACCGTCATCCTCGTCTTGCTGACGCAAGGCATCGAGCCTAGGGCCTAACGCGCGCTGCACGTCGTCAAACATGGCTGGCTGGGTGTCAACTTGCGCCGCTTCCATGTGCTCACCGAACCCGCGCTTGACCGCCACCGCAGATATCTTGTTGTAGGCGTTGCCGTAGTAATTCAACATTTTTTTGTCGGGCTTGAAATCGGCATACACCTGCGCTAGTGCCTCAGCCTGATTCAGGCAACGCCCCAACTGGTTAATCGTCGTCATGGCAGCTTCCTCTGCAGCGATAAAGGCGCTCGCCTGGCTCTGACACTGGTCTTTGTCCTGCTCGGCTTTGGGGCAGATGCGTCGGTCCTGAAAACGGCTGTAGAGCATGGGCAGCACGAACTCGTCCTTCTCCCAATAGCCTTGCGCGATCCACTCCTTGTAGGGACTCTGCGTCTTGAGCCCTTCCAGAATGACTTTGTCGTAGATCTGCCGCGTCAGGCCGATGCGGCGGCCGTAAGCGAAGTTGCCCTCGTAACGGACATGGTCATTGATGTAGCTAACCACGCGGCCATGCCATTTACCGTTTGCGGACTGGCCCTGCTCGTAGCTAGTGGGGTTGCCATCCCGGTACCACTGAAGCTTGCCGGTGCCGTGTGCAACGTCATCCTTGCACGCTCCCGTCCATTCGATTTTTTCGTCAGGCACAGACATCGCGTTCCAGGAAGAGAATTCGCAGGATTTTTCGGTTCTAAGCCATTCGCCTTTTTTTTCGGCGGCTGACGCTGGTGAGATGACGATCAGGGCTGCGCTGAGGCAGAGTGAGGCGGCAATGATGGCGCGAATCGGTGGGCGTGTGTACATGTTGGGCAAATGGCGGGTGTTGGTGTTCTGTGCTCCGGGAATGCAAGCAAATTATTCTAGCCCGCGCTTGGCCGCTGGCTTGGCTTGGCTTGGCTTGGGTGCCTCGGCCAACTGATGAGCGTGAACGTGCGGGCCAAAGGGCTGGCGAGTGGTTGCTGCCGATCAACCGACGAACGCCAGGGGGCCAATGGCTCACAGCCCCGTCTTGAACTGCGGACCACTGGCCGTCTCGCCCAGCCGAAGCATGGACAATCTACACAAAATGTCACCCCACTCAAGGAACCGCCCGATGTCCACCACCCTGATCTCCGTTGAACAACTCCAAAACCTGCGCGCCAGCGGCCAGCCGCTGATGGTGTTTGACTGCAGTTTCGAGTT
>Ga0209181_10006682_pt1 | contig 16072 bp, 11 predicted proteins | sample MAT05_FD_187208 | JGI IMG/M metagenome (GOLD analysis project Ga0209181, IMG submission 187208) | Freshwater microbial communities from Lake Fryxell liftoff mats and glacier meltwater in Antarctica - MAT-05 (SPAdes) (version 2) | ecosystem: Environmental > Aquatic > Freshwater > Ice > Liftoff... | reverse complement strand
GGGCCAAGGTACACCCCATCAATAGCAAGCACCCCAATCAAGTCCCCCTCCCCCGCAGGGGAGGGCCAAGGTACACCCCATCAATAGCAAGCACCCCAATCAAGTCCCCCTCCCCTGCAGGGGAGGGCCAAGGTACACCCCATCAATAGCAAGCACCCCAATCAAGTCCCCCTCCCCCGCAGGGGAGGGCCAAGGTACACCCCATCAATAGCAAGCACCCCAATCAAGTCCCCCTCCCCCGCAGGGGAGGGCCAAGGTACACCCCATCAATAGCAAGCACCCCAATCAAGTCCCCCTCCCCTGCAGGGGAGGGGTTAGGGGAGGGGTTCATAAAAGAAGCCGCCTGCCTCGCAATTGCGAAACAGGCGGCTTCTTTTATGAGCGGCAGCACGGCATTCATTTATACCGTGCTGCCTGCTCACTTACATCACTAATTCCGCTGTAGTACAAACCGTTCCACCACGGCCGGGCCATCTTTCGGTTGTACAACCAATTGGTAGACACCACTTTGCAGGCGCATATCCAGTTGAAGGGTTTGCAAACCGTCGGCAACCGGCAGGGTCGCCGTTTGTACTTCTTCACCCAAAGTGTTCAGCACCCGGATAAATACCGATTCTCCTGGCACCTCTTTCAGGTTGAGGAAGAGGATGCCCTCCGTCGGGTTGGGATACAGTTCGACCTCGGCGCTCAAGTCGGTATCCTGACGGCGGTCGTCCGGATTGGGTACGAAGTTGGGCCAGGGCAGTTCCGGACAATTGAACACATTGAGGTGTGCTTCGAAGTAGGTGCCGTCAGCAAGTTTTGCATACGTATAAATATACTTTGGCGCCGACTGCTGCGGGAGTTTGTATTCAAAAATATCAGACACACCGTTGTTCAACACCGTGCTGCTATCCGCTTTAAACCGGACGGAGTACACGGGTGAGAAGTTCGGGTTGCGCACGATGTACTTGCGTGGGCTGCTGGTAGGCGACGTATAGATGGAGTTATTGGCGGGTGCCAGCGCATTGATGCCGTTTGGCAGGCGGAACAAGACATAGTTCAGTTTCTGCGCACAGTTATTGATCACTTTGATCCGGTAGCGGCGATTGCCCACCGAGTCGAGTTTGATCGGCAGCATTTCCCAACGGAAACAACCGTTGGTCTTCACATCGCAGGCCATCTCTCCTTCAACGACGGTGATTTTGAAACAGCAGGTATCCACGTTGCCGCAGGTGTCGGCGGCGGTGTAGCAAATTTCAGTCGTTCCAAGCCCGAATGTGCCGCCGATTGGTATACCCGACAACAGGGTAATGGTCGGCTGGCCGCCTCCGGGACATTCCGTGTTCACCGATGGCAGATCGTAATCTACAATCGTTGTAGGCGTACCGGGAGCGGTTGTAACCGTCAGATCCGGCGGGCAGGTCAACGTGAATTTGGTGATCCATTGCAGTGTGGTGGTGACGATGGTGTCGCAACCTGTCGGGGAAGGCAGGGTGTCGACGAGAATGACTGGGAAAGCGTAGGAAACGCCGTTCACGATCACCGTGTCACCCGGCAGGAACTTGATCGTATCGAGAATCGTCGGCTTTGGCAGCACGATGATCTCGAATCTGGAGATGGTGTCGCAACCGCCGGTGGTACTCGGGATCGTATCCAGCAGCGTAGTTGTCTGGAAGTATGGAACCCCGCCGATGGTGACGGTGTCTCCTTGGCACAGTGTGGTGCTATCGGTCAGCAACGGTCTTGGCAGTATGGTGATGACATAGGTGGCGATGGTATCGCAGCCAGTACCCACTGTAGCAGGAATGGTGTCAACGACCGTCCCCGTTTGGAAATACTGGACGCCGCCGATGGTGACTGTATCGCCTTGACAGAGTTGCAGGGAGTCCGTCGAGGTCGGAACCGGCAAGAAAGTCAGGGTTTGTACGACCGAGGTGTCGCAACCGCCTGTTGTGCTTGGAAGGAGGGTGATCGCAACTGTCGTATCCTGCGTGAAGCCTATCCCCTGAATGAGCAGGGTATCGCCTTCGCACGCAGTGATCGTGTCGAATACAACCGGCAAGGGGTTGAAGATCAAAATTCGCTGCACCAGCGTATCGCAACTACCGCTGGTAGCCGGGAGGGTGTCAATGGTCACAGTGGTATTTTGTATATAAACGATTCCGCCTACGGTGACGGAGTCGCCTGCACAGGCTGTGATCGTATCAGACTGAATGGGCAGCGGGTTGAAAATCAGGATCGTTTGCACCAGGGTGTCGCAACCACCGCCTGTTGTCGGCAGCGTATCAATTGTTACAGTGGTGTCTTGCAAATAGACAATACCCCCCAATGTAAGGCTGTCGCCTGCACAAGCCGTCAGGGTATCGGCCTGAACTGGTCGGATGCGGAAGATCAGTTGGGTCGTTACAAGGGTATCACATCCCACCGAAGCGGGAAGGGTGGTTGTCAAAGTGATATCCTGTGTGTACACGATGCCGCCGATATTGATCGAGTCGCCGGAGCAGGCGAGCGTCGAGTCCGTCCGGGTGGGGAGCGGGGAGAAGATCAAAATAGTTTGCACCAGGGTATCACAGCTCGCTCCGGTTGCCGGCAGCGTGTCAATGGTCAAAGTGGTGTCTTGCAAATAAACAAGACCTCCAAACGTGATGGAGTCACCCGCGCAAGCCGTCAGCGTATCTGCCTGAATGGGGAGTGGGGTAAAAATCAGGATCCTTTGCACCAAAGTATCGCAGTTGCCGCCGCTTGCAGGCAAAGTATCAAGGGTTAGGATCGTGTTCTGCGTATACAGGATGCCGCCGAAGCTGATGGAATCTCCTGCGCAGGCAGACAGGGTGTCGGCCAGGATGGGCAATGGAGTGAAAATCAGTTGACGGGTGCGCAGCGTGTCACAACCGGTTGTGGCAGCCAGCGTATCTATCAGGACGGTATCAACGGTATAAGATTGCCCGCCCAGAAAAATAGTATCGCTGGCACAGACTGTAATGGTATTCGTCAACTGCGGGAGCGGCAGGAAATTCAGGTTAAACGTGATGGAACTGTCGCAACCCACAGGCGCTGGAACGTTCAATGTAACCACTGCATTCTGGGTATAAGGGGTACCATTCAGGACAAAAACATCGCCCTGGCAGCGCGTTACAGTCACAATACTTATCGGCCCCGGATTGAATAGGAGCCGCGTGGTGGTAATGGTATCACATGCGCCCTGAGTGGGAGAAAGGGTGTCCACCAGGATCGTGTCCGTGAAATAGGCAATGCCGTTAAAGAGTATGGAATCTCCTGCACAAGCCGTCAAAGTATCGAATGTGGAGGAGGGAAGGACAACTATAAGCAGGAAGGTGTCGATTAAGAAACAGCCGTCTACAGAAGTTGCGGCGAGTGTGTACTGTCGGGTACTGTCTGGTGTAATAGTGACCGTAGCGCAGGTATCACAACTCAGGCCGATGTTCGGCTCCCAGAGATACGTATCGAAGCCTGGTGCGCCGAGCGTCACCGAATCACCACTACACAGCACCTGATCGGGGAATTGCGTATCGCCCGACAGATTGACGGTTACCAGGATGGAGTCGCGTTGCACGATGCCGCAGGAATCCGTTACTTCCACCCAATAAACTTCTGTTCCGGTAGTGACCAACGTTTGTGCCGTGGTGCTGTCCTGCCACAGGTAGGAGGCATAGCCCGGTCCTGCGTCGAGTAGGAACGAAGTATCCTGACAGGTGATGATGTCCGGACCAAGATCAAGGGTGTCAACAGGGGACAATACCGGGCAGAGCAATGTTTCCGGGAGCGTTACATCCACGAAGGAAGCCGAAGTACCTGCGGGGACTGTCGGGCTCGGGCTGATCTGCATGGCAATGGTTTGGCTGAACGGGTTCAACACATTGGTCGTGACCACCGAATCCAGCGGCTGGATATAGCCACAGGAAATTTTGATATTCTGGCCGAGGGTGGTGTTGAGCAGGGAGAGGTCCGCGTCAAGTCCAGTGAAGCTGCCGTTCAGATATAACTCGTTTCCTGTCGCATACGCTTCGTTTTTAGCGAACGGAAGCGGCGTAGTAACCACCGTGAACGGTGCGCCATTCAGGGTGAATGCATTTTTGGCATTGCCATCGTGGTCAACGGGCAAAAAGAAATAGTGATCGCCAGAAAATCCATAAATGGCATAACCGCTGTCCAGTTGGACCAGATCAATCGGAGCCTCATCAGTGGTTTGGGTAATGTCGTATTGTTTGACCCAAACGAGATCGCCGCCGAGCGTTGTTTTTTGCAGGAAAATCTGCGTTTGTACAGTGCCTCCCGTCGTATCCACATTGGCATACAGCGACACCAGGGTATCATTGTCTACCAGCAGGTCCTCTGCAATAAAATTGGCAGTGGAAAGGGTGTCCAGGTGGCTGCTTCTCGCCCAATCCGGGTTAAAGCCCACGGTGTCCAGTCGCGCCAGCAGGTGGCGGATGCCCCCCGTGTTCGTCATCTGTAACGCTCCAACGGCGTAGAGCGAATCGTTGTGTAATAAGATCGTGCTGAAAAGGATGGCCTCTGTCCGGCTGATCCGTTTGCCTTTGCCGGCCACCGCATCGCCATTGTTCCGATTGAGTTCAAGGATTTCGACCTCGGTTCGGAAGGTCGTGTCCTTCACAATGGTTTGATAAAAAATGAAATTACCACCTGCGCTTTTCTCCAGAATACCTGCATTGACGGAGAAGCCGCTGTCAATACGTTTTACCCACAAGATCGTGTCATTCACCGGGTCATAGCGCAACACCAGTCCCATTGGCAGCTGCAAGGGCAGCGGACCAACTTCTGTACCGACGGCTACCAACATTCCGTCGGAATCGCGGATCAGTTCGAACAGCAGTACTTGGCGACTCGTGTCGAGCCGCAAGGTGCGCGCCCAGAGCAACTGACCATTGGAGTCGAGCTTGGTTATCAACGCTTCGTTGCCGATAGCACCGGTTGTGTATACGCCTCCATCAGGAGCAGGCAATAAGGAGATGCCCTGCTCATCAGTACCAGACGTACCGAACGACTTGAAATAAGATTCGGTTTGACAGGGGTTTAGGATTTGGGCGCTCAGGGCCACACAATAGAATAACCCGAGCACCAGAAGTAAGATTCTGCTCATCATAAATGTAATTAGTTATTGAAAAGAAATAAATTTGTTTCAGGTGCCAGTCGTTGAGAACTGACATCTGTTCCGTGTTAATAGTTGATAGCTAAGAATAATAACTAAAAACTGAAAATTAATAGCCAACAGCTACAAACCTCGGAGTGGGGATTAATAACCACGAAAGGGGGAACAAACAATGAGCCTGCAACTAATTTTCTTCCATTGCGGCTTCGATCTTCCCCATTACATAGTCCTGCAATCGGGCATCGTGATACGTGTACCAGTCATCGAGTAAGTCGGCTTCTTCTACTGCGTTGCGAAAAAATTTAAAAGGCTTTTTACCGCCCAGCGCATCAAAGAGTCGGTGTCGGTGTCGTTCATCAATCAAAGTGTCTGTAAAATCTTCCATGAAACGGTACGATTCCGTGGAGTTGACGGCGGGTATTTCTATGTAACTGTCAAAATCGAGGAAAACTTCATCCATCGTTTCCTCTACCAGATAGTCTGATTCATTTTCGAAGGAATGATGCGCCGGGTCCGGGTGAGCCAGAAAGGACTGGGTAGGTTTGTGAAACCACACTTTTTCTCCCTGACTCACGGCGTCGGCCATTTCACGTATTTTTTCAAACATACAATCAATAAGTCAATAAAATTTATTGCCAGTGGCGCGTCCGGCCGTTGACGTATGAATCAGCGAGCCGGATTTTTTCTTCATGAAGGGGCGAGGAGGGCGAAATGCGGGATATTTTAACCGACGAGCAACGCAGAATAAGGGGGAATAGGGCCATGGATTCATGCGCCAACTACCGGACGCGGCACTAGTGCCCTTCTCATTTGACTGCGGTGCCGTTTGAAATGTATTTTAAAGAACTGCAAAGTGCCGCCCCAGCCCAACTTGCCAGCCCGAGGATGTTTGTAGACTGCTTTGTTGACCAGGTCATCGGGCATATTTTGCAAAAAATCTGTCCAGTCTGCCCTTGCTTTTAGCCAACGGTCACGGGTATCGGAGAGCGATGCATATTCAGGTAGTGCTTCTTTGCTGATAAACGCAGGTGCTTTAAATTTGATCGGAGAACGCAGAGAGAGCCACAGAAGAAAACTGCGCCCGTGCGACCAGGGGGTGACCCGATCAAACACGGCGTTGAAACCAATTTTTTTACGGACGTAGGCCAATGATAACTCTTCGGATAAAATCAGGTGGTACATGTTCTGGATCACCGACCAACCGCCATCTGTCGGGCGGCGGTTGAGCGATTCTTCGGTGTGTTGATTCATTTCGGCGAACAATTCGTTCACCCACAGTGTATATTGGTCGTTATTGCGCAGGATGTAGCGTTTCGTCATGTTGTCAATTCGTTAACGAACGTTAAAGTTAAAGTTGAAAGTACTTTACGTGGGAGAGATGTTGGGTGAAATATCAAATTGGGGGAAAACCATGAATTTTTTATCCAAATTTGCCCTGAGAAAAGTTGTTGGTGCCGCGTTCGTTACAGATTACATATCCTTGCGAATTGAAAAAAAATTACCTGGAGAAACCCCGTTTTTTAAAACGTACTGCTGAATGGATTTTCCGCACAAACGTGCAAAAAATGACGCAATGACAAGAAAAAAAACAAGTCCGATCCGAATGAATGTGTTCAGCCTCCTGCTGTTACTGGGGGGGCTCGCAGTTCCCTTGAAAAGTCAAACCATCGTTACCGCGACAGATAAAAAGAAGGACCAGAAGGATCGTGACAACTTGCCCAGAAACTACCTGACGGTCACGACGAAAGCAGGAGATAACGTGGTCAAATTGTTGCAACGCTACGAATTACAGGAGTATGAGTGCAATGCAGACCAGTTTTTCAAGATCAACAAACTCTCCGTAGAAGTCAATGTGAAGCCCGGCGTCAAGTATAAATTGCCGATCGTGGTCTTTACCTACGATGGTAAAAGTATCCGCAGCACTACCGGCTTGAAGGATTGGCAGGCTGCCAAGCGGGTAGAGCAGTACAACAAAAATGCCCTGCAAAACGGACTTCGCAAAGACGACTTTTTGGTATCTAAAAAACTTTGGGCACCCTGGCACGAACTGGCCTGTACCGACGATCTGGGGGAGGGAACGGAAGATTACCGCCCGGCGGGTGCCGGCAAAAAAGGTCGGCCTGTGCCTGCTGAAACGGGCATTGGCAAAGACAACCGCACGTTTCCGATTTTTGGAGCGCATTATGCTCAAACGCCCCTTCTGAGTCAGCGGCTGAAAGGCCGCATATTTTACCTGATCAGTGGTCATGCCGGCCCCGATCCCGGAGCACAGGGCAAACGTGCCGGCAACACGCTCTGCGAAGACGAATATGCCTATGACGTGACGTTGCGATTGCTCCGCTTGCTGATCAGTCATGGCGCTACCGCCTACATGATTGTGCGGGACCCCGACGATGGTATCCGCGACGGCCTATATTTGCGTTGTGATCGCGACGAGGTGGTGTGGGGCGGTGGCGTTATCCCTGTTCCGCAGCGCGAACGACTGCAACAGCGGACAGACATGATCAACGACTTTACAGAACGCAACCTGAAAGCCGGTTTCAAAGACCAGACCCTGATCGAAATTCATGTGGATTCTCGCAGCCACGACAAGGAGACGGATGTTTTTTTTTACTACCGGCCGGAAAGTGAACCCAGCCGGCAACTGGCCCTGAAGATCCAAAAAACATTCTTGCAGAAATACAAAAACAAACAAGCCAACCGGAATTATAAAGGCACGGTCACAGATCGTTACCTCTTCACCCTGACCGAAACAACCGTCCAGAAAGCAGTGTATATCGAACTGGCCAATATTCAAAATGATTGGGACCAGCAGCGCCTGGTATTGAAAAACAATCGTCAGGCATTGGCAAACTGGATGTTTGAAGCGATTGGGAAGTGAGGGTTGCCAGTTATTTGCACCGTACAAATGTGTTGAAAATTACTTCAGGTACTTGAAAAAACTACTACTTCTTCTCTCGCTCCTCGCAACCGGTTACTCCCTTCACGCTACCCATATTGTGGGCGGCGAAATCACGTACCGATGTCTCGGTGACTCCACGTATGAGGTCACGCTGTCGGTCTACCGGGACTGTTTTAACGGCGAGCCGCCGTTCGATGCAACCGGCTGGATCGGGGTATTTGACAGCGCGTGGAACCTGGTAGGAAACCTGACCCCGAAATACGTGGCGGGTAAAGATGACACCCTTTCTATCATACTCAGCAATCCCTGCCTGGTGGCACCGCCCGACGTATGCGTACACCGCTTTTTTTATCGGAGCACGGTGACATTGCCTTTCAAAAAAGGCGGCTATACCTTTGTCTATCAGCGCTGTTGCCGCAATACGTTGATCCGGAATATTATCCTGCCACTGGATGTCGGCGCTTCCTATACCGCCCAGATCAGTGAAGATGCCCTTCGGGAATGCAACACCAGTGCCGTCTACAACAGTTGGCCGCCCGTGGCGATCTGTATTCACCAGCCGATCGATTTTGACCATGGGGCGGTAGATGCGGACGGCGATTCGCTGGTCTACCGGCTCTGCACGCCGCTCAATGGGGCCAGTCCGCTCCCCAATTTATCCATGCCTCAGCCGCCTAATCCAGGCCCCTACCTGGAAATCCCGTGGCAGGACCCACCCTATAACCTGACGAACTTGCTCGGTGGCGACCCGCTTAAAATCAATCCTAAAACGGGCTTTATGACCGGTGTGCCCAACACCATCGGCAACTTTGTCGTAGGCGTCTGTGTGGACGAGTATCGGGATGACCAGATCATCTCTACGACACGCCGCGATTTTCAGTTCAATGTGTCGGACTGTGGCGCCCCGGTAGCGGCTTTTTTTGCGCCGGAGGTCGTCTGTAATACGCTCACCGTAATATTCAAAAACCAAAGCCTGGGCGAAAAAACCAGCCTTTGGTACTTTGACTGGGAAAACAATAAGTCGCTCTCTTCCAATTCTTTTTCGCCGACTTATACCTATCCGGACACCGGTTCTTACACCATTGCACTCATTATCAACAAAGACGACCAGTGCCACGACACTACTTTTCAAACCATTTATCTCACCCGGTCTTTTGCAAATGCTGCGCTGGATATTCAGTTTCCAGACTGTGACTCGGTCGGCCTGACGGTGCAAGCCATTGACCTGAGCACCGACCCGAATGCTGATATTGCTGCCTGGAAATGGACCCTGGCCGGGCCCGGCAGTTTTCTGAATACTTCTGTCACCCAAAACCCGCAATTCACGGTCAAAACGCCCGGAAAATACGTCCTCACCCTCATCACGACTTCCGAAAACGGCTGTATGGATACCGTGGTGCAGCAATTCAACGCGCCCATCCCGAATGTCAGTCCATTTCCGTTGGTGCGCACCATTTGCCAGGGAGACAGCATTGCACTGTGGCCCGCCGCTCCAACCGGCTTCCAGTACGCGTGGACACCTGCCTGGAGCCTCAGCGATTCTACGGCCCTCAACCCGCTGGCATTTCCGGACACCACCACCACTTACACGGCCACTCTTTCTGGCAATGGTCCCTGTGTGCGGGAGCAGCAGGTAACGGTCAATGTGTTCGAACCCTTGGCGCTTACCGCCATCGCTACGCCTGATACTATTTTCAAGGGACAAACCAGCCAGTTGCAAGCCCTCACCGGCGCCCCGTCCCTCAGTTGGCAGCCTGCCGGATCACTCTCCAACCCATTGATTGCCAATCCGGTCGCCAAACCATCCGAGACGACGGATTATGAGGTCCGCGCGCTGATCGGAGGCGGTTGTGAGCTCGTCGGCACCGTCCGGGTGGTGGTGCTCACGCCTGAATGCATCGAGCCGTACATCTTTTTTCCCACGGGTTTTTCGCCCAACAATGACGGCGAAAACGATGCATTAAAACTTGAGGGCAACCTCGTGGAAGAAGTATACTGGGTCGTGTACAACCGCTGGGGAGAAAAAGTTTTTGAAGCCGACGACGTGGACGATGCCTGGGATGGTACTTTCCGGGGCCAACCGCAACCGGCCGAAACGTATGGCTACTATCTTCGGGTGCGGTGCATCGGAGGCGAACAGTCGGAGAAAAAAGGCAATGTCACTTTGTTGAGGTAATTTTTGCAGTCCCCCCACGCCTGCCCCTCCCAAAAGGGGAGGGGCAGGCGTGGGGGGACTGCAAAAATTACCCCCTGGAAACCACTCTCCACACCCGCAGCAGCACTTCCTGCTCGTGTTTCCAGGTCCAAACCTCCCGGGCGGCATGGCAGGCTGTTTGCAGCCGCTGGTAAGTAGCGGGATCATCGAGCAAACTGCGGATGGCTGCGGCAATGGCTTCGGGGCGGAGTGTATCGAGTAGGATCGCTACTTCGTGCTCGGTGTTCAGAGTACGGTATTCCGGAAAATTCATGGTGAGCACGGGCACTTCGGCTTGTACGTAGTCAAAGAATTTGTTGGCCAGGGAGTAGTAGTAAGAAAGCCCCCGGTTTTCCAGCAGATTCAATCCCAGCCAGGCTTGAGCCGTCAGGGCGCGCAGGTCGTCCGGTTTTACATAACCCAGGAACTTAACCTTGTTTTCTACGCCCAATGCTACGGCCTTGCGGCGCAACTCGTCCGACAGGTCGCCTTCACCCGCCAGTAAAAGGTGTACGTTGTCAAGATATTGCATGGCTTCGAGCGTCGCTTCGATGCCGCGTCCGACATTGAGTGCGCCTTGGTAAAGCAGCGTTGTGCGCTGCTTATTCACAGCAAGCGTCGGGGTCGGTTGGAAGGCTGGTACGTTCCGCACCACCGCAAATTCCAACCCGTATTGCTGTTTAAAAATTTTTGCCAGTTCCGGGCCTACCGTATACGCATGGCGATAAAACGGAAGGCACCATCGGGCGACCATGCCCCAAAAAAACCGCACCGCAGGCCGTCCGATCACTTCCGGCACTTCGGTGAAATATTCGTGCGCATCGAATACCCGCTTTTTGCGGCGCAGCAGCGTGGCAAAGCATCCGGCAGGCAACGTGTCGAGGTCAATCGAGCAGACTGCATCGCAACGCGTTTTCATCAAAAAAAGGAACAAGCGCAGGTTGTACTCGGCATAAAAAAGAAAACCTTTTCGAAAACGGCAGTGTAAACGCACTTGTCCGAACGACCTGTCATCCAACGGAATAGAGTGGGGGAGCGACCGGCCTATCAACGTCACTGAATAGCCGTTTTGAGACAATGTACCGCAGATGCGCTGCATCCGCTGGTCGTAGGTGAGGTCGTTGGTGACGGTGAAGAGGAGCGTCATGGATGTGTTACAAGGTTCTCGTTGCTTTCCAGATTATGAATAGAACGCTCCATCCGCAGGTTTGCTTCTTCAGGCGTTTCTTTTCTTTTTACTCGGAGCTTCAAAAGGTAGTCCCAAGGAACGCGGCACCAATAACTTAGTCATTTGATGCCACCCTTTGTTCCATCATACGGCCGCTATTTTTCTTTAAATAGCCCCACTATTCGCAGAAAAATAGTGTTGTCTGATGAAAAAATGGTTGACCTAAAATGACTAAGTTATTGGTGCCGCGTTCCCAAAAGAAAAGGATCAGAAGATTTAGGAAGGGGAGTGGATCAGTCAGGGCAAGTCGCAGGATAACCCATAATTCCTTATTTTTCACAAATCTCCTGCAACGCCGCATACACCAAATCCACCGGCAGCCCCATCACATTCTGGAATGTGCCTTCGATGCGGGTGATCTTGCAATGGCCGATCCAGTCCTGCGCGCCGTAGGAGCCGGCTTTATCGAATGGCTGACAGGTGCGGATGTAGTAGTCAATCTCGGCATCGGTGAGTTCGGCAAACCAGACTTTGGTCACCCCCGCCAGCACTTTTTCCTGCTCCTTGGCCAATAGGCAAACGCCCGTGACCACCGTGTGCTGCCTGCCCGACAGCAAGCGGATCATGCGAAAAGCATCGGCATCGTCTTCAGGCTTGTTGTAAATCACCCCATCGAGTATAACCACCGAATCGGCGGCCAAGATAATTTCCTGGTCCTGAATCAAATGAGCCGCCGCCCGGGCTTTGCGTTGGGCGAGCCAGGGGGCCACGGCTTCGACGGGCATATCTGCCGGAAAGGACTCGTCTACATCGAAGGTTTCTACCGTAAATTCAAAACCCGCTTCGCGCAAAAGTTGGCTGCGGCGGGGGCTTTTGGAGGCAAGGATGAGTGGGCGGGGCATGTTTCCTGGCGGGTAATTTTTTGTGAAGTAATTTTTTTGTGAAGTAATTTTTCGTAACTATCCAGCCGCCCTCTCCATCGGAGCAACATCTTTGTAGCATTAGAGGAATGGGCAGTCCTGCGTGCCGTAGGTACGCTATTTCGCACAGTAGATAGCGTACCTACGGCACGCAGGACTCCAATTTTGGCACTTCTACAAAGATAGCGTCCCGCTGGGACGAGTCGGCTGGATAGTTACAATTTTTCTGAGAGGTAATTTTTTGTGAGGTAATTTTTCTTTTATACTTTTTAGTACAAATTAAAAACAAAGATGTACATTTGTGCCAATGTCGTTGACTTAGCGATTTTGACGACGGCACTGTAGTAGATTACGTGTACAATACAGAAAGTGTAACTATCCAGCCGCCCCTAAATATTTATGATTTCCGACCTCGGAGAGGTCAAAGGTTTGTAGAAATGCATCGGGTTGACATCAATTCCCGACCTCGGAGAGGTCGAACGTTTGTTTCAACGCTATTTTCTCCAAACCTTCGACCTCTCCGAGGTCAGGAAAACATTGAAATGCTACATTTCTACAAACCTCTGACCTCTCCGAGGTCGTATGACAAAAAGCATTTCAAAGCGGCTGGATAGTTACCAAAATTTTTAATAAAAGCTTCTTTTTGACAAATATTTGACGAAAAATCGAAAACGAAATAAAAAATGTTGATGCAACAAAACCCATTTGTGCCGAAGTTTTATTTCAATCGCTATAAAATTGATTAAAGAATCATGAAAATAACAGCACAGGACGAGTATGGTTTAAGAATATTGGTGCGCATTGCAAAGTGTAAGGATAAGACTGGCTTAAGTATCCCTCAGCTTAGTGAAGCGGAAGGGCTATCACAACCCAATGTTTCCAAATTAACCCGAATACTTCGTATGGAGGGCTTGATTAACAGTACCAAAGGACATGTTGGAGGATATGTACTTGCCAGGCCTGCTGCCGATATTACGGTGAACGATGTTTTGAAAGCTTTAGGTAGACGTTTGTTTGATGAAGAATTTTGTGCCAATCATGTGGGAGTACTAAAACTGTGCACTAATTCTGTTGATTGTTCTATTCGTTCACTTTGGACAATGGTGCAATCTACTATTGACAAGATATTGGACAAGATAACAATTGCAGATTTATCGACGAATAGTGAAAAGGAAGCTGCATCTACTTTCCAAGGTTTCCTTGAAGAAAATGCCAATTAAAAAGAATAAAAAACAGATTGTTAATAATTTAATACCTAAACAAAATGATAACAGTTTCAGAAAATGCAAAACAACACGCGTTAAGTTTAATAACAAACGAAAATAGCCGCGAAGGAACATTTATTCGCGTAGGTGTTGAGGGCGGTGGTTGTTCAGGTCTTACCTATAAACTCGTGTTTGATAATGTTATTAAAGAAAGCGATCAAGTTTTTGAAGACTAAGTTATTGGTGCCGCGTTCCTAAAGATTGCCGTTGACAAAAAAAGATTTTTTTATTTAATAGGTACAGAGCTGGATTATGTGGGAGGCTTAAACGGAAAAGGCTTTGTATTTGTCAATCCGAACGCAAGTAGAACTTGTGGTTGTGGAGAATCATTTGGCGTCTAAAATAGTTCAAAGTTCGAAGGTTAAAAGAGTTTACTTGTTTTTTACAAAACTTTTAACTTTCCAACAATATGACAATAGTAAAAAAATGGCTATCAAGATTACGGAAGAGTGTATTAATTGTGGCGCTTGCGAACCTGAATGCCCTAATAATGCCATCTACGAAGGAGGCGTTGAATGGCGTTTTTCTGATGGAACAACTATAAAAGGAATATTTACCTCAAAAAGCGGATTGACTGCAGATGTAGATACACCGGAAGTACCTTTATCCATGGATGTCTATTACATAGTAGCCGATAAATGCACAGAGTGTGTTGGTTTTCATGATGAACCCCAATGTGCCGCCGTTTGCCCAGTAGATTGTTGCGTGGATGATGAAAACTGGCGCGAAAGCAAAGAAGAATTATTGGCAAAAAAAGACACATTGCATTTAATAATGCAGGATTGACCAATCAACAGTTTACCAATTTAATGGTATTGACACTTAAATAGCATGAACGAGATTTTAGAAGAAAAAATCAGCACAGAATATAAATACGGTTTTGTTACTGATATTGAAGCTGACAACGCACCGAAAGGTTTGAATGAAGACATCATTCGTTTTATTTCTGCAAAAAAAAACGAACCCGAATGGATGTTAAACTATCGCTTAAAGGCTTTCCGCCATTGGTTAACAATAGAAGAGCCAAAATGGGCGCATGTTTCTTACCAAAAACCAGACTATCAGGATATCATTTATTACTCGGCCCCAAAGCCAAAAGTTGTATTGGGTAGTTTAGATGAAGTGGATCCTGAATTATTAAAAACATTTCAAAAGCTAGGTCTTTCTATCTTAGAGCAAGAACGGCTTACGGGCGTGGAAAGTAGAATAGCCTTGGATATTATTGTGGACAGCGTTTCCGTGTCAACAACATACAAAGCAACCTTAGCTGAAAAAGGAATTATTTTTTGTTCGTTTGGCGAAGCAATTCAAGAACATCCTGAATTAGTACAAAAATATATGAGCACTGTTGTGCCATATACCGATAATTTTTATGCGGCACTGAACTCCGCTGTTTTCACAGATGGCTCGTTTTGTTATATACCAAAAGGCGTTCGTTGTCCGATGGAACTTTCAACTTATTTCAGAATAGAAGCGGCTGGAACAGGTCAGTTTGAACGCACTTTAATTATTGCCGATGAAGGTTCGTATGTGAGTTACCTCGAAGGCTGCACTGCGCCAATGCGTGATGAAAATCAATTACACGCAGCCGTTGTAGAACTTGTAGCACATAAAGATGCACAAATAAAATACAGCACCGTGCAAAACTGGTATCCAGGCGATAAAGATGGTAAAGGCGGCATTTTCAATTTTGTTACTAAGCGTGGTATTTGTCTGGAAGAAAATTCTAAAATCTCCTGGACACAGGTAGAAACTGGTTCTGCAATTACCTGGAAATATCCATCGGTAATTTTAAAAGGCAATAATTCGGTTGGTGAATTTTATTCTGTAGCGATTACAAATAACTATCAGCAAGCCGATACAGGAACAAAAATGATCCATATCGGAAAAAATACCAAAAGCACTATTATATCAAAAGGTATTTCAGCAGGCTTTAGCAACAATAGTTACAGAGGTTTGGTACGTATTTCAAAAGGCGCAACCAACGCACGTAATTTTTCTCAATGCGATAGTTTATTGATGAGTGATAAATGTGGGGCACATACATTTCCATACATCGAAATAAAAGACAAGTCAGCCATTGTAGAGCACGAAGCAACAACTTCAAAAATTGGTGAAGACCAATTATTTTATTGTAAACAACGTGGTATTGACAATGAAAAAGCAATCGGTTTAATTGTAAACGGCTATTGTAAAGATGTATTAAGTCAATTACCGATGGAGTTTGCTGTTGAAGCACAAAAGTTGTTGGCGGTTTCGCTGGAGGGCTCAGTAGGATAAAAATAAATAATCATTGAATAGTTATTATGACACCGTTCCTAACATTCATAAATAATAATTCATAATTCAAAAAATGCTATCAATTAAGAATTTACATGCGTCAATTGACGGGAAAGAAATTCTGAGAGGAATTAACTTGGAGGTAAAAGCCGGAGAAGTACACGCTATTATGGGTCCTAACGGTTCGGGAAAAAGCACATTGTCAGCAGTGCTTGTAGGGCGTTCAGAAT
>Ga0209181_10006681_pt1 | contig 16074 bp, 15 predicted proteins | sample MAT05_FD_187208 | JGI IMG/M metagenome (GOLD analysis project Ga0209181, IMG submission 187208) | Freshwater microbial communities from Lake Fryxell liftoff mats and glacier meltwater in Antarctica - MAT-05 (SPAdes) (version 2) | ecosystem: Environmental > Aquatic > Freshwater > Ice > Liftoff... | reverse complement strand
GTTCGAGTCCCAGCCAGTTCACAAAACCTCTAAGAAATTAGAGGTTTTTCTTTGAATTGGTAGCTCAGTTGGTAGAGCATCCCCATTTTATCGGGAGGGTCCTGGGTTCGAGTCCCAGCCAGTTCACAAACGTTTCTGGTATATCAGAAGCTTTTTTTCGATATGGCACCTTACTGCTACATACTTTTCAGCGAAAAGCTATATAAATATTATGTTGGCTCTACAACTGACAAAACCCGGCGATTGGCAGACCACGTCGGCACGAATTAATACTATAACCAAAAATGCAATATACTTTTTTTAAAATAATTAGAATGACAATGTTTGATATTTTAAAAATGGGTAAATTACAACCAACAAATGAGACCACAGTTATATAAATTACCATTAACGCCGGACACATCGTTTCTATATATTGATGAGGAATGTAAATATTTTGATAAGCCCTGGCACTTTCATAAAGAATACGAACTTGTATACATTGATAAAACAAGAGGTACCCGGTTTATTGGCGACCAGGTTAGTTTTTTTGATGATGGCGACCTTGTTTTATTAGGTCCCAATATTCCGCATTTATATAGGAACAGTGATAACTATTACAAAAACAATGAATTAAGGGCTAAATCAATTTTTATTCATTTTACAGAAGATTTTTTGGGCAATTCATTTTTTGATCTTCCTGAAATGAAACAGGTAAAAAAGCTATTGGAAAAATCGGAACTTGGTATAGAAATAACCGGCATCACGAATGAATTAGTGAAGAGAAAGCTTATTGAAATGAAAGGACTTAAACCAGTTAACAGACTGATGAAATTATTGGAAATATTAATCGTTTTATCCAATAGCAAAGACCTTAAACCAATGCTTTCAAAAGCGTTCACTGCAAATAGTACGAAGGATACCGACAAAATTGACCAGGTGATTCAGTTTATTTTGAAAAATTATAAAAACGATATTTATATTCAGGAGATTGCCAGTCAACTAAATATGAGTATTGCCTCTTTTTCCCGGTACTTTAAACATCATACACACAAAACTTTTTCTAATTACGTTACTGAAATACGCATTAGCCATGCATGCAGGCTAATTATGGATAGCCATTACAATATATCGGAAATTTGTTACCTGAGTGGCTTTGAAAATCAATCCAATTTTTACCGGCATTTCAAAAAGTTTACTGGTGTTATTCCAAAAGAGTACAAGGCCAGGTTTTTAACAAACACCGCTAATATCGACGAATAACAAAGTTGCTCTGTATTTTAAATCATTGTATTTTTAACGCTTCCCAACTTTTCAATTTCCACTGCAACCACGTCGCCATGTTTCAGCCATTTTTTTTCAGCCATCCCCATAATAACGCCTTCCGGCGTTCCGGTTAAAATAAGGTCGCCGGGCTCAAGCGTCATGTGTTTTGAAAGATCTTCAATAATTTCAGCTACCGTAAAAATCATGTCTGCCGTAGTTGAGTTTTGTCTTTGTTCCCCATTCAATGTGCATAGCAGTTGCAACTGTTGAACGTCAGGAATTTCATCTTTAGTAACCAGGTATTTTCCAAGTGGCAAAAAATGGTCGAGGCTTTTACCCATCAGCCACTGGCTGGTTCTAAATTGCAAATCCCTGCACGAAAGATCATTGGCAACACAATATCCCAGCACATACTCCAACGCATTGGCTTTGGAAACATTCTTGCATTGCTGGCCTATCACTACGCCCAGCTCTACTTCATAATCAAACTGCACCCCTACCTTTCCTAACGGTATATCCTTGCCGTAACCGACCAGTGTGTTGCTGTATTTTGTAAACACAAGCGGAACCGTCGGAACGGCCATATCACTTTCCGCAGCATGCTTTCTATAATTTAAACCGATGCAAATGATTTTGGAAGGTGCCGGGGTACTGGGTGCGATGGTTAAGTCGGCTTCGTTCAATATAAATTCCGGGTGCAGGCTACCATCCACAAGCACCTTTTTTAAATCCTCAATATCCCTGTTGGTGAGATTGGTTGCTGAAAAAATCTTTTGCCCTCTATATAGCTGGTATGCATCCACATCCAAAATTCCCTTTTCAGTAACAATGCCCAGCTTGTTTTGCTCCTCATTTTTAAAATACAATAATTTCATGTCTATAATTCTTTAGATATATTTGACTACAATGGGTATCAATAGCGGGCTCTACCACCCGAAAGGTCAAATGTAAAGCCGGTTGTGAAACTGTTTTGCGGCGATACAATATAGGCCGCCATATTAGCTGCTTCTTCTAGCGTGCCACACCGTTTCATTGGAATTTTATCTGTCATATATTTTACCTGCGCTTCTGGCATCGCATCTACCAACGGGGTTTGTATAACAGCTGGTGCAAGCGCATTGATAGTAATACCCATCTCTGCATATTCACTGCCCTGCACTTTGGCCATGCATATTAACGCTGCCTTGGAGGTTGAATACGCCAGCATACCAGCATTACCTTCCTTTCCGGCAATAGACGCAATGTGCAGTATTCTTCCGTATTTAACCGCCGCCATGTGAGGTAACACGGCCCTTGAAGTATAAAAACAACTCATAAAATTGACTTCAAATACCTTGTGCAAATCTTCGCTGCTTACTTCATGACTCTTAATATTTGTAACCCCTGTAATGCCCACACAATTCACCAGGATGTCAATCTTTTTATACTTTGCTATCACCGTTGCTGCCGCTTCCTCCACCAGCTGCTGGTTGGTTACATTTAATGCCATTATTTCTGCCTTCGGGCGGTATCTATCAAATGCTTCATGCAACACCTGCTCATTTAAATCAAACAAAATAACCTGTGCATCTGATGCCAGCAATTTGTGTGCAATGGCCAATCCTATACCCGAAGCTGCGCCGGTAACAATGGCTACCTGGTTGGTAATATCATTCATACAATTTCTCTTTTTTTTATAAGGCCCTTTGATACCACGCTAAATATTTATCAGCTTACTAAATTATATATTTCGCTGTTTACCAGTTCAACCACCCGCTGGTTCAGTTCTTTGATATAGTTGATGCTCGACTGGTCGGGCTTATAGGCTGCCTTTCTTGCAATGCTGTTGGTTAAAATACCTCTTGCCATCAGCAATTCCTTTTCTGCATAATGAAACAATTCCATATTTTGTAAAGAGAAAAATATTTGCGGCATTACTTTTTCAAATATGCTGAATGCTTTGGCAGTTTCACCATTTTTGCGCAAATCAAATACTTTTTGTAAAATATCCGATACACCCAAGCCCGGCATTACGCCTGCAATACCAAGGGGAATCAGTTCCAGCATATACAAACCGCCCCACCCTTCAAACAAACCAATATTGCCCTTGGTTCTTTTAATGATTTCTTCAAATTTCGGCGCACACAAAGGTTCTTCCAGTTTCAGGTACTTAAAATTAGGATGCTCATTCATCAGCGCTTCAATAAAATTTACACTGATGGAAGCACCGCCCGGATTAAAGTCCTGTATTAAAACAGGTGTCCTCGGAATGGATTCAAGGAATTCTCCAAGGTATTCCTTTAGAGAATCTTCGGGCAGGCTAAAAATTCTTGGTACAGCCAGTGACACAACATCTGCACCTGCTTTTACATTTGCCAGTGCCAGTTTAACAGCTCCCCTTAATGAAGGATTGTTTGACTGAGCTACAATTTTTATCCGGCCCGCTGCATGTCCTACTGCCACTTTTACTACGTATAATTTTTCCTCGTCGCTTAGTTTATAAAACTCGCTGGCATACGCTGGTAAACATACCGCTTCTATGCCGCTTTCGACAGCAAAATCAATCAGGTTACAAATTCCCAGGGCGTCTATTTCTTCGTCTTCTGTAAACGGTGTGGGTATAATGGGCACTACTCCCGTCAGACCATTGGGTGCTTCTTTCATAATGTAATGGTTAATTATTTATATGATTTGGTTTTATTAAGCTTCTTTTATAGTTCCTGTTGTCTACGATGGTTAATATAAGGGTAGATATAAGTACCAGCACCCCGCCGATAATGGCCGGTACTTTTAATGTTTCGCCCAAAAAAATAGTTGAGATGGGCAGTGCCAAAAAAGTGATCATGTAATTGGATAAGGCAACCTGTGTTGCATCAAGGTATTTTAATACTTTAAAGAACAACAGCATGGAAAGAAAATTATGAAAGAAGGTAAGCGACCCCATGCCCAGCCAGGTTTTTACAGTAAAGGAAGGTACCCTCGCAAACATGTAGGGCTCGTAATGCAATACTAGCGGCGTCAGCATTATCACCAGCACCAGATAAGTGTAAAATACCATCTCCATTTCGGTGTATTGTTCCGCCACTTTTTTGCAACCCACATTGTAATAACCGTTACCAATAATGGCAAGAAAAATCAGCAGGTTTCCCAAGGCGTACTTCGAACTGAGATCCATATTTTTGATATCATCCGTAGAACAAAGGAGCACACCAATAATGGCAATGGCAAAACTGATCCAGCGCAACTTGTTCATTTTTTCTCCTAAAATAAAGAAAGCAAATACGGCTGTTACTACAGGCAATGCCAGCACTAGAATGGCTGAATTGCTGGCTAGTGAATACTGTGTGCCATACGTCATTAATACCTGTGATGGAAATGCACCCAAAGCGCCCAGCTGTACAAAAATCATTACATCTTTAATTTTTTTCTTCCCCTTTCTAAAATCCTTTACCGCAAAAGGCAATAAAAAAACAGTTGCTAAAACCATGGGTGCCCACACCGTAAAATAGGGTCCCACCTGGTCTTGCACCAATTTGATACTGGTAAAATGAAACGACCATATCAGGTTACAAAACAATAGTACTGACCAGGCTACAAATCCTTTTTTCATAAATCTTTTTTAAGCTATTGATTAATTATGAAAACAGGAAAGCTCATTAAAATTGTTTTTCAAATTTTCCTGGATATTTTTTTACTTAATTCAATACCATGATTTTTTCCTGAACCGAAGCTGTTAAATAATTACCGGTCTTGTATTTTTCTACTGCGGCATAGTCAAGTGCCACACCCAACCCATCACCCTGCGGAACTATGGCAGCACCATTCTCAAAAACGATTGGTTCAACAATCAAATCATCTACCCTTACCAGCTCACCAAAAATATCGGATGGTATCGTGCAGTTGATGCTGGCTGCTGCGATGTGAAGCCCCATGGTTTCGGAGATCCCCAAATCTACTTCCGAACCACGCCAGCAGGATTTCCCTTCAAGGTGGGCGATCTCGGCCAGCAGGATTGAATTGAATGCTGTGCCGTTAAAATTATAGTTACCCACAGCGTCCGCTCTTACAAATGAAATCATGTCACGGATGTCCTGTGTGTAAGGCAATGAGATATGCCGGATCATTGGCACACCTAAATGCTCCTTCAAATATTTAAAGCCTTCCACATCGGCATGCAATATCGGATCTTCCAGTCCCAGCATTATATCGCGGTCCACACCTTCCATCAAACGCATGGTGGTAGCCACATCTGTCCACCGTTGGTTAGGATCTAATATTATTTTGATTCCATCCCCACATTTCTTTTTGATGGCTTCTGTCCATAACCTCACCGGGTCTTCGTCCGAACATTTGAATTTAAAAACCTTGTGGCCTTTCTGCATCGCTTCGTAAGCTTTCTGTGCAGCATCTTCGGGCGTTCTTCTTCCCGTCCAGCCCATGCAATCTACTGTTGCACGATAAGCCCCACCCAAAACCTGGTACAGAGGAACCTGCAATATTTTTCCAACCAAATCCAATACGGCTGTTTCAAGCGCTTCGTAAATCCGCTGGTCGCTCAATGGCAAATGTTTCCAGTTCATTTTTAATACATCCAGCCCAATAAAATCATTCATGGCTTTTTCAATCAGCTCTTTATTGGCACTGCGGTAGGTTTCTCCAATACCCACCAATCCATTGTTCAGCGTTATTTCAATAATCCATTTTGGCTGATTGGCAAATTCTGTCCAGCTTTCGCCCGTCATAAATTTCCTGGCAAATTCGGTGTCTTTATCCAACACCATTTCCGAATTTAAACTTCCGGGTTTGGCAGGCACAATTACCTCCGTTGCTTTTATTGATTGTATGATTGTATTGTTGTTCATTACTTTTTTGGTGTGTATTTTTCAGCAAGCTTCCTAATGTCGTAACTAAATTCAATAAATTGCTCTTCCCATTTTTCCGCTGATTCTTTTGTATAGGGATAAAAGCCCTGCGCATTGCTTACCCCTTTAGCACCCGCAGCTACCAATGCTTCCATCGATGCAGGAGTCATTGTTGTATTGCTTAATTCAGGAAATAAATCTTTCATTACGGTGAGGTAAGCAGGTATCCCTGTTAGATCCATAAAACGGAACGGACCTGCGAACGTGATCCAATACCCCAAATCATTTCTTAGTGATCTATCTACATCTTCTACGGTAGCATATCCGTTTTCTACCAGGTTGAATGCTTCCCTTAGCATGGCATACATGATGCGGTTGGTAATAAAACCACGGATATCTTTTTTCAGCAACGAAGGTTCTTTACCCCAGCCTTCTGCAATGGCAATAATTTTATAGGCAAATTCAATGTCAGATTCGTTGCCACAAATCACTTCCATAAAACGGGTGATATGTGCAGGCTCGGCCCAATGAATTCCCAGCAACCTTTCCGGGTGTTGTAAGCCTTGTTGCAGAATGGTTACAGGTATGGCGGATGTGTTGCTACCTATGATTGCAGTAGCCGACAACACGGTTTCCAGTTGCAGGTAAAGCTGCTTCTTCTTTGCTACATTTTCAATGATCGTTTCAATCACAACCTCATGATCTTTCATAAAGGCAACATCATCGGTAATGGTATGTCTCGCAATAATTATCTCCGGTTCTTCCTTTAAAATCCCTTCCAATTTCAACTGCTGCAAAAATTCCAATATCCTTTCCGTTGCTTCTGCTGCAGTTTCTATCCTTCTCACCAATGATGTAACCGGGTGTCCTGCCGCCAGTATACAGGTGGCAATACTACAGCCCATCAAACCAAGCCCAACAGTACCTATTTTAATTTTTTGATCCATGACTTTAATTGTAATTAAGTAATTGGTACAGCATTTAGCCAATCATGGCAATCGCATCTATCTCTATTTTTATACCATCCGACAACACCGACTGCACTGTAGTTCTGGCTGGCCTTATACCTGTAAAAAAACTGGCATAGGCATCGTTAAACCGGTCAAAATCTTCGATGTTTTTCAGGTGTACCGTACACTTCATAATATCTTCAATGGTGCCGCCGGCAGCTTCAATTATTTTCTTTATATGAGATAATGTGAGCAATGTCTCCTCTTCAATTGTGCCATGGATTACTTCACCCGTCCTTAAATCCAACGGTCCCTGGCCACTAATGAACAGCAACCCGTTTTTAATCACACCTGCGGAATATGCTCCTGTTGAAACGGCTTTATTAGGATGCTTGATTTCAATTTTATCCATCTTATTTTTTTAATGTTTTTATTGGCGGCCAATGCTTAAATGATTCTAAAAATTGTACGACCGCATTTACGGCATGCCCGAACAAATGCTGCCCCTTTTCTTTTGTGGCCAGTTGTGGTTCGCCGCTACAGCCATTGTTAGAAATAAATTCAGTTTGCTTCACTACCGTTACTCCCCTGTAAGGTTCATCATCTTCCCAAGCAATATACCCGTTGCTATCCGGCCTTGCTGCACGCTCCACATTTTCCATAAACACTTTGCCCGGAAAAAGATGGAGCATCAAACTTGTCTCGTATTCACAGGCATGGCTCAGTGCCGGGCTTTCCATCGGCGCTTCTCCGGCAAATATTTTACCTGCCAGCTCCCAATAAGTAGCAAGGGCTATTGTTGGATTTAAGGCTGGATCATACTGGTTACTTAAAATGGAAAGCGCCTGCTTTACCGGTGTAATATTGCCACCGTGGCCGTTTAACAAAACAATTTTTTTAAAGCCACTCTTTAATAATGATTCAACTATTTCAACAATCAACTGTGTGTACAATGCAGGCGGTATACTGATGGTGGCACCAAACGCAAGGTGATGATTACTTGACCCAAAAGCAAGCGTAGGGCAAAGTAAGATATCATTGGGCAACCTTCTTTCAGCAGCCTTCGCTATCTCTGTTACGATATCCGTATCAGTAGCCACAGACAAATGCGGGCCATGTTGCTCTATTGCACCCAGCGGTACCAGTACAATTTTATTGCCTGTTGCTGTATTGATAAATGGATAACTAAAACCCGAAAAGAGCATTGAGCGAATAATTATTTGAGTAATAAAAATAGAAATAAATAAAATGACACAACTATATTTATGCTGCTGATTTCTATACTTTTTTAACGGCCGGCAGATTGGGCTACTGCATAAATTTTTATACCCTCCAGGTTAACCTTGACTGTCGAATATCCTCTATTCGTTTTATAAATATCAACAGGCCTTTGTTCTTCATTAAGCTCCGGGCTCCTTATAACCAAACTCCTTAGTTGATATATAGCGGTGTTTATTTCATACACTAAATCATTTTCTTTAATCAGTGAATCAATGTCTTTTATCAATGGCACACCGGAAAGGTCTTTCACATCATCCGGCACCGGATATAAACCTCCATTCATAAAATGGATAGCCGCTTCACCCTTGTAAAATCTGATCCTCGCCGCCCACCTTTTATCGCCTTTTACCTGTTTAATAACCGGCTGAAAGTTACCTGTTGAAATTAATTTATCCAACGGAGTGGATGAAACTGCTGATTCAATAACATGCAGATTTTTATATCTTTTCTTCAGCAGCTCAGCAGGTAATGGAACCTTACGAACATAACCTTTTTCATCATGCGTGCCAAACGGAAGTGCCAGCCATACAATGCCACCCTTAGATAAATAACTTTTTATGGCGACAAACTGTTTATCCGAAACACAACCAACACCATCCATTAACAAAGGGGTAATTTGACTGCTCAATGCAATGGCATCTTCAAGTTCTGCAGAACGCACAAAACGATAGCCCACATTGTTTCTTACCAGTTGTTCGCTCCAGGCTTTTGATCTGTCCCAGTGTTCGTGACCGTCCTTATCCCTCCATCCATTTTCTCTACAGTAGCTATTATTCACCACTCTTACTTCCACCAAATCTTCGCCATCCCTATAATTCAGATCGCTGTATTTTTTCTCCCAGTTATTTGATTTACTGATGGCAGTTTCAGCTTCCAGCGAATACGTGGGATCCTCTTCTACCCTGTTATTGAGCGTGCTGCTCCAATTGCTTACGCCCCAGAAACGGGCAAGCGCCCAACCGAAATATGCTCCCTTTTCAAATATTGCATAACTCAAAGCAATTGCCGGCGCATTGTTTCTTTTTTTAGCAATGTCTTTTTGATGCAATGCTTCGGCGTCCATCGGTATCCAATTGGCATTCTTAATATTGGTACCAACATTCTCCAACATAAAAAGATCCAGGTATGGAGCCATTTTTTCAAGATTAAGCGCTACCGCATTTAACACAATCGGGCCGGTATCCGAGCAACATGTCATTAGTGGTTTATCACCGAGTACACCTTTGATCATTTTTACATGATCATACACTGCATCGGCTTTCATTCTTAACCAGTCGCGGTAGGCAGGGTTTTCATAATTACCCCATTCCAACATGTCTTTATTTGTATCTCCAAAAAATGATTTATCTGAAAAGGCTGGAATTTCATGACCGTACTCTTTTTTAAATCTGTCCCTGCAATAGTTGCAACCACAGGTGGTATTACCAGGATAGCTGCACATGTCATCTACCTCCACTCCATCAAAAGGTACCTCCTTCATTAATCGCTGCAGGTATTTTTTATGCATGTCGAGAAAATTCGGATTATTATGACAGAATGCTTCAAACTGGTATTGTTTGGCATAGCCGCGGCTGCCATCTCTTAAATCAACTTCGCAAAGATCATTGAAGAAATATCCTTCGTATTGCGCATATTTTCTTGCCTGCATATCCGGAAAAAGTAACACTGCATGTCTTTCAAATTTATGCACATATCTGAAGTCAGCTTCGTTTCGGGGTCGGGTAATATCGTTGCAACTATAATGATCCATAAAACGTACACCATTCTTATGCAACTCTTCGCACACATTGGCATAGTAACCATGCAACTGACTAAAGTAATTTGCAAAATCAAAGCGGTTGTGAAAGCCAAAATTTATAGCCGTATCAATTCCTGCATTTGCAAAAGCTTCTGCCCTTATTTTTATTTTATCCACCACCTGCTTTTGTGGCCATTGAATATCTTCCATAACACACCACCAGCTTGCCGCACGATTGGGAATAAACGCCGTTTCGTTTAATGCAGTATTGGCTTTATCAACAAAACGCAGACTACCTGCATGCAAGGCTGGGAAACTAGTGGCAAGCCCAAGGCCAGCAGCCGATAAGGCTGATAATTGTATAAATCTCCGGCGATTGGTTTTTCCATTCATTGCTACAGTTAATTTAAAATGCTTTTCAAATCTACCGACTTCAGTAGATTTTATCTTCCATTAATCGATTTAAAAAGTATACTTTTTTAACGATTCAACATCAGGTTGATATTGGCAAAAATATTATTTGGTTTACCATCAGTATTTTTTCAATTAAGCATTCTTGTGTTATGTTAATCCCGCTATTCGGGACTCACTTGTACTTTTACAGCAATGTGGAACAATTAAAACATGCGTGTTACAAAACGGATTAATAAGCTGGTTGTAGCTTTGATTGTTGAGAGAGACGCAACAATAGCGCTTGCGAAAGCGGTAACTTATGCAGTAGCAAAAAAAGAAATAAAAATGCAGAAACGGCGAGCCGTTATAGTACCTACTCCTGGAGCGAAAACATTATCACTTAGCTAAATCATGAAAGCTATTTTTTAGGGAGGCCAATTCTGGATATCGTTTTTTGGGCCTTTTCAATTTTTTCAGGAAACAAAACAATTTTATCAAGACTATCCAGCCTCTTGTCTATAATAACCAGTGGAACTTTATTTGCATTTAATTCTGCTATTGTTTTCGTAATCCAAGTTTAAGCAATTTTTCTTTTTGCAAGAAACGATGTGTAATTTTTTCCGGCGTCAAATGGCTCCCATTCCTGGTTAATTTCACCATGTAAATCTAAATCCGGTTTTATTTCTTCGATATATTTAGCAATCCCAATTTGGTAAAGGCGGGTCCGTGACTTGGTGCTGCCTGTCGCAAATATCCAAACGCCAGGATGTTTATCACAAGATGGAAAAACTGCAGCAATTACAGTTGCAAACACTTTCACGCTATCATTATTGTTACTGATTACAATGTTTTCAATTTCACCGTTAACCGGGTCATTATCAGCAAAACCAAGATTATACACCTGTTCTTCATTAATAAGTGTAAACTGAGTTCTTTTAATTATGATAACTTTCGGACCTTCACTGACTACTTCATAAGTCGAAAGTTCTTGTCTCGATTTAAGCTGATATTTCGGCAATTTCATGAAAGTAAAATTCAATTATTTGCGATTATTTCTTAAAAACGACAGGTCGAAATAAATTTTTTTATGTAATATTTCGTCTACATTTTAACTGCAATTCATTTTTTTTAAATTATCTACTGAGCAACCGCATATACTTTCACTCCCTCCAAATTAAACTTTACTACAACAGGCGTAGTGCCTTTTCGGATAATTGACACTGGTCTTTTCACGTCATTTAATTCCAGGCTCATAACAGACAGATCCGAAAAAGGTAATGCAGCGTTATCGATCTCATACTCCAATTCATTGTCGGTTATGTTTGAATCCAACGCTTTCAAAACCGGTATTCCGCTGATGTCTTTAATGGTAGGATGAGGAATTGGTTTCAGTGCCGTATTCATAAAATGCAATACAGGTTTACCGTTATACAGCCTGATGCGAACAGCCCACCTGTTGTCGCCTTTTATTTGTTTAATCAGCGGATGAAACTTACCGGATGTTATTAGTTTCTGCAAGGGTGTAGCTGCAACTGCAGAATCTATGATCACCAGATTTTTATGCCTGCCTTTTATCAACTCGTTAGACAATGGAGTTGCACGTACAAAACCTTTTTCGTCATGAGTACCAAAAGGCAAGGCCAGCCACGCAATACCACCTTTAGAAAGATAGGTTTTGATGACGCCAAGCTGTTTGTCAGAAACGCAGCCCACCGAATCTACAATCAACGGCGTATTTTCTTTGCCCAATTCAATTGCATCACCCAGCTCTTCATAACGTACAAAACGATAGCCTACATTATTTTTTACCAGTTGTTCACTCCATGCTGCTGCGCTATCCCAATGCTCGTGACCATCTTTAGTACGCCAGCCATTTTCCTTACAATACCGGTTGTACACCAATCTCACTTCTGCTACATCAGAGCCATCGCGGTAGTTCAGATTGCTGTACTGTTTTTCCCAGTTATTTGATTTACTGATTACATCTTCCATTTCCATCGCATCTGCCGGATCTTCAATCAATCTGCCATTGAGCGTACTGCTCCAGTTAGCAACACCCCAAAAGCGACTAAGCGCCCAACCGAAATAAGCACCCGGTTCATAAATGGTATAGCTCAACGCCATCGCCGGTGCTTTGCCTCTTTTCTCAGCAATATCTTTCTGGTGCAACGCTTCCGCATCCATCTCTATCCAATTGGCGTTGTACACATTGATACCCACATTTTCCAACATAAAAAAATCAAGATGCGGTGCCAGTTTTTCCAAATCGAGTGAAAGAATATTTAGTATGATGGGGCCGGTATTCGAGCAACAGGTCATCAATGGCTTTTCGCCGATGGTTTGCTTGATCAGTTTCAAATGATCTGCCACCGAATCAATTTTCATCCGCAGCCAATCCCTGAAAACAGGGTTTTCATAATTGCCCCATTCCAATGTTTCCTTGCTTGTATCACCCCAAAAAGATTTTTCACCAAAGGGGGAAATTTCATGACCATAGTCTTTCTTAAACCGCTCCCTGCAATACTTGCAGCCGCAGGTGGTTGGGCCCGGATAGTTGCACATGTCATCCACTTCAATACCATCAATGGGCACTTCTTTCAATAAGCGTTGCAGGTATTTCTGGTGCATATCCAAAAAGCCGGGATTGTTATGGCAAAAGGTTTCAAACTGGTACTGTGGTGCATAACCACGGCTGCCATCCCGAAGATCTACCTCACAGAGATCATTAAAAAAATGTCCCTCGTATTGAGCATATTTTGCGGCAATTGGGTCATGGTATAGTAAAATGGTATGCCGCTGAAACTGGTGCATTTTTTTAGACTCTGCATCGTTGCGTGGCCGTTCAATTTCGTTGCAAGAATAATGATCCATCAGTTTGATACGATGCTTGTGCAACTCCTCCGCCACATTTGCAAAATAGCCATGCACCTGACCGAAATAATTGGAAAAATCAAAACGCAAACCGAAACCAAAAATAATAGCGGTATCAATTCCTGCACTGGCAAAACCTTCTGCCCTGCGTTTTATTCTATCCGTAATTTTTTTTTGTGGCCACTGCAGGTCTTCCATTATACACCACCAACTGGCGGCACGGTTGGGTATAAATGCTGAAGCACCAGAAAGGCCAGTGGTATTGCCATTATGAGGTAAATGGAGGCCACCTGCGTACAACGCTGGAAAACTATTTGCAACACCAAGACCAGCAGCCGATAAGGCTGACATTTGTATAAATTTTCTACGATTGGTTTTTCCTTTCACTTGAGCAATGAATTTAAAATGCTTGTTAAATCTACCACCTTATCCAAATTTTATCTTCCATTAATCGATTCAAAAAGTATACTTTTTTAACGAATAGAAAATAGGTAAAAAAATCGCTCAAACAGTCGACGAAACTTCCCGGGGTTAAATCATCGTTTATGGAAAGCGTGAGCTATTTTATGATTTACTGCTTACCAGAAAAGAATTATCCCGATCATTGTTTGCATAAATATTTTGGACGAGTTGTATAAATCGATTACTTTGAATTGGCAATTAGATTGACGCACTTCATCAATACAAAAAACGAGTTTGATCACGCTAACTAGAGTCTGTCTATTAATTCTAATTAATTGATAATCAACTTTATATGGCACAATATTTGCTATTTGCTGCCTTATGAAAATGCAATTATTTGAGACTTTACGCCTAAAATTTGAGCAACCCAATTGGGCATTAAATCCAGCGTTTGGCTTGATGGACACTATTTTAGACCAGCACCCATCATTAATAAATATAGTATCGTCAGACGTCTTAGCTGGCAGCAAGCAAAGCGATTTTGGTAGGCAAGACATGCCCAGCGTGGAGCAAATAGTAAGGGCGGCAATTTACAAAGAGATGAAAAAGTTGGATTATAGAGAGTTAGAATACGCACAAGACGATTCCAAAATTTGTCAGCAATTTGTAAAGATAGACAACCGCAAACCCTTTAGTTTTCAGGTACTTCAAAAATACATTTCAAAAATTACGGAAGAAAGTTTGCAACAATTATTGGTAGCATTAAATAAAATAGCCATTGACGAAGGATTAGAAGATTTGAGTAAACTACGTCAAGATAGTACTGTGGTAGAAACCAATATCCATTACCCTACTAACAACGCTTTAGTATGGGACTGCATCAAAGAAAGCCATCGTCTATTGACGCATTTGAAAATAGAAATGCAAGACCTACAATACCGGGACTACACCAAAACAGCAAAAAAAACATTCTTTAAAATAAATGTAACCAAAAGCAAAGACAAGCGCATAGACCTGTTCAATAAACAACTCATCACCTTTACGCAATGCATTAATCAAGTAGCCAATGCCGTAAAAAAAAAGGATACTTGTAGTCTAGAAGCATTACCAATTATTATTGCTTTAGACGTGCTGCAACCATTACTAACCAAGGTGTACAGTATGGCATGGCGAAGAGAAATAAACAAAGAATCTGTACCAAATGATGAAAAATTATTTTCTATTTATGAACTACACACCAACATTATAGTAAAGGGTGCAAGGGAGGTACAGTTTGGACATAAAGTAAATTTCTCTACCGGTAAAAGCAATTTGATATTGACTTGCGACATATTAAAAGGCAATCCTTGTGATAGCACATTATTCCAACCAACTATCGATAAAGTAGTTGAAAAATATGGCGTAGTACCCCGTGATAGTGCCACCGATGGCGGGTATGCCAGCAAAGCCAATGCTGCTTATGCAGAAACAAAAGGCATCAAAAATATTGTGTTTAACAAAATAGTAGGCAGTTTAAAAAACATCGTAAGCAGTAAGAATATAGAAACGAGGTTAAAAAAATGGCGTAGTGGTATAGAAGCTGTAATCTCAAATTTTAAAAGAGGTTACAATATGTTTAGGTGCAACTGGAAAGGCGAAGCCCATTTTAATCAAAAGGTATTATGGAGTACCCATTGCCTATAATATTAGGGTAATGACGGCTGCAGTTGTAGCAAAACTCTAAGTGTTGATTGAAAAACAAGCATACTTGGGAGACTTATGTTCTGCCAGGAAAAAAAACGGATAAATAACACGAAAATGAAATAGAAAAAGCAATTTGTAACAAATCGCATACTTAAATGATCAGCTGAACTATTTATATAATTAAATAGTTTAATATCTTTTGTTTTAAGCTCGACTAAATGGACAGACTCTAATTAAATTAAGCTGAAAAACGTTCCGGGTGGAATGATTTTGTCTGGACTATTTTTAGGAGGAATGATGATAGTTGGAATTATTATTGGCTGTTTAACATTGTCTGGACTTGTAAGATTAATTTTTAAGAGAATTTCGTTTTTGACAATATTATTCATTACGACAACCATTTCTTTTTTAGCATTTCACTATCAATTGTATTCACCGACATTGACAATTAAGGTTCCTAATGGATATAAAGGAAAAATTAATCTAGTACTCTCAAACGTAAAAGACAACTTATTAACAGTTGACAGCAACGGAATTGGATATTTAACCCACATTGCAGCAAAAGACCCGTCAACTGTTAAATTTTAATTTTTTCAAAAATAATTCTACGCTTTGAGAGCGCTTTATCCGTACCCCCCTCCAGTAGGGATTTTTTTATTGCAGCCATAAA